>JACXTT010001136.1_pt1 | contig 45114 bp, 39 predicted proteins | sample 9270951 | NCBI WGS metagenome assembly JACXTT01 (sample SAMN15532306, study PRJNA645909) | rock metagenome | isolation source: weathered quartz diorite | place: Puerto Rico | collected 2017-06-21 | reverse complement strand
GGAAGCTTCGCGGCTCGTCGCGCGGCCGATGACGATTTGGGAACGGGCGCGGGAACCGGCGTCGGCGAGGAGGGCGGGGAGATCGCGGGCGGCGCCGTCGCTTCGCCCGGCGGCGCGGCCGGGCGGTCTTTGCGGCGGCCTCGCCCTCCACGCCGGCCGCGGCGGCGTTTTCCTCCGCGGCCCTCACCGGTCGGCGCCCCTTCCGTTATGGTGTCGATGCTCCGCGCTTGGCGAGCATCGTGAGCCTCGCGCGCCGCGCCGTCGGCGTGCGCGGCGATCGTCTCTCCCCACGCAGCCCGCGCGTTTGCGAACTCGCCGCCGAGGAGGGGAGCCAACGCATCCAGAATCTCCATCGCGTCGGGAAACGCCGGGCGGCGCATGAGCGCCGCCTTGGCGCCGCGCCGCATCGGTCTCACGGGAATCATCCGCTGCAGCGACGTCAACGTCTGTCGGACGTGCTCCTGGTCGCGGCGCGCGACGCGGAGGCGCAGCGCGATCGGCCGGAGCGCCTCGTCGACGACGGAGCGTCCGTCGCGCCCATCCCGCCTCGCGACGGCCCCGGGTCCGAGAGCGATGCCGAGGCGGGGCGCCACCGCCGCGAACAAGAGCGCCGAGAAGATGTCGCCGGGGTAGACCTCCCGTCCGTCTTTCCGCCGGCCATCGAGAGCGCTCAAGAGCTTAAGCAGGATCTTGCGCTCCAAGCCATCGTCCGCGTAGAGACCGGCCAGCTCGGGGAGGATGATCTCGAACACGCCGGTGTCGAAGGCCAGCTCGAACGAGCGCTTCCCGGCGCCGCCGCGGCAAAACCGGTTGAACTCTTCGAGGATGCGGGGAGACGCGGCCTTCGGAATCTCGGCGCGCGTTTGCTTGAGCGCCGCGAGGGTCTTCGGCTCGATCGCGAATTCGAGCCGCGCGGCGAACTTGATCGCGCGCAGGATCCGGATCGGATCCTCGCGGAAGCGCACGACCGGATCGCCGATCGTGCGCACCAGACGCCGGCGCAGATCGCCCATGCCGTCCGCGTGATCGATGACCGTCTCGGCGTTGACGTCGTAGAAGAGAGCGTTGATCGTGAAATCCCGCCGAAGGGCGTCTTCTTCCGGGGTGCCGAAGACGTTATCGTCGCGGATCAGGAGGTCTTCGCCGTCGTCCGCCGGGGATACCGGACCGTCGACGTCCGCCGCGTCGGCGCCGTCCTTGGCGCGGAAGGTCGCGACCTCGATGATCTTCCCGTTCTGGAAATAGACGTGCGCGAGCCGGAAGCGCCGGCCTATGATTCGGCAGTTGGAAAACAGGCGCTTGACTTGACGCGGCGTCGCCGACGTCGCGATGTCGAAGTCCTTAGGCGAGAGTTCGAGAAGCAGGTCGCGGACGCAGCCGCCGACGAGGTAAGCCGCGTAGTCGAACCGCGTCAGGCGGCGGACGATGCGGACCGCATCGGGGTCGAGATCCTGAAGGGCGACCGGGTGATGGACCACCTCGGGGCCGCGATGCACCGCAGGCGGAGCCGTGGCCCGCGGCTCGGAGACGGGAGGCGGGGGGGGCGTTTTCGTCTCGTGACGCAGGCGGTTCGAACCACGAACCAGAAGGGCCTTGATCTTCTTCAGAACCATGCAGGAGAACTATAGCCCACGCCGTTCCCGTTGAACCCCCGCCCGGCGTTGGGTATGTTTCCAGGGTCATGCGCGCCAAGGACCTGATGAATACCCAGGTGGTCACCATTCGCGAGGACGCCCCCGTCTCGCAGCTGTGCGACGTCATGCAAGCCGCCCACGCGAACGGCCTCCCCGTGCTCAACGCTGAGGGCGATCTCGTCGGCATCGTCACCGAGGACGACATCCTGTACGGCACGATGGGGGAATTCGACAAGGGCGGAGGTCCCGTGCTCGTCCGCGACATCATGACCTCGCCGGCGGTTTGCGCCACGGAAGACACCGACGTCGTGGAGTTGAGCCGGATTCTCTGGGGCATGCGCATCCACCGCATTCCGATCCTCCTCGACGGGAAGGTCACCGGGGTCGTCACCGCTCTCGATCTGGTGCGCGCGGTTGCCGAAGGGGCGCTCTCGCCGTGAGCACGCCCTCTCAGGTCATCGCGCTCTTGAACGCCTTGACCCACGGCGACCTCGAAGCGATTCGCGCGAAGCTCGCGGAGGCGAAGGGCGCGTGCGAGAAGCTCGGGGCCGGGGAGGTCGCATCGCTCGTCGCCGAGGCGCAGGGAGCGCTCTCCGGCGGCGATCTCAAGACGTATCGCAAGCGAGTCGAAACGGCGGTCGCCAAGCTCGGCCACCTGCGTTGACCGCCCTTACCCGATCGTTCACGGTCGCCGCCGCCCAGATGCGGTCGACGGCCGATCGCGAGCGCAATCTCGGAATCGCAGAAGATCTGGCAGCGGAAGGGGCGAACCGCGGCGCCGACCTCGTCGCGTTTCCGGAAAACGTGGCCGAGATCGTTCCGGAGGGAAGCCGCCGCACGCCCCCCGAGCCGATCGACGGCCCAACCGGCCGAAAGTTCGCCGCGATGGCTTCCCGACACGGTGTCTGGATCCTCGCGGGGACGATCGGCACGCGAGCGCGATCCGGGCGCAAACGACGGAACACGTCGATCCTCTTCTCGCCGGCCGGCCAGGTCGCTGCCGCCTACGCGAAGCTGCACCTGTTCGACGTCGCGATTCCAGGGCGCGCGGAATTCCGCGAGTCCCGAGTGGTCGCGGCCGGAGAAGCGCCGGTGGTCGCGAGGACGCCTCTCGGCGTGTTGGGGCTCTCGATCTGCTACGACCTGCGCTTCCCCGAGCTCTATCGCCGCCTCACGCTCGCCGGAGCCCAGGTCCTCTTCGTTCCGTCGGCCTTCACGGCGTACACGGGGCGCGCTCACTGGATGACGCTCCTGCGCGCGCGGGCGATCGAGAACCTGGCGTGGGTGGTCGCGCCGGCGCAATGGGGGACGCATCACAAGGGGCGAAGCTCGCACGGACACACGGCCGTCATCGACCCGTGGGGCCGCATCGTCGCCGAACGCCCGCGCGGCACGGGCCTCGTCGTTGCGCGCATCGACCTCGGCCTTCTCTCTCGCGTCCGTCGGGAGCTGCCTGCGCTCGAGCACGTGCGGCGCGAGCTGCTCGGACGCGGCGCGGGCCCGCCCTGATATCCTTCCCGGATCTCGTGGGGATGAGGTAACGCATGTTCTGTCCTGTTTGTCGCGACGAGTACCGCGCCGGATTCACGCGCTGCGCGACCTGCGACGTCGCGCTCGTCGACTCGCTGACGGCGACGACGCCCCCGAAGCCCGCCTCGGTGGTGTTCGCCGAGAGCGCCGCGGACGAGCCGATGGTGAACTACTGTGGCTTCCTCACGCTCGAAGAAGCGCGCCAAGCGCGAGAGAAGCTGCGGGACGCGAACCTCTCCTCCGAGATCCTGATCCGCGATGCGCCTCGCGACGAGCAAACGGCGCCCGTGCAGGAGGAGTTCTGGCTCCGCGTGAAACCGAGCGCCTACCGCGCGACCGTGGCTTTGCTCGGCTTCGAGCCGGCGACGGCCGCGTCCGACGACTCGTTCCGCTGCTCGTCCTGCGGTGCGACCGCGCAGGCGTCCGACGACGCATGCCCGGGCTGCGGCCTCCGGTTCGAGACGTGACCGACCGCAAGCCGGCGACCGTCCTTTTCGATGCCGGCGGCGTGCTGCTCGACCTCGACTACGCATTCTTGAAGCGGCTTCTGACCGCTCGCCACGTCGCCGCTTCCGTCGGAGAGCTTGCGGCGGCCGAGTCGATCGCGCGGACGACGATCGACAAGCGCGTGCGCGAGGGAGGGCGGAGCAGCGAAGCGTGGCGCGACTATTTCCGTATCCTGCTCGCCCGGGTTGGCGCGCCGCCGGAGGCCTCCGAGGAAATCATCGACACGCTCGCGGAGGCGCACGAGCGAGTCGGGCTGTGGACCGTCGCCATCGACGGCGCGGTCGTGACGGTGCGCGCGTTGAAGGCAGCCGGCCACCGGCTCGGGGTGGTCAGCAACGCCGAAGGGCGCGTCGAGCGCGACCTGGACTCGGCGGGATACGCCGGCCTCTTCGAGACCGTCGTCGACTCCCACGTCGTGGGGGTGGAGAAGCCCGATCCGAGGATCTTCGGCATCGCCGTCGAGCGCATGGGTGTCGCCGCAGAATCCGCCGTGTTCTTGGGAGACGTGCCGGCGGTCGACGTGGCCGGCGCCCGAGCTGCGGGGCTGACGGCCGTGCTCCTCGACCGCCACGATCTCTACCCCGAGGTGGACGTGCCGCGCCTCCGCTCGATCGGAGAGCTGCCGGACTGGCTCGCATCCTTCTAGCGCGTGAGTTGATCCAGGAGCTGCCGAGGTCTCGGGTTTCCCGGCGCCAGAGCGACCGCTCGGCGCAGGTGCGCGACCGCCTCCTCCCGCGCGCCGCGGCGGGCCAGCAAGACCGCCAGGTTGTAGTGCATCTGGGCGTAATCCGGGTAGATCGCAACGGCCCGCTCGAGGTGGTCTTCGGCCTCCGCGGCGCGTCCCGCCTCGGCGAGAAACATCCCGGCGCCGGCCTGGAGCTTCGCGGAGGCCGGCATCGTCGCGACGTCGGACGTTGCGAGCGTCAGGTTGTCCTTCCAATCGGCGACGCGCGCGTCCGTTCGCAACGAGAGCGCGAGCACGATCGCGCCGAAGCCGGCGATCACCGCCTTGCGGCCCCAAGCCACCGCCGCCGCGAAATGCCCGGCCGCGAGGCACAGACCGAGCGACGGCAGGTACGCGAGACGCTCGGCCATGATCGTCCCCGTAGCGAACAATAGATTCGCAGACGGAAGGAAGAAGATGCCCCACAAGAGGACGGCCAACGCGATCGGGCGCGACCGCTTCCAACCCCACGTGCCCGCCGCGACGAGCGCGGCGACGAACGCGAGACCGGCGATCGCGCGCGGATCGCCGAACGACCGCGCGATCGGGACGGCGTCGAAGGAATAATCCGACACGAGGTGCCGAGGCCACACGCACAACAGCGCGAGCTTGAGCTGAACCCAAACGGCCGTCGCCAGGCGTGGCAAGGTTCCGGCCGAGGCGGCGGGATTGTCGAGGGGAATCGTCCCTTCGGCCGTCTGGTGGGATCCCAACGCCGCTGCACGCATCAGGACCATCGCGAGCAGGGCGGCGCCGTAGCCTCGCCAGAGCGATGCGCGCCGCGGCGCGGCACCTTGCCCTCGCAGCGCGTCATCGCAGAAGAAGAGAAGCGGGGCGAGGATCGCGCTCTCCTTCGAGAGCATCGCGCCCAGATACAGGAGTGCGGCTCCCGCCCCCCAACCCTTCACGGATGGCGCCGCGTACGCGCGCCGATGGGTGAGCCACCCCGCCACCACGAAAAGCGCCGCCAAAAGCTCCGCGCGCCCCGCGACGTTCGCCACGGCCTCGGTGTGAATGGGGAGCACCGCGAACAGGACCGAGCCGGCGAATGCCGTGCCGAAGAGCGTTCCCGCTCGGCGAAGCGCGAACCACGCCAATGCGACCACGGCGCCGTGCACCAGGACGTTGACCAGGTGAAAGCCCATCGGGCCGCGGCCCAAGAGCGCGCGGTTGATCGCGAACGAGGCGACGGTCAACGGCCGGTAGAGGCCGTAGCTCTCACCGGGGACGTTCCAGTAGGGCGACACGAAGAGTTGAGGGAGCCGCGCGAGGGAGACGATGTCGGGGTTGTTCTCGACGAGCAGCACGTCGTCGAGGGCGAAGCCGTTGCCGAGAGCCCGGGCATGGACGAGGACGGCGACGATGGCGACCAGAACCGGCCACCGCGGCGACGTCCCCGTCGCCGTCAAAACGTGTAGGCGTAGCTGGCGATCACGCGGAAGTTCGGCGCGCCATTCGTGAGGCCCGCCGAAACCGCGCCGCGCAGCATGCCGCGGCCGAACGCCCTCCAGTTGATCCCGGCGAGCAGCTCCGCCGACGAGCTGGCTCCCTCGAACCGCTCCGTCTCTGTACGGGCCTCGCCGACGAGCGACACCTGATTCGCCAAAGGAAAGAGCGCCGAGAAGGCGAATTCGAATGACGTCTTGCCCTGGAGGTCGACGAGCTGGAACTTCCCGTCTTGATTGAGGCGCGCGCCAACGTGGCCGCCGATCTCCACCTGATCGAAGCGGTAGCGAATCCCCCCGAACGCCTGAGCGGCGAAGGAATTGAATCCGAGCCCGGCGGTGTCGTCACCGGTCGGAATCGTCGCAAGAAGCCCTACGGAGAAATCGAGATTCTGCCCAACGTTCGGGAAGACCCACTTCCCGTAGATGTCGAGATCGGTCGCGCCCGACCCATCCAGGCCGGCGCCACTCGCGTGCGTGGTGCCGAACCCGACGCGGCCGCCGACCTCGAGCGTTTGCACGGGCCTGAACGCGACCACGCCGCGAGCGAGGAACGTGTTGACGGGAAAGTCGTCCCCGCCTTCGTTGTATTCGATTTGGCCCTCCCACCACTGGGACTTGACCAGGTTGGCCTCTTGCGCGAAGGCGAAGAAGAGGCGGTCTCCGAACTGCGCTGCCGGCGCGGCGGACGCGCCGGAGGCGGGCGGTGCCGCCGCCGGGTCGGCTCCGAGCGCGGCTGTTGCGGCCACCGCGATCGCCGCGAGGAAGAGGGTCGGACGGAGGCGGCTCAACACACTCATTCGATTCCCTTTCATCGTTTTCATCGAGGCGTGAAAATACTTGTGGGTGCAGCCGGAGCCGCAAGACCGCTCGTGGTGCCTCGGAGATGAAGCCGCGAGGCAGCAGCATTGTGGTGGTCGACGGCGGACCTGTCAAACAGGACGGCGCGATTCAGCGCTGCGGAGAAGTTCCCGCGTCGCCCAGCGACGCGACGTCCGAGCCGACGATCGAGGCGTCGTCTCCCGGCGAAGCCAGCGGGGGTCCGCAGTTGCGGGGGGCGGCGCCTCCGCACCGATTGACGAGCCCGAGCACGAAGGTCTCCTCGGTCCGCCGCGCGAGGTGAATCTTGCCCGCGGCATGAGGAACCGCGACACAGAACACGACTTCACCCTGCGCGGTGTTCAGGAACCCAGCGAGCACCGTGATGCCGCCGTCGGTCGAGGTCAGCGTTCCGGTCTTGGCGACGAGGGCCGTCGCGAACGGGGGAGCCGACAGCCGCGGAAAGCCCGCGGCGACGGTTCCGGGATCGCATCCGGCGACGGGAAGAATTTGCTCGATCTCGACGCCCCGATCCGCAGCGGACGCCCGGAATCCGCGAAGCATCGCCACGATCTGCCGGGGGGACAGGCGGTTCTCGCCCAGACCCGACGCCGTTTGGATCTGCACCGGGGAGGTGCCCGCACCGAGCCGGTCGGCCAAGAGCACGGACAACTCGGACGGGGAGCCTATCGAGGCGGCGACGCGCTCGATGTCGTTGTTCGAAAAGGCGTTGAACCGGCGCAATGTCTCTGCAAGAGGCTTCGACCGGTGCTCGAAGAGAACCGTCTCGACGCCCGGCGGCTCCTCTTCGTAGCGTGCGCCGCCGAGGATCTGCACGGACGGAACAGGGGGGCGTGGGCCCCCGTTGCGAGCGGCGAATCCGTACCAGGCCTGGCGCGTCATACGATTCCATCGCCGCGCATCCAATGCCGCCCGCAGCCGCGACGCCATGAGGGTCGCGCGCTTCACCGGATCTGGGTTCATCCCCTGCGATCCGTTCTCCCAGCCCATCCAAAACTTTCCGTCGACGACCACCGAGCCGGACACACGCTTCACGCCCAGTCGATTGAGAGCCTGCGCGACCAGGAACGCGTTTTCGGCCTGGAAGTCGGGATCGCCCGCGCCGTGGACCACGAGGTCGCCCTTGAGGAGCTGATGAGAGGGATCGATCGTTCCGCGCGCGATGAACCGAGTCGAGAACCGGTAGTCGGGTCCGAGCTTCTCGAGGGCCCACCACGACGTCGCGATCTTGGTGACGGACGCCGGGTTGATGGCGACGTCCTCGCTGTGCGCATCGAGGACCTTCCCGTCGAGCGACTCCACGTACCAGACCAAGTCCGGCGCCGCGGCCGCCCGGCGGCTCGACCGGTGACGCGCGCTCTTGGCGGGGGCGGCTGTGGCAGTCTGAACGGTCAACAGGGTCAGCGCGACGAGAGCGAGCACGGATCGTGGCATCACGGGCGGTCTCCGGGGCCGTGGACTGTAACTCATCGAATTTAGTGTGCGCGTTCTTGATGGGTCAACCGAAAAAGTCCTTTTGAGCTGCATTTCCGCGCGAAGCGGATTACGTTCCTGGCACGCGCTCGAGCCCGATCGCGCTCGGGGTCAGTCGAGGTCGAGAGGGTTCTTGGGTTTCGGGCTGGGATCGTCTGCCGCCTTCCGTCGCGCCTCCTCGAATTTCTTCTGGAGCAGGTCGTCCAAGTTCTTCGTGCGATCGAACGCCTTGGAAAAGGCGTCTTCTCGCCGCGCCGCTCCGGATTTGACGTCGGTCATGGCCTGCTCGAAGGTGGCCGCGTGGTCGGCCTTCGGGCGCTCCTCAGAGAGGATCGTCCCCGTCGCGGCATCGACGACCAGCTTCGTCTTGCAGCAGGGGCAGTCGACGTGGATCTTGCCGCTCACACGAGCATTGTCGGCGCCGCGCGGCGTCCGGTCAAACCGCTACTTCAGGATCGCAACCGTCGCTCCCCAACCCCCTCGCTCCGGCGGCGCGTCGGCGAAGAAGACGACGCGGGGATGGCCCGCGAGGACGGCCCGCACGGCCTCCCGTTGCGCACCGATCCCTCGCCCGTGGATGATCCGCACCTCTCGAAGTCCGGCCTCGAGCGCCGCTTCGAGGTAGGACCCGACGACGTCCTTGACGTCCCGCGGCTCGAACGCATGGAGGTCGATCGAATCCTCTATGGGGAGAACGACATCGTCCGGGGTCTCGTCATCCATCGCGGAATCACACGGCGCTGCTACAATGAAAAGGGGACACTCCCCTTTTTCTTACAAAGCTCCCCCGATACCGCTTTGATAAGAGAAAGGGGAGTGTCCCCCTCACGGGAGAGTCAATGATTCCACATTGGAAAAACGGGCTGCGTCTTGTCACCGCACTGCCCGTTGCGGCGCTGATGAGTTGCGGTGGGCACGACAAGAGCACGACCGCGCAAGCGCCGGCGCCGTCGGCGACCCCCGCGTCCGTGGCGCAAGCGGCGCCGGTGCCGCCTCCGGACCCCGCCTCGAATCTGCCCGCCGCGGCGCTCCCGCAACCGGGACGCGAGAATTCCCACACAACCGGCATCAATTCCGGGAGGACCATCGCGAGGGTCAACGGCAAGCCGATCTACGCCGAGAAGGTTCTTTCGGTTTACGAGATGAACAAGGACATGCTTCAGCAGCGCGGGCGGACGCTGAATGCCACCGAAGACCAGGCGCTGAAGTCCCAGAGCCTAGAAGCCGTGGTCGCGGACGAGCTGTTCTATCAAGCAGCGCTTGCAAAGGGGTTCACCGCGTCGCCGACCGACGTCGATACGGCCCTCAGCCAATTCAAGGTTCGTGCGGGCTCCGAGGAGAACTACCGGAAGTTCGTCGCGGATTCCGGGCTGACCGACACCGAGGTTCGCGCCGAGGTCGCGCGCAACCTCCAGACCGAGGCGTACCGCAAGAGCTTGTTCGCGGGAAGGTCGGTCACCGACGACGAGGCGAAGAAGTACTACGACACCAACGCGCCGAAGGGGATGTTCAAGGCGCCGGAGCAGGTGCATGTTCAATACATCCTCGTGAAGGTTGCCGAGAAAGACCCTGAATCGGTCCGGCTCGACGCGAGAACGCGTGCGGAAGAGGCGGCCAAAAGGGCTTCCGCCGGCGAGGATTTTGCGGCACTCGCAAAGCAGTACTCGCAGGACGCGACCGCGGCGCGGGGAGGGGACATCGGCTTCTTCCCGCGCGGCGTGATGTTCCCGAAATTCGAGGAGGTGGCGTTCTCGGCGAAGCCCGGAGACGTGTCGTCCGTCTTCGAGACGCCGAAAGGCTTCAATGTGATGAAGGTCCTCGAAAAGAAGCCGGAGACCAACCGGAGCTACGACGAGGTCAAGACGCAGCTGAAGCTGGAGATGGGCCGCTTGATGCAGGAGGATGCCGTACGATCGAAGATCCGCGAGCTGGCCACCGCCGCGAAGATCGAGCTGCTCGATGACTCGTTCGCGCCGCCGCGCCCCGTGGCTTCGGCGAAGACCGGAGCTCCGGCGGGGGCCGCGAAGCCCTAGTTCGCGCCCGCGTCACGGCTTCTTGTCGGTGGCGTGCTCCTCGGTCTCGGTCTTGAAGAAGTGGTAAGCGGCGTAGTCGCGCGTCGATGCTTCCGTCGGCTCGGTGCTCTTCGGAGTCACAGCGTGGAATGTCGAATAGCGGAGTTGCGTCGGAAAGGTCAACTGGTCACGGCGCGTCTGGAACAGAACGCGGCCTGAGAAGCCGATGGCCTTGGGTCCTGTGCGGAAGCCCACGACGTTGAACGACTGCGACCACCGGTCGAAGAGCAGTTTGAGCCGCTCCTGCTGGTGGCCCGGCTCGGCGCGAATCTCGACGGGAGTCATCGTCGTCGCATCGACCAACGCGACCCCGTCCCACTGCCGGATGTCCCGCCCGTCCGTGTAGGGGATCGCCCCCTTGAACTCGAAGACACGCACCCAGTCGTACCCTTCGAATCGGTCGCCGCGCTCCCGGTAGGCGAAGTAGGACTGGTTCGCCTTGCTGAAGAGAAACACCCACTCGTAGGCGGGGGGAAACGCCTCTGCGTCCTGGACCTCGTTGTTGGTCACCGTCCCGTCGCTCTTCAGCTTCTGGCGGTACTCGCGGATGAGCTGCCCGTCGCCGCGCTCCAAGAGGTAGCCGTAGATGTGGGAGGACTCCTTCTTGGCCTCGCGGTCGTCGAACTTCGCCTTGCGCACCGTCTCCGTGCAGGTGAACTTCACGGCATAGTCGCGGTACCTCTCGGCGACCTCAGCCAGCTTCGCCTTGAGCTCCGGCGTGAGGCCCCAAGGCGAGCCGTCGTCGGGAAGCAGCGTCATGTACGCCGGGTCCGGACCCTCGCTCTTGTCCTTGTCCGAGGGGCGACTCGCGGGGGGCCGCTCGGGAGGAGACGACAAACCGGAATCGGGCGGAACCGGAGGAGGGAGAAGCGCGAGAAGAGCGATCGAGACGATGGTGGAGGCGAGGCTCATGCCACGATTCTAGCCCGCGGCTCCGCTTGACACCCCCTTCGGCCAATCCTAACGTGCCGGAATGACCGCGAAAAAGGACTACTACGAGGTCCTCGGTGTGCCCAGGACGGCGAGCGAGAAGGACCTGAAGGCGGCCTATCGCAAGCTCGCGCGCAAGTACCACCCCGACGTGAACCCCGGCGACAAGGCGGCCGAGGAGAAGTTCAAGGAGATCTCCGGTGCGTTCGCGGTGCTGTCCGACCCGGAGAAGCGCGCCAAGTACGACCGCGGAGGTCACGACGCGTTCGAGCCGGGATTCGACCCGTTCCAGGGCGCGACGATCGACTTCGAGGACCTGGGACTGGGCAACTTGTCCGACATCCTCGAGCTGTTCGGCGGCGGACGGCGCCGCGCGACCGCACGGCGCGCAACGCAGGGGGAGGATCTCCAGCTCGAGATGAGCCTTCCGTTCACCGAGGCCATTCACGGGACGACGGTCGAGGTAACGATCCCGAGGGCGATCGCCCGGGGGGGCGGCCGCGTCTCCGGCGGGGAGAAGATCAAGGTTCGCATCCCCGCGGGCATCGACGACGGCGAGCGCGTGCGTATCGCCGGGAAGGGAAACGACGGGATCGGCGGAGGGCCACCCGGGGATGCCTACGTCAACATCCGCGTCGAGCCCCATCCGCTCTTTCGCCGCGAGGGGAGCGATCTCGTGTGCGAGGTCCCCGTCGGCATCGTCAAGGCGACGCTGGGCGGCGACGTCGAGGTTCCGACGCTCGACGGCCGCGCGACCATCAAGATCCCCGCGGGAACGCGGGGCGGACAGCGCTTCCGACTCAAGGGGCGCGGAGTCGCCGCCCACGGGGGGCGCCCGGCAGGTCACCTTTTCGCGGTCGTGCAGATCGTGACGCCGAGGGAGATCGATGCGCGCTCCCGGGAGATTCTCGAGGAATTCGCACGGCGCAATCCGACCGCCTGACGGGACGAGAGCGCGTGCTGCACTTGATCCACCCGGCCCTCGTCCACCTGACGGTGGCCTTCCTCGTCGTCGGTGGAATCGTCGAAGGCTACGGGCTCGTCGGCCGCCGCTCTCGTGTCCAAGCGTTCGGGAGCGCGCTCGTCGTCATCGGCACGGCCTCGCTCGTTCCAGCGATCGTCGCCGGGTTCCTCGCGGAAAACTCACTGGCGCTCACGGCGGCTCAAGAGGCCGCGGTCGACGACCACGAGCGCGCTGGACTGTTCGTGCTCGGAGTCTTCCTGCCGCTGCTTCTCTTGAAGGCGTGGGGCCGCGGACGGCCACCCGAAGGATGGCGCGGCCTCTACGTCGGCGGTCTGGCCCTGGGCGTCTCGCTGGCCGTGTTCGCCGCCTACCTCGGAGGACTCATGGTGTACGCGCTGGGCGTCGGTGTAGCAGCGCCTTGAACGCGTGCCCCGCTATCTGCGGGCTCTCGCGCAGGCGCCTGACGGAGTAGGCGTACCACTGCTCACCGAACGGGACGTACACCCGCAGCCGGTGGCCTGCCTTCAAAAGGATTCGCCGGAGCTCTTCCTCCACGCCGAGCAGCATCTGGAACTCGTATTGCCGGGGCCCGAGCCGGAACTGATCGATCAACCGCAGCGCTTCCCAGACGAGCCGCTCATCGTGCGTCGCGATCCCCACGTAGGCGCCGCGCTCGAACATCCGCGTCATCGCCAGCGTGAAGTTGCTGCGGATCAGCTCCGGGTCGGTGTAGGCGATCTCGCGGCGCTCGAGGTAGATCCCCTTGCAGATCCGGAAGTTCGCCGGAGCATCGGTCAGCGCATCGATGTCCGCGACCGTCCGCCGCAGGCGAGACTGGAGCACGACGCCGACGCGTCCCGGAAACTCGTTGCGAAGCGTGCGATAGATCGCGAGAGTGGCGTCGGTGCACGAGGCGTCCTCCATGTCGATGCGGACGAACGATCTCGCCTCATGGGCGGCGCGAAGGAGGCTGCGCATGTTCTCGAGGCACCGCGCTCGGTCGAGCAGCAGCCCGAACGCCGTCAGCTTCACGGAGACGTTCGCGTCGGCCAGCTTCTCCGCGGCGATCGCGAGGACGAGCTCGACATAGGCGCGCGCATTGGCGTCCGCCTCGTCGACCGATGTGATGAATTCGCCGAGGATGTCGAGCGTCGACATCGCGCCTTCGGCGGAAAGCTGTCGCACCACGCGAAATGCGTCCTCGCGGGTGCTGCCCGCGATGTAGCGTTTCGAGAAAAAGCCGACGATGGGCTTCGGAACGGCGGGAAGCGCGAAGCTCACCGCCTTGTCCAGGAGGCTCATCGGATCAGTGGGCCCGAATCAGTTCCAGGACCTCGCCCGCCTCCGGGAACCGGCCGAGCGCCTTCTTCGAGAAGATCTTCTTGCCGTCGATCATGACTTCGAACACCCCGCCGCTTCCCGCGATCAGCTCGCTGTCGACGCCGATCTCCTGCTTCAGCTCCGCCGCCAGCCTGGCGGCGCGTGGCTGGTAGCTTCACTGCTGGCAGTACTCGATCTGGATGCGCATGATCGGTCCTCCCCGGGCCATCGTAGCAAAACTCGATCGTCGTCCGATGGTACGATCGGCCCATGTCGACTCTCCAGTTTCTCGGGGCGACCGGGACGGTCACCGGATCGAAATACCTGCTCGAGCACGAGGGGTTCCGGATCCTCGTCGACTGCGGGCTCTTCCAAGGTCTCAAGGACCTGCGCGAGCGGAATTGGAGCCCCCCGCCGTTCGACCCCGCGTCGCTCGGCCGCATCCTGCTGACGCACGCGCACCTCGATCACAGCGGTTATTTGCCCCTCGTCTACAAGCGGGGGTATGCGGGAGAGATCGTCACCACGCCGTCCTCACGCGATCTGTGCGGCATCATCCTTCCCGACTCCGGGCATCTCCAGGAGGAAGACGCGCGCTTTGCGAACAAGAGGGGCTCCTCGAGGCACAAGCCGGCTTTGCCCCTGTACACGGAGGACGACGCGCGGCAAGTGCTCCCGCACATCCGCTGCGTCGGATTCGACGCGCCCTCCGAAGTCGGGCCGGGCATCACGGCCACGTTCCGCGCCGCAGGTCACATCGTCGGCGCGGCCATGATCGAGGTCCGCCTGCGCGCGAAGAACGGGGGAGAGAAGATCGTCCTTTTCTCGGGGGATCTCGGCCGCCCCGGCCAGCCGATCCTCCCCGACCCGGAGCCGATGCCGGCCTGCGACCACCTGTTGTGCGAGAGCACCTACGGGGACCGCGATCACCCGAAAGAGGACGCGGAGGCGCGGCTCGGGGAGATCGTCAACACGACGATCCGGCGCGGCGGCACGCTGCTGATCCCGGCCTTCGCGGTCGGTAGGACGCAGCACATCATGTTCCTGCTGCGACGGCTGCGAACCGCCGGGACCATCCCGACCGACGTGCCCATCTTCGTCGACTCGCCGATGGCGATCGAGGCGAACCGGATCGTCATGAGCCACCCCGAAGCCCAGGACGCCGAGATGCGGGACGCGAACAACAAGGGAGGCGATGTCCTCGGTATGCATGACGTCCGGTTCGCAACGACCTCCGAGGAGTCGAAAGCGCTCAACGACATCGCGTACCCCGCGATCATCATCTCGGCGTCGGGGATGGCAGAAGGCGGCCGCATCCTCCATCACTTGGCGTTCAAGCTCCCCGACCACAGGGCGACCGTCTTGTTCGTCGGATTTCAGGCGATCGGGACGCGCGGGCGGGCGCTCCAGGACGGCAAGGAGGTGATCTCGATGTACGGCCGGGACATTCCCGTGAGGGCGCACATCGAGACGATCGACGGTCTCTCGGCGCACGCCGACCGCAGCGAGATCCTCTCTTGGCTCCAGTCCGGGACGAGCCGCCCGGGGCGTGTCCACCTCGTGCACGGCGAGCCCGACGCCCGCGACGCGTTGGCCGCGCTCATCCGCGAGCGGATGAAGCTCGACGTGCACTGTCCCAACTATCTCGAGACCGTGGAACTCTGATGCCCTACTACGTGCGAACGATCCTCGTCACGGGCACGGAAGACGACGTCGCCTCGGCGAGGCATGAGCACCTCGCGCACGTCGCCCAGCTCGCAGCGTCGGGGAAGGTGCGCGCCGCCGGCGCGTTCGCCCGCGGCGACGGCTATCTCGACATCTTCGAGGCGAACGACCTTTACGAGGCCGAAGCGATCGCCCGCACGAGCCCGCTCGTCGAGCTCGGCCTGGGGACTTGGATGCTTCGGGAATGGCAGGAACTCGAATAGGGGACACTCCCCTTTTTCCGATGAGCGGCCCCTCTCTATCGATCCACCCACTTGCCGTGTCTCCGAATCAAGTCAACGAGACGATCCGCGGCCTCCCCGGCGGGTATGTCCTTCTCGACCATGTCCTTGCCGACGAACAAGGCGATCTTCTCGTCGCCCCAGCCGACGTAGCCGAAATCGGCGTCCGCCATCTCGCCCGGTCCGTTGACGACGCACCCCATCACCGCGATCTTCAGCCCTTTCAAATGCGCGGTGCGCTCCTTGATGGTTGCCGTCGTGGATTCGAGATCGAAGAGCGTCCTGCCGCACGACGGGCACGAGATGAACTCGGTCTTCGTCATGCGGACCCGTGCCGCCTGAAGGATGTTGAACCCGAGCCGGCGCGCGTCGGCCGCGGCGTGGGTCTCGACGTGGATGGCATCGCCGATTCCTTGGCAAAGGAGTCCGCCCAACGCCGCCGCCGGTCCAAGCGTCTCGTCCGCGCCGCGGAGCGCCGGCCGGTCGAGCAGCACGAGGGGTAGGGCGACCGAGGCATCGGCGAGGCCCGCGGCGAGCTTCCGGTAGGCGAACAACGGCGTCAGGTCCAGGGAAGGGTCGAGGGTCAAGAGCGCACGCGCCTCCGCACTTCTGGCGCGGCCCGCGATCTCGACCGCCATCTCGATCGCCTGCCGGGCGCTGCCGCGGCGTGAGCTCGCCTCGAAGAGCACCGCGCCGCGAGAGTGCTTCGAAAGAGCGAGCAGGGGATCGACCGTCGCCGCGGCGCCGGCGTCGAGCGGCGCGCGAACGACGACGTGCACGCGATGGGCCGCGGAGAACAGCCGAGTCCACGCGCCCTCGTTCAGGGTCGCACCGACGGGCCACGAGACCCGCACCGACAGCGCGACCTGAGGCGCCACCAGCTCCATCGCCCCACGCAGCGCCGCGACCGCTTCGATCTCCCCCGCATCGTCGAGATCGACCGAGACGACCTCGGCCCGCGTCTCTTCGGGAACCCGGCCGCCCGCCTCGCCGTCGAGCTCCCGGCGCACGGCGTCGGGCTGGCGTAGCGACGACCGCAGCGAGGCCTCGACGAGGATCGTTCTCTTCCCCCCCGCAGCGCGGGGTCCCATCGTCACCTCAGGGGAGACGCGCTCGAACGCGAGCACCGGCTCCATCGCGCGGACGCGTGCCGTGGGTGACGAGCCCGACGGCGGGCCCCCCGAGAGCGCGATGTTGGCGTTGTACGGGGCGACGAGCGCGAACGCGACCGGGATCTCCGCGACGGGATCCTCCGTGAGCGAAACGCGCACGGTGTCGCCGATCCCTTCCTCGAGAAGCACGCCGATGCCCAGCGCCGACTTGATCCGGCCGTCCTCGCCGTCGCCGGCCTCGGTGACGCCGAGGTGGAGCGGGTAGTCCATGCCGAGGGCGTTCATGCGGCGAACGAGGAGCCGGTACACGTCGAGCACCACCGCGGGGTTCGACGCCTTCATCGACAGGACGAGCTCGCGGTACCCCCAGTCCTCGCAGATCCTCACGAACTCGAGAGCGGATTCGACCATCCCTTCGGGGGAATCGCCGAAACGATTCATGATCCGGTCGGAGAGCGAGCCGTGGTTCGCGCCGATCCGCATCGCGACGCCAAGCTCCTTGGCGCGCCGCACCAGGGGCGAGAAGACGTCGTGGATGCGCTGGAGCTCGGCGTCGTACTCGGCCTGCGAGTATTCGCGCACCGCGAATTTCTTCTTGTCTGCGAAATTCCCAGGATTGACCCGGATCTTCTCGACGTGCTCGATGGCCTTCATCGCGGCGGCCGGCGTGAAGTGAATGTCGGCGACCAGCGGGACCTTGATCCCCAGGGCGGCGAGGGCGCTCCGGATATTCGGGAGGTTCTCGGCGTCGGCGCTGGTCGGCACCGTGACCCGGACGATCTCGCACCCCGCTTCGACGAGCCGGGCGATCTGCGCCACCGTCGCCTTGGTGTCGGTGGTTGCCGGCGTCGTCATCGACTGAACGCGAATGGGATTGTCGCCACCCAAGGCGACGTCACCAACGTGAACGACTCGCGTGCGTCGGCGCTGGTAGGCGGAAAGCCCCGAATTGAGTCTCATGCCCGATCCATACGGGCCATTCTAAGGACCGGTTCGCGGTCGGTCCACGGGGGTCGACGAGCGCCGAAATTTGGCAGTAGCCGCGAGCAACCGATCGTCGAATAATCTTGACAGCGCCGCCCGGAGAGGGGACGTGGATCGGGGGCCGCAGTGACGAGCCGGGAGCGGGTGGTGTCGATCGTGATCGGAATCGTGGGCGCGATCGGCAGTGCCCTCGCCCTCGTCGACTTCATCCTGAAGGTCAGCCAAAACGCGCTGGACATCCCCGATGTGGCGACGCCCCAAGCGTTCTATCAGTCCGTAGGCGACGCCTACGGCGGCGGCTTCATCGCGGGATTCGCTCTTTGCTTCTTCCTCATGCTTCTCGCGGTCGCGATCGGAACCTGGTACGAGAGCCGCAGGAGCGCCGTCCCGCTCGCGACCGAGTCGGTCCCAATGCCGGTGGTGAAACCTTCATCTCGAGGGTAGGGTCATTACGAGGAGGGCCGCCCATGCTCCCCTTCCGGCGTATTCTCGTCACCACAGACTTCAGCGAGACGTCTCTCAGCGCCCTTCCGGTCGCCGTGGAGGTCGCGACGCACTTCGATGCCGAGCTGTTGCTCGTTCACATCCTCCCGATGGACACACCCACGCCGTGGGACATCCCGCCGTACCCCGACTTCGGCCTGGCGTCGCTCCCACTTCCCGAGTACGAGGCCCAGGTCCGCGACGAGGTCGAGCGTCGGCTCGAGATGGTCGTCGCAAAGCATGCGCAGGGGATCAGAGTCCGCCGCTTGATCGGGCGCGGCGACCCCGCGACCGAAGTCGATCGGATAGCCGCCGAGGAGAAAGCGGACCTGATCGTACTTGCAACGCACGGGTGGACCGGCTGGCGTCACCTCGTATTCGGCTCGGTCGCCGAGAAGGTTCTCCGTGAAGCGCCGTGCCCTGTTCTGTCCGTACGGAACCCTTCACGCTAGAATCCGTGGAAAGGGGACGCTCCCCTTTTTCTCGCAACGCTCCCCGGATACCGCGTTGCGAGAAAATAGAAAATAGGGGAGTGTCCCCTTTAGGGCGGGAGTCAAGCGTGAGAAGCATGGCGGTCACATCGATCATTCTCCTCGCGGTCGCCGCGGGCGACGGCAAGACGCTCTACGAAACGAAGTGCGCCCAGTGCCACGGCAAGGAAGGTGTGGCGAAGCCGCCCGGAAAGGGCTCGAAGAATTTCAACGATCCCGAATTCCAGGAAGCATGGACGGAGGCGGCGATCGCGAAGATCACCTCGGACGGGAAGGGGAAGATGCCGGGCTACCGCAGCAAGCTCACGCCGGAGCAGATACAGGCCGTCTCCGCCCACGTCAAGACTCTCGGCTCCTCGAAGTGATTCGACGGACGCCGCTCGCCATCGGTCTGCTGTTCGCGTTCGCGACCGCATGCGGCGGCGCGGCGACGCCCCCTCCGGCCGCGTCGGCGGAAGCCCCTCTCCCGGAAGGGCTTTCCGCCGAAGAGCGCCGCGACATCGACGTCTTCCGGCGCGCCTCGGCGTCGGTCGTGTTCATCACCAACTACACGCGCCAGCTCGACTACTTTTCCTTCGACGCGGTCGAAACGCCCGCGGGCTCGGGGAGCGGCTTCGTCTGGGACCGCGACGGACACATCGTCACGAACTTCCACGTCATCGAGGACGGGTCGAAATTCTCGGTGACGCTCGGGGATCAAGAGTACGAGGCGACGGTCGTCGGGGCCGCTCCCGACAAGGACGTCGCGGTTCTCAAGATCGAGGCGCCCGCGGCGCGCCTGGTGCCGCTCGTCGTCGGCCGGTCGGGCGATCTGGTCGTCGGCCAGCGCGTGCTCGCCGTCGGCAATCCGTTCGGCTTCGATCACACTCTGACGACCGGAGTCGTCAGCGGGCTCGGACGCGAGCTTCGCTCCCCCTCGGGCCGCCGCATCCGCGACGTCATCCAGACCGACGCCGCGATCAATCCCGGGAACTCGGGCGGTCCGCTGCTCGACTCGTCGGGGCGCCTGATCGGGATCAACTCCGCCATCTACTCGCCCTCCGGCGCCTCGGCGGGGATCAGCTTCGCGGTACCGATCGACTCGGTGAGCCGGCTCGTCCCGCAGCTGATCAAATACGGTCGGATCAAGCAGCCGGGGATCGCCGGTGCCTCCCTCGTGTCGGATTCGATCGCGCGCGCGAGCGGCATCGAGGGAGTCGCGATCTACCAAGTCGATGAAGGCTCTCCGTCCGACGAGGCCGGGCTCACCGGGATCACGGTGACGAGGCGCGGCCGGCCTCGGCTCGGCGATGTCATCGTCGCGGTCGAAGGCAAGAAGGTCCGCAGCCAGCAGGACCTCTACGACGCGTTCGAGGCGGCGGGAGTCGGCGCGACCGTGCGGCTGACGATCGCGGACGGGCAGAACGACAAGCGGCGCGAAGTGCGCGTCAAGCTGTACGATCTGCGCTGACCCGATGGCGACAAAACCACGCAGGAAGCTCGACACGTTTCCCAATCCGGAGCCGGCTCGAGACTACACGATCGCCTTCACGTGTCCGGAGTTCACCTGCCTCTGCCCGCGAACGGGCCAGCCCGACTTCGCGACGATCCAAATCAAGTACGTCCCCGACCGGATGTGCGTCGAGTTGAAGTCACTCAAGCTCTACCTCTGGTCGTTCCGGAACGAGGGGCACTTCCACGAAGCCATTACGAACCGCATCGCCGACGACCTCGCGAAGACGCTGAACCCGCGCTCCCTGGAAGTGGTCGGTGATTTCTTCGTGCGAGGAGGAATTCACACGGTTGTCACCGTCACGCATGAAGCACCTTGATCGAAAGGGGACACTCCCCGGTTTTCTTACAAAGCGGTATCGGGGGAGCTTTGTAAGAAAAAGGGGAGTGTCCCCTTTCGATCAAGGTGTTATATTCGGCGACGTTTTCTCTTTGAACCCTTTCCAGGAGGTGTTGAATCGACGACAAAGTCCGCGTGAACCAGCAGATCCGCCTCAGTCCAGTCCGTCTCATCGGCGCCGAAGGAGAGCAGGTCGGCGTCGTCCCCATCGAAGAAGCCCGGCGCATCGCGGAAGAATCGGGGCTCGATCTCGTCGAGGTCGCTCCGGACGCCCGCCCGATCGTGGTCCGCATCATGGACTACGGCAAGCACCGGTTCGAGGCCGCGAAGAAGGTGCGCGACGCGCGCAAGAACGAGACGCGCATCATGGTCAAGCAACTCAAGCTCCGCCCCGCCATCGGCGACCACGATCTCGAGACGAAGCTCACGCACGCGCGGCGTTTCCTCGCCGAGGGTGACAAGGTCCGCGTGACCATCATGTTCCGCGGGCGCGATCTGAGGCGCCCCGAGAACGGCCGGCGCGTTCTCGACCGCGTGATCGAGATCCTTGCCGACCTCGCGGTCGTCGAGTCGGCGTACGGCGAGATCGTCAACCGCGACATGAGCATGACCCTGGCCCCCCGCAAGCATTGATGCGGGCGGCCTCCCCCCGCGCGACGTTTCCGTACCCGATGGTCGAGATGGATCTCGACAACGGGCTCCGCGTCGTCGCCGTTCCCATGGAATCGCCCGGAATCGTCGCGCACTACGTCGCCGTGCGCGTCGGCTCCCGCAACGAGATCGAGCCAGGCCTCACCGGCTTCGCCCACTTCTTCGAGCACATGATGTTCCGCGGCACGCCCCGCTACCCGCCGGAGCAGTACAACGACGTCCTGAAGCGGCTGGGCGCGGACGGGAACGCGTTCACGACGGACGATTGGACCTGCTACCACATCGTCGCCGCCGCCGATGCGCTCGAGACGCTGATGGATCTCGAGTCGGACCGGTTCATGAATCTCGAATACGGCATGGAGGCGTTCCAAAAAGAAGCCGACGCGGTGCTCGGCGAGTACAACAAGAACGCCTCGATCCCCTTCAACCCGCTCTTCGAGAAACTTCAAGACACGGCGTTCACGGCGCACACCTACAAGCACACGACGATGGGCTTCCTCAAGGACATCCAGGACATGCCCAACCAATACGACTACAGCCGGGCCTTTTTCGAGCGGTGGTACCGCGCGGACAACGCCGTGCTCGTCGTGGCGGGGGACGTCGAGCCGGCGCGCGTGTTCGCATCGGCGCGGCGCTTCTACGGCGCTTGGCGTCCTGGCGTGAAAGCGTTCGTCACGCCGGTCGAGCCGGACCAGGTCGGGGAGCGCGCCGCGCACATCGCCTGGCCGGCTCCGACGCTGCCGCTCCTCGCGATGGCGTTCCACGCGCCTGCGTTCGACGCCGACGGCATCGACGGCCGCGCCCTCGACGTGGCCGCCCAAGCGTACTTCGCGCCGACCAGCCCGCTGCACAAGCAGCTGGTGCTCGACCGCCAATGGGTCGACTGGCTCTCGGCGGGCGCCGAGGACCGGCGCGACCCCGGCGTTTTCCTCGTCCTGGCTCGGGTCAAGGAGGCCGGGCGCATCGGCGACGTGCGTGCCGCGATCGAGAGCGCGCTGGCGCAGGCGGGCTCGACCTCGCTGACCGAGACGAGGCTCGGGGAAGTCAGATCGCGTCTACGCTACGGATTTCTGTCGGGACTCCTCGCGCCCGACCCCGTCGCGGCGACCGTTTGCCAGTTCGCGCAGCTCACGGGCTCGCCGTCGTCGATCGACCGATCGTTCGCGACGCTCGAGAGGCTGACCGCCGAGGACGTCGTCCGCGTCTCGCAACGGGTCTTCCGTCCCGAGAACCGCACGGTGGTCACGCTGGCGCCTGGCGGCGCGGAGGGCGCGGCGTGAAGACGGTCGTTCTCCCGTCCCAAGCTTCTCCCTTCGTGTCGATACGGCTGCTGTTCGAGGTCGGCTCCGCCGACGACCCGGTGGGCAGGGAAGGGCTCGCGGCGCTCACCGGCTCCCTCCTCGCGGAAGGCGGGACGAAACAATTGACCTACGAGCAGCTGCTCGCAGCGTTCTACCCGATGGCGGCGGGGGTTGGAGTGCAGGTCGAGCGAGACGCGACGGTCGTGCAGGGGACGGTCCACCGCGATCATCTCGACGGCTTCTACGAGCTGGTCCGTCAGATCGTCATCGAACCGCGCTTCGCCGCGAAGGAGTTCGCGCGCTTGAAGGCCGACCAGCGCAACGCCCTGGTCTCGGGACTGCGCGCGATCGACGACGAGGCCTTCGGCCAGGAGGCGCTGTCCTCCCTGCTGTACGCCGGTCAGCCGTACGGTCGCCCGGTGGAGGGAACGGTGCGGGGCATCGAGGCGCTGGCTCGGGAGGACGTCGAGGCGTTCCACGGGGCTCGCTTCACACGCGACGTCTTGACGCTCGGCGTCGGGGGCAGCGTGCCCGATGGCTTCGTCGAGCGGGTCGCGAAAGACCTCGCGGCTCTTCCTGAGCGGGGCCCGGTGCGCGCGCAGCTTCCCGCCCCGCATCGCTCGAAGGGTTTCGAAACGCTGGTCGTGACCAAGCCGGCGCGAGCCTGGGCGATCTCGCTGGGACACCCCCTAGCGGTGACCCGGACCGACGACGACTTCTTTCCGCTGTTCCTGGCGTGCTCGTATCTCGGAGAGCACCGGACATTCAACGGCGTCTTGATGAGCAAGATGAGGACCGATCGCGGGCTGAACTACGGCGACTACAGCTACGTCGAGAATTTCGTCCAGGACGGCGCCTCGACCTTCGCGCTCCCCAACGTACCCCGCCGCCGGCAAGCGTTCACGATTTGGATCCGGCCCGTCGCACCGGAGCACGCGCACTTCGCGATTCGCCTGGCGGTCCGCGAGCTGAGGCGCCTCGTACGCGACGGCCTCTCGTCGCGAGCCTTCGAGGAGACGCGCGATTTTCTCCTGAACTACAGCAAGCTGTGGGTTCAGACGCCGGCGCGCCGCTTGGGCTACGCGATGGACGGCGCGCACTACCGCGGGAAAAGCCTGGTCGACGAGCTGGCCGAGCGGCTGCCGAGGATGTCGGTCGGAGAGGTCAACGACGCGATTCGACGCCACCTCGACCCGGAAGGGCTGAAGGTCGCCGTGATCGCCGACCCCGAAAAAGCCGACGACTTCGTCGACGCGCTTACGCGAAATGCTCCGTCCCCGATGACCTATGGAACGGAAACGAGGCCCGACGTTCTCGAGGAGGATCGCGCCATCGCCGTCGAGCCGCTCCCCATCGAACGAAGTCGTTGCCGCTTGGTGCCGGCAACCGTAATGTTCGAGGGTTGAGCGTCGGCGGGGACGGTCCCGTACGCTCGACGAGAACTGTCCCGGCGGAATCGGCCGCCCGCATGGGGCCGATGTCAGAATGAACGGTCATGGCCGCCGAATGTCGAAGGAGAGGTTCGATGTCATTCCAAACGCTTGGACGTTCGAGTCTCCTGGCCGCCGTGACGGCATTGCTGCTGCCGGCCGCACCGGCCCATGCGCAAACGGCGTGCATCACTCCCAATTGCACCTTGGGCGGAACGCCGACCCAGTGCTTGAACCGGGCTCTGCCGCGCACCCCCACGGTTCAGCTGGGCAACGGCGGCACATTCACGTTCCAGCCGTCGAATCCAAAAATCGAGCCGGGGGACTGCATCATTTGGCGCTCGGTGTCGAGCACCCACAGCTCGGCCGGCGACTCGTGCACCGCCACATCGGCGTGCAACACTCCGCCCGACGTGGGGTGCGAGTGGGACAGCGCCAATATCTCCAGCCTCGCGATGTTTCCGATGTCGACCTGCTACTACGATCCGGCGCTTTTTCCCGCCGCGGCCGCGGATCCGTACCACTGCCGCCAACACGCGGCCCTGGGGATGCGCGGCACCCTCAACGTCACGACGGCCATCCAGCTTCAGGTCGACAAGGACTTTGGGACGAGCTCGGTGAAGCTCAGCTGGACGGGCGGCGGCGTGACTGGCGACGTCAGCTACAAGGTCGAGCGCCAGAGCGGGGGCGATCCGCGGTTCCCCACGGCCTCGACGACCACGATGAATCCGGACGGCGGCGTACTCGGCACGACGTTCACGGATGCCGGCGATCTCTTGGTCAACAACCCGCGCTACTATCTCGTGAGGAACAAGCAGACCAACGAGCCGTAACGCCGGCTCGCGGGAGGTGAGGATGCGGAAACCGCTCGGAGCCGGCCTCGCCGCCGCGATCGTCTTCTTCTCCGCACTCTCAGCCGCCGATCCGCCGCTGGCCACGGTGACGGGCGAGGTCATCGACTCGGCCTGCTACATCAAGTCGGGAGCGCGCGGCGAATCTCATCGCGCCTGCGCGCAGAAGTGCGGCGACGCCGGGATCCCGCTGGCGATCGTCGAGGACGGGACCGGCAACGTCGTCTGGATCGCCTCCGTCAACGACCTGGAGACGCCGAACGCGAAGCTGCGCCCGTTCGCGGGCCGCCGCGTCACGGTCTCCGGGACGTGGGCCGAGCGGGGCGGCGCGAAGCTCCTCCTGCTGCACTCCGTGAAGGCTGCCCCAGCCTCGTGAGCGGGGGCGGGCGCCTCGTATTCGCCGCCGTAGTGCTCGGCGTCGCAGCCGCGATGGCCGCAGGGGGCATCTTCCTCGCCACCCGCGCAGGATGGCAGCGCGCCGCGCTCGACACGCCGGTCCAACGTGGGCGCGTCGTCGCCGAGCGGATGGGATGCTTCGGCTGCCACGGCCCGGCCGGCGGTCAGCCGATCCCGAACCCCGGCGCGAAGGGCGGCGAGGTCCCGGGGTGGCCGGGCGGCACATGGATGATGTGGAACCGCGACGAGAGCGACGTCCGCGCCTGGATCCTCAAAGGCCGTCCGGCGCACCGCGAGCCCGACGAGGGAGCGCTGATCAAGATGCCGGCGTTCGAATCCCGCCTTTCGAAGCAGAGCGTGGACGACCTCGTTGCCTACGTCCTCGCCGCGTCGCACTTCGGCAGTATCGAGGACCAGACCGCCGCCGCGGGGCACGAGACCGCTTACAAGCTGGGCTGCTTCGGTTGCCACGGCGCCGAAGGACGCGGGCTCGTCATGAATCCCGGATCGTTCAAGGGATACATCCCGCCGTGGGACGGCCCGGACTTTCCCGATCTGGTCCGTGACGACGCCGAGCTTCGCCAATGGGTTCGGAACGGCGCCTGCGATCGGCTCCTCGCAAACCCGATCGCGAAGGAGATTCTCGTGAAGCAGGCGATCGCGATGCCCGCCTACCGCGAGCGCGTCTCCGACGCGGATCTCGCCTCGCTCGCAGCGTACATCGCGTGGGTGCGCTCGCACGCTCGAACGGGCGCGGCGCCCGGGAGCGCGCCATGAGGGCGAGGCTGCCGCTCGCGCTCGGGCTCGCGATCGCCGCAGCGGCGTGCGGAGGCGACGGCGTCGTGACCGTCGGCCCGAGTCCGTCGCCCCCCGGAGCGCCGACGCTCTCCTCGCTCCAATCGTCGATCTTCACTCCGAGATGCGCTCTCAGCGGATGCCACGCCGGGCCGTCGCCGCAGCAGGGGATGAATCTGTCGGCGGGGTTGATGTTCGTCAATACCGTGAACGTCGACTCGGTCGAGCTGTCGGGATTCAAGCGGATCGCGCCGAACAACGCGACGGATTCCTACCTCTACATGAAGATCTCGGGCGACCCGCGGATCTTCTTCGACCGGATGCCCCAGAACGCCAACCCTCTGTCCGCGGCCGAGCTGGAATCGGTGCGCCTCTGGATCGAAGCGGGCGCGCTGGACAACTGATGCGTCGCTCGATCCCATTCCTCGCGGCGCTCGCTTTGGCACCGCACCTCGCCCACGCGGAGCCGATGCTCGCCGCGCGCACGGGACTCGGGTGCGCCTCATGCCACATCAATCGGACCGGCGGCGGCGGGCGCACGGCGTACGGCGCGGGTTACGGCGCGAACACATTGCCCTGGGCCAAGCTCGCGCAAGGGCACGGCCTCTTCGACGGCGCGATCGGCGACCGCGTCCGCATCGGCCTCGACGGCCGCGGAAGCTACTTCGCGACCTTCCGCGATCCGGGCCCCTACATCGGCGAGGCGAAGGTCACCGAGGCCGATCTCTACTTCGGCGCCGATCTCGTCAAGGACCGCCTCGCGGTCTACATCGACGAGCACGTCGCCCCCGGCGGCGCCGCGGCGCGCGAGGCGTTCGCCCTGTTTTCCCTCGACCGAGCCGGGTTCTACGTCAAGGGCGGGAAGTTCTTCCTGCCGTTCGGCCTGCGCCTCCAGGACGACGACGCGGCATCGCGTCGCGGCACCGGGTTCACGATGGAGACCGCCGACATCGGCGCGGAGGTCGGCGCCGACAACGGCGCCTGGTCGACCGCCTTCTCGATCACCAACGGCACCTCGGGAGGCGCGGAGCAGGACAACGGCAAGCAGTACACCTGGACGGGCGCGCGCGTGTTCACGCCGGGGCGGATCGGTCTCTCCGCGTCGTTCAACGACCTTCCGAACGGAGCGAGCAGCTCCGCCGCCGGAGTGTGGGGAACCTGGCGCGCAGGACCGATGGTCGTGCTCGCCGAGGCGGACGCCCTCGAATCGAACGACGGGGTCAATCCCAAGACGCACGGCGGCGCGGGCCACGTCGAGGCGGACGTCCTGGCCCACGCCGGTCTGACGGTCCGCGCGTTCGCCGGAGCGGCAAATCCCGACCGGAGCGACGGTATTGATCGCTTGACGCAATGGGGGGTCGGCCTCGACTGGACCGCGCTCCCCGGATTGCAAATTCGCGCGCTGTACCGCGCCCGCAGCGGTCCCACCTCGATCCCCGGGTCGAACGACGACCAGGCGTTCGTCGAGGCCCACGTCTACTTCTGATCGTGCGCCGCCCGCCGTCGCGTGCCCCGAGAGCGGTCCCGTCGTATGCTTTTCGTGCACGTGGGGGCGGGAGGCTACCGATGGGCACCACGACTGCGGCAACCCGCGCAGGCCAAGGGATCGAAAAAGTCCGGCAGCACCTGATGACCTCTCTTCATCTCGGCCGGCTCCGTCCCGGAGACCGCGTCGCCTCCGTCCGCCGCCTCGCCGACATCACCGGGTTGAACCGAAAGACGGTCCACCGCGCGTACGGCGCCCTCGTGCGCGAGGGATTCCTCGACGTCAAGCCGGGCGCCGGCACGTACGTCTCGAAAGACCTGGATCCGCACGCCGGTCAGGACGGCTTGATGCGCGCCGTCAACCTTTGCCGCACGGAAGCGCAGGCGCTCGGCCTCTCGCCCGCGGGTTTCGCCGACTTCGTCCATGGCACCATGAACGGCGGCCTGCAAGGCCTGCCCCTCGTCATCGCCGAGTGCAACCGCGAGCAGATCGAGATGATCGGTCGCGACGTCCGCGCCGGCCTCTCCGTCAACGCCCGCCCGGTTCTTCTCGACGAGCTGATCGCCAATCCAGCGGGCGCGTTGTCCGGCGCTTGGGGGATCGTCACCACCGACTGCCATCGCGCCGACGTCGAAGCCGCCGCGCGCACCGTCGGAGTTCCCGTCTACCGCGTCGCCCTCGACGCCGAGTTTCCCCAGGCCATCCTCCGCTGGGCTCGCACTCGCCACGTCGTCCTCGCGGTGGGTGACGAGCGCTTCGCGCAGGTCTTCCTCCGTTTCCTGGGCCAGCTCGGCGCCGGACCCGAGATCACCGCTCGCATCCACATCGTCGTTCCCGCCCGCCTGCGGGCCGCTCTGCGCGAAGGCGGCGAGGACGCCGTCGTCCTCGTCTCGCAGCTCGTCCATCGCGAGGTCGAATCGAAGCTCCCGCCCCACGCGCGGCCTTTGTCCGCGCACTGGCGCCTCGCGCAGGGAACGCTCGAGCGGCTGCGCGCGGAGCTCGCGTACGACCTGGCGGCGAAGAGAGAGGGGCACGCGTAAGCGAGCCAGCCTCGCCCGTCGACCTTTCCTAGCGATCGATCAAATCGCCGCCTTCGTCTTCACCGGATCCGGCGGTTTCGGCGGCATCTCGTGCGGGTCCGTCGCGAGCTGCTTCAAGATCTCGTCGATGGCGCGGTCGAGCTGCGGGTCGCGACCGGCAATCTCCGACGCCGGGTCGTTGTCGATCTCGATGTCGGGGGAGACGCCCTCGCCCTCGATGACGTACCTGCCGTCCTTCGAGAGGGTCGAGTGCTGAGGGACCGAGATATGGCCGCCGTCGATCAGCGGGCCTTCGCCGCTGATGCCGGTGACGCCCCCCCACGTGCGCTTGCCGATCAGCGGGCCGAGGCCGGCCGCACGGAACATGTAGGGGAAGATGTCGCCGTCCGAGGCGCTGGACTCGCTGATCAGGCAGGCCATCGGGCCGCGCATGACGACCTCGGGGTAGGTGCGGGGGTCGTCGGCGGTGCGCGAGTAGCGCCAGCCAAGAACCGTGCGGCGCAGGCGCTCGATGATCCACTGCGAGATGTTGCCGCCACCGTTGGCGCGGTCGTCGACGACCAGGCCGTTCAGCCTGGCCTGCGGGTAGAACCACTTGACGAACTCGCGCGCGCCGTCACCCCCCATGTTGGGGATGTGCATGTACCCGACGCGGCCGTTCGTCTTCTTCGCGACGTAGGCGCGATTGCGCTCGGTCCAGTCGAGGTAGAGGAGGGCGCTCTCGTCCTTGATCGGTGTGACTTTGACCTGCCGCGTCTTCTTCGGCTCGTCCTTGGGGGCGACGGTCAGCGTCACCGGGTTCGCCGCCTTGTTCACCAGGAGCTTGAACGGGTCTTCGTTGGGTGAGAACTCGTCCCCGTCGACGGCCAGGAGCCAGTCGCCTTCCTTGACGTCGGCCCCGATCTCGGTCAGCGGCGAGCGGTACCGCGTCTCTTCATTCTGACCTTTGAGGATCTTGGCGATGCGGTAGCGTTGGGACGATGGGTCGAGCTCGAGCTTGGCGCCGAGGAGGCCGACGGGAGCGCGCGGCGGAACGGTCCAGTCGCCGCCGTCGACGTAGAGGTGGCCGATGCTCAGCTCGCTGATCATCTCGCCGATCAGATAGTTGAGGTCGGAGCGGTGGCCGACGTAGTCGACCAGCGGCTCGTACTGCTTCTTCAGCGCCGCCCAGTCGTAGCCGTGCATGTTCTCGACGTAGAAGAAATCGCGGTAGCGGCGCCAAACCTCCTCGAAGTCGTTCTTCCATTCTTGACGAGGGATGCGGTCGACCATGAGGTCCTTGGTCGACACCGGCTTCTTCGAGTCCTTGTCCTTCGGCGACGCGTCGTAGAGCGTGTAGGCGTTGTCCGCGCTGACCAAGAGCTTCTTTCCGTCCGAAGAGAGCGCGTAGCCGTTGGCGTCCTCGAGGAAGGTCGTCTCCTTGCGCTTCTCCAGGTCGTAGAAGTGGAGCTGAGTCTTGCGCTCGGGCGGACGGCCGTAGAAGCGGGCGTCGTTCTTGAGATAGATGAGATAGTTCTTGGTCACCGAGAGCCCGTCGTAGTTGTCCGCCTCGATGGGCGCGCGCGCGACGCGGCCGCCGAGTCCGTCGAGATCGATCTTCGTCGGCGGCTTCGGCTTCGACTCTTCTTTCTTGTCCTTGTCGGATTTCTTGTCGTCCTTCTTCTCGTCTTTCTTGTCGGCGTCCTTGTCCCCCTTGTCGTCCTTCTTCTCCTTCGCGTCGTTCACCTCGTCGGAGAGCGGGGCGAAGGGGCTCGGCAGGTCCTTGCGCAGCGCGATCGCGAAGATTCCGGTCATCCGGTTGCCCGCGAAGTTCCACTCCACCGACGAGATCTGCGGCTGGTAGTCGCGCTCCGACAGGTACCAGAGGTACTTGCCCTCCGGATCCCACGCAGGGGAGTGCTCGCTGAAGAACCCGTCGGTGATTTGGCGCGTTTTGCCGTCCTCCGCGCTCCACAGATAGAGCGCGAAGTTGCGGTTCTTCTGGCTGAGCGAGAACGCGAGCCACTGCCCGCAGGGGGACCAGGTGTAGTCGGTGACCTGGAAGTTCCGCTCGTTGGCGACCTCGACCTGCGATCCGTCGGCGACCGTGACGACGAAGATCCGGCCTTCCTTGTCGGAATACGCGATCCGCTTCCCGTCCGAGGACCAGGCGGGGCGGTAGAGGTACATCTTGTTCCCCTTCGTGAGCGCCTTCGGAGCGGCCGATCCCTCCTGCGGGACGAGGTACAGCTCGTCCTCGCCCGACATGTCGGAGATGAAGACGATCTGCTTCCCGTCCGGCGACCAGGCGGGGGCGCGGTCGTGCGCGTTCGAGGTGCGCGTCAGGTTTCGCGTCGGACCGTTCTCGATCGGCGCGGTGAAGATGTCTCCGCGAGCCGCGAAGAGCGCGCGCTCCCCCTTCGGCGAGAGGTCGTAGTCTTCGATGTTCTTTTCGGCGGAGACGCGCGACGGGCGATCCCACAGGCCGTCGTCCGGAACGGTGATCGACAACTTCGTTTCCTTCCCCGCGGCGACGTCGTAGACCTTCAGCTCGCCGGCCTCCTCGAAGACGATCGTCCCCTTGTTGTCGGACGAGGCCCAGCGCAGATCCCACGTATCGCTCTTCGTGATCTGCGTGACCGCCTCGGACTTCACGTCGTACTTGAAGAGGTTGAGCGTCCCGGTTCGGTCGGAAAGGAAGTAGATCGCATCGCCGATCCACATCGGATCGCGCTCGGTGCGCTTGCTCGGCGCGATCACCTTCGACGTATTGGTCGCGACGTCATAGATGTACAAGTCCTGCGCCCAGCCCCCTTGGTAGCGCTTCCACGTCCGGAAATCGCGCCACAGCGGCGAGTAGACCAGCCGCTTCCCGTCGGGGGAGAAGTCTCCCGCACCGGCGCGCGGCATCGGCAGCGGCACGGCGGGGCCGCCGTCCCTGTCGACCGTGTAGAGCTGGCCCGGATGCTCCGGGTAGCCGTAGCGCAGCGAGCGGAACAGCACCGACTTTCCGTCGGGGGTCCAGCCGTAGACGATGTTGTCGTAACCCCAGCGCGGCGCGAGCGGGCCCTCGGCCGGGTAATAGGTCAGCTGCTTCGGCGTGCCCCCCGACGATGGGATGACGTAGACCTGCTCGTCGCCGTCGTACTGCCCCGTGAACGCGATCCACTTTCCGTCGGGAGAGAAGCGGGGGAACACCTCGACGCCGGGGTGGGCGGTCAAGCGCACCGCCGTCCCCCCTTGGGTCGATGCCTTCCAGATGTCGCCTGCGTAGCAGAAGACGACCTCGTTCCCGTAGACGTCGGGGAAGCGGAGCAGCTTGGTCGGACCGGCGGCGGATGCCGGCGTGACGGCGGACGCCGCGGCGAGAGCGGCGGCCAGGGCGAACGGGCGAACGAATCGGACGATCATCGGAGTCTCTCCCGGTGCGATAGCGGTTGAAGCGGCGGATTATGCTACGGAATCGCCATCTCCGATGAGCTGGTAGGGCGTCAGTTCGACTCGGAGGATTTGACCCGGTCGTCGAGGGATCTCGCCTCCGCTTCACGACCTGTAGCTCTGAGAAGCTTCGCGTATTCCGACGTGGCCTCGGCGACGGTCAACGGCGTCCGCCCTTCGCCCATCCGCGCGAGATCGAGCGCCTTCTTGAGGTACGGCTCTGCCTCGGAAAACCGATGCAAGTCTCTCAGTACGGCGCCAAGCGTCATCAAGTCGGCCGCGATCTCGGAAGTCCCGGGCGCCATCGTCTTTTCCCGGATGGCAACGGCTTGCTGGATGTAGGGAAGCGCCTTGGCAGGATTTCCGGAACGCCACCAGAGCTCGCTCATAGTCTCGAGAGTATTGCCGTAGATCTCGTGGTTCTCCCCGTACGACTTCGCCATGATGCTCAGCGCTCGTTCCAAGAGCGGACGTGCTTCCTCGTAGTTGCGCTGCCGCACGCAGATGAACGCGAAATTGTTGAGACTCCCCGCCACGTCGGGGTGATCCGGGGGCAAGGCACGTTCTTTCACCGAAAGCGCTCGCTTGGCGAAGTCGCGTGCCGCGACGAGATCTCCCGCGCCAAGCCGCTCGATCGAAAGGTCATTCCAGCACCATCCAACCTCGATGGCATCGGGGCCCAGCTTTGTCTCGAAGATCCGGCGTGCTCGCTCGAGCAGCGCCGCGCCCTCGGTGTGGTGCGCTTGGCCCTGCTGGACCAGCACCGACCCCTGTAGGTAGAGCGATCGAGCCAACCTCACATCGTCCGGAGGAAGGGAGCGCTCCTGGATCGACGTCGCACGCGCAACGGCAACGCCCGCGTCGTGAAATCGCCCTTTGTCGGCGAGCACGCTTGCCAGTTGGGCGTAGGTTTCGGCGACCTCCAGCGAATTCGGCCCGTAAGTCCTCTCGTTGATTCCCTGCGTTGCGTGCAAGAGCGCTTCGCCTCGATCGTAAAGGCCGAGGCCGACGTACACCTGCCCCATGGCCGCCATCAGTCGCGCCTGAACGGCCGGCTGGTCCTTCAGCTCTCGCTCGATCTTGTCCGCACCCTTGTCCAGTATCTCGCGGGCCGTGATCGAGTTCCCGCGAGCCTCGTTGGGGTCCGCGACGTGGAACAGATCGACCAGGAAATCGCTCACCTGCTTCGACGTCGCCGCCTCGAGATTCGCCCGGTCCCGCTCCTTCGCGATTCGACGCGCCTGCACCGCCATCGTCGCCGAAAACGCGACCAGCACGACGAACAACGCCGCGATGAATCCGAATCCCACCTTGTGACGCGCCACGAGCTTCCGGAACTGGTAAGCCGCGCTCGGCGGCCGGGCCGAGATCGGCTGGTCCGAGAGGTAGCGGCGCACGTCGTCGGCCAGAGCCGCCACACTCTGATACCGCCGGGCGGGCTCCTTCTCGAGCGCCTTCAAGGCGATCGTCGCGACATCCGCGTCGATTCGCTGCGACGCGGTCTGCTTGAGCGATTTCGGCGGCTCCTCGCAGATCACGCGCACCGCCTCGGGGAGCTGAGCGCGGAGCACGTCATAGGGAAGCCGGTCGGTGACGAGCTCGTAGAGGATCACTCCCAGCGAGTACACGTCCGTTCGCAGGTCGATCTCGTCGGGATTCCCTCGGACCTGCTCCGGGGACATGTAGGGGAGCGTCCCCTTCACGGAGCCCAGCTCGGAGACCACCGTGCTCATCGCGACGTCGGCGTCGGTGATGCGCGCGAGGCCGAAATCCAGGATTTTCACGTCCGGGACGCCGATGTCCTTGGCCGACGAAGCGCTGTGCGCCTCCTTCATCACCAGGATGTTCGACGGCTTGAGGTCGCGGTGGATCACCCCGCGCTGGTGCGCGTACGCCACGGCGTCGCAGACCTTGCAGAAGAGTCCCAGGCGGACCCGGCGATCGGAAGCGGGAGACGGCGAGCTACCAGGCGTGGACGCTCCGGCGGTTCCCCTCTTGAGCCAGTCGCCGAGCGTCTCGCCTCGTACCAGCTCCATGGCGAAGAAGTGCTGGCCTTCCTCGGTGCGTCCCATCTCGTAGATGGCGGCGATCGAGGGGTGCTTCAGCCGCGCGAGGGTCTGCGCCTCGCGCTGGAACATCTTCACTTGCGCGTCGTCGACGAACACGCCGCCGCGCATCACCTTGAGGGCCACGGGACGGCGCGGGCTCTGCTGCTCGGCTTCGTAGACGATCCCCATGCCGCCCTCGCCGAGCTTTCTGAAGATCGTGAACGGCCCGACCGATCGCTGGCCACCGGCAGCCGCGGTGATGCTCCGTGTGGGATCGTCGGGTGAAGCGTCCCGAACGGTTTCGTCGGTCATGGCGACTCGTACTACCTCATGCGAAGCCAGCTAGGTCCGGTCGATGGGCCATCGATCGCGCACTCGCGAGGTGGATGCGATGCGAGAAGTGTACGGCGAGACTCGACCATCCAAGACCGCGGCTCGTTCACGTTGTCGCGTCCTGCGTGGGCTCCGTCCCTACTTGCAAATCCTATACTCGCTTTCCGCTGTTGCCGGGGGTCGACTCAAGCGGTACATGTTAGCCAAGCCAAACGCTCACTCTGGGGGGCAACTGCGATGCGGAAGTCTCGTAACTTGGTGCAGGCAATTCTCGCTCTGGGCGCAGTTTTGGGATTTCAAAGCGCTGTAGGAGTTGAGACGCGCAGGGCCGAGTTCGCGGAATCACGGGTCGAACCGCCCCTCGTCGGAGCGGGCTTTCTCATGTTGGGGAAAGACGCTCCCAACGACATCCTCCAGCTCCGTTGGACAGGAGGGACGGCGCCCTACACCGTCTATAAGTCACCCCTCCCGTTCGGGTTCGCTCCGCTCGCGTCCGGTGTGACCACGATGGGGTACGACGATCCAACTCTTTTCGACGGACACAACGCCTGCTATCTCGTCGACTGAGTCGGCTCGATCGCGGGACGTCGCCGCAGCGGCTGCCCGCCGCCCTGACGAATGGCGACTGATCGGGCGGTTATCATACGCGGCCGATGCCGCACGACACGGTCCTCGACCCCGCCGAGCTCGCAAGGCTCGTCGCCGGAGACCACGACGAGCCGCACCGCATCCTCGGCGCGCATCCCGCGCGCCGCCGCGGCGCCGATGGCGTCGTCGTGCGGGCGTTCCACCCCGACGCCGCCGGCTGTGAGCTTATCCTCGACGATCGCACGCGGGGTATGGACCCGATCGGCGGCGGCGTCTTCGAGACGTTCGTGGAAAAAGGGGACACTCCCCTTTTTCGAAAAGGGGAGTGTCCCCTTTTCTCCTACCGTGTGCGGTTCTGGTTCGAGAGCGGCGCCGCGTGGGAGCGCGACGATCCCTACCGGTTCATGCCGACCTTGGGCGAGGTCGACATCTACCTTTTTCACGAAGGCACGCACAGGCGACTCTGGGAAGTTCTCGGTGCGCACGTCCGCGAGATCGAAGGCGTCTCCGGCGTCTCGTTCTCGGTCTGGGCACCGAACGCGCGGCGCGTCTCCGTCGTCGGCGACTTCTCGCGGTGGGATGGGCGGCTGTATCCCATGCGCAGGCTCGGGTCGTCGGGGGTTTTTGAGCTGTTCGTTCCGGGGCTCGACGCCGGGGCCGTCTACAAGTTCGAGATCAAGACGCGCGAGGGAATGCTCAGGCTCAAGACCGACCCGATGGCGCGCGCCATGGAGGTGCCGCCGCTCAGCGCCTCGCGCGTCGACGCATCCTCGTACGTCTGGGACGACACGGCGTGGATGAAGGCGCGCCGCGCGGCCGATGTCGCGCGCAGCCCGTTCGCCGCTTATGAAGTCCACCTGGGCTCGTGGGCGAAAGCGCTCGAGCAAGGAGGCGCGACGCCCAGCTACCGCGACATCGCGCCGCGCCTGGTCGAGCACGTCAAGGCGCTCGGATTCACCCACGTCGAGCTGATGCCGGTCGCGGAACATCCGTATTCGGGCTCGTGGGGGTATCAGGTCTCGGGGTACTACGCGCCAACCTCACGCTTCGGGACGCCGGACGATTTCCGATGGTTCGTCGATCACTGCCACGTCAACGGCATCGGCGTCCTCGTCGATTGGGTGCCGGCGCACTTCCCGAAGGACGACTTCGCGCTCCGCCGGTTCGACGGCACCGCGCTCTACGAGCACGAGGATCCGCGGCAGGGAGAGCACCCGGATTGGGGGACGCTGATCTTCAATCTCGGCCGCCCTGAGGTGTCGGGATTCCTCATCGCGAACGCGCTCTACTGGCTCCGTGAGCTGCACGTCGATGCGCTGCGCGTGGACGCGGTCGCGTCGATGCTCTACCTCGACTACAGCCGGAAGGAAGGGGAGTGGGTTCCCAATCGATACGGTGGCCGCGAAAATCTCGAAGCGATCGAGTTCTTCAAGACCTTGAAGACCGCGCTTCACGAGGAGGCACCCGGGACGTTCACCATCGCCGAAGAGTCGACGTCATGGCCGCTCGTGACCGCGGACGTCAAGAGCGGCGGTCTGGGCTTCGGCTTCAAGTGGAACATGGGGTGGATGCACGATTCGCTCGAGTACTTTGCCGTTGATCCGATCGGCCGCACGTGGCACCACGACCAGATCACCTTCGCGATGGTCTACGAGTACAGTGAGAGGTTCATCAACCCGCTCTCGCACGACGAAGTGGTCCATGGAAAGAAGTCGCTCCTGGCGAAGATGCCGGGGCCGGTAGCGCAGCAATTCGCGAACCTGCGGCTGCTCCTCGCCTACATGTGGACGCGGCCGGGGAAGAAGCTCCTCTTCATGGGGAGCGAGCTGGCGCCGTGGTGGGAATGGAACGAAGAGCGCGGCCCGGAGTGGGCGCTCGCCGATCAGCCGTACCATCGCGGCGTGCTGCGAGTCGTGGGCGAGCTGGGCGCGCTCTACCGCGCGCATCCGTGTTTATGGCGCTGCGACCACGACCCATCGGGCTTTCAATGGATCGACTGCCTGGATCGGGAGAACTCCGTTCTTGTCTACATGCGCCGAGACGGCGACGCGCATCTCGTGGTCGCGCTGAACCTCACGCCGGTGACGCACACCGAGTACCGGATCGGTGCTCCGGCGGCCGGACGTTACAGGCTACTGTTGAACACCGACGACGCGAGCTTCGACGGCACGGGGTTCGCCATCGAGCGGGAGATCGCGACGGTGCCTGAGCCGATGCACGGCTTCCCGCAGTCGCTCGTCCTTCGCTTGCCCCCCCTCGCGGCGCTCGTGCTTCAGCCTACGACCTCTTGATGACGTTGAGCGCCGAGCCGGCCTTGAACCAGCCGATCTGCTCGGCGTTCAGCGTGTGGCGAACCGAGATGCGATCCACGCCGCCGCCGTCGTGGTGCAGCTCGACGGCGAGGTCCCGGCCCGAAGCGAGATCCTTTAGGCCCACGATGCTGATCCGGTCGCGGTCGAGCACCTTGTCGTAATCGGCAGGATTCGCAAACGTCAGCGGCAGGATTCCCTGCTTCTTCAGATTCGACTCGTGGATGCGCGCGAACGAGCGCACGATCACGGCGGCGCACCCGAGGAAGCGCGGTGACATGGCGGCGTGCTCGCGGCTCGATCCCTCGCCGTAGTTCTCGTCGCCGACGACGGCCCAGCGCTTCCCCTCCGCCTTGTACGCTCGCGCGATCTTGGGGATCGAGGCGCTCGCCTCGCCGGTGAACGCGCCGATGGCGCCGGTGAACATGTTGTCCGAGATGTTGTCGAGGTGGCCGCGGAAGCGGAGCCACGGACCCGCCGGGGAGATGTGATCGGTCGTGCACTTTCCCTTGGTCTTGATCAAAAGCGGCATCTCGATGAAGTCCTTTCCATCCCACGGCGCGAAGGGCGTCAAGAGCTGCAGACGCTTGCTGTCGGGCGCGACCTCGAGCTTGATCTTCGATCCGTCCTCGGACGGGGGAAGGTAGCCGCTGAGGTCGCGCATGAACCCGTTCGCCGGCAAGTCGGGCGCGGGCTTGGGCGCGTCGAGCGTGAACGGCTTCCCGTCGCCTCCCTGGAGCGTGTCCTTCAAGGGATTGAACGTCAGCCGCCCGGCCAGCGCATACGCCGCCACGATCTCGGGGGAACCCATGAAGGCCAGCGTTTCGCGGCTGCCGTCGTTCCGGGCGGGAAAGTTTCGATTAAACGACGTGACGATCGTGTTCCGGGTGCCCGGCTTGATCTCGTCCCGCTTCCACTGTCCGATGCACGGGCCGCAGGCGTTGGCGAGCACCTGGCCGCCGACCGACTGGATCTCGGCCATCTGGCCGTCGCGCACGATCGTGCGCCGTATCTGCTCCGAGCCGGGCGTGACGAGGAACGGAATCGAAGCCTTCGAGCCGTGCGCCTTGGCCTGCCGGACGACGTCCGTGACACGAGAGATGTCCTCGTACGACGAGTTGGTGCACGACCCGATCAGAGCGACCGAGATGTGGTCTGGATAGGACTCTGTCCTCACGGCATCGGCGATCTTCGACATGGGCCGCGCAAGGTCGGGCGTGTGGGGGCCGACGAGGTGCGGCTCCAACGCGGACAGGTCGATCTCGACGATGCGCGCGAAGTACTTCGCGGGGTCGCGCTCGACCTCGGGGTCGGCGACGAGCAGGCTCGCGTGTTTCTGCGCGAGATCGGCGAGCGCCGCACGCTCGGTCGCGCGCAGGTACCGATCCATCGACGCATCAAATGGGAAGATCGACGTCGTGGCGCCCAGCTCCGCGCCCATGTTCGTGATCGTGCCCTTGCCGGTGCACGAAATCGACGACGCGCCCGGTCCGAAGTACTCGATGACCGCGTTCGTTCCGCCGTCGACGGTGAGCACGCCGCACAGATAAAGGATGACGTCCTTCGGCGACGCCCACCCCGACAGCTTGCCCGTGAGCCTGACGCCGATGAGGCGCGGCGATTTCACCTCCCACGGAAAGCCCGCCATCACGTCGACCGCATCCGCGCCGCCGACCCCCGACGCGAACATTCCGAGGCCCCCGGCGTTCGGCGTGTGCGAGTCGGTGCCGATCATCAGGCCGCCAGGGAACGCGTAGTTCTCGAGGATCACCTGGTGGATGATCCCCGCGCCGGGCTTCCAGAAGCCGATACCGTACCGGTTCGACGCCGTGCGCAGGAAATCGTAGACCTCGCGGTTCTCGTCGAGAGCGCGCAGCGTGTCCTTCTCCGCGCCCTCGCGTGCCTGGATCAGGTGATCGCAGTGCACGGTGGTCGGCACGGCGACACGCGGGATGTCCACTTGAGCGAGCTGGAGCAGCGCCATCTGTGCCGTCGCGTCCTGCATCGCCACGCGGTCGGGGCGGACGAGGGCATAGCTCTCCCCGGCGCGCAAGTCGGCGGTATCCGGCGCGTCGAGGTGCCCGAACAGAATCTTCTCGGTCAGCGTCAGCGGCCGCCCCACACGCTTGCGCACGATCGCGAGGCGTTGGGACATCTTGACGTAGGCGGCGGTAACGAATTCAGGCGAGCTTTCGATGGGATTCATGCGCGGATTGTTGCAGAAAAAACAACGCCCGCCACTTCACCATGAAGAGGCGGGCGTCCAGAGAGGCCGGCGACCTGTCGGGGGGGAAGGCCGACGGCCTGGCGTTGCAAACTTGATCAATACGGGTTGGGGTCCTCAATGATCCCGCAAATGATTCCGACGCTTTTCACGCTGCTCACAGCGGAGGCAAACGCGGCCGGCACAACGGCTGACTGGCCCGGCAGCAACGTCACCACCGACTTGCTCCAAACCGCCGTGTCGCCGCAAACCGCCTGAACGGAGACCGTTCCGACCTGCACCAACTGCGTATTGTTTTTCACGGTGACGTCGACCACGGCACCGCTCACGGTCGACTTGACGACCGTCATCGGATCCAGTGCCAGCGCGGGAGTCACGATCACCAAGAGGATCGCGGCCACCGCGGCCACTGCCGTCCGCAGGCTGTTCTTCTTGTTGCGCATCTCCGTGTCTCCCGAGCCGCCCTTCACTTCGTCTGCCGGTTTCCTCGCGGCTCAAGGGGACAAGATGCGAGTCTCAAAAAGAGACGCAATGCTCGTAAGAGTAAGTACGGACACGTGATTTCGACACATGCCGACAACCCCGGGAGGGGTAGGGGAAGGCGTTACGACATCGTGTTTTGGGTCGATAGAGCTAGAGGAATTCCCCCGAGTCGGCGCAGGGGCATTACGTTCCTGGCGAAGCTCTCAACGCAAAAAATTTTGAAAAATTCTTCAGCGAAGGCTGTATTCGCGCATCTTCCGGTAGATCGTCGCCCGGGAGATCCCGAGGAGCCGCGCGGCGCGATCACGATTACCCGCAGCCGCCTCGAGAGCCCGCCGGATCTGCTCTTCTTCGGTTTTCACCATCGACAGCAGGGGGCCCGTTTGAGCCTCCTTTCCGAGGAACATGCGGGCCAGATCCCCGTCCGATTCGATGACGCTCCGGTCGATTCCTGAATCACCTGCCAACAGGGAAACGCGGCGCAGCACGTTTTCGAGCTGTCGCACGTTTCCGGGCCACGAGTAGCGTTCCATGGCATCCAGGATCTCTGGCTCGATCCGGGGCGTGGCACGTCCTCGAGCTGCGGCGATCTGCTCCAGGAGGTGCCCGACGAGGAACGGCACATCGCCGACCCTCTCACGCAGCGGAGGCAAGTTGACCGGAATCACGGCCAGCCGGTAGTAGAGATCTTCTCGGAACCGACCGGCGGCGACCTCCGTCAGCAGATCCTTGTTGGTGGCCGTGATGAGCCGAACGTCGACCTTGATCGGATGATCGCCGCCGACGCGGCGCAGCTCTCCTTCCTGCAAGACACGGAGGAGCCTGGCCTGCATTCCCGCGGAGGTGTCTCCAATCTCGTCGAGGAACAGAGTTCCCAGATGCGCCTGCTCGAACAGACCCGCGCGGTCACGATCGGCGCCCGTGAACGCCCCTTTCACGTGACCGAACAGCTCGCTCTCGAGCAGGGTCTCGGGAAGAGCGGCGCAGTTCTCCGAGATGAAAATCTTGTCCTTCCGGGGGCCGCTGAAGTGCAGCGCGCGGGCCACCAGCTCCTTGCCCGTTCCGCTCTCCCCCTGAATCACGACGGTCGCATCGCTTGGAGCGATTCGCTCGAGTAGGTCGAACACCTTCTGCATCGCAGGTGCTCGTCCAACGATCTTCCCGTAGCTCGATCGCTCGCCGACAACCGCTCGCAGGCGGCGGTTCTCGGCTTCAAGCTCGCTCCGATGGCGTGCGTTCTCGAGTGCAAGCGCCGCGTGGTCGGCGAACGCCTCCACGAATCGCAGATCGTCTTTCGAAAACGGCTTACCCTGGCGTCGGCTGTCGAGATAGACGGTCCCGACGATGTGCCCTCTCGAGCGTAGGGGAACGCACATCAGCGATCGAATGCGGAACAGGCTGACGCTCTTGAACCCCTTGAATCGATCGTCTTGACCCGCATCGAGCGCCAAAACAGACTCACCCTGCTCGGCCTGCGCAACGATACGGCGGCTGATTGCCTCGACGTCCGCCTCCGTCTCTTTCTCCAAATTCCGCGCGAGCCGCACAGAGAAGTCGGAGCCCGTTGGACCGGACAAGAGAATCATGCCGCGTTCAGCTTCGACAGCCTGCATCGCCATCTGCAGGATCGACTCGAGCAGCGCTTCCGGATCCGTTTCGGAATTGAGGGCGCGGATCATCTCGTAGAGCGCTTCGATTCGCTTGGTCTCGGACGGTTTTGGAACTGTCGCCAACAGCTTGCGGACCAAAGGTTGATCGAGAAAATCGCGGCGCCAATCGGGGTCGGCAATGCGATCGGCGGCAATCTGGATCAATTCAACTCCCGAGTGTCGGGCAGAGCGGGCCTCGTCCGTCCTGCCCATACCGTCCAACGCGTCTGCGCGAGCGAACTGCACTCGCGCAAACATGTGCGGAACGACAGGTACTCCGGTAGACGGCGAGACATCCTGGAGTATCGCCAGAGCCGACTCGAATCGCCGCGAACTCAAGTAGCCGAGAGCCATCTGCAGCCGCAGCGAGGCTCGCGCGCCTTCAGGGAGGTCAATCTTCACATCAGCAAGAAACTGCTCTGACTCATCGAGTACGGGCTGAATCCCGTCGGGGCAATTGGGGCTATTTCGCCAAACTAGGTCGTGGATCAGCGCATCCATGTGCATAAACGGACCCTTTGTTCTAAAGAGTGCGAGGGTGCCGTCTAGCATCTGGTGAACATCGCCCGGAGATTGAAAGCCAGTTTCAACGACTGCCCGCGCCAACACCATCCGAAAGAACCGAAGCCAGATCTCAGGGGTCCCTGACATCGGGCGCGCGATTTGAGTGGACATTAAGGAGAAGGCCTCGGCCGCGCGCCCGGCTTCTATCAGCGATTCGGCGGCAAGTACGGCCGATGCTGCCGCGGCGGGACCGTTGGCGCTATAGCGTTCAAGCTCCTCGGCGGCACGAGATACGGCAAATGCCTTGTCAAAGCGGCCAACGAGTCCGTGAAGTCGCGCCATCTGGTGCATCGATTTTCGAAGCGCATCGCCGCGTTGTTCCAGTTCTGCAAGCGCAGTGGACTCCTGCAGCGTCGTTTCCAGCGCGTTGAACTTGTTTGTTCGCTCTTCGAAGGAGGCGCGTGTGGCGAGGAGGAGGATTAGTAAGTCGCGTAGACCAAACCTGCGAGCGAGAGATTCCGCCTCGTGGCATCTTTCGTCTGCTCGCGGGTCGCCGAGCCGCCAGCCCGCGACGGCCGCCTGGAGAAGTGCTTCGGCTCGAATCTCTGGATCAACCCCGTCCGTCAGCTCCGCGCCGTCAAGAATGTGCAATGCGTCCCGAAACTCATAGCGCTGAATTCGCACATGTGCAGCAACGACGCGAGCAAGCACTGCCGACGACGCGAGCTTGGAGTTCGGATCGGCCCGAGTGATGCCAATCGCCGCACGCTCCGCATCGTCGAACCGGCCAGCCATGAACACCGACTTTGCATGTCGCGCTCTCGCCATGGCGCGCACAGACTCGTCACTCGCATGACGTGCGGCACATGCGTATGCTCTTGCGGCTGGCTGGTGAAAACCCGCGTGCCTCAACGCCTCCCCGCACTTCATCCAAAGCTCTCCCCGCCTCTTGTCATGGCGAGGGATCAGCGACAGCGCGAACCGATAACGCTCCGCGGCGTCGGCCCAGTTCTTGGCGATCTCGGCCGCGGACGCCGCATCGACGGCGACGCCGAACGCGCGAGTGGTCTCGCCGGCACCACGCCAAAGGCGCGCCAGGCGCCAAGCGATTGCGCCGAAGAGGTCGTGCTCGCCGGCAGCGAAGTGCGTCGCCGCCATGGCGTGCAGCTGCTCCAATCGCTCGGGATTCGCGGCGGCTTTGACGGCGTCGGCGGTGCGCCGCGAATCGGGCGAAACGCCTCCAGTCGTGCGGCGCGCCAGGCCGGCGGCGATGACCTCAGATGCCGCGGGCGCTGCTTGATCCTCGAGCCCCGCAAGCTCACCGGGAAGCGCGTCGGGGACATCGTCGCCGAGTACCGCGAGCGCTTCCATCCACGCCCGCGCCTCCGGCGACAACGCATCGAGTCGGCGCTGGATCGACTGCTCGAGCACGGCCGCGACGGGGACACGACCTTTGCGCTCCCACACGCCCTCGACCAGCAGGGCTTCCGCGGCGCCCGCGTTGCCTTCCGACGCGTCGAGAAGCCACTTAACCCGCGCTTGCGCCGACGATTGTCCGGCGGTGGCGCGCTCGATCATCGCTTTGAGGCCAGCCTCGCCGAGCGGCGCGAGATCGACGCGCGAAAGCGACGGCACGACGCCCGTGTCCGCCATCAGCTTCTTGAGGCGGGGATTCGTCAGCTCGCCGGGTCGTGCGGCGGCGACGACGTGAACCGGAGCGCCGCGCGGCTCGCGCGCGATGCGGTCCAAGAACTCGGCGAAGGCGTTGTCCGCGCGCTCGAGCTCGTCGAGGAGAACCAGAGTCGGGCCCAACGCGGCGTCCGCTCGAACGAGGGCTACGAATTCGTCCGCCGATGCGGGGAGAGTGCCGCCGGGGGGCATGTGGACGCTCCACTCGTGTCCGGCCGCCTCCGCCGCAAGAAATCGCAAGAGCCGTGTCTTTCCGGAGCCCGCATCACCGCAAAGCCAGACGACCCGAGCAGCGTCCGACGGCGCGATCGCGGCGCGCAACGCCTTCAGCTCGGTGTCGCGTCCGACGGGCGATCCGGACCCCAGCCGTGCCGCTCGGTCATCGCGGGTTTCGAGGGGCTCGCTCGTCCGGCACAGCTCGTTCAGTCGCGCCAGCGCGTCGGTCGCGCTCGACGGCCGGTCGGCGGGATCGGGGGAGAGCATGTCATCGATCCACCGCGCGAGCCCCGCACGGAATCCGGCCGGAAGCGGCGGACGGGCGCGCCGGCCTTCGCGCACCGCGGCGACGAATCCTGCGACGTCGCTCCCCTTGATCGTGAACGGCAACTTGCCGTGCACCGACTCGTACATCACCGCGCCGAACGCGTAGAGGTCCGACCGCTTCGTCGACGGCCCACCGTCGAGCAACTCGGGCGCGAGGTACTGCAGCGTCCCCGACATTCCGGACGTCGCCGCCGTGGTGTCCGCTCGCCGCTCGGCGGCGAGCCCGAAGTCGAGCACGACCACGCGATGCCCGGACTTCGCCACGCGCCTGACGAGAATGTTTCCCGGCTTGAGATCGCGATGGACGAGGCCGAACTCGTGCAGGAATGCGAGCGCGCGCAGCGCCTCCGCCGCTAGCGGAACGAGCGATGCCGGCCCCTCACGCTTGACCGTCGCGACGAAGGTTTTGCCGTCGACGTGCTCCATGCTGAACTGCGACCGGCCGCTTTCGGGATCGACGAGCAGCTCGAAGACCTCGACCAGGCTCGGATGGCGCAGCGTCGCCAGCGTGGCGAACTCTTTGTGGAGCGCCGCGGTTTCCTCGGGGTCGGCGTGCAATAGCTCCTTCAGTGCGAGCCGCGATCCCGGGCGGAGGCTGTCTTCGACGAGGACGACTCTTCCTGCACCCCCGACGCCGAGGGCCCCGACGACTGAGAACCTCTCCACGCCACACCCCTTTGATTAATGAGCCGAATATACGACTGAATTGGGGGTGGAAGGCTGGAGTTCGTATCAAGATGAGACGAGGATCGTGGTATTTTTTGAATATAAAAGTATCAATAGAAAATAATATGAACTAATATGAACAGTTGTACGCCGGCAACCACGTCCCACGCGCAAATGGTTCTCGAGACGCTGGAGAACCGCTAACTTTCCCCAATCGACGAACGGTCCCCTGCCCTCGCATTGAGGAGTTCAGCCATGCAGCGTCTCCGTTCGATCGCCTGGTTTTTCGCGTTCGCCGCATCGGTCGCGGTTCACTCGGCCCCCACGCGGTCCCAGCCGACCGAGGCCGCGACCGCGCACTCGGGGACGACCGATTTCTGGTACGTAGTCTCCGGCTCGGCAGCTGACAACGCTGGTCATTCCGT
>JACXTT010001135.1_pt1 | contig 45125 bp, 31 predicted proteins | sample 9270951 | NCBI WGS metagenome assembly JACXTT01 (sample SAMN15532306, study PRJNA645909) | rock metagenome | isolation source: weathered quartz diorite | place: Puerto Rico | collected 2017-06-21 | reverse complement strand
TCGATTGACAGGGCCGAAGCCGTTATCCGAGAGATCTATGGCAGTAAAGGGCAGGTCGTCAAGGTCGAGCACCGCATCAATCAGATCCCGCCCACCGGAGTTGAAGTCGTCTTTCAAGTGGTCGAACTTTGCAAGTGCGAGTGACCGCACGTCCCTCGCCTACAACTTCACGACGCTGCGGTCGATGCTCTCCAAATTCGGCTTCCCGCACAGCCCCATGGCCAGCGCCAGCTCCGTCCGCAGCAGCTCCAGGACCCGCTTCACGCCGGGCTCGCCGAATGCGCCCAGGCCCCATAGCGGCGGACGCCCCACGCAAACCGCGGTCGCGCCGATCGCCAGCGCCTTCAGCACGTCGGTGCCGCGCCGGAAGCCGCTGTCCACCAGAATCGGAAACTTGCGGTTGACGGCGGTCACGATCTCGGGCAGCACTTCGATCGTCGCCGGCGCGTATTCCAGGTAGCGGCCGCCGTGGTTCGATACGACGATGCCGTCGGCGCCGTGCTTTACGGCCAGCTCGGCGTCCTCGGCGGTGAGGATGCCCTTGATCAGCACCGCTCCGCCCCATCGCTTCTTCAGCTCGTCATAGAAGCTCCAGTCGAGCTTGTGAACCAGCGTTGTCGACAGGCCGTAGAAGCGCGGGCGGTCAGGCGCTTGCGAGGCTTCTTCCTCGGTGCGCCGCCGCGCCGGACGCGCCGACTGCGGGGAGTTCACGCCGGGCGGCACCTGCGCGCGGAGCCGGTTGCGCAGCAGGCGCTCGCGATGGGAGTTGTAGCCCGCGTCCACGGTCAGCACCAGGGCGCGAAATCCGGCGGCTTTGGCCCGCGCGACACGCTCCCAGGTTCCGTCCAGGTCCGGGCCGGGATAGAGCTGGAACCATTTGGCGAAAGGCGTCGCCTCGGCGACCTTCTCATACGGCTGGGACGAGTTGGTGCTGAGGATGTGGATGGTCTCGACCGACCCGGCCGCCTTCGCCGTGGCCACCTCTCCCTCGGGGTTCGCAAGGTTGTGGCCGGCCGTGGGCGCGATCAGGATGGGGAACGCGATCTTGTCCCCGAAAAGCGTGAGTGAAAGATCCAGGTTGCTGGCGTTCACCAGCATCCGCGGCCGGAACACGATCTTGTCGAACGCCTCGCGGTTGTGGCGCAGCGACCATTCGTTGTCCACGCCGCCGGCGATGAAATCGTAGTTCTGGCGCGGCAGGCGCTCCCGGCAGATGGGCTCGAATTCGAACACGTTGACCAGGTCTTCCATCGGCGGGACGTGCCCGCGGCGGTCGGGGAGGTCGAGCTGCCCACGCAGCAGCGGCGACGCAGCCACGAATCCGGCAAACCCTTGCATTGCTTCTCGTCTGGTCATTCTTCTTCCGGTTCCTTATCGCTGGTCGTGACAGATTTGGCATTCCACGGAGGCCCGCCTAGCGCGGTGGCAATCCATGCAGCCGGCCATGGAAATATCCTTCTCGCGGCGCATCACGTCGCGCTCACCCACGGGGCCGTGGCAGGTCTGACAGGTGACCCCTTCTACGTCGAGGTGCTTCTGATGGCTGAACGACACCCAATCGGGGATGCGATAGACGGGCGCCCAAGGCACCTTCTTCGCGTCGGCATGGAGGGCGGCCAGCTTTTGGATATGCGGGCTGTCCTTCTTAAGGAGCGTATGGCAGCCCATGCAGAGGTCGGTCTTGGGGAGGGACGCGAAGTCCCCGGGGTCGGGTACGGGATGGCACTGGCGGCATTTCAGGCCGTTCGAAACGTGGGTCTTGTGGCTGAAGGGAAGCGGCTGCTCGGGCGCCGGCCGGGCGTATTTTGCGTCGGGCAACTGGGCTAGTGCGAACAGCGGGAAGAGGAACGACAGCCAGCGCATCGAGGATTATCCTATCATTGCGGGTCAGAGTCGGCGACAGGTCTGATGGTAGGACAAGTCCAAAGGCTCTCATGATAGAATTCGGATAACAGCCTATGTGGATCCGACTCCTGGGGTTAGCCCTTGTTGCGGCAGCCCTGCCCGGCCAAGACCTTGATTTTTTCGAGACCCGCGTGCGGCCGGTTCTGGCGAAGAATTGCTATAGCTGCCACGGCGCGGAGAAGCAGTTTTCAGGGTTACGAGTAGATTCACGGGACCTGCTGCTACGAGGCGGCAAGCGGGGGCCCGCCTTGACGCCGGGCAAGCCGGAAGACAGCCTGATGGTGAAAGCCATCCGGCATGAGGGCTTGCAGATGCCGATGGGGGCCAGGCTCAAGGACGGCGAGATCGCCGACATTGAAGAATGGGTCCGCAAGGGCGCTCCATGGCCGGCCGACGCGGCGGCAAAACAGGCGTCGCGGGATCCGGCATTCTATTTAAAGCTGGCGAAGGAGCACTGGGCGTTTCAGCCCGTGAAGAGGCCGGACGCGCCGGGCGGGATCGACGGATTCATTCGAGAGGCTTTGGCGAAACGCAGCCTTCAGCCCGCCAAGCCCGCGTCGAAGCAAGTCCTGTTGCGGCGGCTGAGCCTGGTACTGACGGGATTGCCTCCGGCGATTGAAGACGTCGACGCGTTTCTAGCCGACAGTTCGCCGGGCGGGTACGAGAAAGCGGTAGACCGGTTGCTGGCGTCGCCGCGTTTCGGAGAGAACTGGGCGCGGCACTGGTTGGACCTGACGCGCTTCGGCGAGACTCACGGCTACGAGTGGAACTACGAGATCATCGGCGCGTGGCGGTATCGCGACTATCTGATCCGCGCCTTCAACGCCGATGTGCCGTATGACCAGATGGTCCGGGAGCAGATCGCCGGCGACCTGCTGGAGCATCCTCGCATCAACGCCAAGGAAAAAATCAACGAGTCGCTGATCGGGCCGGCGTTCTTCCGGCTGGGCGAGGTCGGGCATGACGACTGCACCAAGTTCCGCGAGATCTCGACCGACGTAGTCGATAATCAGATCGACACGCTGACCAAGACCTTCCAGGGGCTGACCGTGTCCTGCGCCCGCTGCCACAACCACAAGCTGGACCCGATTCCGACCGAAGACTACTACGGCTTGTACGGAATCCTCACCAGCGGGCGGCAGGTGTCGCGCACACTCGACGTGCCGGAGTCGAATGCGGCGCTGAAGACGCGCCTGGCTGGGTTGAAGCAGGAGATCCGCGGCGAGCTGGCGGCGCGCTGGCGCAAGGACGTGGAAGGTGTGGGCGCCAAGCTGCTTGCCGATCGCGACGCGCAGAAGCGCCGGCCGGAGCCGAAGCAGCTGGACGATCCTTTCTATCCGTGGGGCACGCTGGCCTGCGAGACAGGGTTCCGCGAAGGGCGGCTGGCGGCGGCGTGGAAGGAGCTGGCCGGGGTGTACCGGCAGGAGACCGAACAACGGGCCGCTTTCAATCGCAAAGATTTCGAGCCGTTCGCGGATTTTCGCGGAGGCGTCGCCCGCGGATGGCACGCAGACGGGCTGGGGCTTCAGGATGGCGCATCGGCGCCCGGCGAGTTCGCCATCTCGCTGTCGGGCGACACAGCCGTCACAGGAATTTTCCCCGCCGGGATCTACACGCACGCGCTTTCGGACAAGCTGAACGGCGCGCTGCGCTCGCCGTATTTGCCCAAGGACAAGAAGTACCTCAGCCTCCGCGTGATGGGGGGCGAATATGCCGCATGGCGCGTGATCATCGACAACTGCGCCATCGGCGAGAACTACAAGGTGCTGGACGACCCCGCGCCGCGCTGGATCCGGCTGGAGACGTATTCCAAGGAGAAATTCCCCATTTACGCGGAACTGGTGACCAAACCCGGCAACCCGCGGATTCCGGACCGTCCGGGCATGCTGAAGGACGCGACCGCGGAGAAACTGGCATCGCCGCGGTCGTACTTCGGAGTGGTGAGCGCGGTGCTGCACAAGGACGGCGCGACGCCGCGCGAAGAGCTGGGCCACATGAGCCGGCTGTTTGAAGGCGGCGGCGACGTTCAAACCTGGGACCAGTTGGCCGAGCGCTACACCCGCGTCGCGAGCCGGGCGGTGGACGCCTGGGCGGCGGGAAAAGCCACCGACGACGACGTACGCTGGCTGGACTGGATGGCGCGCGGCGGGCTACTGACCAATTCCGTCGACGCGACGGCGCAGTTGAAGAGCTTGGTCACCGAATACCGCGATACGGAAGCGCGGATCGCGGCGCCGCGCGTTGTGGACGCCATGACGGATATCGGCTCCGGGTGGGACGTGCCGGTTCTGATCGCCGGCGATCCGAAATCACCCGGCGAGATCACGCCCCGGCATTTCCTGAAAGTGCTGACCGGCGGGCGTCCGATCTCCGCCTCGGGCAGCGGCCGCAGGGAGCTGGCCGAGCTGATCGCGAGCCCGGCGAATCCGCTGACGGCGCGCGTGATGGTGAACCGGCTGTGGCACCACGTGTTCGGGCGCGGCATTGTCGCGAGCGTGGACAATTTCGGGGCCATCGGCGAGCGGCCGTCGCATCCGGAGCTGCTGGATTTCCTCGCGGGGCAATTTGTCGAGGACGGATGGTCGGTAAAGAAGATGCTGCGGCGGATGGTCCTGTCGGAGGCTTTCCGCGAGTCGGGCGAGGCGTCGGCGCGGTCGCGCGAGGCCGATCCGCAAAACGCGCTGTTGCAGCATTACCCGCTGCGCCGGCTGTGGGCGGAGGCGATCCGCGATTCGATCCTCAGCGCGGCCGGAAGCCTGAACGAAAAGATGTACGGGCCGGGCGTGGACCCATACCGCGAAGAGCCGCAGGACTACCGGCGCTTGTTCTCCGGGCCGCTCGACGGCTACGGCCGTCGCAGCATCTATACCAAGATCACGCGGATGGAGGGGCCAAAGTTCCTGGAGGTTTTCGACTACCCCAACACCATGACCACGCGCGGCAGCCGCGACGTGACCAATGTGCCGGCACAGGCGCTGGCGCTGCTGAACGATCCGTTCGTGTTGGCGGAAGCCGGCGCGTGGGCGGGCCGTCTGATCGCGGGACCGGCTTCGAGTGTCGACGCGCGCGTGGAGCAGATGTTCCGCCGCGCGCTGGGACGCCCGCCCGGGGACGACGAGCGGGAGCGTTTCCGAGGCCTGGCGGCCGAGCTGGCGAGCCTGCATCAAGTCCCGCGCGATAAAGTGCTCCAAGACCGGCAGGTGTGGAAGGACATGGCGCACGCGGTATTCAATCTGAAGGAATTGATCTACATTGAATGAAGAGCATGAATAACGCCGCTCAATCCGGATGTCCAGGCTGCGCGGGCGCGCCGACGCGCCGCGACGCTCTGCGCATGGCCTCCAACGGCTTCGGCTGGATGGCCCTGGCCGCGCTGATGGGAGAAGAAGCGCGCGCGGCCGGTCCGCACTTCGCGCCGAAAGCGAAGAACGTAATCTTCTGCTTCATGCCGGGCGGCGTGTCGCACATGGATTCATTCGACCCCAAGCCGAAGCTCACGGAGCTGAGCGGGCAGCCGGCCGACCTGAAGCATTATGCCGCGGGCAAGGGGCGCAAGTGGCTCGGGTCGCCGTGGAAATTCCGGCAGCACGGCCAATCCGGCGCGTGGATCAGCGAGCTGTTTCCGCACGTCGCCACCTGCGCCGACGACTTGGCCATCGTGCGGTCGATGAAAGCCGGGCTGCCGCTGCACGCCGGCGGGAACGTCTTCCTTCACACCGGGCGCAACATCGCCGGCCATCCCAGCCTGGGATCGTGGATCACATACGGCCTGGGGACCGAGAACAAGAATCTGCCGGGGTACGTGCTGCTGCGCGATGCTTACGTGCCGCCGGGTGGGATCGAGAATTTCTCCAGCGGTTACCTTCCGGCCACGCACCAGGCAACGCACATCCGCGACGAAGGCGCTCCTGTGCTGAACATCACTCCGGGGGACAAGGACGCGCGGGTCCAGCGGGCAAAGCTCGATGCGCTGCTGGCGGAAGACCACCGGTTCCTGGAAGCCACGGGCAAGAACGACGCGATCGAGTCCGCGATTTCAAATTACGAGATGGCTTACCGGATGCAGTCGCTGGTACCGGATGTGCTCGACTTGAACAAAGAGAGCGAGGCGACGAAGAAGCTTTACGGGCTGGATTCAGCCGAGAAGCCGAAGCGGCTGTACGGCCTGCAATGCCTGCGGGCGCGGCGCTTGATCGAAGCCGGAGTGCGTTTCGTGGAAGTGACCCCGCCCAACCTGTTCGGACAGAATGGCACGTGGGACCAGCACGACCAGTTGAAGAAAGGCCACGAGACCAACGCGAACGTCACGGACCAGGGCGTGGCGGCGCTGATCAAGGACCTGAAGTCGCGCGGGATGTTCGAATCCACGCTGGTGATCTGGTCAGGGGAGTTCGGGCGCACGCCGGACACGGGCAACGGCGATGGCCGCGACCATCATCCGGACTGCTTCACGTTGTGGATGGCCGGCGGCGGGATCAAAGGTGGCGTCGTCTATGGCGAGACGGACGAACTGGGCAACCAGGTTGCGCGCGATACGGTGATGATCCACGACCTGCACGCGACGATTTTGCACCTGCTGGGGCTGAATCACGAGAAGCTGACATATCGCTACGGCGGCCGCGAGCAGCGCCTGACGGACGTGCACGGGCAATTGGTGAAAGCGGTGCTGGCGTAAGCAGAACCGCTTGCTGACGCGCGCGGCTCCGCACATTCGGCTCGGTGGATTCGGCTCCAAATTGAGCAGGTACAGCTCTTCGCAAGTCCTTCTGCGTACTTTCGTAATTTCGAATATACTGTAACTATGCGCCAGCAGCTCCATCAATTCAAAGCTGAGATCTTCCAGGCCCTGGCGCATCCCACCCGTATCGCCATCGTCGAGTCGCTCCGGGACCGGGAGATGTCCGCCGGCCAGATCATCGAGCAACTTGGATTGGAGCAATCCAACGCTTCGCAGCACTTCGCGGTGCTGCGGAGCAAACAGATCGTCACCAGCCGCAAGGAGGGCAATCAGGTCTTCTATTCACTTCGCGATCCGGTGCTGATCGAAGTGCTCGATATCCTGAAGCGCTATTTTTATTCGCATGTCTCACAAACCATGTCCATGCTGAAAGAGATCCGGATGGAGAAGGCGGTGTCGAAGAAATGACCGGTCGCCTTAACCGCATCGATTGGAGCCGCTGGCAACCCAAACTAATAGCCTGCCTGAAGGACTATAAGCGCAGCGATTTGATTTCCGACGTGATCGCGGGCCTCACCGTGGGCCTTGTCGCGCTGCCGCTGGCTATGGCCTTCGGCATAGCCTCCGGAGTGACGCCGCAGGCCGGCATCTACACGGCGATCGTGGGCGGCTTCCTGGTCTCGGCCTTGGGCGGTTCCAAAATACAGATCGGCGGCCCAACCGGCGCGTTTGTGATGATTGTTGCCGCCATCCTCGCCCGGCATGGGCTTCCGGGGCTGCTGATGGTCACCATGATGGCCGGCGTGATTTTGCTGTTCCTGGGTTTCACAGGGCTCGGCGTCGCAGTGCGGTTCATTCCGCGGCCGATTATCATCGGCTTCACCAACGGCATTGCGATCCTGATTGCTTCGACGCAAATCAAGGATTTTCTCGGCCTGAAGATGACCGAAATCCCGAGCGAGTTTTTGGCTCGCCTGGCGGCAATCTCCGGACATCTCAATACGGTCAACTGGACGGCATTCGGGCTGGGGGCGGCCTCGCTGGGCATCATTCTCTTCGCCCCGAAGTGGCTTCCACGATTGCCCGGCACCATCGTCGCCCTGCTGGCGGGCACCGCGGCGGTGGCTGCTTTCCAACTGCCCCTGGAAACCATCGGCTCGAAGTTCGGTGGAATCCCACAAGGCTTTCCGCGGTTTGACATGCCGGAGTTCCGCCCAAGTCTGATTCTTCCTCTGCTTCCATCCGCGATGACGGTCGCTATACTCGCAGCCATCGAGAGTCTGCTGTCAGCGGTGGTTGGGGATTCAATGTCGGGCGACCGGCACAACTCGAATGTGGAACTGGTGGCGCAGGGCGTAGCGAACGTGATTACGCCGCTGGTGGGCGGGATCCCCGTGACCGGCGCAATCGCACGCACCGCGACGAATTACCGCTCCGGCGCGAAGAGCCCCGTGGCCGGAATCGTGCATGCGCTCACTTTGCTCGCCGTTGTGCTCGTCCTCGCGCCGCTTGCCAGGTTCATCCCGCTGGCGACGCTGGGGGCGGTTCTTTTTGTTGTGGCCTACAACATGGGCGAATGGAGAGAGATCGGCAGCATTCTCAGGCTCGATCTTGCCGACAAGTCAGTATGGCTGATAACCCTGGCGCTCACGGTTCTGGCGGACCTGACGATCGCCGTGGAAGTAGGCATGGGACTGGCCGCATTGCTGTATATCAACCGGATCTCTCAGACAACGACGGTGTCAACAGTCACTAAACAGTACATCGAAGACGGGCGGCCGCACATCCTGCAGGACAAGGAAGTGCCTTCCTACGTGACGATTCTACGCATCCACGGGCCGTTCCTGTTCGGCACGACGGACCAGCTTGCCGACGAAACCGCGAATCTGTCGAAGTTTTCGCCGATCGTCATTCTCCGGCTGCGCAATATGACGGCCATTGACGCGACCGGGCTCTATGCTTTGGAGGTATTCTGCGACCGTTTGAAGAAATCGGGCCGGACTCTGGTTCTCTGTGGTGCGCGCCATCAGCCGGCGCAATTCCTGCGACAGGCGGAGTTTGTGGAGCACATCGGAAGAGAGAACATCCTGCCGCATGTGCAGGCCGCCCTGGCGCGCGCGCTGGAGATCTTTCAGGATTTCTCCGGCGTCGGCGCAGAGGTAGCGCGCGATCTGTCGAAGGCGAAGATGTGACGGGCAAGAAACAGCGGCGGTTGGCCTGACCCCCAAGACCGGCTCACGCGCTGCCGGTCTCGGGCTGCCGCTGACACGCCGGGCGCCAGAGGGCCGGAGGAAACACTTACTGGAATTCAGTAGCTCGGGCTGGAATGACGTCGCTGTCAAGGACGGCCAAGGGTTCCTTTCCGTCCAGGATAAATATCGCGCCCGCTTCATCTTGCACCCGCAAAAGAACTGGGACTGACAGCGAGCAAATCAGTACAGTCCTGTTACCTAAGAAGCCGCCTTACTCGCTGGATCGGGTTGGTTCAATTCTGGAACGGCATGCTGGCGTGAAACCGCCTCAGGGCGGGCATAGGCAACACGCAACTGCGTCGCCGTTCTAATACAATGGCGGCATCATGAGATTTGTGCTGCTGTTGGCCTGGTTCGCGAGCGCCACGCACGCACATGTGTCGCGGCTGCCATCTCCGCCACCGCGCAGGACCGCTCGGGGCCTTGATTACGGCGGCGTTCTGGAAGATCACCGCGGCGCGCGATCAGCGCATTCTGCAGCTTTCGCTGAAACTGTCCTGGTAGGGAGACCATGAGCAAACACGAAGACCGGCGGAATTTTCTGATGAAGACGATGGCGGCGGGGTATACGGCAACCTCCTTAGGTTACGCGGCCAACGAGACGATCGGCATCGGATGCATCGGCACCGGAGGGCGGGCGCAGGTGCTGATGAAGAACCTGGAAGCGGTAAAGGGGACGCGCATCACGGCGGTGTGCGACGTGTGGGACGACAACCTGGCCAAGGCAAAGCAGATCGCCGGGCCGTCGGCGTTTGCCACGAAGAACGCGAGCGAAGTGCTGTCGCGCAAGGATGTGGACGTGGTGCTGATCGGCTCGCCCGACCACCAGCACGTGCCGCTGACGGTGGCGGCGTGCAACGCCGGCAAAGACGTGTACGTCGAGAAGCCGCTGACGCACGACTTGTCGGAAGGGCCGGCGGTGATCGACGCGCAGAACCGCAACAACCGCATCGTGCAGGTCGGCATGCAGCAGCGCAGCATGCCGCAGTTCCAAAAGGGCTTCGAGATGGTTCGGAGCGGCATGATCGGGAAAGTGCACAAGGTGCACCTGACCTGGAACCGGAACATGCCGCGCTGGGCCAGGCCGAATTACAACATCGACCCGAAGAGCGTGGACTGGAAGACGTGGCTTGGCGGGGCGGCGGACGAGCCCTTCGACGAATACACATTCCGGCAATGGCGCTGGTTCTGGAAATTTGGCGGCGGGATTTTTACCGACCTGATGGTGCACTACATCGACGTTGTGCACTGGTACCTGGAGCTGGATCATCCGGAGTCGGCGACGTCGATCGGCGATGCGTTCGCGACCAAGGGGCTGTGGCAAACGCCGGACACGGTTCAGACACTACTGCGGTATCCGGACCGCGAGGTGCAGGTGTATTTCGAGGGCACGTTCGTAAACGCGCGCAACGCCGCGATGCTGGAGTTCATGGGGTCGGACGGGACGCTATATCTGGACCGCGGCCGGTACGAGCTGCATCCGGAGCGCAAGCGCGGAAATTACGGGGTCCCGCCGGATCCGCCAAAGTTCGAGTACAGCGAGTGGGTGCTGGGTACGGGGCCGCGAGGCGCAGACTTCTACGACAAGCCGAACGGGGAGCTGCTGCATCTGGCGAACTGGATCGAGTGCGTGCGGTCGCGGAAGAAGCCGGTCGCTCCGGCGGAGGCCGGGGTGAGCTCGGCGTCGGCGGCGCATCTGGCGAACCGGGCGCTGCGCAGCGGGCAAGTGGCGAAGTGGGGCGGCTAGATTAGTCGGAAGCCAGTCCAGCGACCGGCTGAATGATTTGCGCAGGCACTTCACGAAGCTCCTCAATGGGCGAAGTGCGAATTCTTCCGTAATCCGGGTGACGCCAGGCGAGGCACAGCCCGGGGCCGATAAGGGGGCCGATCTGGTCAACCAGGACCGGTGCGGGGCAGTATTTTGGGTGGCCGGAGATCAGCATCCGCCCTTCACCACGGTTTTCGACTGTATAAGTGCGGTTCGCGGTCGTCACCTCGATCACGACGCCGACAGGCCAGTCGCTAAGGTGCATTCCGTCCGCGAGCAAACGCCATTTGGATTGGGTGCAGGCCCTCATCAATAACCTTCACTTTAAGCATTCAGCGTGCCGTTCCACTGAGGTTCGCGTTCCCAAACCTGGCTTACTGAAACGCAAGAGGTTAGCGACGAAGGGAACGCACGGACGCAGCCCGTGGCCGGATGGGCCGTCTCGTGGCTGAGAATTAGGTGCGCCATTGAGACGGCGCACCAGCGGGAAATTGCGCGGGATGGCCGGTGGCGGACCTGGCGGGCCAGGGGTCACCACCGGGTGGTCGTGTCCAATGGAACCCGCTCAGCTCCTGGTACGACTTCGAGCATTGCAGGTACTATTCCCTATAAACTCTTTCTCCAAAACGGTCGAATCCCTCTATTCGGGGGAGGTGTAGGGTGTTTCGTGGTCTGATATTGGTCCAAGACGAACTGGCGGCCGAGGCGCTGGCGCAACTCGCGGCCGAGTCACGGCTGGTCGAGGTAGTGCGCACAGTCAATACTATTCCGAAGCCATACGAACTGGCCCAATTACTGAACGTCGTCGACCCAGAGATAGTCTTTCTGCAAACCGACGGAGCAAGCGGGGACTGGATGGCCGCGGGAGAGGAGATCCGTGAGCGGCGGCCTCATGCGGCGCTACTCGGTGTGGAGACGTCGGCCCGCGGCGACTGGGGTCCGGAAGGATTGCCGACAATCGGCGTCCCGTATAACCTGCGGGAGTTCACGGAGCTTATCGAGCGGACGATTCGCACAGCGCGTCCGGCGCCCCCGGGAAATCTCTGGGCGATTCTGCCGGCCAAAGCCGGGAGCGGCGCCTCCACCGTCACGGTGCAGACAGCGGCCTGTCTCAAGCGCAGCTTCGGCAATCAGGTGCTAGTGATCGAGGGTGATCTTCATTCGGGGATATTCGCCGATATTCTCGGTGTTCCGGTGGCCGTACCGCTTCGCGAGGTGCTGGCGCGGGCGTCCAGCCTGGAGGAGCGGGAGTTCCGCAGATTGGTGACCACGGCGCAGGGGGTCGACTTTCTGCTCACCGACCGCAAGAAAAAGAGTCCGGTGGCAAACTGGTGCGAATGGTTACCGCTGCTTGAACTGACGCAGTCGCTGTACGACCTGGTGCTGGTGGATCTGCCGGAGGTAGTCAACGACGGAACGGCGGAAGTGGTCCGCAGGGCCAAGAAAGTCTGGATTGTGTTGACCGCGGAGCTGCCGTCCATCACGCTGGCATCTCAGCGCGCCGAGGAGCTTGCTTCGCGCGGCGTCTCGCCGAATAAGGTGGAGCTCATCGTCAACCGCTGGCACAGGACCGACGCCGAGCCGCCTATGATCGAAGATCTGACCGGCTGCAAGGTCGCCGCGGTGATCAAGAACGATTACAAGACACTGAAGGAGACCATGCTCACTGGCCGGCTGGTGGATGCGTCGAGCGAGCTCGGCCACGGTTATCTGGAACTTGCGCGGCGCATCAGCCAGGCGCCGGAGATCGTGCCGGTGGGCGCGGACCGTCCGGGGCTGTTCGACCGCCTGCGAATCCGGCGGGGGTGAGGGCGTAGCACCACGAGCGTGCGCTCTCCCGCGCCCGGTGAGAAAATGGACTATGTCCACTTTTCCCACGCTCAGCGCGCTCGACACCGCCACGCAGGCATTTCCTGTCCTGACCCCGGCGCAGATCGATCGCATCCGCCCGTTGGGCCGCGCGCGGAACGTCCAGCGCGGCGACATCCTCTTCAAGCCCAACGACACAGGCGTTCCTTTTTTCGTGCTGCTCTCTGGGAGCATGGAAATATTGCAGCCGAGCCTGGACGGCGAGCGCCCCATCGCCATGCACGGCCCGGGCGAATTCACCGGCGAGATCACGATGATCTCCGGGCAGCGCTGCCTGGTGCTGGGCCGCGTGACGGAGTCAGGCGAGTTTCTGGAAGCGGACGGCGAGGCGCTGAAGTCGCTCGTGGCGAAGGACGCGGAGCTGAGCGAGATCCTGATGCGGGCGTTCATCCTGCGACGGCTGGAGTTGATCTGCCACGGCTACGGGAACGTCATCCTGATGGGCTCGCGCCACTCCGCCCAGACGCTGAAACTGCGCGAATTTCTCAGCCGGAACGGACATCCGTACTGTTACGTCGACCTGGACAGCGACCAGACCTCGCAGGAGCTGCTGGACCGCTTCGAAGTGAAGCCGTCGGATGTGCCGGTGGTGATCTGCAACGGCCGCGACGTGATGCGCAGCCCGTCGATTCAGAAGCTGGCGAGCTGCCTGGGCCTCAACAGCGCCATCGACGGCACTCACGTGCGCGACGTAATCATCGTGGGCGCAGGCCCGGCGGGCCTGGCGGCGGCGGTCTACGCGGCGTCGGAGGGCCTGGATGTTCTCATGATCGAAACGCAGGCGCCTGGCGGGCAGGCGGGGTCGAGCTCGAAGATCGAGAATTACCTCGGCTTCCCGACCGGAGTCTCCGGGCAGGAGCTGGCCTCGCGCGCCACGACCCAGGCGCAGAAGTTCGGCGCGAGCATGATTATCGCCCGAAGCGTGGTGCGGCTCAACTGCGGCCGCCGTCCATACGAAGTAGTGCTGGACGGCGGAGAGGCTCTGGCGGCGCGGGCGATCGTGATCGCCACCGGAGCCCAATACAACAAGCCCCGCCTCGATAACCTCGCCAAATACGAAGGCGAGGGAATCTACTACGGCGCCACTTACATCGAATCGCAGTTGTGCGAGAGCGAGGAAGCCATCGTGGTGGGAGGGGGAAACTCGGCCGGGCAGGCGGCGGTGTTCATTTCGCAGACCGCGCGCAAGGTCCACATGCTGGTGCGATCGGGGGAGTTGTCGAGCACCATGTCGCGCTACCTGATCCAGCGCTTGACGGAGAACCCGCAGATCGAGCTGCATTTGAATACCGAAATCGTCGCGCTCGAGGGCGCCGATCGCCTGGAGCGCGTGGTGTGGCAGAACAAGAAAACGGGCGGGACTTCCGCGCATGGCATCCGGCACGTGTTCATCATGACCGGCGCGTCGCCGCGGACCGAGTGGCTCCGCGGCTGCCTCGCGCTGGACGACAAGGGCTTCATCCTGACCGGGCGAGACTTGGATGCCCCCGGCGCTCAGGATCAGAACCCGCGGTGGCCTCTGGATCGCGCGGCGCAAATGCTGGAGACCAGCCTGCCGGGCGTGTTCGCGGTGGGCGACGCGCGGGCGGGCAATGTAAAGCGCGTGGCGTCGGCTGTCGGCGAGGGAGCGATCAGCATTCACCTGGTGCACCGGGCGCTGGCCGAGCTGTAGCGTAGGGCAGGGCCTCATGATACGATGAGGCGAAATTGGAGGACAGATGGCACACTGCTCCAGACGCAATTTCTTGAAAACTGGACTCGCGGCGGGCGTGCTCGCGGGAACCGGAAGGCTGCCTTTGCGGGCGGCGGGCGGAACCGCGACGGATTGGGTAACGCTCGGAAAGTCCGGCGTCAAAGTGACCCGGCTGGCGTTCGGCACCGGGACGTTTAGCGGGCGCACGCAGCGCGAGTTGGGGCAGGACCAGTTCACGCGCCTCGTGCGGCACGCCTACGACCGCGGAATCCGGTTCTTCGAGACCGCGGAAAGCTACGGCGAAATGCACAAGATGCTCGGCGTGGCGCTGAAGGGCATTCCGCGCGATTCGTACCGCCTGATGTCCAAGGTGACGACGCGCGAAGGCGTGAATCCGCAGGACAAGATCGACGAGCTCCGCAAGCTGGCGAACACCGATTACTTCGACGTCATGCTGCTGCACTATCAGCACGTGGCGTCATGGCCAACCGACACCGCGCGTTGGCAGGACGGGCTGCTCGAAGCCAAGTCGAAGACCGCAATCGTAGGGCACGGCGCTTCGGTGCACGGGCTGCCGGCCTTACGCCGGTTCCCGGGCAACAAGTGGCTGGAGATCGCCATGATCCGGATGAACCACAAGGGCACCAAGATGGATGCCGAGGAGTACAACACCAGCGGGCCGGGAAACGTGAGCGAGGTGGTCACGCATATGAAGCAGGTGCGCACCGAAGGCATGGGCGTGATCAGCATGAAGCTGGTGGGAGAGGGCGCATTCACAACGCGCGAGGACCGGCAGGCGGCTATGAAGTTCGCATTCCGGAACGCCGGCGTCGATTGCGTGACGGTGGGCTACAAGAGCCCGGCGGAAGTCGACGAGGCGATCGAGAATTTGAATCTGGCGCTGGCGTAAGCGGCGCACTCTTCATTTGCCCGAGGCCCGCGGCTCCAGAGCATCGCTCAGGCCTATACAGGCCCAACTGGTGCCGGCGGCGGAGATCCATTGGTCGCGCCCGTGCGGGAATCCGGTATCGAAGTAAAGCGGCTGGATCGGGTATGCGCGGCTGCGGACATGCCACGTCCCATCGGCAAGCTGCGTCTCAAGCAGAAACCGCACTGCCTTGTCGAGCGCTGCGCGAGGAAGCCGGCCGGCGTTGTGAAGGGCGTAGAGCGTCTGACCCGTCGCGTAGACATCGCTCGATAACGTGTCCAGTTGCCCCCATCCGCCGTCCGGCCTTTGTTCGGACGCTAGCTTCGAGGCTGCGGCCTCGATCAACGCCTCCTCTCCTCCGGCCCAAGCCAGGCCTAAGAGCCGCATCGCCTTGTCCTCGCCGGTGCGCGGCGAGTAGTCGAATTCGGTTTTCCGGCCGGGGATCGTAAAGGCGCGAAGGGCGTGGATCGAGAGCGCGGTCGGGGTTGCTCTACTGGACTCGATCGGCGGACGATCGGCACGCACGCGCCACCCTCCATCCAGCGACTGCGCGCCCGCGAGGTGGTGTACCAGCGCATCTGTAGCCCGGTCCCGCGTTTGGCCGTCCGCTTCGAGACCCCAGATGAGATAGGCAGCGGTGGTATCGCCTCCCGGTAAACGAAGGTCCTGTAGAAGGCCTTCCCTATTCCCACCGAGCCAGGCGGCCGATTGCTGATGGTTCTGCCGAACCTTTTCCGTATCTACTGGAATACCCTTGGATCGGGCGGCCGAGAAGGCGAGTGCCGGCAACATGTTGTGATGGCAGGATGCACAGCCGGACCTCTTGAAAAATTCACGGCTGCCCTGATAAAGCAGCGGGAGCGCCTTGGCGATGGCCGGCCGCGGGCCGCCGGCGCGCAGGAGATTTGGCGCGGCCGACGGGTCGACGCGAGCGTTCCCAGCCGTCAACCCAGCAAGCAAACGAACCACGGGCGTGTCGCCCTGCCGGCTGGCCCAATCGAGCGGGCTCTCGGGTTCCTTTCCGAAACCATGCGTTATATGCAGATTTGGCGCGCTCCTCTTAGGATCTGCGCCGAGCTTCACCAGCTCTCTGATCGTCTCCTGATTCGAGGTGTCGCTCGCAGCAGCCGCCATCATAAGATCCAATCCCGAGGCGCCCCGCAATCCCGGATCGGCGCCCTTAGCAACCAGTTTCCGGAATATCGTCGAATCCTCGTACGACGTGGCCGAGGTGAGAACGCCGATGCCATCGTCGTCATGGGCCGTTACGTCCGCGCCGCGCGCTAGTAACAGATCGACAGCCGCGAAGTTGCCGCCGCTCACCGCGTCGAGCAATGGCGTGCTGCCGCGTCCACGGGCATTGACGTCCACTCCGCGATTCGCCAGCATACCGATCGTTTCGGCTTCGCCGTTAAACGCCGCGCGCTGCAGGGTGGTAACGCCCTCCTTGTCGCGCGCCTTCGGGTCCGCGCATTCGCACGATCCGCGCGGCGCCGGGGCGGCCCGCCGCAATTAGCAAGGGCGTCCGGCCGGTCGGCGCGGACACGGCGTTGACGTTCGCTCCGTGCTCTATGAGCAACCGGACTTTCTCCACGTCCGGGACGGCCCACATGAGAGCTGTAGCGCCGGATTTGTCCGCGTGATTCGGATCGGCGCCATGGTCGAGCAGGGCGCGCATGACGGGGAGATCCGCGTACACAGCGGCGTACATCAGGGCGCTGGACCCGGTCTCATCGGCAGCGTTAGCGAAAGATCCCGATTTGATCAGGCGGTGAGCAGCCGCCAAGTCCCCGTCGCGGAGGACGCCGAGCAAATCCTTGCCGGAAGGGGCGGCCATTCCATGCTGGAGAAAAGCGCCAATGAATACCAGGGCGAATCGCGTCGCTGGGCTGCTGAACATTCCGGCTTACTATACCGCTCAGTTTGAGCAGACGGGATTTTTACCACTTCGGGCCGCGAAGCTTCAGAACTTCGTCCGCCTGGCGCTTCCATTCGGCGTAGGAGCCGGCGGCAGGCATGGCGCCCAGCGGTTGTATCTTGAGCTGGATGCTCTCGAGCGAGGCGGGGCGTCCCGGCTCCCGCATATCGGACCGCTGGAGCGTGCCGGTGAGGATCGCGGGCTTGAGAGTGCCGGAGAATCTGAACAGGTCCCGCGACGGCTCCTGGCGGCCCCCGGGAAGCACGGCGAGCCCGGTGGAGAGCCTCGCCGTGAACGAAAGCGCGCCGGTGCGCGAGTCGTACTTTACGTTTTCCAGCATCCCGGTGGGCGTGTCGCCCTGGAGTCCTTCGGACGCGAGGAACATGCCGATCACTGCATTGCCGTCGCGCCACAGCTCGGCGGTGTAGCCGTAGGCGTGCTCCCCTCGGTGAAGCGCATGTTGGAGAATTCACCGATAGTGCGGACAGGCCGGCCGGAATCCTGGGCGAAATCAGGAAGAGCCGCCATAAATAGAAGGACACCGGCGAGCCGCCGCGACATCTGACCTCCGCCGCTACGCGTAACGCGCGATTTCGCTTTCAATTTCCTGGAGAAGGCGGCCGGCCTCCACTGCGGGGTCGGCGGCGCGAGTGATCTGGCGTCCGATGACGACGTAGTCGGCGCCGGCGCGCAGCGCCTCGGCGGGAGTGGCGACGCGCTTCTGATCGCCCTTAGCGGCTCCGGCGGAGCGGACTCCGGGCGTTACCAGGATGACGTCCGGGCCGGCGGCGGCGCGCACCTGGCGGGCTTCGAGCGGCGAGGCGACGATGCCGTCGAAGCCCGCGGCCCTGGCGTTTTTGACGCGCAACTTGACGAGGTCGGACACCTCGCAGGGGTAGCCGAGGTCGGTGAGATCCTGTTTATCGAAGCTGGTGAGGACGGTAACCGCCAGCAGTTTCAAGTTCGACCCGGCGCGGCCTTCGGCGGCGGCGCGCATGACCGGGATGGAGCCGTGTACGGTCAGGAATTTGACCTTAGTGCGGGCGATCTGGCTAACGGCGCGCTTAACCGTCTCGCTGATGTCGTAGAACTTCATGTCGAGGAAGACATCCTTCCCTTCCCCGAGCAACTCGCGGACGTAGTCCATGCCGGCGGCGGCGTAGAGTTCCATTCCGACCTTGTAGAAATCGACGTGGGGGCCGAGCGCGCGGACCAGGCCGCGGGCTTCGGCTGCAGATTCGACATCCAGGGCGACGATGATGGGGTTGTGTGTCATGTGAGAAGGATATGCTTTGTAGACCGCGCGGTGACGCGGCCGATGCGGTAGGCGGGGGGGTACGCCCGCTCCAGTTGGGCGGCTTCGGACTCGGGGAGCGAGATCAGAAGGCCGCCGGAAGTTTGCGGGTCGTAGAGCAGGCTTTCGATCTCGGGGGCGATTTCAGCCTGGACTTCGACGGCACAGGAGGCAAATTCGCGGTTGTTCTGGAGGCCGCCCGGGAGCGCTCCCTGGCGGGCGTAGTCGATCGCACCGGGCAGGAAGCGGACGGCCGAGGTTTCGATCTCCATCGTGACGCCTGAGCTGGCCGCCATCTCGCGGGCATGGCCAATCAGGCCGAAGCCGGTGATGTCGGTGCAGGCGTGGACATCATACGCCAGCATCGCCTGGCAGGCGTCGCGGTTGAGAGTCAGCATGGATTCTATGGACGCGGCGACGTGGGCTTCCGAAGCGATGCCCCGCTTGAGGGCGGTGGAGATGACTCCGGTTCCGATCCGCTTGGTGAAGACCAGGGCATCGCCGGCGCGGGCGGCGGAGTTGGTCTTGATGCGCTGCGGGTGGATCGTGCCTGTGACGGCGTAGCCGAACTTGATCTCGTCGTCGGCGACGCTGTGACCGCCGAGGATGGCGCAGGCGGCCTCGCGCATTTTCTCTGCACCGCCCTTGAGGATTTCGCTGAGGTCATCGAGGTCGCCCTTGGCGGGGTAGGCGAGGATGGAGAGCGCGGAGACGGGGACGCCGCCCATGGCGTAGACATCGCTGAGTGAGTTGGCGGCTGCGATGGCGCCGAAGGTGTAGGCGTCGTCGACGATGGGAGTGAAGAAGTCGACGGTCTGGACCAGCGCGAGATCGGGCGTGAGTCGATACACTCCCGCGTCGTCGCTGGTGTCGAAGCCAACGAGGACGTTCGGATTGGCCACGCGGGGCACGGTTTTGAGGACCTGGTCCAATACCTTTGGACTCAATTTGGACGCTCAACCGGCGGCTTTCACGTGGGCGGTGAGTTTCTTCAAAGACATCTGTGAGGAGGCGCGGGCAGGAGGGCTGGAGCCCGCGTGCTCCTTTTTATCATAGAGGAGTTGGGATTTATACGCGGGCGGCGTGGCTGAGGGGGCGGCACCAGGTTTCGAGGATGGCGGCCAGGTCCTGGATCTCGAGAGGCTTGGCCAAGTAGTCGTCCATGCCGGCTTCGAGGCAGCGTTCGCGGTCGCCGAGCATGGCGCTCGCAGTGAGAGCGACTATCGGGGTCCGCCGCGACGCGCCTTCGCGCCGGCGGATCTCGGCGGTGGTGGAGTAGCCGTCCATGTGAGGCATCTGGCAATCCATCAGGATCAACTGATACGATCCTGCCTCCAGCGCGCGCAGGACCTCCCGTCCATTGGAAACTACTTCGGCTTCGTAGCCCAGCTTTTCCACCAGCCGCCGGACGACGAGTTGATTGACGGAATTGTCTTCGGCAATCAGCACGCGCGCCCGGTCCCGCCGTAGCGCAGCGTCCTGGAGCAAAGCGTCTCGACCGTCGCCGGTCAGCACGGGAGCCGGCGTCTTGACTCCGGCGCCGGCTACCTCCAGCAGTATTTTGAGCAAACGTGACTCGCGCACGGGACGGGTGAGACAGGCTGGAAATCCCGCCAGGCGGGCGCGCTCGTGGAGGAAGCGCTGTCCGAACGAAGTGAGCAGGACAGGAACGGCGGATGCAAAGGCAGGGTCCGCGCGGATCTCCCCCGACAGCGCCGCCACATCCGGAGACCCCTCCGAGCCAGCCGCGCGCGAATCGACCAGGATCACATCGGCGAGCATCGATCTGGCGGTAAGCGCTGCGCGGGCGGCGTGGAGCGAGGGCTCGGCTACCACTTCCAGCCCCCAGCGCAACAGCCTGCGCGCCCACAGACGCCGCAGAAACTCGCTCTCGACGATCAGCACCGCGCCCAGGCCGCGCAGGGGGGAGACGTCCGGCGGCGGAGACGCGGCCGCCTCCGCCAGCAGAACCGTGAACCGGAACGTGGAGCCCTTGCCGGGCTCGCTCTCGACGGCGATTTCGCCGCCCATGATCTCCACCAGACTGCGGCAGATGGCGAGTCCCAGACCGGTGCCGCCATAGCGCCGCGTGGTGGAGCCGTCAGCCTGTGAGAATGACTCGAACAGCCGGGCGCGCGCCGCGGCGTGGATGCCAATGCCGGTGTCGGACACGTCGCACTGCAGCGAGACGGCGTCGCCGCCCCGCATTCCCGTCATCCGCACCAGGACCGACCCCTGCTCGGTGAACTTCACCGCGTTGCCAACCAGGTTGGTGAGCACCTGGCGCAGCCGTCCGCCGTCGCCAGTAAGCCGGGCCGGAACCGAATCGTCGATCTCGGCCGCCAGATCGATTCCTTTCCGCTCGGCACGTTCGGCCAGCAGGTCCAGCACATCGTCGGCGACCTTGCGGGGGTCGAAATCTGCGTGCTCCAGCTCAATTTTGCCGGCTTCGATCTTGGAGAAATCCAAAATCGAGTTGATGATGCCGAGCAGCGACGCGGCCGATTCCCGGAGCGAGTGGGCGAACTCGCGTTGTTCCTGACTCAGCTCGGTGGTGAGCAGGAGGTCCGACATGCCGACCACGCCGTTCATCGGCGTGCGGATCTCATGGCTCATGTTGGCCAGGAACTGGCTCTTGGCGTGGCTGGCCTCTTCGGCGCGGAGTTTGGCTTCCACCAGCTCCCGGGTACGCTCGCGCACCTTGCGGTCCAGGTCGGCGAGCGTGGATTCGAGCAGGGCGTTGAGGCGGCCGCGCTCGGCCAGCGCCTCCTGCAATTCCGTGTACGAGTCGTTCAGGCGCCGGGCCATTTTGTCGAAATCCGCCACCAGCCGGCGGACCTCATCCGGCGCGGTGGGATCGAGCGGTACCGGCACGGCTTCCTGGCCTTTCACGGCGAAGGATTCGACTCGCTCCACCAGTTGCTCGAGCGGCATGTTGACGCGCGCGGCGAGCTTTCGCGCGATCAGTGCGCAGGTCGCGACGGCGGCCAGCACGCCGATCGTGGAGAGCAGATAATATTTGCTCGCCTCGCGCAAAATCGACAGCGACGGGCGCTGCACCACGATTCTCCAGCCCGTGGAGGGTAGCACCGACTGACCGGCGAGAACGGTAGCCGCCGCGCCAGCCGCGGTGCGGTCGTAAGAGAACAGGCGGCCGCCCTCCCGCGAAGATGCCTGAAGGGGCGAACCATCGATCGTCTCCAGCACGCGGTAAGGAGCTCCGGGAGAAGCGTAAACCACTCGCGCCGTACGATCCAGGACCACCAGCTCCGCCTCATTGAAACGCAACATGTCAGCGATCCGCGCGTCGAAGCCGGGTATGGCGACGACGCCCAGGATGACGCCGTGAATGCCGTCCGGTCCGGCCAAAGGGGCGCCGACAGCCACTGCCGCGCGAGCTCCGAAGCCGTCTGCGGGGAAGACCTGCGACACGTAGGGGCGGCCCGTCTTGATCACTTCATGGACTGATTCTCCGGTTGGGGTTCCGGGAGCAGGCTCCGGCCGCGAGCGTGCAACCGGAGGGTAGGCCCCGATGACGACGCCGCCACGATTGAAAACCCACACCGCCTCAAAGCCGTCATAAACTCTCTGGTATCGCTCCAGCCACGGGTCGAGGCGGGCGGGCGAAACAGGGCCGCCCTGATCGAGAAGAGAAGCAGCGGCGGCGACGGCCTGGACGTGCCGGTTGAGATAATCGTCGAGGTGGTACCGCACCGAATCGGCGGTCTCCTGGAGCCGGTATCCGATTTCTGATCGGGCCTTGATGGCGTAGTTGCGGCTGCTGATAAAGGCCAGTGCCAGCAGCGGGAGCACCGAAAGCGCCAGAAACGCATCGCCCAAATGGGCGCGCAGGGGGCGGTACGCGCTCAGGTCGGGCGGGTCCCCAAAAATGCGGCGCGCGAGCGCGCTGCGAACCAGCACCTGGGCCACGCCGGCGCAAAGAATGCTCGCGGTTAACTGGCGGATGGTGGTTTGCCAACCGGCTTCGGAGGCAGTATTCAGAATCCACAGGCGCAGGCAGACCAGCAACGGCAGGCCGACCATGCCCCAATAAACGCTGGAGGTCACCACAGGCCGCCAGAACTTTCGCGCTGAGCCAATGGCCAGCGTTTCCAGGCTGAGCGTAAGCAACAGGTAGGGGTCGCCGCCGGAGGCGGCCGCACCTGAAGCGGAGAACAGTGTGGCGAGCAGTCCGGCCAGCGGTCCTTGTACGAAGGCCACAGCACCCGACGCAATCTGGCCTAGGTAGACGCCGGGCCCAAGAATCCGTGGAACGTAGAAGTTTACAACGGCTCCGCACACCCCGGCTGCAAGCGCGGTGCACCAGTACTTCGCTCTGCGTTCAAGTCGCATGAGCTTACAACAAGCTCGTCGTGGGGAAACGCCCGGCCGGACCCCGTTCGGCCGATCGATTCTAATTGTAGCAGGGACGGATGGCGGGTACTTTCTGGAGTTTTCTACATTTTCTGAACGGGGCGGTCAGGCCTTCTTGTCGCGGGCGATGGTACACGAGGAGTGGCACAGTGTGTACGAGAAGAGGCTCTTCCGATCAATCACCACCGCCAGCGATTGAACTGAACGTCGGTGCAGCCGCTCCTGGTCCATCACGTTGACCTGCTCTCGATGAATCACGATAGCCAAAGTTTGAGTTCGAGCTGCTCCCAGGATCTTCTTTCCAGGTGCGTGGTGCTCGGGATGGGTCGCGCCCTGCTCAAAATTCGATTCGGGCGGAGAATTGCAGCACCCGCCCGCCACGGTCGGCGAGCATCGCGCCGAAGGGCGTGTTGAGGTTCTGCGCCGGCGTCCGATTGGGCATCCGGAAACTGTTCGGACTCGAGCCGGGATTGTCTACCAGGAAGTTGACGGAATTGGTGAAGTTGTAAAGCTCGGCCTGGAACTTCAGGCGGAACGATTCGGTCAGCTTGAAATTCTTGGCGATGGAGCCGTCGAGGTTGCCGTACCCCGGCCCGTGAATGGTGTTGCGCCCGACGTTGCCAATCGTCCCATTGGCGGCGGCCTGAAAAGCATTAATGTTGAACCACTTCACGGTTACGTCGGCGGGGTTCACGGTGCGCGGTCCGGCATTGGGATCCTGCCCGGGCACGTAGTCGGGGCGGGTCCGGCAATTGCCGCAGAACTGCTGCTGCCCGTTGTTGCCGGTATCGAAGTTCTGCGACGGAGTGAACCACTGCCCGCTCTCCACCGTGAAGATGCCGGAGATTTGCCAGCCGCCGACCAGCAGGTCCGCCAGGCGATTCACCTGTGACCCCCAGCGCTGTCCCCGGCCGAACGGCGCCTGCAGCACGAACCCGGAGGCCCAGCGGTGTCGCACGTCGAGGTCGCCGTTCGCCTTGTTCAGGTTGTTGCGGTCTGGGTAACTGGGCCGCCCGTTATTCCCATAGCTGAGACCGGAAGCCGCGAAGTTGTCGAGTTTGTGGCTCCAGGTGTAGGAACTGACAAGGGTCACATTCCCGGCGCGTTTCTCGACCTTTAGCCCGGCGCCGTTGTAGTGGCCCTGAAAGCTGGCGATCTGCGCCTGGATATCACTTGCCGGAATCAGGGCTCCACTCGGATCGACGGCGGGAAACAACTGGCGGGCGGCGTAGGGAATGCTCGGATCGGTCGTCAGCGAGGGAATGTTGTAATCCTGCTGCCCATACACGTTCGTCTCGCGGGCTCCGATGTAGGAAAGATCCACAGAGACGTTTCCCGGGAGTTGACGCTGGACCGTCAGGTTCCAGTGCTGATAGTAGGGAACCCGCAACGAGGGGTCGAGCGCGAAAATGGTGGTTCCCGTCGGGTTGGTGAGCGCGTCGGCGGGAATCCCGGTTCGGAAGTTGACCGGATTTAGCGTTGTGGGCCGGGTGTCGGCGGGCGTGTAACTGGACTCAACCTGGTTGGGGACCGAGAATCCAACGCTCGGTTGCGCCCAGAGCCCGATGTCCTCAGCGCCATAATAGATGCCGTAGCCGCCCCGTACCACGGTGCGATCTCCCAGCCTGTAGGCAAAGCCGACGCGTGGACCAAAGTTACGCCAATGTTGCGGGCTGTTGAAATACTTGTCCGCATTGCGATCCAGTTTGATGATTCCCTTGTCGACCTGCCGTTGCAGCGCGGCCGGGATGGGCCCCTGGTAACCAGGAAATTGCAAGACCCGGGTAAACACGTTGAGCGCCGATCCGCGTCCCGCGTCTTCCCACACCGGCGTCACGTACTCCCAGCGCAGGCCAAAGTTCACCGTCAGCCGCGAGCTGATACGGAAATGATCCTGCACAAACGCCGCATGCGATCGCCGGCGATAGTCGTTGGTGATCAAATTCCCGAAGCGAACCCGGTTTGGCAAGCCCAGGAGGAAATCGGCGAAGGGCTGCCCCGCCGATCCGGTCCCTGCCGTATAATGCCCGTCGAAAAAGAACTGGCCGATCGGCGACAGCCCAACGGAGAAGCGGAGGAACTGGATACGCCGGTATTCATAGCCCATCTTCACCAGGTGCCGGCCCTTGTTCCACGTGGCCATATCCGAAAACTGGTTCACTTCGCTATAGCCGCGGGACGGCCCGGCTCCGCCCAGGCCAGATAGCGAATTGGAGAACGTAACTCCAGTCACGCCTCCGGTCAGGCCGTTACCCTGAATTGGAATCCCCTTCAAGCCGATTTGCGAGTTAATGTCCTGTCCCGCCAACGACAGCAGCGTGGTGTAATCGTCCTCTGTCCTGCCGAAGCGGGCGACGTTTACCAAAGTTGGTGAGAAGATGTGGGTCTCGTTAAAAACGTAGCCCTGGTCGTCCTGGATGATGGATTGGTCGGTCGAGAGGATCGTGCCGGTAAAGGGACTCAGACTCGGCGTGGTGGAACGCGAAATCTGGTAGCGCCCGAAAAACTGATCGCGCGCGGAGAGTTGCTGATCTCCGCGCACCGCCATCCGGTACTCATCCGTCTTGTTGGGCACACCGACAAAGTAGTTCACCGCACCGGGAGTGTTCGGTTTGGGCAGCGCATCGGCAATTTTCCGGGCAACCGGGTCTACTCTTGCCGCCGGCACGACGTTGTTGGCGAACGGCGATCCGCCGGCTGGATCATAGATCGCGGGCCCGCCTGAAAAATCGCCCTGAACTTGAGCGGGACTGGCGATATTCGCCGACACCAGACCGCCAGGCGAGCGCCGGGGAAGCCGTTCATAGTCGAAGAAGAAGAACGACTTGTTCCGTCCGTCGTAGACCTTTGGCAGATAGACCGGCCCGCCCGCGGTTCCGCCATATTGGTCGTAGCGGTAGGGGCTAAGTTTTAGCTTGCGGGCGTTATTGAAGAATGAATTCGCATTCACGTCCGATCCCTGCCGATACTCGAACAGCGATCCGTGCAACTGGTTGCTGCCGCCCTTGGTGATCACAGTCACCGCGGCGCCCCCGCCACCGCCGAACTCCGCCGAAAACGCGTTGGTCTGTACAGTAAATTCCGCGATCGAATCCATGGACGGAATGATCGCGAACGTTCGGCCGGATTGGACGTTCTGGTTGTAGCTGGTGTTGTCTGTGCCGTCCAGTGTATAGCGCGTCTGGGTCGTCTTGATCCCGCTTGCGGAGAATCCCGCGCCAAAACGGTCCCGCGCATTATTCGGCGTCCCCACCGTCACTCCCACGGTGAGCGAGGAGAGCTTGTTGTAGTCGCGGTCCAAGACCGGTAGCTCATTCTTCAGCGTTCCCGACACGGTCAACTGCTTCGACACATCGACCGTTTGCAAAAGGGTCAGGGAGGCGGTCACGGTGATGGATTCATTCACGCTGCCGACGGCCAGAACGAGTTCCAGGCGGGGAATCTGCTGCGCGCCGACGCTCACCGCCTCCGAGATCGCGGTCTGAAATCCTTCGTGTTTCACCGCCGCCTTGTACTGTCCCGGGCGGAGGGGGCTGGCGACGAAGTCTCCCGCGTCGCTGGTTTTTCCCTCGATTATTTGGTTCGTCGCGACGTTCGTTATCGTCACCCTTGCGTTCGGTACTACGGCGCCGTTCGGGTCGCGGACGCTGACGACCAAGCCACCCGAATCCTGCTGCGCGAAGACACTCAGGCACAGGAGGACCGTCGTGATGCCCAATGAAGCTGCGCTACGAGCGGCGGCCAGCAGGGGATACAGACATTGTGGAATCCCGCCCCGTGCGAAGCGTCGAGATAATGGATCGGTAGACCGCACAGGATCAACTCCTCTCTTGCTAAGTAATCCTTCTCGACCCCATCGAACTGCCGGCGGCAAGCAAAAAAACCGGCGTTGCCGATGGCGCCTTACATTTTGCTAGAGTTGCCAGAGGCCGTCAAGGGTCATGTTTTTGACGCTCGCCTCGCGAGGAATCGGCGCTGCTTCCGCTTTGTCCTCCGCGGGCCGGTGTTGGAGCCCCTCGCGGCGTGCCATCGTGTTTTCCTGCGGCGGAAACTCGCCGGCTTGCGGGAGTCTGCCTTTCCACCGTGTTGACCAATTGCTTGTACTCCTTTTTACGCAGTCTCCCGCGGATAGGAATATCTGGGCCAAGACCAAGACGGATGGCGGGTACGTGTTTGTTAAGCTGAAATTAGATGCCGTTTTCAGAATCGTTTTTTGCCGCGCGCTTCGGGATCACCGAGGGTGACCTGGAGCGCTATCTGGCCGAAGCTCTTTCGCGGGGCGGGGATTATGCCGACCTATACTTCGAGTACCTGGCCACCAGTTCTCTCACTATCGACGAATCCATCGTCAAGAGCGCCACTCAGGGGGTTTCCATGGGCCTGGGCGTGCGCGTGATCGCCGGCGAGCGCACCGGCTACGCCTACTCCGACGACTTGAGCCCGGAGCGAATCCTGAAGGCCGCCCGAGTCGCGGCTTGCATCGCCGCCGGTCCGGCCAAAGTGGAAAAGACGCCGCTCGAGGAAGGCTCGCGGCGCAATCTCTATCCGGTGTTGACCGCGCCCACGGACATGGCGCTGGCCGACCGCGTGGCGCTGGTGCAGCGCGCCGACCGCGCCGCGCGGGCCTACGATCCGCGCATCTTCCAGGTGCAGGCCGCATATGTGGACAACTTGCGCCAGGTGATGGTAGCCAACAGCGACGGCGTGCTGAATTTCGACCGCCAACCGATGGCGCGGCTCAGTGTCCGGGCGCTGGCGCGGGAAGGCGCGGCCCCTCCGCAGATGGGCCACGCCGGCGGCGGCGGTCGCGTGTCTCTGGACTTCTTCCTTAATGAAAAGACGCCGGAGCATTTCGCCGAGGAAGCCGCCCGCCAGGCCATTGTCCAGTTGACCGCCGTGGACGCGCCGGCCGGCGAGATGACGGTGGTCCTGGGCAACGGCTGGCCGGGCGTGCTGCTGCACGAAGCGGTGGGTCACGGGCTGGAAGCCGATTTCAACCGCAAGGGAACTTCGGCGTTCACCGGCCGCGTGGGCCAGAAGGTGGCGAGCGAGCTGGTGACGGTGGTGGACGACGGCACCATTCTTAACCGGCGCGGCTCGCTCAACATGGACGACGAAGGCACGCCGACGCAGCGCAATGTGCTGATCGAAAACGGCGTGCTGCGCGGGTACCTGCAGGACCGGCTTTCCAGCCGCATCATGGGCTCCGCCCAGACCGGCAGCGGCAGGCGGGAAGGCTACCAGCACATCCCCATGCCGCGCATGACCAACACCTTCATGCTGGCCGGCGACAGTGCGCCCAGCGACATTATCCGCAGCGTCCCGCGCGGCCTGTATTGCGTCAATTTCGGCGGAGGCCAGGTGGACATCACCAACGGCAACTTCGTCTTTTCGGCGTCGGAGAGCTACCTGATCGAAGACGGCCAGGTGACGCGGCCCGTGCGTAACGCCACGCTGATCGGTAACGGCCCGGAAGCGCTGAAGTACGTCAGCATGGTGGGCCACGACCTGGCGCTGGACGAAGGCATCGGCATCTGCGGCAAGGAAGGCCAGAGCATTCCGGTGGGCGTGGGAATGCCGACCGTGAAGATCGACCGCATGACGGTGGGTGGCACGGCATGAGCGGGCACCTGCCGGAGTTAGCACAGGACATCGTGAAGCGCGCCCGCGCGGCCGGCGCCACCGATGCCGAATGCACCATCGCCGAGGGCGAAGAATTTTCCGCCAACATCCGCATGCGCGAAGTGGAGAGCCTGAAGGAATCCGGCTCCCGCGCCGCCGGCTTGCGCGTGCTGGTGGGCAAATGCACGGGCTCGTCCTACACATCGGACTTTTCGCCGGAAGGCATCCGGAAGATGATCGACTCGGCGATGGATCTCGTCCGCATGACGACGGAAGATCCGCACGCCGGGCTGCCCGAGCCGGAAGAACTGGGCAAGATCGGCGGAGAGCTCGGACTGTACAGCCAGGACGTAGCGGATCTGGAAGCTCCACGCAAAATCGAGTTGGCGCGCGAAGCAGAAGAAGCCGCCTTGTCCTATGACAAGCGCATCGCCAACTCCGAGGGCGCATCTTTCGACACGCACCTGGGGCGGAATATCTTCGCCAACTCGCGCGGCTTCGTGGGCGAATACCGCACCAGCTACTGTAGCCTGAGCGCGGTCCCCGTGGCGAAAGAGGGCGAGCAGATGGAGCGCGACTACTGGTATTCGATGTCGCGCTCGTTCGCCGGCCTGGAGCCGGCGCAGAAGGTCGGCCGCATCGCGGCGCAGCGGGCCCTGCGGCGGCTCGGCTCTACCAAAGTGGAAACGCAGAAGGTCCCGATTGTCTTCGAGCCGCGCATCGCGCGCAGCCTGCTGGACAGCATCTTCGACGCCGTCAGCGGCGAATCGGTGTACCGGCAAGCTTCGTTTTTGGCCGGCAAGCTGGGCGAGAAGATCGCGTCCGAGAAGCTGACCGTCATCGACGACGGGACCATCCCCGGCCTGTTCGGCACGTTTCCGTTCGACGACGAAGGCGTGCCGACGCGGCGCACGGTGATCATCGAAAAAGGGGTGCTGAAGAACTATCTCCTCAACACCTACACGGCGCGCAAGCTGGGCATGAAGACCACCGGCAGCGCCTCGCGCGGCATCACCGGCAACGCCGGCATCGGCCATGGTAATTTTTATATCGAGAAGGGCGGCCGGACGCCGGAAGAGATCCTGCGTCCGATCCAGAATGGGTTTCTCGTCACGGACCTGATGGGATTCGGCGTAAACACCGTAACGGGCGACTATTCGCAAGGCGCATCGGGGTTGTGGATCCGCGGCGGCGAGCTGGCCTTCGCGGTATCGGAGGTGACCATCGCGGGGAACCTCAACCAGATGCTGATGGACCTGGAAGCGGTCGGCAGTGACCTGGAGTTCCGTAGCTCCGTCGCCGCGCCGACACTGGCCATACGGGAGATGACGGTTGCCGGTAGATAGCGTTGCCAAACCTGAGAAGCCTGCACTGCCCTGGACGATGATCGGCATCATAGCCGGGGTCCTGGTGTTGGGCGGCGCGGGACTGTTCTGGCTCGACTACCAGTCGAAGAACATTCGGACGGATGTGGCGGTGCTGACACCGGAAGCGAAGGCGTACGTAACCAGCCTGAAGCTCAGTGAGGTCGACATGAAGGCCCACGAGAGCTACCTGAAGCAGGCGGTCGTGGAGATTACAGGCAAGATCACCAACAACGGCGGCCGCGTGCTGAAACTGGTGGAGATCAACTGCGTGTTTTACGGTATGGCGGGCCAAGTGGTGCTGCGCGAGCGGATGGCGATCTCGGGCCGCAAGACCGGCGATTTGAAACCAGGCGATACGAAGCAGTTCCGGCTGCCGTTCGATAACATCCCAGGGAGTTGGAACCAAGCGATGCCGCAGTTGGTGATCGCGCAGATTTTGTTCGAGTGACTCCTTGTCGGTCCGCTCCGCGCGAGCCGGCATTATCGAGCCGCGCGTGAGCAAGCGGCTCTTCCGCCTATCCCGCCACACTTACGGCGCCACGAGAATCTGACTCGGCTTCGATCTGGCGCGCAGCGTCCGGACTTCGGTGAAATCGTTGGCGTCAATGACCAGGATCGAGGCGTTCCAAGGCGAGAGCGCGTAGACGAATTTGCCGTCCGAACTTGCGGCTGCACTCCAGAAAGGCCGGCTGGTCCGGATCATTTTGAGTAGTTCTTTCGACCTGGTATCGAGTACCGCCAACTGCGGCATTTTGCCATCGAAGCCGAGCGGCTTGGGCGCGCATGGCACGAACATCAGGTTGCCTTGAGGCAAAAGTGTTCCTGCCACGCCGGCCATCCATCGGCCGCTCAGCGAGACGTCGTCGAGTTCCAGGAGCTTTCTCTCTGGAATCCCGATCCGCGCCAGCTTGCCATCATTTCTTATAGCCAGCAGCGACCTTCCATCCGGCGTGATCGCTACCTCGCGGAGTTTCTCTCCCGTCATGCCGTTGCCGTCGATCCGCGACTGGCCGGGCGGATACGGCAGGTCGAGCTCGCCGATGGCTTTAGGTGGGCCGGCTGCGTCGAGGAAGAAGATTTGGCTCTCGCCTCCACACGCGAGAACCGCTTTCGCCTCGTCGAGGGCGAACAGCGCCGCGCCGGAGCAATGCGGAACAGGCATCTCTTGTAGAAAACGTCCGGTTCGTGCGTCAAACGGCGCGACCGCATAGTCGTCGGAGCCCGGGCCACGGCTTCGCCTTTTTAGAATGAAGACGCGGCTTCCGTCGGGCGCTGCCGCGATATTCGGCATCGGGGGCGGCAGGTGCCACAGCATCGCCCCTTCATTGTCGACAGAGGTTTCGATCTTGCCGGAAGCCGTGTCGACCACCGCTAATTTGACAGTTCCAGGTCCGTTTTCATAATCGCCGAAGGAGACAAACAGCTTCCCGCCATTGCGGGAAAGGGACATCTCGGCGGAGTAACCAAGAGCGAGGGAGCCCATCACTTTGCCCTGCTCCGGCTCGACCAGCAGGAGACGGGAGCGCAACTCAAGGTGTTCGATGACGTAGAGCCATCCGGGTTGAGGAGCTGTCCAGCGGTCCGGCTCCGCGCCGGCGGGAAGCGCCGCCAGCGTAAGGAGAATCGCGAGGAGGAGCATCGGAGTTCTCAAAAACCTCTCTCGCCGCAGACAAGAATGTCTGCGTCACGTTATCGCAACAGCGACTGGATTTCGCGTAGCGCCTTATTGTCGAACTTCGGCTTGCGGTCGTACGTCATCAATCCGTTGACTTCCTGCTCCACGTCGGTGAGCTGAGTGTAGCAGATGCCCGCGATGCCGGGGATTCGAGCGATGGCCTCGTACAAACCGCGCAATCGGGCCATCGCGTCAGCCGATGTTTTCTCGACGCCGGAATATCCCCACGATTCGGGCGGCACCTGGTGGCCTTCGGGGATGAAGGCGATGCCGCCGAATTCCGAAAGCAGGACCGGCGTGCCGTTGTATTGGAACCCGGGCGCCAGCGCGGCGCGGGCGTTGTCAGGGACGCCGTAGCCGGGCTTGCCGAGGTCCTTGTACTTCGCGTACAGCAACTCGCCCGAGCGCGCGTAATCGTGGATAGCGAACAGGTCGGTGGAGTCGGTGTGCTCCCAGCCGTCGTTGTCGATCACCGGGCGGGTGCCGTCGAGCGAGTGGGTCAGCGCGTAGAGCGATTTCAAATGCTGCTGCTGGCGCGTGTCGCGGAGGTTCGGCACTCCCCAGCTTTCGTTGATGGGGACCCACATGATGATGGAGGGGTGGTTGTAATCGCGCTCCACCGACTCCATCCATTCGCGGGTAAAGCGGGCGGCATAGGCGTCGTCGAACAGATAGGCGTTCGCCGCCTCGCTCGATATCAGCAGTCCCATTTTGTCGGCCCAGTACAGGAACCGCGGATCCTCCAGCTTCTGGTGCTTGCGCGCGCCATTGAAGCCCATCTCCTTGGTCATGCGGATGTCGTATTGGATGGCCTCGTCGGTGGGAGGAGTGAGGGTGGATTCCGGCCAGTAGCCCTGATCGAGCACCATCTTGATATAGACCGGGCGGCCGTTGATGCGGACGCGTCCGCTTTCTACCGCGACTTGGCGGAAGCCGAAGTAGGACTGCACGCGGTCCACCACTTCCCCGCCCCGGCGCAGCTCGAAGACGACGTCGTAGAGGTTGGGCGATTCCACCGACCACAGGCGCGGGTCGCGTACCTGCGCGGCGGCCGAGAGGCGTGCCCCGGCGGCGGGAGTCTGGGTGGTGGCGAGGGATTCGTTTGCCCAACGAATGGCAGCGTGGAAGGACAGATCTTTCCCAGGACGCGCCACGGACGCCTCGAACCGGACGACACCGTCGTTGGTGGGGCTGATGCGGACGCTCTCCAGGTAACTGGCGCCGGCCGCCTCCAGCCATACGGACTGCCAGATGCCGGTAGTGCGTGTGTAGAAGATGCCGCGCGACTTGGGCTCCCAGTATTGTTTGCCTCGCGGCAGATAGCGATCGGTCGGCGGATCCTCGGCGCGCACAATTAGAGTGTTCGCGCCGGTCTTGAGCAGGGGCGTGATGTCGAAGCGGAAGGGAGTGCTGCCGCCTTCGTGCTCGCCCGCCATGCGGCCGTTGACCCAGACTTTGGCACGATAGTCGACCGCGCCGAAGTGCAGCAGCACACGTTTGGATTGCCAGCCGGCAGGAACGGTGATGGAGCGGCGATACCAGACCTGAGGATGGAAGGAGGTGTCGCCGATTCCGCTCAGCTTGGTCTCGAAGGCGTAGGGGACGTTGATGGACCGCGAGAACTTTCGGGATCCGCCGGCCCAGTCTTCGGCAAGGCCGGCATCGGTGTCGTCGAATTCGAAGTCCCAGCGGCCGTTGAGGCTGAGCCACGGCTCCCGCTGGAACTGGGGTTGCGGATACTCCGGCCGTGGGACCGGCTGAGCCAGCGCGCAGGCGGCGAAGAGGAGGGGAAGCCAAGGCTTCATATCGAGAGCCAGTGTATCAGCGCGCCGGAGGGGCCCAACTTCGCAGTCCGTGATTACTTCTGCGCTATGATGGTGCCATCATGATGTCAAGAACGCAGATCACCCTGGAGCCCGAGATTCAGCGCCGGGCCCGCCAGCGCGCCAGCGATTTGGGTGTATCCTTCGCCGAGTACGTGCGCCGCCTCGTAGCGCGCGACCTTGGTAGCACCCAGCGAGCGGCGGATCCGGCCTCCGTCTTCGATCTCGGCAGCTCGGGCGGCTCGGACGTAGCCAAGGACAAACACGCGATGATCGCTGCGGCTTTTAGCTCCACCCGCCGGAAGAGGTCATGAGTCTTTTTGTGGACACATCCATCTGGTACGCCGCCGCGGACGCTTCCGACGCCAGCAACGCCCGCGCAAAGGCGCTGCTTTCTGCCGGCGAGCCGCTGGTTACTACCGATCACGTGCTCGTCGAAACCTGGACGCTAATCCGGTCTCGGATTCGCCGGCACGCCGCGGAACGGTTTTGGGAAGGACTGCGCAGCGGTGTTGCGGCCGTCGAGCCGGTGGGCGTAGCGGACCTGGAAGCCGCCTGGCAAATCGGCGTGTTTTACCGCGACCAGGATTTCTCCCTGGTCGATCGAACGAGCTTCGCCGTGATGGGCCGCCTCGGCATCGAGCGTGCGGCAGCGCTCGACGATCACTTTGCGGTATTTCGCTTCGGTCCCAACCGCCGCCGGGCTTTCACTGTCGTTCGCTGAAGTGGCGCGGCTGTGAACGAGGATTCGGGTTTCGCCTATCCAGCGCACTTCAGCCGGATACCGGGCAGTTGAGGTCCCCGGCCTGCCGCAGCCGCAATAAACAGCGCGCTAGGTACAGTACGGTCAGGGCGCTCTGCGACCTTCGAGATCATTGCCGTGACGCTGGCCGCGGACGAAATCGCAGAGATGGCTTCTCGCGGCGACGATGTCCACATACTTCACCAACAAGTTCACCGTAGTCAGGCCGGTGCGCCGTGTCAACCCATCGCCGGGTGCAATGAATGATTGCCACAAGTTCCACGGCGTGATCGTGCCAACGGTAGGCCCGGATTAGTTTCCAACGCGTCGATTGCTTTGACAATATGGTTCACAGTTTCCGTGGCGGCTTCTGGGTTGTCGGCTGAAATATACTCGTGCAGAGCCTCGATGTCGCGCAAGGCTTTCGCCGTCCAACGGATCTTCATTTGCGGCGTAGGCGACGAATGACTTTATCGACTTTTGCCTTTGGCACAAATTTGCCAGCCTCGGCTTCGCGCAGGCCTTGCCGGATATGCTCGACCTGCCATTGATACGTGCTGACGTAGGCGGCCAGAGCTTGATTGACAACGTAACTTCGGTCTCGATCCAGCGTCACGGAAATGTGGTCCAATGCCTTACGCGTCTCGGCGTCTACTCGAACTGTCAATGTTTGCTTGGTCACGTACTACATTGTAACGCAGTGTGTTACAGGTAATCTCAAACGTGACTGCACCGGAGGGCGAGTCCGGCCTATCAGGACGCTCCATTGGCTTCCGTTGACGGTTCAAACGTGATTCGAATCGCCGGGGAATCGATCCAGCCGGCGATGCCGTAGCACGGATCGAGGTTCAAACGCAGTCCTTCGCCCTTCTGTTCGATCCTCAGACTATAGATGACGTTCTGACGCGAGAAATCCTCCAGATGGAGGTCGGAAATTTCTTCGAGATGGAAAGTCACCACGGCGTCAGCCCAGCCAACCAGCTTTATCCGAATCCACGATGGAGTACTCCGGCTCAGATAGAGATCGATGATTTCACAATCGTGGAAACTCGGCCACTCGCCGCACAGAGCAATCAGCTCGGCGCTGCCGGGAATTTGCTGAAGGAGTTTGGCATCCATCCCGATCCTCAATCCAGCGGGATGTCGAAATAGAAGATCTCTTTGCCGCTGCCCGCCTCCGTGATGCCGGTCAGGTAGAGCTTTGAGCCACGGCGGTTGCCGGATTGAAAGTAGAAGAAGCCGCTGGCCTGCTGACCGGGTGGCAGCATCTTAGCCGAAAATTCGCGCACGTCGATCTCGCCACCCTTCCAGGGGCTCTTGTTTCGGCTGACGCGCGGCATACCCGTGGGCAGAGGACCGTTGTAGACTTTCGGCCGGTTCGGGCCGGAGAGGTACGGCACGTCCTTGGCCGGCGTCTGCTCCACGCGCGTACGATCCGGCCAGATGTATTCCACCTTCAGTTGATCCAGCTTGATACTCTTACCGGTGTCGTTCTGGATCACCACCAGGACGGGCAGGATTCCATGCTGGTTGGGATTCAGCTTGCCGAACGCAGCCTCGGTCTTATCGGCCGTGTCGTAAGCGGAGGCGGCGACTGTCACCTTGTCGTTGGTCTGTTTATTAGGATAGCTGGACGCCTCCTCTACCTTGAACGGCGGCAGATCCTTGGCCCAGGCCGTGGCTGCGGCCAGAATCGCTATACTCGGTAGGAACAGACGTTTGAAGACCCGACTCATTTATCTCCTTTACCGGCTGCTGCTGACCGCTCTATCGCCCTTTATCCTACTGTATTTCGTTTTTCGCTACGGGCGGACCACGGGCGAGCGCATGGGCCGGCTTCCTGCCTCATTTCAACAGACTGCTTCGGGCGCCATCTGGTTGCATGCGGTTTCGGTGGGAGAGGTGATGGTGGCGGCGGAGCTGATCCGCAAGCTGCGGGGGGAGATTCCGGAGGCGCCGGTTTTCGTCTCGGTGACCACGGCAGCCGCGCGCGCGCTTGCCGAGGAACGGCTGCGGGGCCTCGCCGAAGGCGTGTTCGCGACGCCGATCGATTTTGCCTGGATCGTGCGGCGCGTGCTGCGGACCATCCGGCCTTCGGTGGTGGTTATTCTGGAGACGGAGATCTGGCCCAATTTGTTTCGCGAGGCGCGACGCGCCGGATGCGGCCTAGTGATGGTGAACGCACGCATCTCCGACCGGGCCCTGCCGGCGTACCGCCGCTGGCGCTGGTTCTTCCGGCACGTGCTGGCAGCGCCGCAGGCGATTCTGGCGCAGAGCGAGGGGCTTGCCGCGCGGTATCGCGAAATCGGAGCCACAGCAGTGCGTTCCGGCGGGAACCTGAAGTATGACTTTCAGCCTCCGGCGCCGGCCGCGGCGGTGGAGGAGTTCGTGCGGCATCTGCGGCCGGAGAAGGTTTTCATCGCTGCCAGCACCATGCCGCCCAATGAAGAGGAGACCGTCATCGGGGCGTTTGTGGAGCTGTCGCGGAGGCATCCGCGGCTGCTGATGGTGCTGGCGCCCCGCAAGCCTGAGCGGTTCGAACTCGCGGCGGATTCGTTGCGGGCGGCGGGGATTGTTTTTGTGCGGAGGTCGGAGCTGGGGAGTCTTGGGCGACAGGCTGAAGCCTACCCCACCGTGCTCCTGCTGGATTCCATGGGGGAACTCGCCGGACTGTTTGCACTCGGCGACGTGGTCTTCGTCGGCGGCAGCATCGTCACCTGGGGCGGACACAACCTGCTGGAGCCCGCCGTGTTCGGCAAGCCCATCGTGACCGGCCCCTACCTGCAAACCTTTCGTGATATGGCGGAAGTGTTCCGCGCCCGCGGCGCGCTGATGGAAGTTCGCGACCGGGCGGAGCTTATCGAAGCAGTGGACCGCCTGCTGCGCGATCCGAGCGACTACGGCGCGCGCGCCAAGGCCTGCGCGGAGTCGGAACGGGGCGCGACCGCACTCGCGGCGCGGGAAATCGTGCACTGGTACGACGACGCGCTGCCCCGCTTCCGTCCGCCGCTCTGGTGGGCGTTATGGCCGCTGGAGCAGGCTTGGTTTCTGGGCGGGAAAGCGAAGCGCGCTCTGACAAAGAACGGGCGGCTGGACGGCCGCGTCATCAGCGTAGGAAACCTGACTGTAGGTGGAACCGGGAAAACGCCGATGGTGCGCTGGCTGGCGCGGCGGATGCCGGACGCCGTGATTCTGACGAGGGGATACAAGACCGGCGACGAGGCGCGCATGCTGGAGCGCGGCGGCCTCCGCGTGGAAGTAGGCGCGGACCGGCTGGAAGCGGGCCGGCACGTCAAGGCTGAAACCTATCTGCTGGACGACGGGTTTCAGCATGCCCGCGTGCAGCGCGACGTGGACCTGGTACTGATCGACGCGCTGGACCCTTTTCCTTACGGGCGGATGCGCGAGCCCCTGTCGGCCCTGGCGCGCACCGGCGTGTTCGTCATCACGCGCGCCGCCCGCCCAAAGCCGGGAATCGAAGCGGTGCTGCGCCGGTACAAATCCGCAGCGCCGATCTTCTATTCCGAGGTTGTGCCCGTGTGCTGGGTGGAAGGGCTGACCGGACGCGAGGCGGCGCTCGACGCATTTGCCGGGCGCAAGGTGCGCGCTTTTTGCGGCTTGGCGCAACCGGCTTCCTTCGCCCGAACGATCGGCTTGCGGCCGGTGATTTTCGACGATCATCACCACTACACCGCGGATGAAGTCGCCCGGTTGATGGACGGAGTGGACGCGGCGCTTACCACGGAAAAGGACTGGATGAATTTGGAACGGCTGAAGCCCGAAAGGGTCTGGTGGCTCAGGATTGAGCCGCGGCTCGATCGCGAGTCTGAATTATTGGCAGCACTTCGTTCATCGAGCCCTGCCGGTAGCCTTCAAGATCCAGCGTCACGTACTTGAAGCCCAATTGCTTGAAAATCGCCGTGAATTTCTGCGCCATCTCCGGCGTCAACGCGCGCGCCATTTCTTCCTTGGCGATCTCAATGCGGACCACCTCACCGTGAAAGCGCACTCGGAACTGGCGGAAGCCGAGAGCCTTCAATTCCTCCTCGCCGGTCTCCACCTGCTTGATATTTTCCAGCGTCACCGTGGTGCCGTAGGGAATACGCGAGGCCAGACACGCCGCCGCCGGGCGGTCCCAGGTCGGCAGGCCGGCCTGGCGCGATAGTTCGCGGATCTCGGCTTTCGAGAGTCCGGCCTCCACCAGCGGCGCTTTCACCTCGTGAATCTTCGCGGCCTTCTGCCCGGGACGGTAATCGCCCAAGTCGTCCTGGTTCACACCGTAGACGATGTTAGCAATGCCGCGCTGACGGCCGATTTCGTCCAGGCGAGTGAACAGCTCGTCCTTGCAGTGGAAGCATCGGTTGGCGTCGTTCTTCGTGTACTCGGGGTTGTCGAACTCGTAGGTCGGGATCACTTCGTGGCGGATGCCGAAATAGCGGGCGAAGTCGGCCGCGTCGCGTTTGTGCGATTCCGGGATGGACGGCGAGTCGGCGGTAATGGCCACCGCTTCCTCACCCAACACCTGGTGGGCAGCCCAGGCAAGATACGCGGAATCCGTTCCGCCGGAGTAGGCGACCAGAACCGTCCGCATGTCGCGGAGGATCGTGAACAGCCGCTCTTGCTTGGGGTGCATACGTAGCCTCATTATAGTGCACCGGGAAAGACAAGCTCCAGCCCCACCGCCGCCCCACCGCCGCCAATGTTCAGTCACATAGCGCGGCGGTCACGCCGGATGCTCCCGGCCGCCGGCATGCAGTTGGTCGGCGAGTTCCTCCAACGCCATCAGCCCGGTGGTGTCGATGGTCGGTCATATTGCGAAGCCGAAGGATGACCACGGGCCGCGGCCAACTAGCCGTGGATGCGGACCACGCTGGCGTATGGTGGAATCGGCTTGCACTGGAGCTACATGCGGGCGGCTCTCCTCGATGTACTTCGCGGTGACGCGGCCGACCGTGGCGGTCGGGTGTCCAAGGTGTTCTGTTATAATCATAGTTTCCGCCACAGTGAAGGAGTCAACCTTTTTGCATGCCTGCAGCAAATGATCTGCGTCCGGGAATGGTGATCAAGTTCAACAATGAGCTCCATTCGGTTTTCAGCGTTACCCACCGAACCCCGGGCAACCTCCGCGCTTTCGTTCAGGCGAAGCTGCGAAATTTGCGTACCAACGCCATGTTCGAGCACCGCTTTTCGTCGACGGAGTCGGTGGAACGCGCCATCCTGGACGAGCAAGAGATGGAATATCTGTACGATGATGGCGAGTATTACTATTTCATGAACTCGGAAAGCTACGAACAGACTCACTTCACGCGGGACTTCCTCGGGGATACGGTGCAATACCTGATTCCACAATTGAAAGTAGCGGTTGAATTCTACGAGGGCAAGCCGATCAGCGTGGAACTGCCGGCCACGGTGCACATGAAGGTGGTCGAAACGGAGCCAGGTCTGAAGGGCGCGACGGTGTCCAACGTCGGCAAACCGGCCAAGATGGAGAGCGGCCTTGTAGTGCAGGTTCCGGCCTTCATCAACGAAGGTGACGTAATCCGCGTCAACACCGCGGAAGGCACATACCAGGAGCGCGTCAGCGTCGGATAAGTGACACAGGCGTTCGCGCCTGGCGGGAATACCTGTGTCCCCGCTACCGCAACAGCTGTTTCACCGCGTTCCGCAGTTCTCCTTCTTCCTCTTCAAAAACGGTACGCAGATCCAGCACCAGGCGTTCGTTTTCGATCCGCGCGATGACCGGTGTTGAATTCTCCCGCAGCGCGCGCTCCAGACATCTCGCGTCTCCAGGTAAAGCCACCAGCCATGCAGGCAACGACTGCTCCGGCGTCGACCCGCCTCCGATGACGCTTTCCCCAGGAACGACCTCGGCGCCCCGGATGCCCGCGGCGAGCGCCTCGGCGCGCCGCCGCAATTCCTCCCCGCCCACCCGGATCATTCTCAGCGCCGGAATGGCGTCCCAGCGCTCGAACAAAAGATTCCGCAGCGTCGTTTCAAGAGCCTGGTAAATCAGCTTGTCCAGGCGCAAGGCCCGAAACATGGGGTTGCGCCGCAGCCGGGCGATGATTTCCGGCTTGCCGGCAAGAACGCCCGCTTGCGGCCCGCCCAGCAGCTTATCGCCGCTGAAGCTGACCAGATCCGCTCCGGCGCCGAGGCTTTCCGCGACCAGCGGCTCGTCGATCCCCTGCGCGCGGAGGTCCACCAGACAGCCGCTGCCAAGATCTTCATAAAGCGGGATGCCCCTGTCGCGCGCCAGGCCGGCCAACTGATCCAAGCGCGGGCGCGACGTGAACCCTTGCATGCGAAAGTTTGACGGATGCACGCGCAACAGCAGCCTCGTACGGTCCGTAATAGCGCCGCGATAATCTTCCACTGTAGTGCGATTGGTAGTTCCCACTTCGCGCAGAATGGCGCCGGAGCGCTGCATGATGTCGGGAATCCGGAAACCGTCGCCGATTTCAATCAGCTCGCCTCGCGAGACGAGCACTTCCCAGCCCGCGGCCAGTTCATGCAACGCCAGGTAAATCGCCGCAGCATTATTGTTCACCGCGATCGCCGGGCAGCCCAGCAACCGCTCGAACAGCGTTCCCGCATGGACGTCGCGCTTGCCGCGGCAGCCTTCGGCCAAGTCGTATTCCAGATTGGAGTAACCGGGAAGCGCCGCCATCGCACCCAGCGGGGACCGTCCGAGGTTGGTGTGCAGCACCACCCCCGTGGCGTTGATCACACGCCGGAGCGAGGGCTGTTCCAGCCGGGCCAAAGAACTCTCGACCTTCGCGTCGATGTCCAGACCGTTCGCGCGGCCGGACTGAATCTCCAGCCGCGCCTCGGCGAGAGCGCGGCGGATTTCGTTCACCAGCAGCGTCCGGGGATAGCGTGGGACCAGTCGGGCAAGGCGCCCAAGGACTTCATCCACGGATGGCAGCGCCCGCAACTGTTCCGAGACGGTCACGAGTTGATGGTAAATGCCTGCCCGGGTGTTTGTCTATGTTTAGGGATGGCTGATGGTCTGATCCCCATGATAGAGTGCTCATCTATGAGGTTACTCTTTCTCGTTCTCCTGATCCTGACAGGAGTCCCCGGCGTCACCTTCTCGCAGATCGTCTCCGGCACCATCGTCGGAACCGCCACCGACGCCACTGGCTCCGTCGTTCCCAAGGCTTCCATCGTAGTAACCAGCCAAAGCACGGGAATCTCCCGGACCGCCGCCTCCGACGACTCGGGCAATTTCGCGTTTCCGCAGCTCCCTCCAGGAGAATACAGGCTCTCGGCCACTGCCACCGGATTCAAGAAGTACGATGTCTCGGGCATCGTCCTGCTGGTGAACCAGACCTCGCGCGTCGAGGTGAAGTTCGAGGTTGGCGCGGTCAGCGAGCAGGTGCAGGTAGAGGCCCGCGCTGCCCAGGTGCAGAGCGAAACCTCTTCGCTCGGCCAGGTGATCGACCGAGAGCGCATCGTGGAGCTGCCGCTGAACGGGCGGAACTTCATGCAGCTTGCCACCATTTCGTCCGGCGTCGCGCCGGCCTACAACGCGCGCAGCGCCACCATCACCAACCAGACCGGGCGCAGCGACTTGGCCGTCCACGTCTCGGGCGGCCGCGGCGACAGCAACAGCTACCTGATCGACGGCGTGGAAACGCGAAGCTCTTGGTTCAACTCGCCGACCGTGCTGCTGTCGGTGGACGCGGTGCAGGAGTTCAAGATCGACAAGAACCTGTTTTCGGCCGAATACGGACAGGGCAGCGGGATGGTGAGCCTGGTCAGCAAATCCGGGGGCAACCAGTTGCACGGCTCGGCCTTCGAGTTCCTTCGCAACGACCACATGGACGCCGCCAACTACTTCGACAACTATTTCGGCAACAAGAAAGCGCCTTTCCGCCAGAATCAGTACGGCCTGACGGCGGGCGGAGCGATAGTCAAGAACAAGCTGTTCTTTTTCGGAAACTGGGAGGCGCTGCGCAGCCGCCGCAGCAACACACTGAACGCGCTGGTGCCCACCGCCTCGCAGCTCGACGGAGATTTGACGGGCGTGCCCTCCACCAAGCGCGATCCGGCCACGAACGCCCCCGCGGTCTTCGACCCGCTCTCCGGGCTTCCCTTCCCCGGCAATCGCGTGCCAGCCAACCGCATCTCCGGCGTCACCAAGAATTTCGTGAAGTACACGCCTTCGCCGAACGCCAACATCGGCGGGCGCAACTTCGTCACCACCAAGACCACCAACCGCGACGACGACCAGTGGGGCATCCGCATGGATTACCAGTTGTCCGCCAAGGACACGCTGTTCGGCCGCTACACCGATTACGATTCCAACCTCTTCCGCCCCGGCACGGGAGTTCTCTCGGGCAGCGTGTTCCCGTACTCCGGCCGCAACGTAGTCGTCCAGCACACGCGCGTGATCACGCCCAGCGTGCTCAATGTCTTCAAGTTCGGCTACAACTGGGCGAAGGTCTTCAACTCCTGGGAAGTCACTCCAACTAGCCTGGCCAATGAGATCGGGCTCAAAATTAAACAGGTTCCCGAGGAATACGGCTTGCCTGCGCCGAGCTTGAGCGGCGGATACTACGTCGGCGGCGGCGCCGGCATCAACCAGGGCGGCTTCGACAACCTGCTGCAGTTCAGCGACACCTTGAGCTGGATTCACGGCAAGCACAACCTGCGCTTCGGCGCCGACATCCGGATCATTCGTTTCGACGAGCGCCTGGGCCTCAACAACAACGGCGCGTTCACCTTCGACGGCCGCTACACCGGCAACGCCCTGGGCGATTTCCTGCTCGGATACCCCGCCGCGGCCAACGCGCAGATCGGTCTGGGCCTGGGACGGTGGCGCTCGAAATCGCTGAACTTCTTCGTGGCCGACGATTGGAAAATCACTTCCCGTCTCACGCTGAATTTCGGCCTGCGCTACGAATACGACCAGCCGTTCAGCGAGAGCGACCACAAGGAAGGCTATTTCGACACCACTCTGAAGAAGTTCGTAGTCGGCATTTCCAAGGAACAATCGCCGATCAAGCGCGACATCCCGCAGATCGTGTATCAGCCCGACTTGCGCCCCGGGATCTGGTTCCCGGACCGCAACAACTTCGCGCCGCGCGTGGGATTCGCCTACCGGCTCTCGGATTCCATGGCGGTTCGCGGCGGCTACGGAATGTTCTATTCGAAGACGCAGGGCAATGAGCTGCAGTTCAAGATCAACGCCCCGCCCCTGGTCTTCGCGGCCGCGCTGACCGGGAATCTGAACTCGCCCAACGTAAGCTGGGACCGCGACGCCTTCCCCGATCCCGCCTCGCCGGACTTCCCCGTGGGCACGCTCTCGCCATTTTCGGTGGACCCGCGCGACCGGACGCCGTACATCCACCAGTGGAACCTGAGCGTGGAGAAGTCACTGGCGCCAACCGTACTCGTAGAAGTGGCCTACGCGGGCAGCAAGGGGACCAAGCTCACCGAGCGGGTCAACATCAACCAGGCAGTGCTGCCGGAAGCCGTCAATCCGTCTTCGATCACGGCGCGGCGGCCCTTCCCCGACTTCGGCGACATCCTTTCGGCGAACTGGCAGGAGAACTCCAATTACAATGCCCTCCAGACCCGCCTCGAAAAACGCTTCAGCTCCGGTCTCAGCCTGCTGGCCGGATACACCTGGTCCCACGCCATCGACACTGCGTCGCGCGGATCCGGCGGATCGTGGCACCAGAACCGCTACCGGCTCCGCGACGACCGCGGCAACGCCGACTTCGACGTGCGCCACCGCCTTACCGCCAGCTACGTCTACCAGCTTCCCTTCGGCCGCGGCCGGAAATATCTTTCCAGCGCAAGCCGGCTGGCTGACGCCGTAGTCGGTGGATGGGCCGTCAACGGCATCGCCAGCTTTATGGGCGGCAACTACTTCGCCGTGACGGTAGCCGGCGACCGGGCCAACGTCGGCGGATTCCCGTACCAGCGCGCCAACCGCGTCTGCGACGGCAACCTCAGCCGGGGTCAGCGCACCATCGACCGCTATTTCGACGTCTCCTGCTTCACCGTCACCGCGCCGGGCACATTCGGCAACAGCGGACGCAACATCGTGGTGATTCCCGGCCTGAACAACTGGGACGTCTCCTTCGTCAAGGAGATTCCGATCCGCGAGGCGCTGCGCGCGCAGTTCCGTGCGGAATTCTTCAACCTCTTCAACCACGCGCAATTCGGGCAGCCTGACCTGGGGGTGCAGAGCGCTTTCTTCGGCCAGATCCGGAGCGCGCGGGACGCTCGCATTTCGCAGATGGCGCTGAAGGTGCTTTGGTAGGCGTGCGGTCGATCGCGCTGACGTTCCTGACGCTGGCCGCGGCCGGAGCCCAGCCGCGCACCAACGTTATTCTGGTGTCGCTGGACCAATGCTGGGCGGACCGCCTGCATGTGTACGGCAATCCGCGTCAGACCAGTCCGAATCTGGACCGCATGGCCGCCGAAGGGGTGTGCTTCACACGCTTTTATTCGGCCGCTCCGTGGACCGCGCCGTCCTACGCGTCGATGATGACGGCGCAGTATCCGTCCCGGCACGGCGTCACGCTTTTCACGCCGCGCGACCGATCCTCGCTGAAGCCCGACGCTGTGACGCTGGCCGAGCTGTTCAAGAAAGCCGGCTACCGCACCGCCGCATTCGTCAACAACAGCGTCGCCGGCGAGCACGTCACCGGGCGCGGCTTCGACGAGTACGACGAAGGCCAGCGCCGCCCGCCCAGCATCACCGAGCGGACCGGCCTGCGCAACCCGGAGTTCCAGGCGCCGGCCACGACCGCGCGTGTGGTGAAATGGCTGGAACAGAAACAGGAGAAGCCGTTTTTTCTTTTCCTGCTCTACTTCGAGCCGCATTCGCCGTACGATCCGCCCGCCGGGCACGATCTATTCAAAAGCGACGCCTATCCCGGCGAGACCAACACCGGATGGGACGTCAAAAGCGGGCGCCTGTTCCGCTGGGCCAACCTCGGTGACCGCAAAGCCATCGAGCGGCTGACCCAGTTGTACGACGGCAAGATTCATTTCGTGGACCAGTATTTCGGCCAGTTGCTGGAGCATCTGCGGCGCAGCGGCCTCGAGAAAAACACGGTCGTGTTCCTGAACTCCGAACACGGCGAGATGCTGTACTCGCATCCCGAGGCCTTCCTTACCTTCGACCACCGCTCGTTCCATGACCCGGTGAGTCTGCTCCCCGGACTCGTGTTGAGCGGTGCCACCCCTCGCTGGTGG
>JACXTT010001134.1_pt1 | contig 45170 bp, 41 predicted proteins | sample 9270951 | NCBI WGS metagenome assembly JACXTT01 (sample SAMN15532306, study PRJNA645909) | rock metagenome | isolation source: weathered quartz diorite | place: Puerto Rico | collected 2017-06-21 | reverse complement strand
CCCACGGCTTTGCCGACTGTACGTTGCTGGACAGCCAGGATGTGGCGCGGCTGGGGCGTACCATAGCGCGGTTCCGTTTCTATGCCTGCCACGGCTGGTCGGGCGAACCGCAACCTGTTCTGCAACACGCGCCCTGATACTGCTGCCCAATGTCCACACCGTCTCCTGCTTCCCTTTCACCGCTGCGTGCCATCAGTCCGCTTGTCTGGGCCTGTCCTGTGTTGATCCTGCTGCTCTCGGCGCCGCTGTGGCTGCACTGGGGCGAACCTGCGTTGTTCATCGCCCTCAATACCGCCTGTGCGCCCGTGGCGGCCACGGTCTGGACCGGGCTGTCGCTGCTGGGCAATGGCTGGGGCGTGCTGGGCGTGACCGCGCCCCTGCTGGTGCTGGCGCCGCGCCTGCTGTGGGCCTGGCTCAGTGCCGCGCCGTTTGCGATCGCCTTTGCGCGCACCGGCAAGTTCTTCATTGAAAGTCCGCGCCCGGCCGCCGTGGTGGACAACGCCCAGATGCGTATCGTGGGCGAGACCCTGCACAACGTCTCCATGCCCTCGGGCCATACGCTGACCGCGTTTGCCGTGGCCAGCGCGCTGTACTTTGCCCTGGCACCGCAGCGGCGTGCGCGCCACGCTTGGCTGTTTGTGTTGGCGGCAGGTACCGGCCTGTCACGCATTGCCGTCGGGGCGCACTGGCCTGGCGATGTGGCGGTGGGCCTGGCGCTGGGCTTGCTGAGCGGACTGCTGGGCAACGCGGTGCTGCGACACGTGCCGCTCTCCTGGGACCAGCCGCAGAGCTGGGCCCAGCGTGGCGTGGCCTTGTTGATGGCGGCGGCAGCCTGGACCTTGGTGACCGATATGCTGGATTTCAGCGAAAACCAACCCCTGCAGTACGCGCTGGCCGTGGTGGTGCTGGTGGTGTTGGCGGTGTTTGTGCCGCGTAGCCTGCGCGCCGGCCCGGCCGGTTGACTACCTAAGTCACGCGCCGCGACAGCGTTTCGAGTTGCTGCGACAGGGCCTGCACGGCCTGCGTGAGGGCGAGGATTTCGCTCTCGCGCAGCAGGTCGATTTTTTCGTGCAGCAACTCGATCTCCAGTTCGGCTTTGACGTTGACCTCGTAGTCGTTTTCCGCGTGCCGGCGGTCCAGTTCTGACTGGCGGTTCTGGCTCATCATGATGGCCGGCGCGGTATAGGCCGCCTGGAACGACAGCAGCAGGTTGAGCAGAATGAAGGGGTAGGGGTCCCACGCGCTGGTGCCGGCCAGCACATTGCCGCCTATCCACAGCACGATGGCGGTGCTCTGCATCGCGATGAAGCGCCATGACCCGATGGTGCTGGCCACTGCGTCGGCCAGCCGCTGCCCACGGGTCGGTGCCGGCGGCGCCAGGTGTTCGGCTGTAGTCAACGGCGCCGGTGGCCTTTTCTCGCGGTGTGCACGGCGATGGGCGCGCAGCAACTTGAGCTGCTGCGCTTCTTCTTGCGTCAGGCGGGAGGGTGTGGATGCGGTCATGGCGGGCCTCGTGGTGTGGCGGTGTACGTATCGGCGTGGGTGCCATTAGGCCCGAGTTCGCCAGCACGGCCAACTGCCTTGCAGCCGTTACCATCGCGCGGGGCGGATATTCCAGGACAAGCAACAACAAGATGGACAGCAACGAACTTTTTTTCAGCGAACGCAGCCTCGTTTTTTTACGCCGCTATTTGTGGTTGACGGTGTGGCTGCTGCTGGTGCTCATGGCCCAATCGCTGTGGGTGTTTCCCCATGCCTACGGCCTGCTGGTGGACAAGTTGGCGCTGGTGCTGATCGCCTGTGTCAGCCTGGTGCTGGTGCGCCGCAGGGACATCACGGCCACCCTGAAATGGTATTTATGGGCCAGTTGGGTGGTGCTGAGTGTGCAGGCCTGTCTGCGCTACGGCCTGTACAACGCGGCCGTGTTGGGCTATCCGCTGTTCGTGGTGGCGGCGGCCTGGCTGCTGGGCCGCCGCCACGCGCTGTGGATGACGGCGGCGACCACCGTGTTGGCCCTGGCATTGGGGCTGCTCGAATCGCTGGGCCAATTCCCCCACAACGGGCATCCGCATCCGCTGGTGCTGATGGGCGTGCTGATCGTGGCCCTGGCCATCGGCACCTTCCTCAGCCTCAGTGTGGCCGACAACATCCGCGAACACCATGGCCGTGCCCTGGAACTGGCGCACACGCTGGAGCTGCGCGTGGCGGAGCGCACCGCCCACCTGGAGCGCGCCAATGGCGAACTGGCGGCGGCGCTGGATACGCTGCAGCGCACCCAGCACGAGCTGGTGCAATCGGAAAAGCTGGCTTCGCTGGGCTCTCTGGTGGCCGGTGTGGCGCATGAGCTCAACACCCCCATTGGCAACGCCGTCATGGCCGCTTCTACCCTGTCACACGCCATAGCGGAGTTTGCGCAGCGTGCGCAGGAGAAATCCATGCAGCGCTCTACGCTGAGTGGCTTTGTGCACACCTCTACCGAACTGGCCGACCTGCTGTTGCGTTCAACCCAGCGGGCGGCCGACCTGGTCGCCAGCTTCAAGCGCGTGGCGGTGGACCGCACCTCCGAACATCGGCGCGCTTTCGATTTGTGTGGCGTGGTGGACGAACTGCTGCAGACCCTGGGCCCTACGCTCAAGCGCATGCCCTGGCGGGTTGAGGTGCAGGTGCCCACCGGCATTGCCATGGACAGCTACCCGGGCCCGCTGGAGCAGGTGCTGACCAACCTGATCCTCAACGCTGCCAACCACGCCTTTGGTGGACGCAGCAGTGGCCGCATTACCTTGCACGCCGAGACCTACACCGCGCAGGGCGGCAGTCTGTTTGCGCTGCCCTGGGTGCGTTTGCAGGTGATAGACGACGGTTGCGGCATGCCACCCGAGCTGGTGCAGCGCATCTTCGAGCCCTTTTTCACCACCAAGCTGGGCCAGGGCGGTTCGGGCCTGGGCCTGTCGATTGCCCACACCATCGTGGGCACGGTCCTGGGCGGCACGCTGGGCGTATCTTCTGCGGAGGGGCACGGCACGGTGTTCACGGTGGAGATGCCTTGCACGGCACCGGCGCATGCCGAGTCCGTGGTCTAGCTGTTAGAACGTGTTCAAGGTCTTTTCGGGGCCACGCAAGTGTCTTTTCGGGATGGGCTGCAAGGCGCAAAACGCAGCCGGGCTTGTGCCCGGCAAGGCTTTGCAACGCCGCAGACTGCCCGAAAAGACACTTGCCCTTCGGGTTGGGGCGAAATCGGGCGATTTGCCCACCAAATTCCTTGTGTGGGCAGTAGCCCACACGGCGTAATGTTGGCGGTCAACTCATCCCGATTGCGTCCCAACGTGGCCTCGAAAAGACCTTGGACACGTTCTTAGACCACCAGCGGGTCTTCCTGCATGGCCTCAATCTGCTCGTCCAGCATCAGCACCTGGCCCTGCCAGTAGTCGCTGGTGCCGAACCAGGGAAAGTTGGCGGGAAAGGTGGGGTCGCTCCAGCGCCGCGCCAGCCAGGCGCTGTAGTGGATCAGGCGCAGCGTGCGCAACGGCTCTATCAGCACCAGTTCGTCCCGGTTGAACTCGCGGAACTGCTCGTAACCGTCGACCAGCATGCCCAGTTGGCGTGTGCGCTGCTGCCGGTCGCCGCTGAGCAGCATCCACAGGTCCTGCACGGCAGGGCCGGTGCGGGCGTCGTCCAGATCCACAAAGTGCGGGCCGGGTCCGGCTGCGGCCACCGCGTCGGTCGGCGTCCACAGGATATTTCCGGGATGGCAGTCGCCGTGCAGGCGCAGTGTACGAATACCCGTGTTTTCAGTGCTTTTTGTGCCTGCGGTGCCCGCCAGTGTTGCGTAGCCAGCTATTAATTCAATAGCGGATTCGCAGCGTTGGGTCCAGGCGGACTGCACGTCCAGCGGCACCATGTCGTGCGCCAGCAGCCACTGCATAGGCTCACGGCCAAAGCTGTCCAGGTTCAGCGTCGGGCGGTGCGCAAACGCCCGCCTGGCCCCCACGCTGTGGATGCGCGCGAGAAAACGGCCTATCCACTCCAGTACCTCGGCGTCGTCGAGTTCGGGTGGGCGCCCACCCCGGCGCGGACTCACCGAGAAGGCAAAACCGCCGAAGTGGTGCAGCGTGGCGCCGCCCAGTACCAGCGGCCCCACGGCCGGTATTTCGTCGGCCATGAGCTCGGCGGCAAAGTCGTGCTCTTCCTGGATCTGGGCATCGCTCCAACGTTCGGGGCGGTAGAACTTGGCGACCACACTCGTCGTGTCTTCCAGCTGCACCTGGTAGACCCGGTTCTCGTAGGACGACAGTGCGGTCAGCCGTCCGTCTCCGCGCAGGCCCACGCTGTCCAGCGCGTCGAGTACCAGGTCGGGCGTGAGGGTGGCAAAGGGATGCGGGGTGGCCGGTGCGTCGGCGGGCAGGGAGGTCATGCCCGCATTGTCTCCTGCCGCGCTGCGGCAGCGCTGGCGCTCAGCTGTTGGCCAGGTAGGCTGCGAGGCTTGTCGTGGTCGGGGTGCTTTGGATGGCGCTGCGCAGGGCCTTTTGCTGGGCGGCCAGTGCCGTGTTGCGCTGGTTCAGCGTGGCCAGTGCGGTGCTGAGCTTGCCGTCGCTGGCCAGTTCCTTGCCGGCTACCGTATTCAGCTGCTGGCCCAGCTTCTGCAGGGCTGTGCGCACGCCCGCGGGATCGGCCGCCAGTGCGGCAGCAAATTGCTTGGCATTGTGCTGCAGCGTGCCGTCGCTTTGCACACCCAGGCCGAGCTTGTGCATCGCGTCGGACAGTGCGGGGCTGCTTTGCAGCGCGCGCTGCAGGTCCCGGCTGGCGCCGCTGGCGGCCGGGCCGGTCTTGGTGGCTGCGGCGATGGCGGCATTGAAGGTGTTGAACAGCGAAGCCGCAGTCTGGGTCAGGTTGTCGGCCGTGCTGGTGGTGGACAGGTTGCTCAGGGTCTTGGCCACGCTCTGCAACTGGGCGACGGAAGACTTGAAGCTGCCCATGGCCGAGATTTGCGCGCTGGTGCTGTCCACGCTGGCCTGGATGCGCTGGACTACTTTGTCCAGCGGGGACGACGACGTGGTGCCTGTTGCCGAGGTGAAAGGCGAGGCGGTGCTGCCGTTGCCTGTGAGGCCGGCGGTGTTGGCTTGGAGCAGGCTGGCGATGTTCATGTTGCATGGGGGGCGGGTCGCCCGATTGTCCGGGGGGCTGCATCCTGCAAAGCCCCCAACAGGACGGGAAAAGGCGGGCAGAAGCGCGGCTTGGTACTTCAGCCCCCCCCTCAGCCGAGGGGGCCCAGGTCGTCGCCGTAGAGCGCCGCCCCCTCGGCGTCGGAGTCTGAATAGCCCTCGCTGCTGCGCTGCGGCTTCTCACCCAGCAACTCAAACGGCAGCACCTGCTTGACCAGAATCACCGTGCAGGGCGCATCCATCGCCACCTTGATGGGCACGGTGGCGACAAAGCGCTGGGTCTTGAGGCCGTGCGTGGCGGCACCCATCACGATCACGCTGACCTGGTTGCCGCGTGCATAGTCCAGCAGGGCCTGGGCCACGTCACCCGATTCGAGCACATGGAAGGAAATCTGGTGGCCGGGCTGGTCCAGCGGCTGGGCCCACTGGCGCAGGCTGCTCAGGTGGCGTCGGTGCACACTGGTTTCGCTGTGGTCTTCGTCCGAACTGCTGCCCAATCCTGACGAGACGACCGTAACGCAGGCCAGCCGCGCACCGGGGCGTGTGCCCAGTGCGCGTGCGACGGCCTGGCGCAACGAGTACAGCGTGGCGTCGCTCACGTCCTTGTGCGGCACCGCGACCATGACGATGGGGGCATCGTCGATCTGCTGGGAGGGCAATGGACTGGGCTGGTAGTGCATGCCGGCGGCCTTGATCCAGCGCTTGAAGTGGGTGCCGAAACCGGTGGCCTGGGTGTTGCGCCCGCGTGCGGTGATCTGCACCTGTCCAGGATGGCTCAGGTCAAAGGCCAGGTGCGCGGCCGAAGCGTAGCGCTTGCCGGCTTCGGGTTCCAGGCAGCGCAGTACGACTTCTTGCAGCCATTCGGGCAATTCGGGACGCAGCTTGCGCGGCGGTGGCGGGTCCATCCACAGGCGCTGGCGCAGGCCACCGGCAGTTTGCGGCGTGCCAAACGGCAATTCGCCAGTGCACAGCTCGTAGAGCATCACACCCATCGCAAAAATATCGCTGCGCGGGTCCCCCCGCACGCCGACCACCTGTTCGGGCGCCATCCAGGCGGGTGAGCCCACGGCCTTGCGCAACTGTTCGGCTAGCAGGTCGGGGTAGTGCGCATGGCAGGACAGGCCAAAATCCAGCAGCACTGCGCTGCCGTTGGGGCGGATGAGCACATTGGCCGGCTTCAGGTCCAGGTGCACCGTGTTTTGCTGGTGCAGGGCGTGTGCGGCGTGGGCCATGGCGCTGCCCAGGCGGGCTATTTCATCCACGCTGGGCTTTTCTGCGGCGTCCAGCCAGTGTTGCAGGGTGTGGCCGCTGATGTATTCCATGACCAGGTAGGGCACACGCTCCAGGTCGCCTGCGGCGACAAAGCGCGGTACGTGGCTACCCGTGAGCACCTGCATGATCTGGCATTCGATCTCAAAGCTGACGATGTTCTCGGCGCCGTCGCCGGCAGTCATGCGCGGGATCTTCATGGCCATGGCAAAGCCCGGCCCGGGGCGTTCCTGCGCGTAGCGCACCCGGTAGATGTGCGCCATGCCACCGGAGTGGATGCACTCGTCGATGGTGAAACCGTCGAGTACGGTGCCCGGCTCCAGCAGTCTCATCGGCCATGCTCCAGCCGATCGGCAAAGAATTCCGGCAGTCCGGCTGCTCGGATGGCTGCGGCCGCAGCCTGGTAGTCGTAGGGTACGCGGTGGAAAGTGAGCTGCGCGCGCTCGCCATCAAACAGCGCGTACATGGCCTGTGGCTTGCCGTCGCGCGGCTGGCCCACCGAGCCTATGGTGGCCAGCCACTGGCGGTGGCGCGGTACCGGCACCGCCACGCCGGGTTGCGGCACGAACTTCATCAGGTCGGTGCCGGCACCGCGGTAGTACAGATTTTGGGTGTGCACATGGCCACCGAACACGTAGCGTACGCCGGGCCAGGCGCTGGCGGCATCCAGGCTGGCGCTGGCAGCGCGGGCGTCGTAGATGTAGCGCCAGAGTTCCGGTTCATCGGCGCTGGCATGCACCAGCAATACGCTGTCCAGTTGCCGGACCAAGGGCAGTGCCTGCAGCCAGTCGCGCTGGGCGTCGCTGAGCTGGTCGTGGGTCCAGGCAGCGGTGCTGTCGCCCACGGTCTTGACGTCGGCGGGCGGGTCCACGGCCATGGCGTCGTGGTTGCCCTGGATCACCAGGGCGCCTTCTTCGGTGAGCAGCATGATGCGCTCGACCACAGCCACCGGGTCGGCGCCATAGCCCACCAGGTCGCCCAGAAAGGCGAAGCGCTGGGCCTGCTGCGCGCGGGCATGCGCCAGGCAGGCATTCAGCGCTTGCAGGTTGCCGTGGATGTCGGACAGCAGGGCCAGTCGCATCGTGTCTCCGTATTAGAGACTGCATCATGCCGCGCCAGGCTGACGGCAAGTTTGCAGCCTAGAGCGACAGCATGTGGCCCTGTCGCGGGTCGCCCGTGCCGGCCAGTACCTGCGCATAGGCTGCCTGCACGGCATCCGGTCCCTGGTGGTGCTGCACCGTGAGCCAGGGGCGGTGGAGGTCTGCCACGGCACGCACAAAGCCCTGCCAGGACTGCACCAGGCGCGTGTTGAGCCCCTGCGGGCCCCACTCGGCGCTGCGCTTCTTGATCTGTGCCGGCGCGAAAAACAGGGTGGGTTTGGGGCCGGGCAGGTCGCGCCCGCCGCCCAGCGCCGTCACGTGCGTGCCGCCAATGGAGCTGCTGAACACCAAGCCGGTGCAGTGGGTGTGTACCGCCTTGCGAAACGCTGCGTTGCCGGCAAAGTCCACATAGATGCAGGGCGCATCCGGAGCGATCTGTGGGAGCTGGTCGTAGGTCAGCACCCGGTCGTAGCAGCCCAGGCTTTCGCAAAACGCCACGTTGCCAGGCGAGGTGAGCCCCACCACTTCCACACCGTCGCGCTGCGCCATCTGGAAGGCCGTGCCATAGGCGGTCTTGCTGGAGGCGCTGGAGAGCAACAGCACCGCGCGCTGGCCAGGCTGGGCTGCCGCGCCAAACCAGGCGTTGTCGGCCAGAAAGTCGTCGATCAACCAGGAGGTGACGTACAGCGGGCGCAACAGTGCCTGCAGGTCTTCGGTGTCGGCGGTGTAGAACGGGTCGGTGGCCGTGCGGGTGTACTGGTTGTAGACCGCATGCAATTCAGCCCGGTGCGGCGCGCTGTCCGTGAACGACAGCGGTGTCACCTTGCCCGGTGTCAGCACCACCGACGTGGACATCGGAAAGTAGCCATACAGGCGCTCTCCCACCGCCACGCCGGGGTGGCGCGATTCCCCGACGGTGCCAAAGCCCCACACCGGGATGCGCCCCCAGGTCGGGTCGTCAGTGCCGTCGGTGCCGGTGACGGGGAAGAAACGCCAGTACTGCATCGCGTCGCCAAAGGCCGCGTAGGTGATGTTGTTGGAGGTCAGTGCAAAGCGGTCTATGGACACCCGGATCTGGCCTTCCGCCAAGGGGGCGGCAGCATGGGTCTGGAAGCGGGTGGTGGCAAGCTGGTCCTTGCGGACCTGGAAGTCGGTGGTGTGCATATGCACACCCTAAAGCAAACGGCCAGGCCCCACAAGGGAGCCTGGCCGCGCAGGTGACAGCCGGGGCCGTGGTTTAGACGACAGTAATGGTCACGTCGATGTTGCCGCGGGTAGCGTTGGAGTAGGGGCACACCTGGTGGGCAGCGTTGACCAGGTTCTGGGCGGCTTCGCGCTCCATGCCGGGCAGGCTGACCTTCAGGCGGGCTGCAATGCCGTAGGCATTGGGGATCGGGCCCAGGTCGACTTCGGCGTCGATGGACAGGTCGGCGGGCAGCGTGACCTTCATCTTGCCGGCGACGGCCTTCATGGCGCCAATGAAGCAGGCCGAGTAGCCGGCGGCGAACAGTTGCTCGGGGTTGGTGCCGGTGCCGGACGTGCCGGGGGACGACAGGGTGACGTCCAGGCGGCCGTCGTCGGTCTTGGAGGCGCCATCACGGCCGCCGGTGGTGTGGGCGCGGGCGGTGTAGAGGACTTTTTCGAGCTGGGCCATGGTGTTTTCCTTTGGGACAAAAGTGCTTCGGGGTGAAGCGGGTTAAGAAACGGTGGAGGGTTGGGTCAGGCGCTGGCGCAGGGCTTGCACCTGCGTGGTCAGGGCTTTCAATTCGGGAAGGGGGCAGGCAGCGGCCTCCATCAGGCAACGGGGTACGCTGGCGGCTTGGGTCTTGAGCTTGCGGCCTTCCGCTGTGAGCGAGACCAGCACGCGGCGCTCATCTTCAGCGGAACGCTGGCGCAGCAGCAGGCCGGCCTGCTCCAGACGCTTGAGCAAGGGGGTCAGTGTGCCCGAGTCCAGGAACAGGCGCTCGCCCAGCGCAGAGACGGTGAGGCCATCGCCCTCCCATAGCACCAGCATCACCAGGTACTGCGGGTAGGTCAGGCCCAGCGCTTCGAGCAGCGGCTTGTACAGCTTGGTCATGGCCAGCGAGGTGGAGTACAGCGCAAAGCACAACTGGTTGTCCAGCAGCAGGGTGGGTGCCGTGGTGGAGGTGTCGTTCTTGCGTGTCATAGCCGAATTGTAGCTGGCAATTAAATTGTGTGCAATATAAATTACAAAACCCCAACGGCATGCGGGTAATTCAGGCTTGGCAGGCCGGGGCGGCTTGGGCTAAGGTGCAGCGACTGCACTTCGAAGCCATGTGAGAGCCTTTCCCCATGTTTGACTACCTCATCATCGGCGGCGGTTCGGCCGGTTGCGTGCTGGCCGCGCGCCTGAGCGAAGACCCGGACACCACGGTGGCCCTGCTGGAGGCCGGCCCGGCCGACCAAAGCGTGCTGATCCACTGCCCCGCAGGCCTGGCGGTGCTGGCCAAGAACGGCACGGCCAACTGGAAATTCGACACCGTGCCGCAGCCCGGCCTCAATGGCCGGTGCGGCTACCAGCCGCGCGGCAAGGTGCTGGGCGGCTCCAGCTCGGTCAACGCCATGGTCTACATCCGCGGCCAGCGCGAGGACTACGACCACTGGGCCGCCGAGGGCAATCCGGGATGGTCGTATGAAGAGGTGCTGCCCTACTTCAGGAAGGCCGAAGACAACGCGCGCGGTGCCGACGCTTTCCACGGTGTGGGCGGGCCGCTGCATGTGCAGGACCTGACCAGCCGAACCGCCTCGGGCCGGTGTTTGCCGAGGCGGGGCGGCAGGCCGGTTTCAAGGCCAATGCCGATTTCAATGGCGCCGACCAGGAGGGCGTGGGCGTCTACCAGGTCACGCACAAGAACGGCGAGCGCTTCAGTGCGGCCAAGGCCTACCTCACGCCCAACCTAAACCGGCCCAATCTGCGCGTGTTCACCAACGCGAACACCACGCGCATCCTGCTCGAGCACAAGCGCGCCGTGGGTGTGGAGTTTGTGCAGGGCGGCCAAACCCAGCAGTTGCGTGCCAACAAAGAGGTGCTGTTGTGTGCCGGGGCGCTGCAGTCGCCACAGATACTGATGCTCTCCGGCATAGGCCCGCGCCAGCACCTGGTGGACAAGCGCATTGCGCTGGTGCATGACCTGCCCGGCGTGGGGCAGAACCTGCACGACCACATCGACGTGGTGCAGGTGGTCAACGCGCCGCCATTGCGCAAGGACACCTTTGGCCTGTCCATGCGCGGCGGGGTGGACATCCTCCGGGGCATCTTCGAATGGCGCGACCGGCGTACCGGCATGCTGACCACCAACTTTGCCGAGGCCGGCGGCTTTGTGAAAAGCCAGCCGCAAGAGCGCACGCCCGATCTGCAGTTCCACTTTGCCATCGCCAAGCTGGTCGACCACGGCCGCGCCACGGTACTGGGCCATGGGTACTCCTGCCATGTGTGCCTGCTGCGTCCGGTGAGCCGCGGCAGCGTGCAGTTGGCCAGCAAGGACCCGTTTGCTGCGCCGCTGATCGATCCCAATTTCCTGGGCGCGCGCGACGATGTGGAGCGCCTGGTGCGCGGCTTCAAGCTCATGCGCCGCCTTCTGCAGCAGCCGGCGCTGGCCCGCCTGGGCGACGCAGAGACAGCGGCCACGGCCTGGGCGACCGGTGATTTCCAGATCGAGCAGTTCATTCGCGACCACGCCGACACGGTCTACCACCCGGTGGGCACCTGCCGCATGGGCAAGGGCGAATTCGATGTTGTGGACCACGCGTTGCGCGTGCACGGCATCCAGGGCCTGCGCGTGGTGGACGCCTCCATCATGCCGCGCGTGGTCAGCGGCAATACCAATGCCCCGACCATCATGATTGCTGAGAAGGCGGCGGACTTGATCAGGTCCGCCTGAACAGGCCTTAGTCGCGTGTCAATTGCTGCAGGGTCTGGGCTTCGACGGCCCGGTAGGCAGGGGAATGACGCACCACACCCATGGCGGCCCAAATGGCCTCTATGCGCCCGGGGTCGCGCGCATACACGGCGGTGCCGACAAACAGGTGCATCGGCAGCACGGCGTAGGGAATGGGGGGCTGGGAAATCAGTGCGGCCAGCCGGGCGTCGGATCGCAGCAGGTGTTCGGTTTCCATGCCGCGGATGATGGCGACATCCACCATGCCCAAGGCGAGCTGGCGCAGTGCATCCTGTGCCGAGTTGGTGAACTCGTGGACTTCAAGCCCCTGTGCGCGCAACATATCGGCCACCACATACCCGCGCTGCACCAGAACGCCTTTCTGCGGGGCCCGCAGTTGTTTGCCATCCCAAGAGGCTTGGCTGTCCTTGCGCAGGAATACCTGAAAGCGGTCTACGTGGAATGCGCGGGCGGCGTCGGGCGCACCATCGGGTCGGTGCGGAAATACACCATAGGTGCGTCGCTCTTCGGAGTACGCGGCGCCAAACGCGCCGTCCATGCCGCCGCGACGCACTTCCTCCAGGCAACGCTTCCATGGTTTGGTGGTCAACACAAAGTGTTCGCCCAGCTTCTTCTCCACCCGCTTGAGCAGTTCAATGTCGAGGCCAGTGCCGTCCGGTAGGGTCCAAGGCAAGGCGGGGGCGTCTTCAAAGCACCACTTCAGGGGCAGACGTTCTGTGGCGTTGGCGGCCTGTGCGCACAACAGCAGCAGGCAAGCCAGTGCGCGGTGCAAAGTGAAGGGTTTTCCAATCCAGAGAGCGGGCATGGTGGTGAGCGTAGCAAACATGCGGTCTCAGGCGTCCAGTGGTTCGGTGGGGCTGGCAATGCGGATGTCCAGGCGCTCGCGCACCTTGCGCGCAGGAAAGGCGATATTGCGTTCGGCCCAGTTCTTGAACTTGACGGAGCGTGCCGAGTGCGCTTGCGCCAGGTGAATCAGCAGGGCGTCGTCGCGCAGATGCAAGCGCACGGGTTGCCCCAAGGGATGGCAGCCACCGGGGTAGCGTTGGGCCAGCATGGCATCGCTGGCCAGATGGCCGACGATCTTGCGCACCTCATCCACCGGTACCCACCGGCAGTGCTCTGCATCCTCCACCACATGCAGATGCCATTTCTGGTACTGGTAGTGCATGCCGCTCCGGCCCTGCAGCGCCGCCGTGTGCAGGCGCCAGCCCAGTTCGGAGCCGGCATCGACCACGATGCGCGAGAAGCTGACGCCGAGCAGCACCGCCAGCAGCACCCATACCACCGGGCCCAGCAGGGTGCGCGTGAAAAAGTAAAAGGCAAGGCAGGCCGCCGTGGCCCCCAGCGTGCGCCACAGCAGGTTTTTCATACTTAAAGGCGGAAACGCTTGCGTGTCAGCGCCAGCGCCACCCAGAACGACACCACCCCATACACCACCAGCACCAGCGCGTGGCGCAGCACGTCGCTGGGCCACTGGTCCATGAACAACGGGCGCACCAGCGCCACGGCGTTGGACAGCGGCAGCCAGTCGGCCACCCCATGCACCACGGGAGGCAACTGCTCCAGCGGAAAGAACACGCCGCTCAAAAACATCATGGGCGTGAGGAACAGCGTGAAGTAATAGGTAAAGAAGTCGTAGCCCTTGGCCAGCGCGTTGAAGACCAGCGCCATGCAGCTAAAGGTGATGCCCACGCCCAGCAGGATGGGCCAGGCCAGCAGCAGCTTCGGGCTGTGGCTGATCTGCAGCGCCAGCATCACGCCCAGGATGGCGGTCACGGTAAACAGCGACTTGAAGGCGGCCCACAGCATTTCGGCCAGCACGATGTCGTCCAGGCCCACCGGCGCGTTCATGATGCCGTCCCAGGTCTTTTGCACGTGCATGCGCGAGAAGGCCGAGTACAGCGCCTCGAACGACGCGGCCTGCATGGCACTCATGCAGATCGAGCCGCTGGCCAGGAACAGGATGTAGGGCACTTGTACGCCGTCCACTTGCACCCGGCCGACCAATGCGCCCATGCCATAGCCAAACGCCACCAGCCACATCAGTGGTTCGGCGATGTTGCCCACCAGGCTGGGAATGGCCAGCTTGCGCCAGACCAGCAGGTTGCGCAGGAACACCGGCCAAAAGCGCAGTGAAAGTTGGGGTGCGCGCCAGATGGAAGGTGGTTCTTGGCCTGTAGCCCCCGTGGATGTTGCGTAATCAGCTACTGAATGCATAGCAATTTACCCTTCTTCGCGGATCTGACGGCCGGTGAGTTTGAGGAACAGGTCTTCGAGATTGGCCGGGCGGTGCAGGGTGCGCAACTGTGGATAGGCACCCAGGGCTTGCAGCAGGGCAGCCGCATTGCTGGTGTAAAAAAACACCGTCTCGCCGCTAACTTCCACGCGCGAGGCCAGGGCGCGCAGGGGGCCATCCACCAATGCCAAGGCGCCCACACCATACACCTCCACCACATCCGGCTCCAGGTGCTGATTGATCAGGTCACGCGGCTTGCCTTCGGCAATCTTCTTGCCGTGGTCCAGCACCAGGAGGCGCGAGCACAGGCGCTCGGCCTCGTCCATGAAGTGGGTGGTCAGCAGGATGGACTTGCCCTGTTGCAGCAGCAGCTGCAAGCGTTCCCACATCAGGTGGCGTGCCTGCGGGTCCAGGCCGGTGGTGGGCTCATCCAGCAGCAGCAACTGCGGGTCGTTGACCAGGGCGCGCGCCAGCGAAAGCCGGCGCTTCATGCCACCCGACAGCTCGCCGGGCCGGGCATCGGCCTTGTGCGACAGCGACGCAAACTCCAGCAGCGACGGAATGCGCGCCTTGATCTGCGCGTCCTTCATGCCGAAGTAGCGGCCATAGACCAGCAGGTTCTCGGCGCAGCTGAAGTCTGGGTCCAGCGTGTCCATCTGGCTCACCACGCCCCAGCGTGCCTTGATGGCCAGCGCATCCTGCGGCATCTGCAGGCTGCCGGCGTGGATGCTGCCGCCGTCGGGCGCGGTCAGGCCCAGGCACATGCGGATGGTGGTGGTCTTGCCGGCGCCGTTGGGGCCGATGACCCCCAGGCATTCGCCGGGGGCGATGGCAAACGACAGGTCCTGGACGACGGCGGTATCGCCATAGCGCTTCGAGAGATTCTGGACCTGCAGCAGCGGGGCGGGATGGGGTGCGGTGGGCATGGTGCCATTGTGGCGCAGTGGCAGGATTTCCACTCCCCGCTTTGTTTTGCCCCCATTCCAGGACCTTGCCATGACCACTTTCGGTACTCCCCACACCCCCCAAGCCACCAAAGTCATGCTGCTGGGTAGCGGCGAACTGGGCAAGGAGGTGCTGATCGCGCTGCAGCGCCTGGGAGTGGAAACCATTGCCGTGGATCGCTACGAGAACGCGCCGGGCCAGCAGGTGGCGCACCATGCACGCACCATCACCATGAGCGACCCGGCCCAGCTCAAGGCCTTGATTGAAAAAGAAAAACCGGATTGGGTGGTGCCCGAGATCGAAGCCATTGCCACGCCCATGCTGCAGGAGCTGGAAGCGGCTGGCGTGGTGAAGGTGGTGCCCACGGCCCGTGCCGCGCGCCTGACCATGGACCGCGAAGGCATACGCCGCCCCGCGGCTGAAACCCTGGGCCTGGCAACCAGCCCCTACCAATTCTGCGACTCGCTGGCCGAGCTGCAAGCCGCGATTGATGCCGGCATCGGCTACCCCTGCATCGTCAAACCGGTGATGAGCAGCTCGGGCAAGGGCCAGAGCAAGATCGACGGCCCCGCCGATGTGCAAAAGGCCTGGGACTACGCCATGGCCGGCGGCCGCGTCAGCCATGGCCGTGTCATCGTGGAAGGCTTTATCGACTTTGACTACGAGATCACCCTGCTGACGGTGCGCGCCCGTGCCGCGGATGGCAGCATCCAGACCCACTTCTGCGCGCCCGTAGGCCATGTGCAGGTCAGCGGCGACTATGTCGAAAGTTGGCAGCCCCACCCCATGCACCCCAAGGCGCTGGAGCGCGCGCAGCACATCGCCAAGACCGTGACCGACAACCTGGGCCAGGGGCTGGACGGCCAGCCGGCCGGGCTGGGCCTGTTTGGTGTGGAGTTGTTTGTGAAGGGCGAAGACGTGTGGTTCAGCGAAGTCTCGCCGCGCCCGCATGACACCGGCATGGTGACCATGATTACGCAGTGGCAAAACGAATTTGAACTCCACGCCCGCGCCATCCTGGGCCTGCCGGTCAACACCGCACTCAAGAGCCCGGGCGCCAGCGCTGTCATCTACGGCGGTGTCGAAGCGCATGGTATTGTGTTCGACGGCGTGGCCGAAGCGCTGCAGGTTCCCAACACCGACATCCGCCTGTTCGGCAAGCCCGAGAGCTTTACCAAGCGCCGCATGGGCGTGGCGCTGGCGTTCGACGCCGATGTGGAAGTGGCGCGCAAGAACGCCAAGCTGGCGGCATTCAAAGTCAAGCCGCGCAAGGCCTGATAACGCCGTTCATCTACGAGAGACTGAGTGCCGCCGGGCCACCCCAAGGCACGAAGGCCTAGTTTGTCAGTGCCGCCTCGCGCCGCTTGCGCCGGGGTTTAAGCAAGGCTGCCAACGTGCCCTGTTGAATGGCCGCACGCAACTGCACGATGGCCTGGGTGTGTAGCTGCGAGATGCGCGCCTCGCTCACGTGCAGGGCCGTGCCGACCTCGTGCATCTTGAGCCCTTTTTCATAATAGAGCGTGAGCAGCTTCTGTTTCTGCTCCGGCAACTGCTTGATGGCTGCGGCCAGGGCCTTGCGCAACGCTGTGCGTTCCAGCACGGCCAGCGGATCGGCATTCTCGGCAATGCAGCGTTCCAGATAGCTTTCCGCACCATCGTCACCCAGATCATCGAGCGAGATCAGCAGGTAGCCATGGGCCTCCTGCAGAATGTTACGGTAGTCGGCAAGTTTCAGCCCCAAGGTGTCGGCCACTTCCTGTTCGCGCGGCACGCGCCCCAGGCGGTGCTCCAGGTGCTGGATGGTCAGTTCAATCTGGCGCATTTCGCGGCGTACCTTGCGGCTGCCGGGGTCCAGTGCTCGCAGCCCGTCGAGCATGGCGCCATGGGCGCGCATGGCCATGTATCTTTCGAAATGCTGGCCATTGGTTTCCTGGGTCCAGCGCAGCATGGCTTCGGACAGGCCCAGCATGCCGTCCTGCACCAGATCGGCCGGGTCCACACTGGGCGGCAAGCGGCGCGCCAGGCTGTAGGCAATGCGCTTCACCAACTGGATCTGCGCCTCAATCAGGGGATGACGGGCGCCAGCTAGCGGCGTGAAGGGCTTGTGCATGGGGTGGGTAGGTCAGGCTCTATGACGTCATCGGCACGGGCCACCCAGTCTTGAGGCTCCAAAACCCACCCCCCAGGGGCTATTGGAAAGCCACCTCGGCAAAACTGCGCAGCTTGCGGCTGTGCAATTGGTCCACGCCCTGGGCCCGCAGCAGCTCCACCGCGCGCATGCCGATGCGCAAGTGCTGGTCGACGCGCTCGCGGTAAAAATGGTTGGCCATGCCGGGCAGCTTGATCTCGCCATGCAAGGGCTTGTCGCTCACGCACAGCAGCGTGCCATAGGGCACGCGGAAGCGAAAGCCATTGGCGGCAATGGTGGCGCTTTCCATGTCCAGCGCCACCGCGCGGCTCTGGCTGAAGCGGCGCTGCGGCGTGTTGTCGGGCAGCAGCTCCCAGTTGCGGTTGTCGGTGCTGGCCACGGTGCCGGTGCGCATGATGCTCTTCAGTGCCGCGCCCTTCACCTGCGTCACATCGGCCACGGCTTGTTCCAGGGCGACCTGGATTTCGGCCAATGCGGGAATCGGCACCCACAGCGGCAGCTCTTCGTCCAGCACATGGTCTTCGCGCACATAGCCGTGGGCCAGCACGTAGTCGCCCAGCTGCTGGCTGTTGCGCAGGCCGGCGCAGTGACCCAGCATCAGCCAGGCGTGCGGGCGCAGCACGGCAATGTGGTCGGTGATGGTCTTGGCGTTGGCCGGGCCGACACCGATGTTGACCATGGTGATTCCCGCATGGTCGGCGCGCACCAGGTGGTAGCCCGGCATCTGCGGCAGGCGCGGCGGCTCCTTGCCCAGCGCGTCCGCCGCTTCGGCGGGCAGGCCCACGCGGCGGGTCACCATGTTGCCGGGCTCGACAAAGGCGATGTACTCGCTCTTTGGGTCGGCCATGGCGGCGCGGCCCATGGCGATGAACTCGTCGATGTAGAACTGGTAGTTGGTGAACAGCACAAAGTTCTGGAAGTGCTCGGGCCCGGTGCCGGTGTAGTGGCGCAGGCGGTGCAGCGAATAGTCCACGCGCGGCGCGGTGAACAGCGACAGTGGCTGCGGCTCGCCCGGCTTGGGCTCGTAGGTGCCGTTGGCAATGCCGTCGTCCATCGCGGCCAGGTCGGGCAGGTCAAACACATCGCGCATGCGCGTGCGCCGTGCGGCGTTCATGTTGCCTTCCACATGGTCGTGTTCGGCAAATGAGAAGTGCACCGGAATGGGCTGCGAGCTGGTGCCCACCTCCAGTTCCACGCGGTGGTTTTGCAGCAGCAGCTTGAACTGTTCCAGGTAGTAGTCGCGGTACAGGTCGGGGCGCGTCAGCGTGGTCTCAAACCGGCCCGGGCCGGCGACAAAGCCGAAGCTCAGGCGCGCGCTCTCCGAACTGGGGGTGCGCGACACCGTGTCGGTGTGGATGCGCACCTGCGGGTAGCAGGCGCGCACATGGGCGAAGCTGTCGTCGCCGGCGACAAAGCGCTGCATGGCGTCGCGCAGATGGGCAATGCCGGTGTCGTAGATGTGCGCCACCTGGGCCAGCGCGGCGGCGGCATCGGTGAAGCGCGTGGGGGCGGTGAAGGGGGGCAGGTAGGACATGGGCCCATTGTGCCCGCGCCGGATTACACCGGTTACCATCGTTGCCAATAAAAATTCTGGGGGCATGGATGGCGCAGGTGCGGTGGGCAAAACGTTTGGCGGTGGGTGCCGGTGTCATCGTGCTGGGCTTGCTGGTGCTGGTGGTTGGCGCGATGTTCTACATCGGGCTGCCGCAGTTCGGCGCCGGCATGGCGGCCAAGGGTGTTTGCTCGGCTGCCTTTGTGGCGGGGCGACCGGTGCAGAACCTGCTGGCTGAAGAGGTGCTGCCGGCCAGCCCGATTTTGCGCGCCGTGACGGTATCGGTGGATGAGGCGCAGCACACCGTGACCGCACGCTTTGCCGGATTGGTGTCGCGCCGTGCCGCGCTGGTGCGCGACCGTGGTTGCGTGTTGGACGCCGAGCCGGACCCCAGTGCCAAGCCTTACGTGCCCACGGTGGACAACAGCAAACCCTGGCCGCAGGGCGATGCGGCAGTGCCCCCAGCCCAATGGGGCCCCGGTGTGGATGCGGCCAGGCTGCAGCAGGTGGTGGATGCTGCTTTTGTCGGCGCCGGTGACCCCCATGCCGCCAATGCGCGTGGCCTGGCCGTGGTGCAGCACGGGCGTTTGCTGGTGCTGCGCGATGCGCCCGGTTTCGCACCGGGCACGGCGCTGCACGGTTGGTCCATGACCAAGTCGATTGTGGGCATGCTGACGCACAAGCTTGCCGCCGAGGCGGGGCTGCCGCTGGACGCACCCGTGGTCGACGCCTTCCCGGCCGGGCGCGAACCCGCCTGGGTGGCCGACTGGCGCAAAGATGGCCGCAAGGACATCAAGGTGAACGACTTGCTGTACATGCGCGACGGTCTGGCCAGCGTGGAGGACTACAACCCCTGGGGCTCGGTGCCCATCATGTTGTGGCGTGAGTCCGATGCGGCGGCCACTGCTGCCAAGTCGCCGCTAGAGGCTGCGCCGGGCAGCCGCTGGCGCTACCTGAGCGCCACAGCCAACCTGCTGTCGGCGGTGGACCGCGGCCGCTTTGCCACCAACGAGGCCTACTGGCAGTACTCGGCCAAGGCCTTGTTCGAGCCTCTGGGCGTGAAATCCGCCACGCTGGAAACCGACCCGGCGGGCAACTGGGTGGGCTCGTCCTATCTGTGGGCCAGCATTGGCGACTGGGCCCGCATGGCCCAGATGATGCTGCACGATGGCCAGTGGGAAGGCAAGCAGGTGCTGCCACCGGGTTGGCTCAAACGTGCCACGACACCGTCGGTGGCGGAGGGTGAGGGCGCGGCCTACACTGCCATGAGCTACCTGTACGGTGACCGTAAAAACGGCGAGTGCAAAAACTACCCTGGTGTGCCGGCCGACACGCTGGCCTGGAGCGGCCATTGGGGCCAGATCGTCGCCATGGTGCCGTCCAAGGACGCGGTGGTGGTGCGCATGGGCTGGGTCTGGAAAGACTTTGACGAATGCAAATTGCTGTCGGACCTGCTGTCAGCCCTGCCACAATAGGCGTTACGACGACAACGATGCAGGATTTACCGTGCCTGATCCCAAAGACTCCGAACTCCCGGAAACCGGTTTCCCCTCGCTGAGCTGGGAAGAGGAGGATCTGCCCACGCGCCCCATGCCCCTGCATGAGCGGCCGCTGCAGGCCCGCATCGACAACGAGATGGCCATCATTGCGGAACACCATATCCGCATCGCCACGGCCATCGAAAAATTCTGGGGCTATAAGGACTGCGAGGAGTACCTGCAAGCCCTGATTTTGAGTGGCTACAAGGAAGGCGAAAAGCGCATGGGTTTCAAGCCCGAGGTGCTGTCCGCGCTGATCAATCTGGTCGCCCTGCACAAACTGGAGTGATATGAAGAACAGTAAAAAATGGCTGACCGGTGCTGCGGTGCTGGTCGTAGTGGGCCTAGCGGTGTTTTTCAATGTGCCGGCCTATATCGACGGGCAGATGAACACCGTGGTCCGGCCCGGACCCTATGTCGCCGGCGCCACCGCCCAGGACTTGCACAAGACCCTGTTTGTGGCCGACATGCACGACGATGCACTGTTGTGGAACCGCGATCTGCTGACGCGTTACACGCGCGGCCACTCCGACCTGCCGCGTGAGCTGGACGCCCACATGGGCCTGCAGGTGTTTGCCACCGTCACCAAAACGCCCAAGGGCATGAACTACGACCACAACAGCGGCGACACCGACAGCATCACCCTGCTGGCGATGGCGCAGCGCTGGCCCGTGGCCACCTGGAACAGTTTGCTGCAGCGCGCCCTGTACCAGGCGCAGAAACTGCAACGCGCGGCGGCCGACAGCCAGGGCCGCATGGTGTTCGTGAAAAGCCGCGAGGACATGGCCGCCTTTGTGCAGGCCTGGGCCCTGGACCCGAACCGCATGGCCGCCGTGCTGGCCACCGAAGGCCTGCACCCGCTGGAAGGCAAGCTGGAGAACGTAGACCGCCTGTACGACGCCGGCTTTCGCATCGCGGGCCTGACCCACTTCTTCGACAACGAAGTTGGCGGCTCGGCCCACGGCATGGAAAAGGGCGGCCTCACGCCCTTTGGCCGCGAAGTGGTGGCCAAGCTCGAAGCCAAAGGCATGCTGATCGATCTGGCCCATGCCTCCAAGGCGGTCATTGACGACGTGCTGGTGGTGGCCAAGCGCCCGGTGCTGGTGTCGCACACCGGCGTGGCGGGCACCTGCCCCGGCCCGCGCAACCTCACCGATGACCACCTGCGCCGCATTGCGGCCACCGGCGGCGTGGTGGGCATAGGCTACTGGGACGGCGCCGTCTGCACACCCGATCTGCCCAGCATCGTGAAAGCCATCCGCTACGCGGTGGACAAGGTGGGTGTGGCGCATGTGGCACTGGGCTCCGACTTCAACGGCAGCACCAATACGCCGTTTGATGTGACTGGCCTGCCCCAACTGACCGAGGCCCTGCAGAAGGCCGGATTCAGCGACTCCGACATCCGCGCCATCATGGGCGGCAATGTGCAGCGCCTGTTGCTGCAGAGCCTGCCGCCAGCGCAGTCGGTTTAAGAGCCTGTTTACGATCTATACGAGGCCACGCAAGTGTCTTTTCGGGATGGGCTGCTAGGCGCAAAACGCAGCCGGGCTCGTGCCCGGCAAGGCTTTGCAACGCCGCAGACCGCCCGAAAAGGCGCTTGCCCTTCGGTTTGATGCGAAATCGGGCGATTTGCCCACCAAACCCCTTGCATGGGCAGGAGCCCATGCGGCGTGGTCTTGGCGGACAACTCATCCCGATTGCGCATCAACGTGACCCCGTATAGATCGTAAACAGGCTCTAAGACGTACTTTTGGCGGCACAGGCCGCGCACACACAGGACTGGTTGCGTAGTTCGTCCGGGATGCGGGCCAGCAGGTCGGCACTGAAGGTGGCCTGCGTGCACCAGCAGGGCGGCTGCTTCTGCCCGGTGGCTTTTTCCACCTCCATGGCGCACTGGTTGGACTGGCCGCAGAGGGGGCAGCGCGTGGGGTCGATGCGGGGTGGTGTGGACATGGAGCGATGGTAGCAACTGGCGGTGAACCCGGCAGCGCACCAACAGAAACGGCACCTCAAGGTGCCGTTTCTGTTGCGGAATTCAGTGCTGCGTTGGCCTGTAGCCCGCATGCGGATTGCACAATATGCTCCTGAATCAGGAGCATATTCGCATCTTCACACTCAGGCCGCCGCCTTCACCTTCAGCCGCCACGCATGCAGCAGCGGCTCGGTGTAGCCGCTGGGCTGCGCCAGGCCCTTGAAGACCAGTTCGGTCGCGGCCTTGTAGGCGGCGGACGTTGCGAAGTTGCCGGCCATGTTCTTGTACAGCTTGTCGCCTGCGTTCTGCTTGTCCACCACGGCGGCCATGCGTTCGAAGGTTTCGGTGATCTGCGCTTTCGTGACCACACCGTGGTGCAGCCAGTTGGCCATGTGCTGGCTGCTGATGCGCAGTGTGGCGCGGTCTTCCATCAGGCCCACGTTGTGGATGTCGGGCACCTTGGAGCAGCCCACGCCCTGGTCGACCCAGCGCACCACATAACCCAGGATGCCCTGGGCGTTGTTGTCCAGCTCCTGCTGCTTCTCGGCCGCAGTCCAGTTGGGCGTGGCGGTGACGGGGATTTGCAGCAGGCCGTTGAGCAGCTCTTCGCGCACCTTCTCGTACTTGGTCTTTTCCAGGCCCTTTTGCACGTCGGACACCAGCACCTGGTGGTAGTGCAGCGCGTGCAGCGTGGCACCGGTGGGGCTGGGCACCCAGGCGGTGTTGGCACCGGCCTTGGGGTGGGCGATCTTCTGCTCCAGCATGGCCTTCATGAGGTCGGGCATGGCCCACATGCCCTTGCCGATCTGCGCCTTGCCGCGCAGGCCGCAGGACAGGCCCACCAGCACATTGCTCTTCTCGTAGGACTGGATCCAGGTACTGGTCTTCATGTCGCCCTTGCGGATCATGGGGCCGGCCTGCATGGCGGTGTGCATCTCGTCGCCGGTGCGGTCCAGGAAGCCGGTGTTGATGAAGGCCACACGGCTGGAGGCGGCGGCGATACAGGCCTTCAGATTGACCGAGGTGCGGCGCTCTTCGTCCATGATGCCCAGCTTGACGGTGCTGTCCTTGAGGCCCAGCATCTTCTCGACGCGGGTGAACAGCTCGGCGGCAAAGGCCACTTCGGCCGGGCCGTGCATCTTGGGCTTGACGATGTAAACCGAGCCCTTGCGCGAGTTGCGGATCGCGTCTTTCTTGGTGCGGGCCAGGTCGTGCAAGGCGATGGTGGTGGTGACCACGGCGTCCAGAATGCCTTCTGGGATTTCTTTCGTTGTGCCGTTGGCGGCGGTGTACAGCACGGCGGGGTTGGTCATCAGGTGGCCCACATTGCGCACAAACATCAGCGAGCGGCCATGCAGCGTGACGGTTTTCTTGCCGCCGGGTGCGGTGTAGACGCGGTCGGCGTTGAGACCGCGCGTGAGCGTCTTGCCACCCTTTTCAAACGATTCGGTCAGCGTGCCGTTCAGGATGCCCAGCCAGTTGCTGTAGGCCAGCACCTTGTCGTCGGCGTCGACCACGGCCACGGAGTCTTCGAGGTCCAGGATGGTGGACAGGGCCGCTTCCAACACCAGGTCGGCCACGCCAGCGGCATCGCTCTTGCCGATGGGCGTGGCGCGGTTGATGATGATGTCCAGGTGCAGACCATTGTGCTGCAGCAGCACGGAAGAGGGCGCCTTGGCGTCGCCCTGGTAGCCGATGAACTGCGACTTGTTCTCCAGCTTGGAAGTGCTGCCGTCCTTCAGCGTAACCACCAGGTCGCCGCCCTTGACCGCGTAGCCGGTGGAGCCCACGTGCGAGCCCTTCTTCAGCGGCGCGGTGCGGTCCAGCACGTGGCGTGCGTATTCAATGACCTTCTTGCCGCGCTTGGGGTTGTAGCCCTTGGGGCCGACCTTCTCCTGGCCCTTCTCTTCGCTGATGACGTCGGTGCCGTACAGCGCGTCGTACAGGGAGCCCCAGCGCGCGTTGGCGGCGTTGAGCGCGTAGCGCGCGTTGAGCACGGGCACCACCAGTTGCGGGCCGGCCTGTTTGGCCAGTTCGGCGTCCACATTCGAAGTGGTGACCTTCACCTTCTTGGGCGCGGGCACCAGGTAGCCAATCTTTTCCAGAAAGGCCTTGTAGGCCGGCATGTTGGTGATGGGGCCGGGGTTGGCCGCGTGCCAGGTGTCCAGCTCGGTCTGCAGGCGGTCGCGTTCGGCCAGGAGCGCGATGTTCTTGGGCGCCAGGTCGGCCACGATGGCATCAAAGCCTTTCCAGAAAGCCTCGGGCGCGATGCCGGTGCCAGGCAAAACCTGGGTTTCGATGAACTGGTGCAGTACCGTAGCCACTTGCAGGCGATGCGCAGTAGTGCGGGGGGTGGAAGCGTTGGTCGACATGGTTGCCTTTGAAAAAATAGAAAACGGAAGGTCCGAAAACCAATAGACGTACTTTATTCCATCCTTTGATGGTCACTATATGGAAGAATATCAATCGATTTGTGACAAATTGGAATGTATTCATGCCCCTACGCCATCTGGTACTCCTGCGCTTCAAGGACACGGCCCCACCCGCACAGCGCCAGCACTTGGAGCAGGAATTCTGCGCCCTGCAGAGCAAGATCGGTGCCGTGCAAAGTCTGGAATGGGGCACCAACAACAGCCCTGAGGGGCTGGCCAAGGGCTTTACCCACTGCTTCAACCTGACGTTTGCCGACGAAGCCGGCCGTGCAGCTTACTTGCCGCACCCCGCGCATCTGGCGTTTGTGGAACAACTGCAACCCGCGCTGGACGATGTGCTGGTGCTGGACTACACGGTGTAATTTTTCCATGACTGAATCCAAAAACCTCCCCCTGGCCGGCGTGCGCGTCGTCGAATTCACCCACATGGTCATGGGCCCCACCTGCGGCATGGTGCTGGGCGACCTGGGCGCCGAAGTCATCAAGGTCGAACCGCTGGCCGGCGACAGCACGCGCAAGCTGCTGGGCAGCGGGGCAGGCTTCTACCCGCTGTTCAACCGCAACAAGAAGAGCATTGCGGTGGACATGAAAAGTGTGCAGGGCCGTGAGGTGGTGCTCAAGCTGATTGCCACCGCCGACATCGTGAGCGAAAACTTCAAGACCGAGACCATGCAGAAGCTTGGCCTGGACTACGCCACGCTGAAGCAATTCGATGAGCGCCTGATCTACGTGAGCCACAAGGGCTTCCTGCCCGGCCCCTACGACCACCGTACGGCGCTCGACGAAGTGGTGCAGATGATGGGCGGGCTGGCCTACATGACCGGGCGCCCCGGCGACCCGCTGCGTGCAGGCTCCAGCGTCAACGACATCATGGGTGGCATGTTCGGCGCGATCGGCGCGATGGCTGCGCTGATGCAACGCCAGCAGACTGGCAAGGGACAGGAAGTACAGAGTGCGCTGTTCGAGAACAATATCTTTCTCGTCGCCCAGCACATGATGCAGTTCGCCGTGACCGGCAAGGCCGCCGCGCCTATGCCCGAGCGCATCTCGCCCTGGGGCATTTACGACGTGTTCAGCGTCAAGGACAACGAGCAGATTTTTCTGGCCGTGGTGGGCGACGGCCAGTGGAAGACCTTTTGCGAGGCCTTTGGCTATGCCGACCTGTTTGCCGACCCGCGTGTCACCACCAACAACGACCGCGTGCTGGCGCGTGGCTGGCTGATCCCGGAACTGCGCCAGCGTCTGGGTGGTTTCAGCCGCGCCGAACTGGCACAGCGCTTTGAGCAGGTCGGCCTGCCGTTTGCGCCCATCACCGACCCGCAGCATTTGTTTGACGATCCGCACCTGCAGCAGACCGGCGGCCTGGCGCCCATGGCGTTGCCCGACGGCCGCCAGACCGTGGTGCCTTTGCTGCCGCTCAAGCTCGATGGCGAACGCCTGGGCCTGCGGCTGGACCCACCCAAGCTGGGGGAGCACACCGATGTACTGCTGCAAAGCCTGGGCTACTCCGCCGCCGACGTGACGGCGCTCCATGCGGAGAGCGTAGTGCTATGAAAAACGTAGCTGTTTGCGCAATCTGCATGCGGGCTGGAGGCTGAAAACATGGACAAACTCAAGCAGTTGGAGTCCTTTGTCTCGGTCGCCACGCGCGGCAGCCTGACGGCCGCCGCGAATGCCGAGGGCGTGGCCCCCGCCATCATGGGGCGTCGGCTCGACGGCCTGGAAGAGCGCCTGGGCGTCAAGCTGCTGATCCGCACCACGCGGCGCATCACGCTCACACACGAAGGCAGCGCCTTTCTGGAAGACTGCCAGCGCATCATTGCCGACGTATCCAACGCCGAGGCCAGCGTCAGCGCCGGCGGCGTCAAGGCCAGCGGCCACTTGCGCATCACTGCGCCGGCCGGTTTTGGCCGCCGCCATGTGGCGCCGCTGGTGCCCAAATTCCGCGATCTGCACCCCGAGGTCACCATCTCGCTGAACCTCAGCGACCGCGTGGTCGACATTGCCGGCGAGGGCTACGACTGCGCGGTACGCGTGGGCGACCTGCCCGACTCGTCGCTGGTCAGTGTGCGCATGGCCGACAACCGCCGTCTGTGCGTGGCCACGCCGGCCTACCTCCAACGCCACGGCACACCGCAAACGCCGGCGGACCTGGCGCGCTTCCACTGCCTCACGCTGTCCAGCGATGCGTCACAGACACGCGGCTGGGCCTTCCAGTCGCCCGATGGCGCGGTGAGCTACCTGAAACCCGCCGGTCCGCTGGACTGCAGCGACGGCCAGGTGTTGCACGACTGGTGCCTGGCCGGCTACGGCATCGCCTGGCGCAGCACCTGGGAGGTGGAGGCCGAGATTGCTGCGGGCCAACTGGTGGCGGTGCTGGAGGACTTTGCCGCGCCGCCCAATGGCATCTACGCTGTATTTCCGCAGCGCAAGCATTTGCCGCTGCGCGTGCGCTTGTGGATTGACTTTCTCAAGCACCACTACGGCACGCCAGGATTCTGGCAAGCGCTATCGAAATAGGAGCTGTCTGCACATATCCCGTGCGGACTATGGGCCAAAAAGGCTTGAAAATACGAGGATTCAGCCAGCAAACGCGGCAGCCGGCAGCCCCGGGCTGTCCACCTCTACGCAGAACAGGCCGCCGGCCAGCGGCTGGCTGGAGAGCTGTTCGGCACTCAGCCCGCTGCTGGCGCTGCTGATGAAAAGGGTTTTGAGGTCCGGCCCACCAAACGCGCAATTGGTGATGTGACTGGTGGGCAGCGTCACGCGGGCCAGTTCGGCGCCACTGTCCGGGTCGTGGCAGCTCACGCAACTGGCGCCCCAGTGGGCAATCCACAGGCGGCCTGCCGCGTCGGTGGTCATGCCGTCGGGGAAACCGTCGCCCTTGGCAAAGCGCAGCCAGGGGCGCTTGTTGGACAGGGCGCCGGTGGCCGGGTCCATGTCGAAGGCGTAAATGCGCGATTGCACGGTGTCGTTGAAGTACAGCGTGCGGCCGTCCAGCGACCAGGTCGGGCCGTTGGTCACTGCGTAGCCGTCGTCCTGGCGGCTGCATTGCAGGTGTGCGTCCAGTCGGTACAGCGCGCCGGTGGGGGCGGTGCAGGCAAAGTCCATGGTGCCGCCCCAGAAGCGGCCTTGCGGGTCGCACTTGCCGTCATTGAAGCGGTTGTCCGTGCGCTCCGGCTCCGGCTGGTGCAGGGGTTGCAGCTTGCCGGTGTCGGTGTTGAAAAAGGCAAAGCCGCGGCGCAGGGTGATCAGCAGCTCGGGGGCGGAAGCGCGTTCGGCCACGGCGGAGATTTCTTCTTCAAACGTCCAGCTGTCGCGCGCCTGCGTGGCCGGGTGGTAGCGGTGCAGGCGCCGCCCCAGAATGTCCACCCAGTACAGCGCCTGGTGGCGCTGCGACCACAGCGTGCCCTCGCCCAGCACGGCGCCTGCGGCCCACACGCATTGCGGGATGGACAGGATGCGGGGGGCGGGCAGACTCATATCGTGTTCAGTTTCCAAGTGAGAAACCCTTTCCGTTCGCCCTGAGCTCGTCGAAGGGCCCTTCGTCCGTGCTCAGGACAGGCTTCGACAGGCTCAGCCCGAACGGAGCTTATTTTCAATGCGATTCGCGCGGCACGGCAGCACCGCTGCCGCCGACCAAAAAGTCCAGATCCGCACCCAGGTGGGCCTGTTGCACGTGGTCCACGTAAATCTTCTGGTAGCCGCGTTTCGGTGGCGTTGGCGGTGTCCAGGCCGCGCGGCGGCGCGCCAGCTCTTCGTCCGATACTTCCAGGTGCAGGCGCCGGCCGGCCACGTCCAGCTCGATCATGTCGCCGTCCTGCACCAGTGCCAGCGGGCCACCGGCGGCGGCTTCGGGGCTGGTGTGCAGCACCACGGTGCCGTAAGCGGTGCCGCTCATGCGGCCGTCGCTGATGCGCACCATGTCGGTAATGCCTTTTTGCAGCACCTTGGGCGGCAGCGGCATGTTGCCCACCTCGGCCATGCCGGGGTAGCCCTTGGGGCCGCAGTTCTTGAGCACCATCACGCAGTGCTCGTCCACGTCCAGCGCGTCGCTGTCGATGCGGGCGTGGAAGTCTTCGATGTTCTCAAACACCACGGCGCGGCCGCGGTGTTGCAGCAAATGGGCCGAGGCGGCGGACGGTTTGATGACCGCGCCATTGGGTGCCAGGTTGCCGCGCAGCACGGCAATGCCGGCGTCCTTCATGAAAGGCACTTCCGGCGTCTTGATGACGTCGCGGTTGTAGCAGGGGGCGTTGGCCACGTTCTCGCGGATGGTCTTGCCGTTCACGGTCATGGCGTCGCCATGCAGCAGCGGCAGGATTTCGCGCATCACGGCGGGCAGGCCGCCGGCGTAGCAGAAGTCTTCCATCAGGTACTTGCCGGATGGTTGTAGGTTCAGCACGCAGGGTACCTGGGCGCCCAGCTTGTCCCAGTCTTCCAGCGACAGCTTCACGCCCAGGCGGCCGGCGATGGCGATCAGGTGGATCACCGCGTTGGTGGAGCCGCCGATGGCCGCGTTGGTGCGGATGGCGTTCTCAAAGGCTTCACGCGTCAGGATCTGGGACATTTTGATGTCCTGCTTGACCATCTCCACAATGCGCCGGCCACTCAGTTGGGCCAGGCGTTTGCGGCGCGTGTCGGGCGCGGGGATGGCGGCGTTCTCGGGCAGGGAGATGCCCAGGGCTTCGACCATGCTGGCCATGGTGGAGGCCGTGCCCATGGTCATGCAGGTGCCGGTGGAGCGGTGCATGTCGCTCTCGCAGGAGGAAAACTCCTCCATCGTCATCTCGCCGGCGCGCACCATCTCGCTCATCTTCCACACGCCGGTGCCCGAGCCCACGTCCTGGCCACGGAATTTGCCGTTGAGCATGGGGCCGCCGGACACGCCGATGGTCGGCAGGTCGCAACTGGCAGCCCCCATCATCAGCGACGGCGTGGTCTTGTCGCAGCCCATCAGCAGCACCACGCCGTCGATGGGATTGCCACGGATGCTTTCCTCCACATCCATGCTGGCCAGGTTGCGGAACAGCATGGCGGTAGGGCGCAACTGGGTCTCGCCCAGTGACATCACCGGAAATTCGAGCGGGAAGCCGCCGGCCTCGTAGACGCCGCGCTTGACAAATTCGGCCAGCTCACGAAAGTGGCCGTTGCAGGGCGTGAGTTCGCTCCAGGTGTTGCAGATGCCGATGACCGGGCGGCCGTCCAGCAGGTCATGCGGGTAGCCCTGGTTCTTGAGCCAGCTGCGGTGCATGAAGCCATCGCGGTCGTCCTTGCCGAACCAGCCTTGGCTGCGGCGCATAGGGGGTTTTTTGGAGTCCATGTCTCGAAAGTCTTTCTTCTGGCCCGGGGGCGGATTGCAGGTAGCACTTGACAGAGCGCATCCTAACCATGCACAGTGATAATAGAAAATGAATAAATAGACATTTCACATATACAAATTGCAATATTTAAAAAGGAAGCGATGATGCAACACAGTTCAACTCCCCTGGCGATGTACCCCAGCCTGCGCGGACAGCGCGTTTTTGTGACCGGTGGCGGCACCGGCATCGGTGCGGCCATTGTGTCGGCCTTTGCCGAGCAGGGTGCCCAGGTGGCCTTTGTCGATGTGGCCGAGCAGGAAAGCGCGGCTTTGGCAGCGCACCTGGCCGCGCAGGGCCACCCGCCCGTGTGGTGGCGCAGCTGCGACGTGCGCGATGTGGCGGCGCTGCAGCGCACCATGGCGCAGGCCGAACAGGAGTTGGGTGATTTTTCCACCCTGGTCAACAACGTGGCGCGCGACGACCGCCACACGCTGGAATCGGTCACCCCCGAGTACTGGGACGAGCGCATGGCGGTGAACCAGCGCCCGGCCTTTTTCGCCATCCAGGCCATCGTCCCCGGCATGCGCCGCATGGGCGGCGGCTCCATCATCAACCTGGGCTCCACCGGCTGGCAGACCAAGGGCAGCACCTACCCCTGCTACGCGGTGGCCAAGTCGTCGGTGAACGGCCTCACGCGCGGCCTGGCCGGCAGCCTGGGCGCCGACCGCATACGCGTCAACACGGTGACGCCGGGCTGGGTGATGACCGAGCGCCAGCTCAAGCTCTGGTTCAACGCCGAGGGCGAGGCCGATCTCAAGCGCAACCAGTGCCTGCCCGACAAGCTGCAGCCCTCGGACGTGGCACGCATGGTGCTGTTTCTGGCCTCGGCCGACGGCGCCATGTGCTCCGCGCAGGAGTTCAAGGTGGACGCCGGCTGGTCCTGATCACAGCCCGTCTGCAGACATATCCAGCTGCTTGCCGTAGACCGTGACGGCCGCGGTCTTGAGCGCGCGCAGCATCACCTTGGCGGCCGGCGACAGCAGACGGTCGCGCCGGGTGATGATGCCAAATGCATCCATCTGGCAGGGCAGGGTGATGGGCAAAATCGCCAGCAGGCCGTGGTCTGCGTAGTAGCGCGCCACGTCGGTAGCGACCACGCTGACCATGTCGCTTTGCTGCAGCATCTTGGTGATGAACAGCAGCGAGGCGGTGTCCACCACATTGGTCGGGGCCTTGATGCCCTCCTCCTGGAACATCAGCTCAAAACGGTGGCGCAGCACGCTGCCGCTGGGTGACACGATCCAACCCGTTTCGGCCAGATCCTTCAGGCTCAGCGCGTTCACGCGCAGCAGCGGGTGGCCGGGGCGCGCCACCGCGCAGACCGGCTCGTCGGTGAGCATTTCGTAGCGCAATTCGGCCTTGTCGTGCTGGGCAAACAGCCGGGCCACGAGGATGTCGAGCTTGCCCTGGTTCAGGCGCTCGATCAGCACGTCGCTGGTCTCGATCTGCAAGGAGATTTGCAGGTTCGGGTGTTCACGCTTGACCAGCGACACGGTCGGCGGGAGCAGGGCCAAACCCGGGGCCGTGATGGCGCCCAGGTTGACCTGGCCGAATTGCCCGTTTTTGGCGGCCTCCAGCTCTTCGTGCGCCTGATTCAGGCTGGTCAGCGCCATGCGCGCGTGGCGGATCATGGTTTCGCCGTACCAGGTCGGGCGCATGCCGCGCGGCAGGCGGTCGAACAGCGAGACCTCCAGCGCATCCTCCAGGTCCTTGAGCAGCTTGGAGGCGGCTGGCTGCGTCATGTTGAGGACTTGGGCGGCGCGGTGGATGTTGCCTTCCTCGGCCAGGGCCACCAGCAGCAGGAGTTGGCGCGTCTTCAGCCGCGCCCGCAAAAACCAGGGAATGTAGCTCGTCATATGCGGGTTATTACCAATTCTTGTTTGTATATATAAAAGCTTTTAAACATTATTAGTTAAATATCGATCACTTCCCTATCATCGGGCCTCTGAGCCAAAAAGGCAAAGACTGATCACTGACCGACCAACCACTCAGGAGACAAACAAGTGACACCTCGTAGAACTACCCTCAAGGCGCTGGCCGCCGCACTGTCCATCGGTTTTGCCTTGGCCGCGCCCGTTGCGCAGGCGCAAGACAAGGGCACCGTGGGCGTGGCCATGCCCACCAAGACATCCACCCGTTGGGTGAGCGACGGCAACAGCATGGTCGCCGCACTGGCCGCCAAGGGCTACAAGACCGATCTGCAGTACGCCGACGACGACATCCCCAACCAACTGGCCCAGATCGAGAACATGGTCACTAAGGGCGCCAAGGTGCTGGTGATTGCCTCCATCGACGGCACCACGCTGTCCAATGTGCTGCAAAAAGCGGCCGACAAGGGCGTCAAGGTCATCGCCTATGACCGCCTGATCAACGGCAGCAAGAACGTGGACTACTACGCCACCTTCGACAACTTCCAGGTCGGCGTGCTGCAAGCCAACTCCATCGTCGACAAGCTGGGCCTCAAATCCGGCAAGGGCCCGTTCAACATCGAACTGTTCGGCGGCTCGCCGGACGACAACAACGCCTTCTTCTTCTACGACGGTGCCATGAGCGTGCTCAAGCCCTACATCGACAGCGGCAAGCTCGTGGTGCGCAGCAAGCAGATGGGCATGGACAAGGTTGGCACCTTGCGCTGGGACGGCGCCGTGGCCCAGGCCCGCATGGACAACCTGCTCTCCGCCTTCTACGGCAAAGACAAGGTGCACGCCGTGCTGTCTCCGTATGACGGCCTGTCCATCGGCATCCTGTCCTCGCTCAAGGGCGTGGGTTACTGCACTGCACAACAGCCTTGCCCGATCGTGAGCGGCCAGGATGCCGAAGTGCCTTCCGTGAAATCCATGCTGCGCCATGAGCAGGCTTCCACCGTGTTCAAGGACACCCGCGAACTGGCCAAGGTGGCTGCCAATATGGTGGACGCCCTGATGACCGGCAAGCAGCCTGAAATCAACGACACCAAGACCTATAACAACAAGGTCAAGGTGGTGCCCTCCTACTTGCTGAAACCCGTCAGCGTGGACCTGGCCAACTACAAACAGGTCCTGATTGGCAGCGGCTACATCAAGGAAGAACAACTCAAGTAAGCGCGTTTGGGGCTACAGTGAAAGGCCCTGTGCCGTAAAAGCACAGGGCCTTTTTACTTTGCAGTGCATGTGCAGAAGAAAAACAGCTGAGGCAATATGGCGGACTCCATACTGGAAATGCGCGGGATCAAAAAAGCGTTTCACGGTGTCAAGGCACTGAGTGACGTCAATCTGGCGGTGCGCCAGGGCGAGATCCACGCCATCGTGGGTGAAAACGGCGCCGGCAAATCGACCCTGATGAAGGTCTTGAGCGGTGTCTACCCGCATGGGGATTTCGAAGGCGAGATCCACTTCATGGGCGAGGCCTGCCACTTTCGCGGCATCGCGGACAGCGAGAAAAAGGGCATCATCATCATCCACCAGGAGCTGGCGCTGGTGCCCTTGCTCTCGATTGCAGAAAACATCTTCCTGGGTAACGAACAGTCGCACCACGGCGTGATCGACTGGACGGCTTCGTATGTGAAGACCCAGGCGCTGCTGAAAAAAGTGGGGCTCAAGGAATCGCCCAACGCCCTGATCACCAACCTGGGTGTGGGCAAGCAGCAGCTCATCGAAATTGCCAAGGCCCTATCCAAGGAAGTCAAGCTGCTGATTCTGGACGAGCCCACCGCCAGCCTGAACGAGACCGACAGCGACGCCCTGCTGGAGCTGCTGCTGGAACTCAAACGCCACGGCATCGCCTGCATCCTGATCTCGCACAAGCTCAACGAAATTTCCAAGGTGGCCGACTCCATCACCGTGCTGCGTGACGGCGCCACCGTGGCCACTTTGGACTGTCGCCAGGGCAAGATCAGCGAAGACACGGTGATACGCCATATGGTGGGCCGCGAGATGGCCGACCGCTATCCCAAGCGCACCCCCAACATCGGCGAAACCGTGTTCGAGGTGCGCAACTGGCAGGTGCACCATGACGTGCACCCGGAGCGCCAGGTGATACGCGGCATCGACCTGCACATCCGCCGCGGCGAGGTGCTGGGCATCGCCGGCCTCATGGGGGCCGGGCGCACCGAGCTGGCCATGAGCATTTTCGGCAAAACCTATGGCCGCGGCATCAGCGGTGAGGTGCGGCTGCACGGCAAGCCCGTGGACACCAGCACCGTGCAAAAGGCCATTGACTGCGGCATCGCCTATGTCACCGAAGACCGCAAGGGCTATGGCCTGGTGCTGGAAGAAACCATTGCCTGGAACACCACGCTGGCCAATCTGGGCGCCGTGTCCCGCAACAGCGTGATGGACGAAGGCCGCGAATTCAAGGTGGCCGAAGACTACCGCCGCAAGCTCAACATCCGCAGCCCGGACGTGTTTGCGCGCACGGTCAACCTGTCGGGTGGCAACCAGCAAAAAGTGGTGCTGAGCAAGTGGCTGTTCTCCAACCCTGAGGTGTTGATCCTGGACGAGCCCACGCGCGGCATTGACGTGGGCGCCAAGTACGAGATTTACACCATCATTGCGCAGCTGGCCGCCGAGGGCAAGTGCGTGCTGATGATTTCCAGCGAAATGCCCGAACTGCTGGGCATGTGCGACCGAATCTGTGTCCTCAATGAAGGGCGCTTCGTGGCCGAATTCAGCGCCGCAGAAGCGACCCAGGAAAAAATTATGCGATCCATCGTGACCTCTGGAGTGAATTGATATGGAAACCCTCAATGCGGGCACCGCCCCGGCAAGCCACGGTGGCGCGGCTTTTCTGAAAAACAACCTGCGCGAATACGGCCTGTTGATCTCCCTGGTCGCCATCATGGTGTTCTTCCAGGTGAAGACCGAAGGCACGCTGTTCCAGCCGCTGAACCTGACCAACCTGATCCTGCAAAACAGCTACATCGTGGTCATGGCGCTGGGCATGCTGCTGGTGATTGTGTCAGGCCACATCGACCTGTCGGTGGGCTCGGTCAGCGGCTTCATTGGCGCCTGCGCTGCGGTGCTGATGGTCAACCATGGGGTGCACTTTGTGGTGGCCACCGTGATCTGCCTGGCCTTGGGCGGATTGATCGGCGCGGCGCAGGGCTACTGGGTGGCGTTTTACAAAATTCCCTCGTTCATCGTCACGCTGGCCGGCATGCTGGTGTTCAAGGGCCTGGCCTTGGCAGTGTTGGAAGGCTCCTCGGTGGGCCCTTTCCCGCCAGAGTTCCAGTTGCTGAGCACGGGGTTCATTCCCGATCCGCTGTCCGGTGAAACGCTGCGCACCACGTCGCTGTTGGTGGGGCTGGCATTGGCGCTGATCCTGCTGGTAAGCAAGGTGCGCGCGCGGGCAGAAGAAGTCAAGCATGGCATGGACAGCGAACCCTTTGTGTTCTTCCTGCTGAAGAACCTGGTGTTCGCCGCGATGATTGCCGCTTTCAGCTACCTGCTGGCCTCGTACAAGGGCCTGCCCAATGTGCTGATCGTCATGCTGCTGCTGATGCTGGTGTACGACTTCGTGACCTCCAAAACCACGGTCGGCCGGCGCATCTATGCGCTGGGCGGCAACGAAAAAGCGGCACGCCTCTCGGGCATCAAGACCGAGCGCCTGACCTTCTACACCTTCATCAACATGGGCGTGCTGTCGGCCCTGGCCGGGCTGATCTTTGCCGCGCGCCTGAACACCGCCACGCCCAAGGCCGGCCTGGGCTTTGAGCTGGACGTGATCGCCGCATGCTTTATCGGCGGGGCCTCGGCCTCCGGCGGTGTGGGCAAGGTGTTGGGCGCGGTGATCGGTGCCTTCATCATGGGTGTGATGAACAACGGCATGTCCATCATGGGCATAGGCATCGACTGGCAACAGGTCATCAAGGGCCTGGTGCTGCTGGCCGCCGTGTGTGTCGATGTCTACAACAAGAAAAAATAACCAGGATTTGCCATGACTGCTGCAGCAACGGCACGCTACAAAGGCGTGTTCCCGGTGGTGCCCACCACCTTTACCGAAACCGGCGCGCTGGACCTGGAGAGCCAAAAGCGCTGCGTCGACTTCATGATTGACGCAGGATCCACCGGCCTGTGCATCCTGGCCAATTTCTCCGAACAGTTCGTGCTGGCGGATGCCGAGCGCGAGGTGCTGACCCAAACCATTCTGGCGCACGTCAAAGGCCGTGTGCCGGTGATCGTCACCACCACGCACTTCAGCACCCAGGTCACCATCCAGCGCAGCGTGCAGGCGCAGCAATTCGGTGCCGCCATGGTGATGGTCATGCCGCCCTACCACGGCGCCACCATCCGCGTGCCCGAAGGGCAGATTTACGAGTACTTCGCGCGCTTGTCCGACGCCATCAGCATTCCCATCATGATCCAGGACGCGCCGGTCAGCGGCACGCCGCTGTCGGTGCCCCTGCTGGCGCGCATGGCCAATGAGATCAAGCAGGTGTCCTATTTCAAGATTGAGACGCCCGGTGCCGCCTCCAAGCTGCGTGAACTGATTCGCGTAGGTGGTGCTGCGATCGAAGGCCCCTGGGACGGTGAAGAAGCCATCACCCTGCTGCCCGACCTGGATGCCGGCGCCACGGGCGCGATGACCGGCGGTGCCTACCCCGATGGCATCCGCAAAATCGTCGATGCCTACGCCGCCGGCCGCCGCGAAGACGCCGTGGCCGAATACACCCGCTGGTTGCCGTTGATCAATTACGAGAACCGCCAGGGCGGGATTCTGACCGCCAAGGCGCTGATGAAAGCGGGCGGCGTGATTGCCTGCGAAGCGGGTCGCCACCCCTTTCCCTCCATGCATCCCGAGGTTCGCACCGGCCTTCTGGAAACCGCCCGCCGCTTGGACCCCCTGGTCCTGCGCTGGGGCAATTAATACCGAATACACAAAGGGACACGCATGTCTGACAACACGGTCTTCCAATTGCTGGGCCGTCGCCTGCGCCTGGCCGTCATCGGGGGCGGGCCTGGCTCCTTCATCGGTGCCATGCACCGCCAGGCGGCGCGCCTGGACGACCGTTATGAACTGGTCGCCGCGGCGCTGTCGTCCGACCCGGAGCGCGCCCGCACGGCGGGGCTGGGCATTGGCGTGGCGCAAGACCGCTGCTACCCCAGTGGCCAGGCGCTGATCGATACCGAAGCCCAACGCCCCGATGGCGCCGAGGTGGTGGCCATCATGACGCCCAACGACAGCCATTACACGTTTGCCATGCAGGCGCTGGAGCGCGGCATGGACGTGATCTGCGACAAGCCCATGACCAACACGCTGCAGGAAGCCGAGGCCCTGTACGAGCGGGTGCAAACCACCGGGCGGGTGTTTTGCCTGACGCACAACTACACCGGCTACCCCATGGTGCGCCAGGCCAAGGCCATGGTGATGGACGGCCAGTTGGGTGACATCCGCCTGGTGCAGGTGGAATATGTGCAGGGCGGCCGTGCCAAGGCCGGCCCGGGCCGGCGCGCCTGGAAGGAAGACCCGGCACGCGGCGGCCCCTCGCTGGTGATGGGCGACATCGGCACGCATGCGCACAACCTGCTGCGCTTCATCACCGGGCTGGAAGTGGCCCAGGTGGCGGCGGACATGGGCAGCATCGTGCCCGACCGGGTCACGCACGACTACGCAGGCGCCCTGCTGCGCATGAGCAACGGTGCGCGCGGTAGCTTCTGGGTTACCCAGGCGGCAGCTGGTGTGGAAAACGGCCTGCGCATCCGCGTGAGCGGATCATTGGGCAGCATCGAGTGGCACCAGGAGCACCCCCAGGTGCTGCAGTTCAAGCCGCTGGACGCACCGGCCCAGGTGCGCACGCCCAATGGCCCCGGCACACTGCCACTGGCGGCACGCGCCTCGCGCATCGTGGCTGGCCACCCCGAAGGTTTTCACGAGGCGTTTGCCAACCTGTACACCGATGCGGCCGACGCGATCGCCGCGCGCCGTGCCGGCCAGACCGCAGATCCGTTGTCCCTATATTTCCCCAACGCAACGGACGGCCTGCAAGGCATCCGCTTTGTGGCCGCTGCCGTGGCCTCCAGCCAACAACAGGGCGCGTGGACCGCACTCTAAGGCAATGCAAAACACATTCCTCCGTTCGGGCTGAGCCTGTCGAAGCCCACAACAAGTCCTTGATTTTTAAGGGCTGCGTTTCGACAAGCTCAACGCGAACGGACGTATTCAGCAAAGCTCCAACCCCGAAATTGGTATGACGACTTCCCAACACAACAACCTCATTAACGGCGAATGGGTGGCCTCGGCTTCCTATGCCCCGAACCTCAACCCTTCCAACTTGGCGGATGTGGTGGGCGAGTACGCGCAGGCCGACGCGGCGCAGCTCAATGCGGCCGTCGCCGCGGCGCAAAAGGCCTTCCCTGCCTGGTCCACCGGCGGCATCCAGGCCCGTGCCGATGCGCTGGACAAGATAGGCAATGAAATCCTCGCCCGCAAGGACGAGCTGGGCACGCTGCTCGCACGCGAAGAAGGCAAGACCCGCGCCGAAGGCATTGGCGAGGCCGCGCGCGCCGGCAACATCTTCAAGTTCTTCGCCGGCGAATGCCTGCGCCTGGCCGGCGAAACATTGCCCTCGGTGCGCCCCGGCATTGGGGTGGAAGTCACGCGCGAACCGCTGGGCGTGATCGGCCTGATCACCCCCTGGAACTTCCCCATCGCCATTCCGGCCTGGAAGATCGCACCGGCCCTGGCCTATGGCAACTGCGTGGTGCTCAAGCCCGCCGATCTGGTACCGGGCTGCGCCTGGGCACTGGCCGACATCATCCACCGCAGCGGCATTCCGGCCGGTGTGTTCAACCTGGTCATGGGGCCGGGGCGGGTGATTGGTGACGCGCTGGTGAACCACCCGGGCATCACTGCCATCAGCTTCACCGGCTCGGTGGGTGTGGGCCAGCGCATTGCGGCGGCCTGCGCCGGTCATATGAAGAAGGTGCAGTTGGAGATGGGCGGCAAGAACCCGCAGGTGGTGCTGGACGATGCCGACCTCAACGTGGCAGTGGAACTCTGCGTGCAAAGCGCGTTCTATTCCACCGGCCAGCGTTGCACCGCGTCCAGCCGCCTCATCGTCACGGACAAGATTTACCCCGCGTTTATTGAAGCCATGCAAAAGCGCATGGCCGCCATCCAAGTGGGGGATGCGCTGCAGGCAGGCATTGACATTGGCCCCGTGTCTTCGCAAGCCCAGCTGGAGCAGGACTTGTCGTATGTGGAAATCGGCAGGGCCGAAGGCGCCACGCTGCTGACCGGCGGCGAGCGCCTGCAGCGTGCGACCGAGGGCTTCTACATGGCCCCGGCGTTGCTGGTGGACAGCCAGCCGTCCATGCGCGTCAACCGCGAAGAAATCTTCGGCCCCGTGGCCAGCGTGATTCGCGTCAAGGACTACGACGAAGCGCTGGCCGTGGCCAACGACACGCCGTTTGGCCTGTCGGCTGGCATTGCCACTACGTCGCTGAAGTACGCCACGCATTTCAAGCGCCATGCGCAGGCCGGCATGGTGATGGTGAACCTGCCCACGGCGGGTGTGGACTACCACGTGCCGTTTGGCGGGCGCAAGGGATCGAGCTACGGGTCGCGCGAGCAGGGCAAATATGCGGCCGAGTTCTTCACCACGGTGAAGACGGCCTATACGCTGGCCTGAACGCCATGGCCAAGCCGGATGTGAGTTTTGTCGGCGTGGACTGGGGCACCACGCACCGCCGCGCCTATGCGCTGGACGCCAGCGGCCAATGCATCCGCTCGCATGCCGACAGCGACGGTGCCCTGGCCAGCAAGGGCCGTTTTGCCCAGGCTTTGCATGCGGCACTGCAGGCGCTGGATGCGCAGCCCCAGCAGGTGCTGATGTCCGGCATGGTCGGTAGCGCCATGGGCTGGAAAGAGGCGCCGTATCTGGATGCGTCCGTAGCGCTGGCCGACATGCCCGATCATCTGATGCGCATTCCCGACGACTCCGATCCCGCACCGCGCTACGTGGTGCCCGGCTATTGCATCCGCAACCAGTGGGGCCAGCCCGACGTCATGCGGGGCGAAGAAACCCAATTGCTGGGGGCGGTCACGCTGGGGCACGACACCGGCTGGTTTGTGCTGCCGGGTACGCACAGCAAATGGGTGGAGCTGAAGGCCGGCCGCATTGTGCAACTGCGCACCTACATGACGGGTGAGCTGTTTGATGTGCTGGGCAAGAACGGTACCCTGGCCGCGGCGGCCGGATCGGCGGAGCAGGTCTGGGACGCCGCCGTCTTCGCGCAGGGGGTGCAGGCGGCACAGCATGGTGGCGCGCTGAGCCACCTGCTGTTTGCATGCCGCGCCCGCGTGGTCTGCGGCGACATGCCAGCTAGCAGCACCCGTGCCTACCTGAGCGGCCTGCTGATTGGCAGCGAGCTGCACGATGTGGCCCAGGGCGCAGGTGGCGCGCAGGCGGCTTCTCCGGTCAGGATCATCGGCTCGCCCGAACTGGCGCAGCACTACCAGACCGCTGCCGCGCCTTTGGGCTTGGCGTTTGACGTCATCAACGCGCAGGACGCCTTTCTGGGCGCGATGGCGCATTTTCAATCCCACGGAAAGCCCGCATGAGCACCGCACACGAAACCCTGAAGCACCACCGCGCCATGCCCCTGGTGGCGATCCTGCGCGGGCTGGATGTTGCAAGCGCCGTCGCTGTAGGCCAGGCGCTGGTGCACAGTGGTTTCCGCATTCTGGAAGTGCCGCTCAACCGCCCCGGTGCGCTGGAGTGCATCGCCAGCCTGACCCGCGCCTTGCCGGCCGGCACCCTGGTCGGCGGCGGCACCATGCTCACGGTGGACGATGTGAACGCGGTGCACGCGGCCGGCGGGCGGCTGATGGTGTCGCCCAACTGCGATGTGCGCGTCATTCGCCGCGCGGCAGAGTTGGGCATGGTGTGTGCGCCGGGCGTGGCCACACCGTCGGAAGCCTTCACCGCGCTCGAAGCCGGCGCCCACGCGCTCAAGTTGTTCCCGGCCGAGATGGTGGGCCATGGCGGGCTCAAGGCGTTCAAGTCGGTGCTGCCCGCAGGCACCGACCTGTGGCCGGTGGGCGGCATCACGCCCGAGAGCATGCTGCCCTGGGTCGTGGCCGGCGCCACCGGTTTTGGCATTGGCAGCCAGCTTTATGCGCCGGGCAAGTCGGCGGCGGATGTGCTGGTGAAGGCACAGCAGTACGTGCAGGCCTGGCAGCACGCTAAAACGCTATAAAAAGAATAGCTTCCTGTGCTCATTCCGTATGGGCTGCAGGCCCAAAACATCCTTAATTGGTGCCAAACTCGTCACCCAGCTCGGTGGCGCGCTGCTGTGCGGCGTGCAGGGCTTTGGCAAACAAGGGCTTGATGCCGCTCTCGTCCATGGAGGTGATGGCCGCGTAGGTGGTGCCGCCCTTGGAGGTGACGCGCTGGCGCAGGATTTCGGGCGGCTCGCTGGACGCATGGGCCAGTTCGCCGGCGCCGATGAAGGTGGCCACGGCCAGTTTGTAGGCTTGCTCGCGCGGCAGGCCCATCTCGGCACCGGCGGCGGTCATGGCTTCCATGAAATAAAACATGTAGGCCGGGCCGGAGCCCGAAATAGCGGTCACGGCGTCGAGCTGGCTTTCGGCGGCCAGCCAGAGGAATTCGCCGGTGGTGGAGACAATGCGCTCGGCCAGTTGGCGGTCCTTGTCGGTCACGGCGGGGCGCGGGTACAGGGCGGTGATGCCCTTGCCGATCAGCGCCGGGGTGTTGGGCATGGTGCGGATCACGCGCTCATTGCCCAGCCAGTGCGCAATGCTGTCGCTGCGGATGCCGGCGGCCACGCTCAGGTGCAGCGCCTCCTTGGTGTGATAGCGCACCTGCAGTGCCGCTTCCTTGAAGGTCTGCGGCTTCACGGCCCACAGCACGATGGTGGCGCGGCCCAGAAAATCGCCGGCCTGCGCGTGGGCCTCAATGCCAAAGTGGGACTTCAGCCGGTCCCGCGCTTCGGCAAAGGGCTCGACCACATCCATGTGCTTCACGTCAAAGCTCTGGCGTACCAGTCCGCTGATAATGGCGCTGGCCATATTGCCGCCGCCGATGAAGGCAATGTGCTCACTCATGTTTTTTCTCCGAAGCTGATGCATGGACTACATTCTCGCGCTTGACCAGGGTACTACCAGCTCACGGGCCATTGTGTTTGACCGCCAGGGGCAGGTCGCCGCCGTGGCGCAGCAGGAATTCCGCCAGATTTTCCCCCAGCCGGGCTGGGTCGAGCACGATGCCAACGAGATCTGGCACACCCAGTATGCGGTGGCCCTGGCGGCGCTCAAGAAGCGCAACCTGTCGGCCCACCATATCTCCGGCATAGGCATCACCAACCAGCGCGAGACCACGCTCTTGTGGGACCGCAAGACCGGTGAGCCCATTGCCAATGCCATCGTCTGGCAAGACCGCCGCACGGCCGCCCGTTGCGATGCGCTGCGCAAGGCGGGCAAGGCCAAGATGATCCAGGCCAAGACCGGGCTGGTGCTTGACGCGTATTTTTCCGGCACCAAGCTCGAATGGCTGCTGGACAACGTGCCTGGCGCGCGCGCGCGGGCCGAGCGCGGCGAGCTGGCCTTTGGCACGGTGGACAGCTGGCTGGTCTGGAAGCTCACTGGCGGGCGCCTGCATGTGACGGACGCCAGCAATGCCTCGCGCACGCTGCTGTTCAATATCCGCGAGCTGCGCTGGGATGCGCAATTGCTGTCCCTGTTCAATATCCCGGCCAGCGTGTTGCCCGCGGTGGTGCCGTCCAGCGGCGTGGTGGGCGAAACCGATGCCACGCTGTTTGGTGCGCCGGTGCGCATTGCCGGCATTGCAGGCGACCAGCAGGCCGCCACCTTTGGCCAGACCTGCTACCAGCCCGGCATGGCCAAGAACACCTATGGCACGGGCTGTTTCATGCTGATGAACACCGGTACGGCGGCCGTGCCCAGCCAGTCCAAACTGCTGACCACGGTGGCCTGGGCGGGCTCCGAAAAAGACAAGCCGCAAGCGTTGCAGGCCCATGCCTGCTATGCGCTGGAAGGCTCGGTCTTCATGGCTGGTGCCACCATCCAGTGGCTGCGCGATGGGCTGCAGATCATCAAGTCGGCGGAAGAGGTGGAGGCCCTGGCCTCCTGCGTGCCCGACACACAGGACGTGTACCTGGTGCCCGCTTTTGCCGGCCTGGGCACGCCGCATTGGGACGGCCACGCGCGCGGCACGCTGCTGGGCATGACGCGCGGCACGGCCCGGCCGCACATTGCCCGCGCGGCGCTGGAGTCCATTGCGCTGCAGGCGGCCGATGTGTTTGGCGCCATGGTGCAAGACTCGGGCATTGCGCTCAAGGAGCTGCGCGTGGATGGTGGTGCCTGTCGCAACAACCTGCTGATGCAGATGCAGGCCGACTTTCTGGGGGTGCCGGTGGTGCGCCCGGTGGTCACCGAAACCACGGCCCTGGGTGCCGCCTATCTGGCCGGGTTGGCCACTGGCTTCTGGGCGGGCGTGGACGAAGTCTCCAGCCAATGGGCCATGGACCGCCGCTTTGAGCCGCGTATGGCTCCGCACGAGCGGCAGGCCAAGATGGCCCGGTGGCGCCAGGCGGTGGAACGCTCCAAACATTGGGCGATGTAACAACTATGGATATGACACAAGCCTTGCCCACCAACCGCGCCGCACTGCTCCAGCGCCTGCGCGATGGCACCCGCTACGACCTGGCCATTGTGGGAGGCGGGGCGACCGGCCTCGGCGTGGCGCTCGATGCCGTGACGCGCGGCCTGAAGGTGGTGTTGGTGGAGTCGCACGACTTTGCCAAAGGCACCTCGTCGCGCGCCACCAAGCTTGTGCACGGTGGCGTGCGCTACCTGGCACAGGGCAATATTGCCCTGGTGCGCGAGGCGCTGCACGAGCGCACCACGCTGCTGCACAACGCGCCGCACCTGGCGCAGCCGCTGGCCTTTGTGATGCCGTCCTACCAGTGGTGGGAAACGCCGTTCTACGGCGTGGGCCTGAAGATGTACGACGCGCTGGCTGGCAAGGCGGGGTTGGGCAAGACCGAATTTTTGGGCAAGGAGGCCACGCTGGCGTCCCTGCCCACCGCAAATCCCACGCACCTCAAGGGCGGCGTCAAATACTGGGACGGCCAGTTCAACGACGCCCGGCTGGCCGTCACCCTGGCCAAGACCGCCGCCCTGCATGGTGCCCTGCTGGTCAATTACTGCAAGGCGGCCGACCTTTTGTACAAGGATGGCAAGGTCGCAGGCCTGGTCTGTGAAGACGCCGAGACGGGCGAGCGGATCGATGTCCAGGCGGGCTGTGTCATCAATGCGGCGGGCGTGTGGGTGGATGCGTTGCGCCAAAAAGACGGTATTGCCAACGCCCACGACGGCCGGCGCCCCACCAAACCCATGGTGGCGCCCAGCCAGGGCGTGCATCTGGTGGTGGACCGCGAGTTTCTGGACTCCGATGTGGCGCTGATGGTGCCCAAAACCGCCGATGGCAGGGTCTTGTTTGCCGTGCCCTGGTTGGGCAAGGTGATTCTGGGTACCACCGACACGCCGCGCCACGACTTGGACCGGGAGCCGCGTCCGTTCAAGGAAGAAGTGGACTTCATATTAGAAGAGGCCGCCCGCTACCTGCGCCGTGCGCCCCAGCGCGAAGACATTCGCAGCATCTGGGTGGGCCTGCGGCCCCTGGTCAAGCCGCAGGACGATGACGGGGACAACACCAAAGGCCTGAGCCGTGAGCACACGGTGCTGGTGAGTCGCAGCGGATTGGTCACGGTGACGGGCGGAAAGTGGACCACCTACCGCGCCATGGCCGAGGATGTGTTGCAGAAATGCATGAATAAACGCCTGATTCATTGCGATAAAACTGCAGTGACTGCTCACTTGAGTTTGCTGGGCGCCGATGTGATGGGGGCTGCCCCGGTATCCATCAGCCTGCCCGCGGGGCTGCATTCTTATGGCGCAGAAGCGCCGCAACTGGCCGCCATGCCGGGCGCCGATGTGGAATTGGCGCCGGGGCTGACCGAGGGCATGGTGCGCTACGCGGCACGCCATGAATTTGCCCGGACGGTGGAAGATGTGCTGGCCCGGCGCTCGCGCCTGCTGTTTCTGGATGCCCGCCTGGCAGGCGCCCTGGCGGCCCGGGTCGGGGCAGTTTTGCAGGAAGAAACCGGCCAGGACCCCCAGATCGGCGCCTTTGTGGCGCTGGCGCAGCAGTATTTGGAGCTGCCGGCCTAAAAAAGTGTTGACCTTGCCTGCGAACACGGGCATAATCGTGGGCTTCGCTTGAAAAAGCAGAAGTTTCTGCCCAAATGGATGCCGTGCAAGTGGTTTGTGCGGCAGACAGCGGGCCCAAGACTGACCCGGTGTGGGTGTTTGTTTCAAAACAAATGCTGCTCCTGGTGCAAGTTGGGAATATTGAAATGATCCAAACTGAATCTCGACTGGAAGTTGCCGACAATACCGGCGCGAAATCTGTCCTCTGCATCAAGGTGCTGGGCGGATCGAAGCGTCGCTATGCAAGCGTTGGCGACATCATCAAAGTTAGCATCAAAGAAGCCGCACCCCGTGGCCGCGTCAA
>JACXTT010001133.1_pt1 | contig 45231 bp, 40 predicted proteins | sample 9270951 | NCBI WGS metagenome assembly JACXTT01 (sample SAMN15532306, study PRJNA645909) | rock metagenome | isolation source: weathered quartz diorite | place: Puerto Rico | collected 2017-06-21 | reverse complement strand
GCACGTTTTATATCACGGTGAGGAACAACTACCTTCTTTTCTTTTAGTAGCTTAAATGGCCTTTGAAGTTGTAGGCTGCCCTCATCAAATTTCAACTCAGAATTCATACTTCGCTTTTCACTCATTATGTGCCATACGTTCACCCTTGTGGAATATATCTTGATAACCAAAAGTAAAATTCCATTAAGAAGGACTAAATTAAGCCAATCTTCGAGTGTAATCATAATTATTTCCCAACAATAGCATTATTACTTATCGTATGGGCAATTTCCTGGCCGTAAACCGCCCATGGTCTTCTTTTTGCAGTTTCCATAGCTGCTGTTCCTGCTTTTGCTATCACTTGAGGATATTCAAGTATATACTCAATGATTTGTTGCAGTGCACTTGTCAAACCAGCTTCAACCAGCCAGCCATTTTCGCCGTGGGTAATTAAATCGGGGCCAGCGGTCCTGTCGGTAGTAATAACCGGTGTGCCTTGCGACATTGCTTCGGTAATAACCATACCAAATCCCTCAAAAAGCGACGGAAAAACCAAAACATCATGTTCACGCATCAGTTTAAGCACTTCGGTATGCGGCAAACTTGGTATCCACCTATGTTTGATCAAGGCCTCATTCAGTACCCGGCAGTCATCGGTTGCTTTATGACCAACTATGGTCAGTTCAACCTTGCTACCAATAGCTTCAACGGCAGCAAATAAGTCGGCAATACCCTTTCGCTGCGACAACCCACCAACAAAAAGCAGCCTCAGTGGGGTATTGTTTGAAAATTTGCGATATTCCCTTTGTTCAACAACCGGCGGAAACCCATATGGAATTATCTTAACCGGGGCTAACTTACCTGGAAAATCAGTCAAGGTACTTGCGGTAAATTTGCTGGCCACAAATATACTGTCTGCCAAACGCAATTCTTCATCCTTATGTTCCAATTTAGTTTCCGAATCTTTAAAGTTGGTTAAAGTTGCTGACCAGTCGGGCCATCGTTCGCGCTCAAGTTCAAGTAACCTGCGTGCCGACCGCCAATAGCCTATAGGCAAATCATATATACAATTAACGCCCAGCACTTTTGCTTCTTTAAACGAAAGGAGAGCGCCATCTTCATAAGCATAAACGGTATCGGCACCCTTTTCAACCTCGCCTTTAAGGCTTTTGGCAATGTGCTTATCCAAATTACGATATACGCCGTCAACGCTAAATATACCCGTTTCATGTCGGGTTAAACTCTTCAATCCGGTTTTATTGGCCGCCATTCGGCCCAACTCATACATTGGCCAACACCGGGCAAAAGGTTTTAATATCGGGTCGTAATCTCGTCTCTTAAATTCCGAAAATGGCCCTAAAGTGCTTAATCTATCAAACACATTGCCTGGAAAAGTGGCTACCGTAGTTCTAAAGCCCGCTAACATACCGGCATTTAATAAGCCGGTTGCTGCCGACCTAAAAAACGAGTTACCGGTGGGATGTGAGATAAGTACTTTCATGCGGACTTGTTAAACAGCCTATTTTTTTACAATTGAGCTTACTATCATTTTAAGACGTAATGGTGTAACCTGCCGCAAAAACCCTTTTACTGACTTTTTGAATTGTTTTTTTCCTTCGCCACGCATATAATAACAAGGTATCTTTTTAAATTCAAAATACCTGTTACTTATCAGGCTATCGGTATACAACCTAAAAAGTGATTTGATATCAGGGCGGTTCTCAAAGGAGTACCTTGTTTGAAAAGTAGCTATCTGCTCAGGCCGGCCGGGATGATAATGACTAAAATGAAAGAATATCAGTGGCATATTATTCACCATATACCCTTCGGCCGTTTCGGTTAACGACCTTTCGTGCAAGTTCCAATGTGCCATGTTATACCCCGGATATTTGTCTATCAGCACTTTATCAAAATAAGCTGGGGCTAAATTCATCCACAACTGATCCACAAAATATCCTCTTGTCAAGTCTAAAATACACTCATAGCGTAATTTTTCTTCCCACCACTTTAGCATACTTAATGTATTGGCAGATCGCCTTACAGCTAAAAAGCCAAGGTTAAACACACCTGTACTAAAAATATGCTTTTCGGTAAGTTGGAACGAGTCACGGATCGGAGTGGTAAAATGGGGGGTTAAAACAATGTCATAGGTATCAAGTTTGCTTTCCAGGTCATCCAAAGGGCCCAAAACCATAATATCCGGATCAAAATATATGATCTTGTCAATATTCCTGCGCTTGTCAAATAAATATGTAAAGTAGAAAGGTTTAACAGCGGTAATAAACTCAACTATCGAATAGGCCTTAACCATTTGGTCAAACCCGTCAATCGCTATTGTCTCAACCTCCAATACTTCACAGCCCATAAATGACAGATCAACGTTCGTTACGTTTTTATCAACCAACCCCAGGATAAATGTCCATGATGGGTTTGTCTTTTTTAAGGTATCAAAAAGGGTTTTAGCTTGAGCCAGATAGTTAATAGAACAAAGAGTAAAGGCTACGTTCATTATTGAATATTATTTAAAGTATTAACAAAGTTCTGCACGGTTTTTTTTAACTGTGGCGCTGGCTTCGTGTGGGGTAAAAGGGAAAATTCAAAGTCGTCATCTACCTCATTGATCCGGGGGTCTATCAAATCATCTGTTAGTTTAAAATTAAAGGTAAGTTCGTTCCTTTTACAAAAAACTGGCACGCCATGTTCTAAAAAGGCCATACACGATCCGCTTTTACCTGCAATTAAAGCCGGGGCAGTAACTATGCCCAAATCTACAAAATGAGTTAACCAATACGATATAAAATCTTCATTTTGCTCTCCTAAGGTCAAAAACTCAATATCTTTATATTTATCTGGCAAACCATTCCAAAACTCCTCACCATGCCCTATCCTGCCGATCGATGCAACTATGGCTCTCTTTCCTTCCAATCTGCAATATGCCTGTAATTTACTTAAAAGGGAGTGCATATCCCAACTTGTATGATAAATACTTCCAAAAAGGCACCCGATGATATGATCGTCGTGGTTATTCAGTATGACAGGCGGAATGCTTTTGGTGTTTGCGAGGTTGGTGCTGCCTTGATAGCTAATATTACTAAAAAGGGGTAAAATAGAACTCTTAACGCTCGATACTTCAAGCATTTTTTTAAAAAGCGGTATACTTGTCTGGATAATCATAGGATTAATAGCCTTAAAAAAAGCGATGATATATCGTTTCTGTATTTTACCAAGCAATTTGGCTTTTAAAGATGCCTGACGTTCTTCGCCCAGCCACAATTCATGCACCATTACATGGATTTTGCAGCCTTTTAACAATCGGCCAAAAACTGGTATATTTTTACGAACAATGCCGCGGGTGTCGAAGCCGTAACTTACAAACTGCAAACTAACCCAGTCAAATGGTGTATTAGCTTTAATTACGGCACTTAATTCAAATTCTTTTTGTGCCAAAGAATACCCCATCGGTATACGGTGGTAAGTTAAGCCTGTTTGATCAATACCATTATCAACTTTTGAAACATATCGATCATTAAAGCCAATTATAACGGGGCTTATGCCATTTTTTTTACATTCATTGGCTATTTTTCTGGTATAATCACCTACGCCATCTTTTCCATCTTCAAGCGAATTACAGACAAAAAGAATTTTCATTTCTTAAGCAATTCCTTAAATAGTTCAATGTGTTCGGCAACCCGCGTTTCGGGCTGAAATTCTATCAATTGTTTCTGAGCTTCAATTTTTTGATCCGTCTGCAAGGATTTATCACTCCACAATCTCTTCATTGTATTTGCCAGATCACCGGCATCGCCGTTTATAAATGTTAACCCGCCATTACCTACACACTCGGCCATTCCGCTATTACGTGAAACAATAATGTTTCTGCCTGCCGACATTAACTCTAATGCAACACCGCCCATCGGTTCTTCCCACTCAGATGGTACTACCGCGATTTGTCCAGAGTGAACAAGGTCAATTAATTCCTGCCCCACTTTCCGCCCTGCCATTGTTATTTTATTTTGAAGCCCTTTTTCGTTAATTAACGCCTCGACCTTTTCTTTCCAGTTTCCATCACCTACAATCAATAGGCTTAATTCTGGGTTTAACTCTCTCACTAATATGTTAAATGCTTCTATCAAAGTAAAAACACCTTTTTCACTAACTAAACGGCCTACAAAAATGAAATCATATTTAATTGTGATACCGGGTGACGGCTGTTCAAATTTTTTCAGCGGGTAAGGACTGTGTATACGTAATTTATTATCAAGTGTCGGCAATCTTTTTAATACCCAATCCGTGCAGGCCACATTGCTTGTTACCAAATGCTTTGCAAAAAAAAATTTTGTAAAAACCTTTAGTGCACCCTTAATGGCAAAAAGCAATCCATTTTTTTTATAATGAAAAACTATCGATTTCCATGGTGTCATAGGCGCGCGTTCTCCTTCGTACCAGCCAAGCCCATCAATACAACTTATTTGATAACCCTGATGTATCCATACAAATGGTTTACGATAAATTACAGGTAGTGGCTGCAACCCCAAGCCGGCACCGTTGTACACAATAATATCGGCCCACCTAACGAGTTTTATTTTAGCCTTAAAACTCGGTTTGCGGTGTATGCAATAAGCAACATCGTCGGGCATATCTATGGTTGATTCGGTAATTATCTGCACCTCATGCCCTTGTTCACTTAGGCCTTCAGCGAGCGACGCAGATATACTTTCGATTCCACCGACAGAAGGGTAAAACAAATAGGAATATAAAACAATTTTTATTTTACTTTCCATGTGGGTTTTTTGACATAAAAACATTAAACACCCTTTCAAAAAATACTTTATAATGATTTCTCTGCTTTTCGCTGATAATAGCAAGGAGAATAATTATAAATACAACAAAAACTAAAATAGCTATGGTTGGAATGTAGCTGGATTTATCGTAGTGCAATATCGATGCTAAAAATATCAAAATTGGCAAATGGAAAAGATAAAGTGTAAACGTGATGGATGACAAATACCTGATGGTTTTAGAAATCCATGAGGGTAATACATACAAAACCCTAATACTGTTGAAGCAAAATATATTAAAACCCACTATCGCTCCATAAACCCATTCAAAGATAAATCTGGCTGAAAAAAACAACGGTGGTTTGCCAAAAGGGAATTGATGAAAAGAGAAGGGCGCATTCCAAAAAAAAGTCATACCCAATATCAATATTGTAGTAAATACAAATAAAATTACAGCCAATAAGTTTTTGATAATAAACCTGTTAGAAAACCGATATATCAAAACCCCCATTGCCCAAACAGGTAACAATAAAACAATTTTTATTCCTATCAAAAGTCCAATTAATAACATCATCAAATATTTTTTAACCCCTTCTACATATACAAAAACCGCAAATAACATATAATACCAAAACTCGTACGAAATTGACCAGAATGGGCTATTGGTTGACGGCATGGTGCTTAGCCCCCATATTTGTTGTAAAAAAGTAGCGTTTAAAGCAAACCTTAACCATTGATTATTTGGTGAAATCAATGTTGAATAAAAATTTGAATGTAAGTGTTTGCCTATAAAATCAATAAGGTAAGTAAAAATAAGTGCCGGTAATACTACCGAGTATAACCTTGATAATCTATCAATCAAATATTTTTGAGGGCCTTTATTTTTTTTATCAACAGTGAAGGCTATCAGATATCCTGAGAGCACAAAAAAGATCGTAACAAATTTATGCCCCAAATCACCTGGAAATAAATTATTAGAGAACCATGGAAAATTAGCATGCCCAATAAATACGCCGAAAGCTGCAAAAATCCTTAAAAAGTCCAGATATAACGAAGTAGATTTATTCATTTTTAAGTACCATACCCGGTTTCATAAATAGATTTTCCATCAACTTTTTCCATAAATGACGTTGCTTTTCTGTTAAATGAGAAAGTAACGCCACTATTATTAAAACTACGACGATTATTAACAAGGTTTCCAAATAACTATTCTTGTTATATTTCAAAATTGCTCCGGCACAAATTAATAAAGGGCCATGATACAAGTACAACGAAAATGTGATCGAGGAAAGATATTTAACTATTTTTTCAAAGATTAAAGGCACTCTAACATCAATCATTAAAAAATTTACACTAACTATATTCATTGCTACAAGTAGACCATACACCCAGTCAAACACAAACCGCGACGAAAAAAACAACGGCGGTTTTCCAAAAACAAACTTATCAGCAAACACCGAAAACTCCCAAAAGTATGTTAACGTAATAATAATAATGCCCGAAAACCCAAATAAAATAGCTGCTTGTTTTTTAGAGATAACAAATTTACTTGAGAACCGGTAAGCCCAAACTCCAAACAACCATACAGGTAATAATAAAATGATCTTGATCCCGATCACTAGACAGATCAATATTAGACCTATGTACCGCTTAAGTCCTTTGAAATAGCATATTACCCAAAAAATGATATAATACCAAAACTCATATCCAATTGACCAAAATGGTGTATTTGTTGATGGTTTTGTGCATAAGCCCCATATTTGTTGCAAAAAAGTCACGTTGAGCAAATAACGCATCCATTGGTTGCCTTCATTAACCTTATCTACATAGAACACGGGGTTTACTTTCTCGCCTATGGTATCCACGACGAATGTTAAGATCAATGCGGGTATAACTACTGAATATAATCTCGAAAGTCTATCAATTAAATACTGCTGCGGGCCTTTGTTCTTTTTCTCTACTGTAAATGCTATTAAATACCCCGAAAGAACAAAAAAGATCATAACCAACTTGTGGCCTAACTCGGGCCTGGCGTACAAATTATTAGAAAACCACTGTTGATTAGCGTGTACCAATAAAACTCCAAAAGCAGCAATAACACGCAACATGTCTAAATACAATGAGGTAGATCTGGTCATTGTGAGGTATTATTTAAAAATATCAAATTTCGGTTCGTCATTCCCTTACTCCAATTTTTTTTGCCGGGACTCCTCCCCATATTTCGTAGGCAGGCACTGATTTATTTAACACGGCACCCGCGGCTATAATAGCACCTGTACCAATAGATATGCCCTTCAGAATAACTGCATTGGCGCCTATCCAGACATCATTTTCAATATTTATCTCTTTCCCAGGGCAAGGCTGAGTACGCATAAGCTCTGATGTACTTACACCATGGTCATGATCAACAATCCGGCAGCCTGAGGCAATCAAACAATCATCGCCAACCTTTACACCATACTTTATATTGAACTCAGTACCTGTGCCAATAAAGGTATCCTTACCAATAACAATTGCCTTCCCTTCCGAAAAAACACCATCGTATTTAAAATAAACACCATGTTCTATCATACAATTATCATCGATAAAAACTTTATGAGGCCATGTAAAATACAGTTTCGAAAATATTACAGCCTTACCGAGATATGCACCTCGTGCAGTATAATACATCCATCTTAGCCAACGCATTAGTTTGACTTTCTTTTGATGTATCATGTATATCAGTTTGTAAAGCATAGTTTAGGTTTTGCTACCTTTCAAAGCTTTTATCAAAAAACTGGGAAGCAACCTGTTGAACGCCGAATACATCCTGAGCTGTTTGAATGTATACCTGTTATCAATAAAACAAAATTTGGCTAATGCAACTACATCCTTAAAACTCTTATTATTAGCCGACTCTTTAAAAAAAACATGACGCGTTTGATGGTGTAAAGCATATAATTTCTTTATTTCATCCGGATAATCATTGGTCAGGATCAGGTCTAATATCCCTTTAGACGAATTATCCAACCGCGTATTTTTTGCATTAACATCCAATTGTTTTACAGTATAGTTGCTGTTGTGCCCTCTCCATATTGATAACGGTTCATCAATAAAATAACAATACCCTTTGTTCAGCATAGCTAAAACCAAAAACTCATCAATGTACATATCTACTGCATCGGCTATGAAAACCGGCTTGAGTGTATCCGCCCTGGCCGCAAAGGTTGACCCGCCGCCAAATAACATCCTTCCGTTGTAAAAATACTTCAATACGGCAACGCCATCTAATTTTTTATTCAATAGTTCAACGGGGATGTGTTCTTGTCCGGCATCTTTACCATCTACAATAAATTTTGCCGGGTTAGCTACATGCACTATTTGTTCATCTTGTTCAAATACATTTACAGCCTTCGATATCTTATCCGCATAGAAATAATCATCCGCATCCAGGTTAAAAATGTATTTGCCTGTGCTTTTTTGGATCGCATTATATGTTGCGCTTGCCTTGCCTTTGTTTGACTGTTTAAAATATTTTACGGCTCCGCTTTTAATATGCGGTTGTAGCACCTCCTCTGTATTATCCGTTGAGCCATCATCAAACACGATGATCTCGATCTGGTTAACCGGGTAACTTTGCGTCAAAATACTTTCAATTGCCTCATTGATATAATGTGCATAGTTGTATGTTGGGATAATAACCGAAACTAAAGGAAGCATTTTTGCAAAATTTTAAACACGGTTATCATTACTCATTATCGTTTTCGGCAGATCTCAAAAAGGACTTAATGTCAGTACTCAATATCTTATCGATATTTTTCATGATCCTGGATATATCCCAATTCCACCATTTTATTTGTTCAAGTTTCTGTATGCTTTCATCATCAAACCTAAATTTCAAAACTTTCGCCGGGGTCCCTGCTACTATCGCGTAAGGCGGCACATCCTTCGTCACTACACTTTGCGTTGCAATCACGGCACCATTTCCTATGGTAACGCCCGACATTATCGTACTCCCGAAGCCAATCCATACATCGTTACCAATAATCACATCACCATTTGTTTGTGGGTGCCCACTGATGTGCGATGATTCTTCAAACATTACCGAAAACGGATACGTGCTTACCCAGTCAGGGCGGTGGTTCCCCCCTAAAAAAATGCTTACGTTGTGTGCTATTGAACAAAACTTGCCAATAACCAGTTTTGAGGATTCACCCGAGTAAACGATCAGCGGACTACCATCCGGGCTACCGTATGTATAATCGCCAATATCCCATCCCCTGTACTTCGGGTTTTTATTTAAAAAAATAGTAGGCTCCAGTAAAAACCTGTTTTTAATACTGTTATAAGCCCTTTTTATAAAAGCCCGGATCGTAAACTTGCTGTAAACAAAATTATATTGCGATTGGAAATTGCTTTTCATGCTAACTGTTTCGGTAATAACCCTATTTTAATTTTGACTTAGTTTTCTAAACTTTTCGTAAAGTTTATCTAATACATTCAAGCTTATGCTAAGCAGTTTGGGTGGCGATGATATACTGCCCGCCAGCCCGCTCTCTTTCGCAAGTTTCGCCCACGAATTATCCCATATATTATCCAACCAGAATTTTTTAGACCCGTATTCCGAAAACAACTTCAATGCCTCGTCCTCATACCAAAACTTCGTTTCGGTGCTAATCGTCCGCATATCTATCCCCAATTTCTCCCAGCCTTCAAACCACTTTGCCGGAGTTGCTTCTAGCTTATTTTTGTTAACATAATCAAAATTTCTCACATATATCCTTCTGCGGGCTAAAAAATGATTTTTCTTATAAACATTCTCCAGCATTGAGTAATACATCAACTTTGAGTTTTGTGCATTAATCCGGGTAAGTGTATAGTGCATTATCTTAACATCATCCAAATAAAGCTTATCAGCATACTCGGGTTGTGGTACCCTGATACTGTGTATCTTTAAAGGTTTATGCTCCACACCATCATCAACATAGCCCAAAGGCCATGGGTCGCTATAGCGGATAGCCTTGTTTGTATCAATATACAGATCAGGTTTTTCAAAAAACAAAACAGTTCCGGGCTTGCTATCCAGCATGGTTTTCCAGCCGGGGTTTGTCACGCTGTCGGCTGTTAACACCTCATCTGCGTCGAAAGCCAATAATATTCGTTTTGCATCTGGTTCCAGTTCCCTGGCAGTTTTTAAAAGCAATAACTGCCGCGATGCTTCGTCATATTGGCTGTCCTTATTATTGATCAAATGTACTTTGGGGTACTTTTTGTAGATCTCTAAACTTCCGTCGGTCGAATTCTGGTCGGCAATAATTATCCGGTCGGCAAATTGCGAGGTTACCGATAAAAACCGGTCCAGTATCCATGCCTCGTTTTTCACAGGGGTTAATACAATTATTTTAGTGCTTTCCATTCTATTCAAATTATGCATGGGCCGATCATCAACGCCCTCATTTTTTCATCACCATAAAAACATGTCCTCTAAACAAACCTTCTTTTCCGGAGGGATAGCTCACCTGCATGTTTTTTGAAACGGCCCAGCTTTCAACTTCTGCCCTACCCGCTATATAAACCGCGTCAAAATCGGGCCATACCTCATTTTGCTCGGACAAATAAAGACATATCGGGTTCGTATTTATCGTAAACGACCCTGGCTTTTTGGCTAAAATACGCATAGCATTTTTCATCCTTATTTTACTGTCGTATAAACTTACCACCGCATCTATAATTTTGCCTTTTTTTATCTTTTCCTTGGCCGACCTTAAAAAACTAAGGCCCATAAACTGCGAAGGAAATATATCGTATTCTACAAAATTCGGAAATATGACAACTATGCTACCACCTGGTTTTGTGATACGGTACATTTCTTCAAGTGCTTTTTTAGGAAAAACAAGGTGCTCAAGCACATAAAACGAATAAACCAGATCAAATGACCGATCAGAAAACCCCAAATGATAAATGCTTTTTGCATACCATTCAGATCCCGGCCACAAAGCCTTGTTTTTTTCGATCAGGTCTTCTGATATTTCTGTCCCGGTATATTTCACACCTTCGTCCAAAACAAGCCGCTTTCTTATCCTGCCCGTGCCGCACCCTATCTCCAGCAAATTCTTAAATTTCTCTTGTTCAAACCAATTTACAAAAGCGTTCGTGATCTCGTCGGTCGGGCCGTCATCCTCAGCCCCGTTGATCATCGTATTATATTTTTGTCGCCTGTTTAGCTCCGAATAAAAAGAAAACAGGTTGGCATCAAGCTTTTGTAATTCAACAGCATTATTTTCATCGGTACTTGCCAGCCATAAAAAGTCCCTGTTGCTCACCTGCCGCTCAATTTATTTTTGATCCGCACCATTTCTTTTCCGATAAGCTTCAAATTCACATCATGTATATCAAAACTTACCATCTTATTTTGCTTTCCTTGCAGCACATCATCGATCAATTTTATCCACCGTTGTTTAATTATTGATCTTGCAAAATTGTCTTTCACCCATTTGCTGCTGTTGTTTTTTAAAAACAACAGTTGCTTTTTATCATTCAATAACTTAATAACGGCATCGGCCAATTTATTACTATCGTTTATCAATAGGCCTGTTTTTCCGTTCTGAATAGTTTCTTTCAGGCCTCCGGTGTTGGCACCAATAACCGGAACATGATAGGCCTGGAAATCGATCGCGCTTAAGCAAAACGTTTCATTTGAGCCGTCCATGTTAGGATTAACTATCCCTAAATTTAACCTGTCCATAAATACAGGCATCTCATTAGGTGATATATGGCCAGTGAAATTAACGCCGTTAGCTTTTATCTCATTAAGGTCGTTCCCTAAATAGGGTTTAATATACTTATCCTCAAATTCGGGAACGGCAACTCCCAGATCTCCTGTCACCCTTGTGCGGTCATGAGTTTTGATACTGCCAATTACCGTAAGCGTAGCATCCGGAAAAGCTTGCCGTACTTGCGGCCAGGCCTTTGCAACCCAGTGAAAGCCCTTGCTCTCGCTTACCGCACCGATATAACCGATATGATGCCCATTGCCACTGTCGGCAGGTACAGCCCGTGCAACATAATCTTGCCCGTTATGTACATAGGTTACCTTATTAAAAAAACGTCGGTGCCGGTGCCAGTTTGCCTGGTTTTTTGATACACAAACTATCCGCTTTAAAAATCTGCTGCCGGCAAGTATAGCTTCAAAATCTCCTGTCGGGCCATTATGGTCCCACATAATAAAGGGTAAACCAAGTTTATCCAACATAGTGATACCCCTTTTGATACCATCATCGCCTTTGTTATTGAAAATAAAAACATCAACCGGCAATGTTTTTGCCATTTTCGCGGCATCAGCCAGGTCATCTGCTTTTATGGTTTTAATGTTTTTATATTCCTTAACATCCCCGTCTGCAAAAAAAACGACATCATAATACTCCGCCAGGTCGTTTACCAATAATAAAAGCTGCCCGTCGGTACCGCTCATGCCAACGTCGCCCCTCAAAAAGCTTTCAAAGTCCCAGCTCCCTAATTTTTGGACATCCAGGTAAAACCCGATCTTACTTTTCATGCCCTGTCAGCTTTGGAATAAGTGATACATAAGTATAAGCTGTAGCCCGATTTCACAATATCCAAAAACGCAACTCTGAACTTCAGTCTCAAAACATCCTTGATGGCCATTTTGATATAATCGAATATGCTCTTAAACAGGTGTTTGTTCACACTTTTATCGCTATGCTTTTCGGTATAATATATCCAGTTGGCAAACTCGATCTTCATGCGCGACAGCCTTTTTTTGACCGATCCAAAACGCACCGGATGCACCACCACACATTCGCGTAAAAATGGTACAGTACTGTGCATTTTTAGTTTCTCAAACATATCCTGATCTTCTTGCGCAGGTATCAGGTAAGTTTCGTCAAACCCGTTAACATCAGTAAACAAGCTTTTCTTTATGCAGATATTAGCGCTCCAAAAGCAATTACCTTCGGTATTCACCGGGCACTCTGCCATATCTTTTTTTAACAGGTTCAAATCATCGGGCAATATCGCACCTTCAAAGGCAGACGAACCGGGATATTTTGTTATGGCTTGTTTGTATTGAAAAAGAATATCTGCCTCAGGCAAAACATCGTCGTCAATAAACACCAGCCATTCACCGTTTGCATGTTTAGCGCCATTATTGCGGTTAGCAGCAGGGCCTGTTTTGTACCCGGCTACCCATTTTACCCAGGGGTATTTTTGATCGATCAGTTCTTTAGCTATGCCAGCGGCGCTATCATCCGTCACCAGTACTTCATAATCATTTTCATCACACGTCTGCACAGCAGGGCTTAACCCATCAAGGCATTTGCTTAACAGATCGTTACGGTTACAGGTTGGTATAATTACAGTGATCAGCATTCGTTTCCGCGGGTCTTATTTACCTCTAAACATTTTTACAGCTTGCTTTAACAGCGACAGCTTCCATCTCAATCTCTTGTATGCGCTTTTTTTATTTTTTGGGTCTTTTAACCGCTCATACCATAGTGCTTTTTCTCCATCGGTAAGGTAATTGATAAAAAGCTCATGTATGGGGCGTTCAATATTCATATTAAACCCCGCCCAATGAATAAGATAAGGTTTTTTTGTTTCATCGGTCCAATATCTGGCGTAATCTTCCGTCAAATAATCGCCGGCCCATGTCGATTCCATGTTATTTGGCGGCAATGTTAAATTGGTAACAGGTACGCCCGATAAAAAGATCAGCAAGTTTAACGCAACCTGGTCGTAGGTCTTGTAATTCAGACACGCATCCTTATACAACGGGTTTTCAACCGTTTTCTTCAGCGTTTCAAATGTATGTAATGTCGCGTCACATGCGTATTGCCCGGCATTAAAAACATTTTTTTGCCAGGTGGTACTTTTATCCTTATAAAATTTTGCTGTGGCATCAATACAGGTTTGCCCCGGGTTGTGCCAATGCCCGCACGATGTTATAAACCCGCTAACATCTTTCAAAACATCTTGGGGGTTGCGTAAAAACACAATGTCCGAATCCGCATATTGATAATTACCCGTTAACAAGCACTGGTATTTGCGCATCATTTTATGGGCATTGTTTGCTGTTAACCACGATGTAACCTCTTCTATTTCCCACCAGATACAATTTTCGGGCAGGTCAAATTTATTATCGTCATAAGGTATTACCCAAACCGGCAGATCACACCCAACAGCCCTAAGTGACCTAACCATGGCTAAAAAACGTATTTCACTATTTTTATTAGCTAACGAAATAATTTTCTCAATTTTCATATTTTCATTAATAATAATGAATTTATTTTAACTAACAAGCGCTTTTATTATGAATTTATCTTTAAGATTAGCGCGTATTATCCTTAGTGCCTGGTTAAATGCCATTTCCATCCCCGTTGCCAAATTTTATGCCTTACAGGTGTAGTATAATGCCGCATAGCGATCTCGTCAGTATTATACTTGGTCGAAAAATCAAACTGGTCCGACGAATCGATGATAAACTGACGCGGGTCGAGTATATCGGCTTGCTGCTTTCTAAAAGCATATTCGAACGACGATTGCTCCGAAAAGTAATGATATTGGCCTTTTAATGCGTCCATATACTCAAACACATCGTTACGATCAAATTTTTCATTCAAAATTAACAACCCCGAATTTAACGGATATATGGATTGCCTCGGTGTATCAAAATGCGTCCCGGTTTTGCCCCACATCGTATCGGGTGCGTACCACAAGCCGGTTGATAGTAACCCGCTCGTCAAATAAGCTGAAATGTTCTCATAAAAAACAATGTCCGAATCAAGGTATATGGTTTGATGGGTATACGTATGACCCGTTATAATATTGATCTTTTTTGCCAAATGGCAAAAGTCCAGGTATTCGGTAAGCGACTTCCGCTCTTTAACAAACGGGTAAACATCCCACTCTACGACTGAGACAAATGGAAACTGCTTTGCGAATATTTGTTTATGCTCACCGGTATACGAGCCATCCGAATAAATAACCCATTTGATCGGCGTACCGGCGTATACCAAAAAAGAATAGATAGAAAGTACTTGGTCTTCAAAACCCAGCGCGCCCGAAAAACTAATGATCTCAAAATCTACCTGCCCCGGTTTAACCAGATTTGAAATATTGAGAGACGGCAGTTCCTTGCGGAAGATATTCTTATTCCGCTCTGCCAGTTTCTGACATATCTTTTTGGTGATGCCACCCTGGTATTTTAGTTTCTTCCCCATTTCATTATTTACTGCTTCCCGGCAATTTGGTCACAACCCAATTTTCTCCGCTTCTCTTAAATACAGTTGCTCCACTTGTTTTGCAATGCCCCCCCACGACAGGTCATTAAGCACCGTATCCCTGTCTACAGGCGCTATGGTTCCTTTGATCAGCATCTTTACCGCCTCTGCAAAGTGAGTTATCCATTCCTGTTCGGTCACACCGGCCTTTATTACCCAGGGATATTTTTTTCCATATTCATTTACTTCGCCTACCTCCGAGCATAGTACAGGCAGACCCGCTGCCAGATATTCGGCAAACTTTATCGGGAACCTGCTTTGATTAAATGGTGTATCCATTAACGGTAACAAGCCCAGATCCATTCCCGCAGCAAAATAGCGGGTATCGGCCGGACTTAAACTCCCAAGGTAGTCAATACGGTCGCGCACCTCGGCTGATAGCCCATTCATCACATCCTCGTTTGGCCCGCATAAAGCAAAACGAATATCAACTCCTTGTTTCAGGCACCCGGCAAATGCCGTGAACGCCCAATGCAGTTCAAACCCGGTTTTACCCATAAAACCTACATATAATACATCTGGCTTAAGCCCGAGCTTTTGGCGCGATAACCCTTTTGCCGGCACCTCGTATTCCCAAAAACCGTTCGGGATTATATCTACATCCTGAGCGCCCCGTTCAAGGGCCAGTGTTTTGAGCAGTTTGCTGCAAACAGTTAAGTGTTTACTTATCGATGGTATCTTCTGCTCAAAGTGGGCTTTCATCTTATAGTCCCAGTTTGCGCGAAAATTTCTTTTTTCCTGGTCGCGCACCTCGTCCGACCACAGGTCGTCCCAATCAAAAAAAGTAATTTTTGCTTTGTTTTTTAAAGCATAGCGCCAGGGCAGGTAGACAGACAAAAACGGTTGAAAAACATGCGCGATATCGCAAACAGGAAAGCTATTAAAAATGCGGTTAAACGACGTTAGCGGATGGCTTACTGTACCAAAAAACGATTTCCCTTTTGCCCCTTTTGCTATATGATAGGTTATCCCGTCGCGGGTTTCTACACGTTCAACCGGGGCGTCATTATTATCTACCGAAAACACCTGCACCTCATGTCCCAGGTCAACAAGTCCGCGCCCTATATTATGCCACCTAAAGTAAGTCCCTTGTTCAGAGCAGTCGGCCGTCAGGAAAACTATCTTTAATTTATCTTTACTCATCCCTTATTTTCATTATTGCCAGCTTATGTTCCCGGCAATAACTATCTTTTGTATTTTTTATAATCTTTCAACTAAAGCCTTGTTCTTTTCGGCATAGTCAACTATCTCTTTCAGTATCGCTTCCGCGGATATTGTAGGGCTCCAGCCCCATTCTTCTTGTGCCAAACTGTAATCGCTAACGTACAATGGAATGTCAAAACTGCGGTTATCGGCTATACTGTTAATTTGTTTATCACCACCAAAATGCTGCTTGCAAAAAGCATCTAATTGTGCCAGGCTGTAAGTATTTTTGACTCCTCCGCCCAGGTTCATCAAACGGCTTACCGGTTTATCGGGCTGGTCTATCTGCATTTGTACCATCTTAAACAGATCGTATGGGTGGAAGAAATCGCGTGCCTGTTTCCCTTTGCCACCAAAACCGATATACGACAGCGGTTTATTAAGCAGGTACTGGTATATCCAGAATGAGAAAATGCCCTGGTCTATCTTGCCAAACTGGCCCGGGCCCGCTATAACCCCGCACCGGTCTATCCAAACAGGGAAACCAAAGGTATGATGATACTCCAACGCCAATACTTCTGATGCCAGCTTGGTTGACCCGTATAATGAAATTGGGGCCGCTGTGCTAAAGTTCTCTGCCACACCTAACGCCGAGAAGCCTTGCGGGCTAATGCCCTTGGGATCAATTACAAAACTGTCGTCGGTCTCTGTTAATGGTATGCGGTTCAATTCTTCAATGCTGTACACCCGGCTTGTACTCAGCATAACAAAGCCGGCGTTATCACGCTTGCACTTTTCGAGCAAATAAATGGTTCCGATAAGGTTGTTATTTACCAAACCAAAACTACCGCCTTGTAAACCCGCCAATACCGATGGGTTAGCGGCGCAGTCAATTATCCAGTCAACCTTAGGCAGATCGTCAACGTCTTCCTTGTTGCGGATATCGCCATGAAAAAAAGCACAATCCAGTTGTTTTAATAACGGTACGTTATGCTCGCTTCCACGGCGCGACAGGTTATCAATACCCATTAAAGTAACATTGGTATAATGTTCTTTAAAATATTTGGCCATCTGGTATCCTACAAAACCGGCTACGCCTGTTATTAAAACTTTCATCTGGGTACTAAATATTATTGTTTATAAACACATTCAGTTAACTTATCCTGGTTTTCCAGGCTTCAACTATTTGTCGGATGGTTTCTTCTAAACTGATGGTGATGTCCCATTGCGGATAATGCTCTTTCATTTTACGCAGGTCGCTGTAATAGCAAATATGGTCCCCCTCACGGTTTTTATCCACATATTCATACACCTGTTGCTTACCGCTAAACTTCTCGGTAATGGCAAATGCCTCTAAAATTGAACAGGTATTATCCTTGCCGCCGCCCAGGTTATAAACTTCGCCAACCCGCGGGGCATTAATAAACGCTTCCATAAAGCAGGCAATATCATGCGAGTGGATGTTATCGCGCACCTGCTTGCCCTTGTACCCAAAAACCGAATACTTTTTACCTTCAAGGTTGCATTTTACCAGGTAACTTAAAAAACCATGCAGCTCAACACCAGTATGGTTAGGGCCGGTTAAGCAACCGCCACGCAAACAACAGGTGTACATGTTAAAATACCGGCCATACTCTTGCACCATTACATCGCTCGCTACTTTTGAGGCACCAAATAACGAGTGTTTTGATTGATCGATGGTAAAGGTTTCGGCAATACCATGTTCATAAGCGGCATCGTCATAATCCCAGCGGGTTTCCAATTCTTTTAATTTGATCTTGTTTGGTGCATCGCCATAAACCTTATTAGTGCTCATGTGGATAAAGGGCGTTTCGGGCACAAACTGGCGGGTAGCCTCCAGCAAGTTTAAAGTACCTACCGCATTGGTATCAAAATCATCAAACGGGATAGCTGCGGCCCTGTCGTGGCTGGGCTGAGCTGCTGTGTGTACGATTACGTCGGGCTTGAGGTTTTTGATCAGGTCTAAAACCCCCTGACGGTCGCGAATGTCCAACTCATGATGATGGAAATTACTGATCGTATCTGCCAGCCGCTGTTGGTTCCACCGGGTATCGCCCTGTGGGCCAAAAAAAACTGCACGCTGATTATTATCTAAACCATGTACCTGGTATTTGTTTGCAAAGTGCATACAAACCTCCGAACCTACGAGGCCCGATGAGCCTGTTACTAATATCTTTTTCACGGTGATGTATCGTATTTGTTAAACCCAATAACTTTTAAATATCTCTAATTCAATTTTCACAAATGTTCCGTACCGCATCCAAAAAGGCATATACTTTTTCCGGTGATGGAGTAGTAATGTACCATAGGGGCTGTTTAGTTTGGGTTGCTGATGATACGGTAACAAAAGGTATTCCTTTTCAACCCTAAACTCTTTTGGCTTGTAATGATTGCCAAATTGCGATGCACACCTGTATAATTCCAACTGGTGCTTTTCGGCGAGTAACGATATAACGGCCTGATCATGTATGTGCGAAAACAGGTTTTTAAAGTTGGGCAAGCCCTCCCTGTTTTCGGTATCCGTTAATATTTGTTCGTTACAGCAGTAAGATAGCCATTCTTTTACAAAATTCATAGCCGATTCGCATTTTCTGTAAATATGAAAATTTGCATCAACCTGCGGCGAGTCCCAATATTGCTCGCTGTCTAATCCCATTAAAACAAAAGCATCCCTTTTTGCCCAGTATTTATTTTTGTTTACCTCAACATATAAGTTGTAGTTACTTACCTCAATATCCTGTGTACGGGGAAAGTAAGATGAACCCTGGTAATTTTCAAACAGCACCACACCGCTTTTATTGGTTTTTGCTATTTCGATCAAGGGGTCCAACGGTGCCACAATATCCACACCCGAATCACAGTATACCAATATGTCCCCTTCATTCAATGTCTTGAGCACCTCGTATATATAATAAGGCTTCCAAAGCCAGTAACCTGCACCTCGTTTTTGTTGCGTAATAGCAATGTGCTCGCGGTAAAAGTCGGTTTTAACAAAGTGTTTGCTTTTAAATGCCCTGATATCGGTAAGGCCATGTTTTTTTGCCGACGTGAGCAGTGATGCCCTTGCCGGGAAAAAATTTGGGGTAGCAAATGTTACAAAAACTGTTTTACTCATACCTTTTATTTCGACTGTATAATTTGTTCAGTTTTTAATTTTACAACACTGTTGGCCGGTATCGACTTATAGATCAAATTATTAGCGCCTATTACCACGTTATCGCCAATTTTCACATTCGGTAGTATTACCGTGTTGCTGCCTATCCAGCAATTTGCACCTATCTCAATACTGCCAAACTTCATTCCCTGCTGCGCAGTTAGCTTATCGTGGTCTGTGAACAAATGGTTATGATCGTACAAGCGCACCCCTTCTCCAAAAATGGTATTGGCACCAATCGTGATCTTATCCATACAGTTTACTGAGCAGTAATTGTTAAAGAACACGTTCTCGCCCACCTCAAGTTTTCCTTGAGCGCTACATATAAAGCTGCAATACTTCCGTACCGCCACACCTTTATTTAAAAGTATACCGGCCTCGCCCGATTGTATATCGATATTGACCGAATTATCCAACGCGAAATCCGCATCGCAGGTAAATTGTGTTTTCCATAAATATTTATAGTAAGCCAACTTGATGCGGTTTCTGGCATCGGCTGCTTTTTTATAAATTTTAAAAAATATCTTTAACATCGTTTAATTACCTCAACCAGCTATTTTAGCAATTATCCTCACAGGATATAGCGATAACTTACCTAATTTTTTTACGAGCAAAATTCTAAATTTATAAGTTCCTTCTTGTATGATAAGTGCCAACTCACTTAGCAGCGACACCGCCTCGTCCAATTTATTTGCCATTATCAATTTACTCACCAATGGGTTAACCGCATCTTTCAAATATCCTTTTACCGCCTTTGGATCATCCAACTGGTTACTAAAATTTTTAAGCATACAGGTTAGTTGAGCCACATACATTTCCAACCCTTTGTTCGACATGTTGTTACCATGCCTGCGATAGTAAAAAAGCGGCTCGTCCAGGCCATAAAAATTCACTTCGTTTCTGGCAAGTTTAAGCCAGCAATCCCAGTCTTCGCATCCGTAAAAAAACGCCCTGTCTTCCGAAAAACCTATCTTTTTAATAATATCAGCCCGCAACATTACCGAAAGCACCGGTATGTAATTGTTTTTGTAGATCGCGTTATACATTTGCCGCGCGCAATATCTTCCGCATACGGTTGGATAAGGCGTCAGGTCCTGCATGTTATCTTCGTTAAATATCCAGCCGTTGGTATAAATAAAGTCAACATCTCTCTGTTCCCGGCTAACCAAAACCTGTTTTTCTAATTTATCCATGTGCCAGATATCGTCCGAATCAAGAAAAGCCACCCAATCACCTTTTGCATTTTTGATCCCCGTATTCCTGGCCGCTGCTAAACGCATATTTTGCTGCGTAATAACCCGTATCCTTTTATCCTTTTGCTGATAACCTTCGGCAATGCTTAACGTGCCATCAACCGAACCATCATTCACAATGATCAGCTCCCAATTTGTATACGTCTGCCCTATCACACTCAAAATTGATGCTTCAATATATTTTTCGGCATTATAAGCCGGCATTATGACTGAAATATATTCCATCATCGATCAGGTGTTATATTTACTAATATTTTTAAACACCTATCTTTCGTCTAATTTTTCTCAACTCATTCTTAATGTCCCATACCAGTTGCCGGGTAAATGACAACTTAGATGGTTGGTGAGCAGATAGGCCCATATCCACAAGCTGGTACGACTTTTCCCTTTTAAACCCTTCAAACCTTTTAAACAGGTCATAATAATCCTTTGCCCGGGTTGCCACATCGTAATTTTTTTGGGCCGAGTTTAAAGCATTCGCACTTTTAGTTTCTAATAGCGCCCTATCAGCATTTAACTCTTTAATAATTGAAGCCGCTTTTTCAACATCTCTTATTTCGGTAATATAACCAATATCGGGCGTTACTACCCTTTCAATACCCGTATTAAACCGGTACAATATCGGTACTAGGCCAACACTCATTGCCTCCAACAGCGAAACCGGGGTACCATCCAAAACAGACGGTAATATAAACAGATCGCATGTTTGTAATTCAGCAAATATTTGCTGCGTTGTATCAAGCGTTTTATGTGTAAAGTTGCTTTTTCGTTTAATATCGCCTAAAAAATTCTCTTTTTCGGGGCCATCGCCAATTATCAGCCATTCCACCAGCACATTTTCCTTTTTTAACAGCGCATCTATCTTGAGCAGGTCATAAATACCTTTTTCGTAACAAAGCCTGCCTATAAAAGCAATTTTTAATACGTTGGCCGGATTTGGCCCTCGCCTTTCTGTTGCCAGGTTAATGCCGTATGGTAAAAAAAAGATGGCATGCTTTAAAAAAGGGAATAGTTGCTGTAACTCTTCGTATAGTTGATAGTTATGCGTAACAATTACATCGATCACATTAATATATTCGCGGGCAAGCGCGAGATACAAAACATCGTGAACCAAATAGAAAACAACTTTATTTGATTTTGGGTGCAGTAACAAAGCATCCAGTTCGGGCCGGTGGTTGGCTAAAACCACGCCAGGCTTATTGGATATATAAACCTCTACTATAGCCGCGTTGTGTGCCTGGCCATCTGCCGGATCGTATTTAACTATCTGCTCATTAATATTATAGGGTGCCGGCGGCAAAACACCCGGATGCCCCTTTGCTTCGGATAATACCCAACTTTTCTCAAAATAACCTTCAGCATCGTTAGATAACAGATTGAAATAAAACGACTGCACCCCACCAAGGGTATGCTGACTAAAGGCTACTAATTCTGGTTTTGCAGTACTCATGGTTAATTAAGTGTTTTCAACCAGTTTACATACCCGGATATACCTTTTAACATATCTGTATTGGGCGAATACCCTAATTTTTTGATCTCGTCAATATTGGCCCGCCAATTAATCGGGTCGCCATGTCGCTGTTCGTTATTAAACTTCAGCAGGATGGAGTTATCGTAAACATCTAAAAAGGTTTCTGCGGCTTCTTTAATGGTGGTTTCAATACCATTGGCTAAATTATAGGTCTGAGCAGTCATTGGCGAACGGCCCAATATTAAATACAACGCATAAACAAGGTCGTCAATGTAAATAAAGTCACGACTTTCATTACCGGTTCCCCAAAGCAATAGTTCTGTGGGTTTTACCTTGCATTTTTGATACAGGTCCCAAAACAACTGCTTACGTAAACCCGGTCCATAAATTGAAAATGGCCTTACAATAGCTATTGGCATTTGGTACAGTTGGTAATACTCTTTACACAACAATTCTGAAATTTGTTTGTGAAAGCCGTACGGAGAAATAGGAGATAAATTATCACCTTCTTGAATTGGCAATTTTTGAGGGTTACCATAAACCGCCGCGCTTGATATGTGGATGTACTTACACCCACTATTCTTTAAACGGATAAGGTCGAGTATCCGGATCACATCTCCGCAATTGGCTTCAAAATCAGTTAAGGGGTGTTCAATTGAAACCGGTACGCTGCCGTTCCCGGCAGTATTAATGCAGGCATCAAATTTAGTTGCCGAGAACAGTTCATCAAAAGTTGGCTGTACTCTTGAAAGCTTGGTATAATTATAGGCACCGCGAGGATAATCAACCAGATCGCAGCCATACACATCCCAACCCTGCTGCTTAAAATACACCGCGCAGGTATGGCCTATAAAGCCTTCGGAACCTATGATTAAAATATTCATTCTGTATCTTTTAAGAAAACAGCAGGGTTACCGCCAACAACTGTATAGCTTTTTGTCGACTTAGTAACTACGCTTCCGCAACCCACTATAGTCCCCTCAGCAACGGTCACCCCTTTTGTAATTATCGAATTAAAACCTATCCAGGTTTTAGATTTAATTTTTACAGCCTTTGATTCCACAACGTCCCAATTTTTATATTGATAGCCTTTCTTCCAATCGGTAACATCATTTTTGCGTTCAACCGATTTTAACGAATGGGCATTGGTATCAATTATTGTACAGCCCCACGATATCATTACATCATCCTCTATGGTGATAGATTCCCTGCAAAACAAAGTGGTTTGAGGACCAATGGACACCCGGTCTCCGATCACCACCTTTGCCGTCGGCGAATTCAGCGCTATAGTACCCATTAAATGACATCCATTACCAATAATCACGTTTGGATAATTTTTTTGAAACTCGTAGTTGTATATGCCCAATCCATCCAGTAAACAATCTTCTCCCACCAGCAAATTACCATTTGCGATCAACTCCCCAAACTGTATTTTCTCTTCGACAGGTTTTCCAATAAACTTTTTTAACCTGCTTTTTGCAGCTATCAGAATTTGTTTAACGCTTTTTAACTTCATGGTAATTAATCATTCAAAAACGTTACTTTTTAATTCTGGTTACCAAACCGTATGGAAGCGCCTCTTTAACCAAACTCTTAAAAGACGTCTTTCTCCTGCTTTTTGTGTCGGCAAGGCCTACAAACGCATCATTATTTGCGTGGCCAAAATGCGCGTGAAATATATCGGTGATTTTGTGCCAGTCCCTGGTTAATATTCTCGAATAGATACCCTTCCAAATATCAATAACGTTAACGTTACGGGATTTAGCAAGCTCACTTATTTTCATTGATCCTTCAAGGTGCCATGCGTACCGGTTTTCTAAATTTACAGCATTACCGCCATTACCTTCGTGGTTTCTAACCCCGCATAAAACTTGTGGATTAAAAATGATATTGCCGTGTAAGGCTAAATAGGGGTATAATATTCGATCTGCGTACCATGGTTTTGAATCCTTAAGGCCTTCCTCGTTAGCATGTTTTAAAGAGCTTGTTCTTGCAACCATTGATGACATGTGAAAAGGCGTAAACAAGTAACATATACTCGCAACATCGGCAAAACTCAAACAAACATAGTTGATATTTAAAGGTTCGCTCGTAAAATGAGTAATTACAGACGGGTTATGAAAATGGGCATCATTCAATATTTCGTTTTTTGCGAACACAAAGTTTGAAAAATAAGCCGCAATCGACTCATCCGATAAGGCTTTTAAAGCACTCTCCAAATGTGTTGGATACCACCAATCATCGTCGTGTAATATTGCCGTATAATCGGTTTTTGATTGATTGATCAACCAATAAATATGCTCTACCGCTGTAATTTCAAGAGGTTGTTTATAATACGTGATATTTAATTCGGGAAACCTATCACAGACTAATTTTGACTTATCGTCATCGCTGTTTTCGGATACTATAATGGTATCAATATCAGAAAAAGCTGTTTGGTGCTTAATGCTTTCTAATACAGTTACTAAATATTCGTGCCTTTTATGGCAAGGTATAATTACAGTTACCGACATCCCTTATCAATTAGTTTTTAAATTATTTACCCTTGAATGTACTCCCTGATCACATCCGCCATATAATCATAATGCGACTCGTTTAGCCCCGGCCAAACACCCAGCCAGAACGATTGGTTCATGATGATATCGGTGTTTGGCAATTCACCAATTGTGCGGTGTTTTATGTCCGCATAGGCCGGCTGCCGCAGCAAATTACCGGCAAATAGCAACCTTGTCCCTATTTTTTTTTCCTCCAAATGCTGCACCAGCATATGCCGGTCGGCAGCGTCCCCTTCGCGCAGGGTCATTAAAAACCCAAACCACGATGGTTCACTGTGTTCAGTAGGCTCCGGCAGGATAAATATTTCCTCAAATTCTTTCATCCGCTCGTAAAGCGCTTTATAATTTTCCTGGCGACGTTTTACAAAATGGTCAACCTTTTTCAATTGCGATACCCCAAAGGCGGCCTGCATATCGGTAACTTTCAGGTTAAACCCAATGTGCGAATAGGTGTATTTATGATCGTAACCATAAGGCAATGTGCCCAATTGCTGCGAGAAACGACAACCACAGGTATTGTCTTTACCGGGTTCGCAATAACAATCCCTTCCCCAATCTCTAAAGCTTTCGGCCAATTTAGCCAACTGCATATTATTAATGAGTACTGCCCCGCCTTCGCCCATGGTGATATGGTGCGCCGGGTAGAACGAAAAAGTAGCAATATCGCCGAACGTACCGGTTTTTTTGCCGCGATAAGTTGCCCCCAATGAGTCGCAATCATCTTCTACCACCCAAAGGTTATATTTTTTTGCCACACGCATCACTTCGTCCAGGTTGAACGGGTTCCCAAGCGAGTGGGCGATCATGATGGCCTTGGTTTTTGGCGATACAGCCGCTTCCAGATCTTCGGCCTTAACATTATGTGTGGCTATATCTACATCCACAAATACCGGGATGGCACCAAACTGGATCATGGGGTTTACCGTGGTGGGAAATCCCGCCGCAACTGTGATCACTTCATCACCAGGTTTAACCGCGCGTTCGCCCAGTTTTGGCGAGGTAAGCGCGTAAAATGCAACCAGGTTGGCCGATGAACCGGAGTTAACCAGTAAGGCTTTGGGTGCGCCAAAGTAGGCAGCAAAATCTTTTTCAAACTCGTTGGCAAAACGCCCCGCTGTAAGCCAGCCATCCAGGGCCGCATCCACTCCCAACAAAATGTCCGCTTCGTCTAACACTTTGCCCGTTACGGGTATATAATGCTGGCCTGCAACAATTGGCCGGTTAATATTTGCTTGCAGGGCTTTTGATAAATGTCCTTGCAGATCTGAATCTATATTTTTAAAAGCGTGCATATCGTTCTTATTATGGGGATAGTCCTTGTTTTTTTATTAAACCGATTTTTTATACCAATCTATCGTTTTTCTGAGGGCCTGGTCAAAATCGATAACCTGTTGTACACCCAGGTCCTTTTTAATTGCCGATGTATCGGGGACCGATACAGAAGGGTGGGCCGGGTACTGCTTGGAGTACTTAACCAAAACTTCTATCTTGTTCGTAAAATTAGCGGTGATCCTGCCGGATAAGCTTTTTAATGAAATGGCTTCGTCCCCGCCAATGTTATAAACCGACCCTGCTTTACCATTTGCCAGTGCGTTTAATATCCAAAAGGCCATATCGCTACCATACAGGTAACTCCTGATGGTATTCTCGTTACCCAATATCCGGATCGGGCCGCCTAAAATGCTGTCGCGTATAAAGTTATTAATGGCCCATGGTTTTTCAAGCTCCTGATACGGCCCGATAAACGAAAATGGGCGCAGAATAACAATAGGCAGTTTTTGTTGATTGCGATATACCGCGCACACTGTTTCTGCAATCCGTTTGCCCTCGCTATAGGCCGCATTTACGGAGTTAGGGTCGGATATGCCGATCTGGCTTTCTTTAACCGCGGATACAGCTTCGGGCTGGTGCCCGTAAATGTTGCTTGAACTAATGTGTACAAATTTTTTCAAACCTGGCAGGCGCAAACAGGCATCCAATAAAACCTGTGTGCCTTTATAAAAGGTATCGATGGTTTTTGATGGGTTGGTAGAGTGCTTGCGGTTATCGGGGGTACCCGCCGCGTGAATTATCCATTGTACATCTTCGGGTATGGTGCTGATGTTACGTACATCCTGCTCAATTAAGTGAATGAAGGTTTGTTTGGCCAAATGCGGTACTTCTTCTTTATAGTCCTGTACGTTTCTGGCCAGTAAGTATAGTTTGATATTAAATTGGTATTCTTTGTTAAGCAGCATCACCGCCTCTGCGAGCCATTTGCCCATAAAGCCAGTGCCACCGGTAATGAGGATGGATTGGTTACGAAGAGCCTCCAGCGATTCCTGACGGTCTGACAGCGACTTTATACAGTCGGATTTTAACGCGTTGATGAGTTCCGGTTTCATTTTTTGTTCAATTTAACTATATCCAGTACAACCTCAATGATCAGGTCTTCCTGACCGGCAACTACTTTGCGTTTCCCTAACTCAAAATACACGTCGCGCTGGTCTACATTATATTCTTTTGAAATACGGGTTACATGCTTGGAAAACCCCGAAAAAACACCTGCCAACCCACTCACAATACTTTCCGATTTAATAACCGGTATTAATGGCATTACTTCACGCTCTGCTATATCTGCCGCATCGAGTATTTTGTACAGGTCGATACCGGTTGAATATCCTAACTTGGCTAATACCGCTATTAATACTTCAAGCTGGGCGTTACCTGCCCCTGCACCAAAACCCCGCGCTGTACCATCCAATATGGTGGCGCCGGCTTCTATAGCTGCTACGCTGTTGGCAATGCCCATACCAAGGTTATTGTGTCCGTGAAAACCCACCGGTACTGATAACCCATCAACCAATGCAGCTATCCTTTCGGTCACATCTGCGGGCAGGTAAGCCCCCGCCGAATCCATGATGATGATCCCTTCGGCGCCATACAGCTCCATTTTTTGTGCTTCTTCTACCAGTATGTCGGGCGGGGCCATATGGCTCATCATTAAAACACCGTAGGCTTCTTTCCCTTTTTCGCGCACAAAACCCAGGTGCCGTTGGGTAATGTCGGCCTCGGTGCAGTGCGATGCCACCCTGATCACATCGACCCCTATTTCGATCGCGCGTTTCAGGTCCCTTTTTATAGTTGCAAAGCCCGGGATGACGTGTATCCCCAGCTTACTCTTACTTAAATGCTCCCGGGCCGTGGTCAGCATCGTTACATCGTCTACGGCGCTTTCGCCAACCTGTAATGATGAGGCGCCCAATCCGTTGCCGTGCCCTACTTCAACTATCGGCACATTGGCCTTGTCAGCGGCTGCACAATAAATGGCTATTTGCCCTGCTGTTAGCTGGTGTGCTACAGCATGGTTACCATCGCGCAGGGTAGGGTCACTGATCAGTATACGGGTCATAAACTTCTTTTTATAATTTAATATGAGGAATTTATCCTATACCGTTAATTGCGCTATCTTTTGTTGATGCGCTTCCGGGTGCAGAAAAAAGAAATTCGTTTCGACCGTCTGCTCATCTACAAGTCCAAATGGCAACAAACTGGTGCCGTTGGTCACATAACAATTATATCCTAAGCCCTTATAAAAATTGATAATATCATTGGGGTGGTAATTGAATTTTGCTGCCCATTTACGCAGCATTTCCGAAAAAACAACGGGCTTATGTGTCCGTAAAGTTTCCTCGGCACCCTTAAACACCATAAACTCCGCCCCCTCTACATCGCATTTGATAAAGTCGATCTTCTTTACCCCGCTGGTCGCCACGTAATTATCAACGGTATTGGTGGTACATTCCAGTTCCTGCATCTGGCTGCTCCCGGTTATGTTTGCTGCCGATGCTGCCCCGGGCATGGCCGGTGAATAAAAAAACTTGATCTTGTCTTGTTTATCCGAAAAAGCAAAATTTTCGAGGGTAATATTTTTGAAGCCATTTAAAGCGACATTGCCCGTCAGTTTCTGATAGGTCTCGGGGATAGGCTCAAAAGCGTATATTTTGCCATCGGTTAACAATGGTGCGATGTGGTTGGTGTACCAGCCTATGTTTCCGCCAATATCAAATACCGTAAAGCCCGGCTCGATCAGCGCATAGATCATGGCCGAATCTTCGGGCTCATAAGTGCCAAAATTAAAGGTCTCGATCGGGGTGGTCCGTTTATCCAGCAGGTCACAAATAAAACTGATACCGCCAGCGTGATAAGATGTTTTACGCGAGGTCATGATCAGCTTATCATCTTCGATGATAACTTTGGCGATATCCCCGCTTTTTAAAAACGAAGCGTAATCAAATAAGGTCATATGCTTATCGTGCATCCGGTCTATAAATTCCGTCTTGCTGATCTGTCCGCTGTTGTATTGGGTTTTTATTTCACTTAATGTCATTGCGATGGCTTTTAGTTTTTTAATTTTTGTTTGGCGTACTCTTCGGCTACCGCTATGGCAGCGCAATTTATGATATCCAGGTTACCGGCATATTTAGGTAAATAATCGCCTAAACCCTGGGCCTTTACCATTACTACGATCCGGCCATTCTCGTATATTGGTGCAACCAGTAACTGATATCCGGGCACATAGGCCTTTATCTTTTCAATCATGCTATTTACAGCAGTTGTCAATGCAGGTATGTCTGGGCTGTCCACTTTGGCAAATATGGTAGTTTGCATATCTATACAGGGATCAGCCGGGTTAAGGTTCAAAATGGCCTTGGTCTTTTTCGCTCCCGAAAACAGCCGGACGCCTTCCTCCGTGGTTTCTATATATTCATCAAGGTTAAGCCGCGTTGCCGGGCCTGCACTGCGTGATGCGATACTGGATACTACTTCTATGTACTCCACATCGGCATGGGTCTGGCCTATCAGATATGCGATAGGAATAGACGCCTGGCCACCACAGGTTACCATATTTACGTTTTGCTGTAAAATGGCTTCGTTAAGGTTAACAGCGGGTATACTTAAGCCTCCTATTTTAGCAGGGGTCATATCAACAACCACTTTACCCATATCTTTTAATATGGCCCAATGCTGCTGGGCATCTTTGGCCGAGGTGGCGTCAAATACCAGGTCGCAGCACTCAGGGTCTTTCACAATAGCATTGATGCTTTGATCAGAAACTTTCACTCCCAGACTAATGGCTTTGGCCATCCCAGGTGACGACAAGTTGCGCCCTATGAACAAAACACAGTCCAGATACTCCGAACGTTGAATTTTGATCAGCAGGTCTGTCCCGATGTTGCCGCTCCCTATAATAGCTACCTTTAGTTTTTCCATTCCTGCTATCTTTTATACTTCAATATCTGTTGATTTTGGATGCAGGCCGCCGAGCATATTTTTTGCCAGCTCTGCCCGGGGGATAAAGGGCGAAAGGTCTTCTAATGGCGGCGATATCAGCGATCCGTCTTTTTGAATGGCCAGCGAAAGCTTGGGCACAAATGCCTGTTGCGGGTGCATAAATACCTCGCAAATAACCGGCCCGTTATGGGCTTGTATCTCGGGTAGGTATTTGTCAAAATCTTCCCAGGTACGTACCCTGAAATTCTTAAACTTAAAAGCATCCGCTAAAGCGCTAAAATCGGGGCAGCTTACGCCCGACTTTTCATCAGTACCCGCTGCCCGTCCGTTAAATAATGCCTTCTGGGTATGTTTGATCATCAGGTAACCGTCGTTATTGAATATAAACAGTTTAATGGGGAGTTGATGGTGGGCCATGGTTTGCAGTTCCTGCAGGTTCATCATCATACCGCCATCACAATTGAGGCACATTACTTCGCCCCGGTTGGTGGCAAAGGACGCCCCCAGCGCGGCCGGCAGCCCGTAACCCATTTCTCCCAAACCGGTGGAAGTCATTAAGCGCTGCCCTTTCTTTAATTTTAAAACCTGGTGCCCGCTCAATAATGCCGTACCCATATCGGTAACTACAATCTGATCTTGTTTAAAGTGCTGGCACAAACGCTCCATAAATGGATACGAGTTTATAAACCCATCTTTATCCGGATGGTCTGTCGGGCTTACCCAGGGGTATTTCGCCCGGTAATTATCACATTGCGCCACCCAGTTTTGATATTGATCTGGCTTAATATCATTAAGTTGCAGCAACAGTTCTTCTAAAAAATCTTTCGCATCGCTCACTACACTGTGTTTATAGCGGGCTTCGTATTTCAAAAGCTCATGCTTGTCAATATCAACTATGGCGATTTGAGCATCTCGGGCGAGTTCGTTGATCTCATATCCTATTTGGGAAATGGCCATCCGCGTGCCTATGCAAAGCAGATAGTCGCAATTTTGTACCACAAAATTTGCGCAGCGCTGCCCGTAGGTGCCCGCCCGCCCGTAAACTAACGGATGGTCTGAATCTACCATGTCTATCCCTGCCCAGGTTACCAATGCAGGGATACCCGATCTTTCCAGTAACGGCTCCAACAGGCTGGTTGCTCCGGCTAACCGTATGCCGTGTCCCAACCATAACAACGGTCTTTTTGCTGCTTTTAGATCAGAAACAATTGCCGCTACCTGGCTTTTTAGGGTTGATGGTTGGGGGGGGGCCGGCCGTCCTTCAAATGGCAATATCTCTGCATCTGGCACTATTGCCGACTGGATGTTCATCGGTACATCTATCCATACCGGACCCGGGCGCCCTTCGGTAGTTATGGCATAGCCTTTTTCCAACTCGGCTATCGCCCCTTGTGGGTCGCTAACCTGGTTCGAATACTTGGTTACTTCTTCTACCACTTTTGCACTATGGTAACCCTGAACGCCAAACATCCTCAGGTTTTTGTGCAGGTCAAAATACTTGGAGTTCTCGTTACCCGAAATAATAAGACAGGGGATCGAATCGGCCCAGGCGCTCACTACACCGGTTAACCCGTTGGTTGAACCCGCACCTGTTGTTAACAGGGCCGCTGTTACTTTCCCCGTCAGCCGGTAATAGGTCTGGACAGCCATACACGCCGCCTGCTCGTGGTGCACACATACGATCTCTGTATATCCCCTGCTGTATATCGAATCAAATAGGTGCGCATTGCCTGCACCTATGATACCAAACACATGCCTGATACCCTTCTCTTCTAAAAACAACGCTATCGCATCACTTATTTTCATCCCTTTTTACCTCGATCTTTTTTTATGCTATGTCAAATAACTGGATATCGTTTTGGCGAAACCCGTTGTAATATCAGTATCCGGGCTCCAGCCCAGCGACTTTAACTTATCTATATTGGGTGTATTACGCAACAGCGGGCTTTTCAAATAATTGTTGGTTGCCAAAACGGGCTGTTTAATAATTTTTAACGGAGTTTTTCCCAGTTTCACAACCGCCTCGGCAAGTTCAATTATGCTATGTTCCTCATCCGGGTTGCCCACATTGTATGCTTCGCCAGGCTCGCCTTTTAGTAAAACTGTAAAAAAAGCCACTGTGGCATCCTTTAAATAGCAAAACGCCCGTCGTGCGGATCCATCGCTTTTCATTTCAATGTCTTTTCCATTAACCACATCCGAAACAAAATCGGCGTATACGCGCCCATCATTTAATGCCATGCCCGGGCCGTAGGTATGAAACGGACGTACTACTTTTGCATTTACCCCAAATTGGTGAAAATAGCTAACACAAATATTTTCGCCCATGCGTTTGCTTTCGCCGTAACAGGCCCTTACCGTCATCGGATCGAGATAGCCATAATAGTTTTCTATTACAGGGTTATGCGCCTCTTCTACCTGACCATACACTTCGCCCGAACTAAAGTACAAAAACGATTCTACTTGGTGCTTTTTTGCCAGGTTCATTAAATTAAGGGTACCTAAAACGTTAGCACTTAATGTACCTACCGGATCGATCCCGTAATATTTAGGACTGGCCTGACTGGCCGCATGAATAACGAAATCTATTTTTCGGTCAATATTTATATCGGCACAAACATCTTGTTCTAAAAAAACAAGTTGTTTGTTATCCAGATATTCCGCAAATCTCGTTTTAGCTTTCTCAATATTGCGCACCAAAGCAACAACCGTAATATTGCGTTTATTACCACCCTGGTTTAAGTAGAGTAACGTTTCTACCATATATGCAGGCAAAAAACCATTAGCACCGGTAACCAAAACCGTTTTATTAAAAAAAACGGACCATGGCAGGTTGTTGCTAACTATATTTTCCAGATCGTGCTTCACAATACTATTCATATTCACTGGTTATAGCCCGATGTATTTATTGATTTGCGCCTCTGTAACTGTTTCAATACCTTGAGGGTTGTCATTGTACTCCTTATACCAGTCAATAGTATAACGCAATGCCTCTGAGGCGTTTAACTTAGGTTTCCAGCCTAACTCTGCTATTGTTTTACTGATATCTAATTTTAGCAGCCCGGCTTCGTGCGGCTGGCCGGCCTGCGGGCTAACTACATACTGGCCACTTTGCCAATGTTCAATTGCCATCTCAACCATTGCTGAAACAGGCAGGGCGTCATTTACATCGGGGCCAAAATTATAGGCCTGGCTATATTTTTGGGGATACTGGCTCAGCCGGCTTCCCAACATCAGGTACCCCAGCAATGGCTCCAATACGTGTTGCCACGGACGAACAGAGCCCGGATTACGTACGTTAATGTTTTCATTTTTTGATAAAGCCCTGATCACATCGGGTATCAGCCTGTCTTTTGCCCAATCACCGCCGCCTATTACATTCCCGGCACGTGCAACTGCAATGGCCTTTAGGTGTGTATTAAACTCTTTGATGTTAAAGAACGAGTTCCGGAAGCTATCAATTACCAGCTCGGCACAGGCTTTGCTTGCACTATACGGATCGTAACCGCCTAAACGATCGTTCTCGCGATAAGGGTATGGCCACTCATTGTTATGATATACCTTATCGGTAGTGATAAGCACTATCATACATTTTTTGTTTAGTGCCCTTAAACTGTTTAAAAGATTAGCTGTTCCAATGGCATTTACTTCGAAAGTATCAACCGGGATATCGTAAGATAACCTAACCAAAGGCTGCGCAGCCAGGTGAAAAACAAAGTCGGGTTGAAAAATGCTGGCCACGTGATCAAGCTTAGCTTTGTCCCTAAGATCGGCTATTGTTGATTTGCATAGGGTATTGCCCTTTAATAGATTGAACAGATCAAAAGAGTTTTCAGGCTCAAGCGCGTATCCTTGTACCTCGGCACCAAGCATAGTCAGTATTTTAAGAAGCCAGGCCCCTTTAAATCCTGTATGGCCGGTAAGCAATACCTTTTTACCCTGATATGTATTTTTTAATATGCCAAACATTTCACCAAATTTTCCATGGGGCATTGTTGGTATCCCACATCTCGTTTAAATCGTTTTTATCTTTTAAGGTGTCCATTGGCCGCCAAAAGCCGTCGTGTTTAAACGCGTTCATTTGACCATCATTGGCTATCTCTTCCATCGGCGCCTTTTCCCATACGGTAAGGTCGCCGCCTTTAATATAATCAAAAACGGCTGGCTCGCATACAAAATAGCCCCCATTTATCCATGAGCCATCGCCTTTAGGTTTCTCAAAAAAAGAATGAACCTCGTTGTTTTCGGTTATGTTTAATACACCAAACCGGCCCGATGGCTGTACCGAGGTTACCGTGCAGTATTTATTACCTTTTTTATGAAACTCCATCAGCGATTTTATATCAATGTTGCCTACCCCATCGCCATAGGTTAACATAAAGGTTTCATTATTAACATAACTTTGGATGCGTTTTATTCGGCCGCCCGTCATTGATTCATTTCCGGTATCTACAAGTGTTATCTTCCATGGCTCGGCCTGTGAGTCGTGTACTTCGACCGAATTGTTTTTGAGATCGATAGTTACATCCGACCGATGCAGAAAATAGTTGGCAAAGTATTCTTTAATTACGTAGCCCTTGTATCCTAAACATACAACAAAATCGTTAAAGCCATGGGCCGAATATATTTTCATGATATGCCATAATACCGGCATACCACCAATTTCGACCATTGGTTTAGGTTTCAGAACCGTTTCTTCTGATAACCGCGTGCCTAAGCCCCCTGCCAGTATGACTACTTTCATTTTTTATATTAGTTAATAAGTTCAATCATAACATCTTCGCTATAGGGATAGCTACAACAGAGCAAGCAATCGTCGCTCTCCAATCCCTCAGGCATTTTGTCTATACCAATAACCTTGACCTTGCCGCTCAGCAATTTGGCTTTACAAAGCTTGCAGGTTCCTGTTTGGCATGAGTATGGCAGATCAATTAACTGATCGAGGCCTGCTTCCAATATGCTTTTCCCTTTAATTACCTCTACTATGGCATCCGGGTTAGCGCTATCTGTAATCCTTACACTTCTGGTTTCAACATCGTCAAACTCCTCCGGGTCGATTAATACTTCAAACTCTTCGGAAAATATATTCTCATCCGGAACGCTTAATTTTTTTAAACTTGATCTTACGGTTTCCTTTAACCCTACCGGGCCGCATATATAGTGTCTTATTTTAGTCAGATCATCGTATTTTGAAAGCAACTCACCAATATTTTCATCGGTTATACGCCCTGCTATGTGATAATTTAAATAAACATCTTCGGGAATACGTGTATAAAAATAATGAACACTTAAGTTTTGCGGATGCGCTTTCTGCAGATCGTTCAACTCGTTAAAGAAAATTGTATGTTCAGGGTTTCTGTTGCAGTAAAACAGATCAATTTTTACGCCATTGTTTGAATGCAGCGCCGTTTTTAAAATTGACATTAATGGGGTAATACCCGTACCAGCACCCCATAACATCAGGTTGGCTGCAGCATCGGTGTCATTGGCATCGAATACAAAATCGCCCATTGGTTCTAATACTTCCATAATGTCATCAACCTTAGCATGGTCATACAAATAGTTTGACACTATACCGCCAGGGATGCGTTTTAAGGTTATGGCCAAATGGGGATCTATCGCCGGTGCTGAGGAGAAAGAGTATGGCCGAATATATTTGCGACCATTTATTTTGACAGTTATTGTAAGGTATTGACCGGCTTTATAATTTACTTTTTTAAGGGCAGGTTGTTTAAACCAGATCGTTACAACGTCGGGCGTATCTTTTACTATTTTAATCAATTTTAATGTAAAAAATCTCATTAGCTTGTTTAAAATTATTACAACCCGTATTTTAATTTTTTAAAACGCTACTTAACAAATTCAGTTTTCCAATACAATTTTGGCCTTATCAACCCTATCCATTCCCCTGTAAATTCTTTTCTCATTTCTCCTGTCTCCTGCATCGAAAATGACAGCACCTCCTCGGCAACACCCATATCACTCAAATCTTCGGGAACCAGGAAAGCGTTAATTTTGTAGTTCTTGTCGTTTAAAAAATTTGCAGGAATTTTGCAGGTCGATCTGTAAATTCCCTTTTTAAGGGGATTGCCATAAAGTTCATCGAAGTTTGTGGTAGCCGAATGACCGTTAAACGTAGCGAATATACATGTGCCCAGACTGTCCAATAAATGGATACTTGGGCCAACAATTGTATTGTTCTCAAAAACCTCATATTCAAACTCGATAATAACTTCTTCGTCTACTGCAAATGTGGCCGTAATACCGCGCTCATTTGATATTAGCCTAAAAGCTGAAAAGCCTGCCTTATTACATTTTTTACTTACTGTAATGTTATCGCCAACTACCTCTGCTTCGTTTTCTTTACCTGAGCGGATGTACTTATCAATTATTATTCCGGTGTTATCATAGTCCTGCAACATTCCGTGCTTTAACAGCATTGATTTATTACATAGGTTACTTACGGCGGCCATGTTGTGGCTTACAAATAAGACTGTTCTGCCTTCGCCTTTGCTAACATCGCCCATTTTGCCCAGACACTTCTTTTGAAATTCGGCATCGCCAACGGCAAGTACTTCGTCAACTATCAGGATTTCGGACTCGAGATGCGCAGCTACAGCGAAAGCGAGCCGAACATACATGCCAGATGAGTAACGTTTAACGGGAGTATCTATGTAGCGCTCAACACCCGCAAAATCTACTATTGCATCAAAATGCTTTTTGATCTCTGCCTTGCGCATCCCTAAAATCGCACCGTTCAGAAATATATTTTCGCGGCCGGTTAATTCAGGGTGAAATCCAGTGCCTACTTCCAGCAAACTTGCTATACGCCCCTTAACTTTAATTAAACCCTGAGTTGGCGAGGTAACCCGGCTTAAAACCTTAAGCAGTGTACTTTTGCCTGCGCCATTGCGCCCTATAATACCAACTGCGTCTCCCTGTTTAATATCAAAACTGATATCCTTTAGGCTCCAAACAATATCGCTTTGGCCTTTATTGGTACGATCATTGGTTTCGCTGATCCGCAAAAACGGATCTTCCTTTCCCCTAAAAAGGGCCCAGCGCCGTTCAATATCCCGGCTCAAAGTGCCCGTGGAAAACTCACCTAATTGATAAGCTTTACTTAGTTCTTGTACCTTAATAGCAATATCGCCCATAATTTACTTACTATATGGTATCTACAAAATTCTTTTCAACCCGATTAAACACTATTACCCCTAATAGAAATATTACAATGCTGGCAATTACACTATAAATAAACGCGTTGGGATAAAATTGCCCGGTTCCTAAAAAACCATACCTAAAAGTTTCTATCAAACCGCTAAGTGGGTTAAGTGCGATGATACTTTGATATTTTGCAGGAGCCGAAGCCAGTGGATAAATTACAGGTGTAGCATACATTAATAATTGTACCCCAAAAGCTACTAAAAAAACAAGATCGCGGTATTTGGTAGTTAGTGCTGTAATAATGAGGCCCAGGCCCAAACTTAAAATTGCCATTAACGCGATAACAACCGGGAACAATAACACATATAAATTTGGATGCACGTTTTCGCCTTTAGCAACAAAGTATACCATCATCACTATAAATAAAATGAACTGCACACCAAATTTTACCAGGTTTGAAAAAATTATGCTGAGGGGCATTATTAGACGTGGAAAGTACACCTTACCGAAAATATTAGCGTTATCCCTGAATACTGTGGAGGTTTTGTTAAGGCCATCTGCAAAATAGTTAAACGCCACTGTGCCTGCCATATAAAAAAGTGGTGGCGGGGTACCGTTAGTGCTGATCTTGGCCAGGTTACTGAAAATGAATGTAAAAATTATTGTGGTAAATACTGGTTGGATAAAAAACCACAGGGGGCCAAAGATGGTTTGCTTATAAAACGCAACAAAATCGCGGCGAACAAGCAGCCACAAGAGGTCGCGATAACTCCAAACATCTTTTAAATGCAAATTAAAAGTGTTATCCTGCGGTTTTATTTCTAAATCCCATTGCTGATCTACTGCATCCACATTCATTTTTTATTTTCTGTGTTTTGAAGACTTAAAGGCATTACAACCTGCTATTTTAGAATAAGGGGATTCTATATCAGATGCTGTAAAAAATACAGACAGTGTTTGAGGAGCTTAATTACCCATATACACTTTAGCTATTTTACTTTTTGCCCGAAAAAATATTTTTAAAAAAGCCACGGCTCTCTTCTTCATTTCCATATCCGTAACCATAACCATACCCGTAACCATAGCCGTAACCATAGCCATATCCGTATATAGAATTACCTTTCTGGTACTTAATATCGTTAACAATAATATAAGGGTTTTTTACTTTGTTCGATTCCCTTAACTCGTTAATCAAATCCAGCTGCGGCTTATGGGTATATTCTTCGCGAACTACGTAAAAAGTAATATCGGCAAATTTTTCAACCAGTAAGGCATCAGTTACTATACCCACAGGGGCGGTATCTATAATAATGTAATCAAAATCCCTCTTTAACTGATCTATTAACCTTTCCAGTTTGATGTTCATTAATAGTTCGGCAGGATTTGGGGGAACAGGGCCCGATGAAATAAGGAAGCAATTTTCGTTAAACCAGGTTGGCTTTAAAATGCTTTGATAATCTATCTGGTCGGATATTACATAATTGGTAAACCCGTTTTGATTATCTAAACCTAAGTTTATAGAAAATTTAGGTTTACGAAGATCCAGCTCTAAAAACACTACTCTTTTACCGCCAAGTGCCAGTGCACTTCCTAAGTTTAATGACAAAAAGGTTTTACCCTCGCCGCTCATGCTTGAGGTAAACAGTAATACATTTGGTTTTCCGGGATTTACCAGGTATTGCAAGTTTGTACGTAAACTTCTAAACTGTTCGGATATGTTTGATCGGGATTCCTTAGTTACCATCAGCGCCTCTTCTGATGCTTTGTGCCCTATCTCGCCAACAATAGGTATGCTTGTTTTTCTTTCAATATCATATTTGCTCATGATCTTGGTATTCAAAAACTCTTTCAAACCTATATATATGGCCGGGATAATGATGCCAAAAACCAGCCCTATCATGTATATGAGCGATTTTTTGGGTTTAAAGGGATCCGGGTCGCTTTTTGCGTGCTCAAGTATCCGCGTATTAGAGAATGTGGTTGTTTTTGATATTGCGGCTTCTTCTTTTCGTTGCAAAAGATATTGATACAAATCCTGCTGGATACTTTGTTTACGGGTGTAATCGTCATATACCCGTTGCAGGTCGGGTATTTGGGTTAACTGGCTCGCAACTGATTCACTTTGTTTTTTTAGTTCATTGTGGGCTAACATCAAATTGTGTTTGTAGCTTTCAAAACCTTTCATCAATAGGGCACGCGTATCTTCTATTTGCCTGTCTAAAACTTTAATTTGTGGGTTGGCATCGGTTAACGATAGTTTTTGCCGTTGCCTTTCCATTACCAATGTATTATAGCTATCAATGCCGGTATTTAAGTTATTGTTACTTACACTTACATTTGGAGGTACGGGGTTCCCTGGTCTGTTCAAGTATTTTTGCACCTCGTTAACAATAGCGATCTGTATGTCCTGATCATTTAACTCGGTGATGTACCTGTTATCATTTTGGGATAGGGTTGTTGTTTTGGTCGCTATATCAACCATTTTGTTTTCCCGCTTAAAACGCTCAAAATCCTTTTGTATATTTAATAGTTGATCTGCAACTAATCCTAAACGCCCATCAATAAATTTAATGGTACTATCGGCTATCCGTTTTTTGTTTTGCAGATTGGCAACCAGATAGTCTGTCATCAGCCTTTCGAGCACATATTCGCCTTTATTAGGGTTGGTGTAGCTGTAAGTGAGCACAATTGCCGAAGATGATTTATCAGTAAGTGATGGATAAAAATTATTCAGAAAATCGGCTATGGCGGCATCTTTGGACTCAATGTTAAAGCCATATTGGCCTACAATGTTTTGTCCCTGAAGCTTATTGCGTAACACCAATGTGTACTGTTTTAACCTAATAGAATCACCAAATCTCGCCTTTATTGATATGTTTTGATTTTTACTTTCGAGTGTAAATTCATTACCATTCAATACATTTACGGTGTAACCATGATCGGTAATATCATCTTGCTTGTAGTTGACCGAAATACTAAACGGGATTTCCTGATATATCTCAATTGACTTAAAATGCAATATTAAGTAGGTGCGTATATTAAGCTGGGTTTCGTCAACCAGTTGGCTAACCAAATTTCGTGAGGTTAATATTTCTAACTGGTCTTCAATATTGTTTTTGGGAATACCAGCCGTTAATAATTGCTCGCGTGCACTTGTTGCCGACTGACTTGGTGAATTATTTTCATCTTGCACCAATATTTTTCCTGCTATATTCCAGATCGGGGGCGTTAAACTTGCATTTACCACCGCGAGCGAAAAGCAGATGAGGATACTCAGAACAAAAAGGTACCAATAAGTTAAAATTTTGGATAAAACGGCCTTAATATCAAACCCACCATCAATGGCGGTTTCATTTTCGGATACGTTGGTATTAAATTCAGCCATTAATTTTTATCTTTTTATGAGAACTAAAAGCGTGGTCATTATAGAGCCTATTAAAGAATACAGCGTAAGATAACGGTTGAACGTTTGATCTGTTGATATACCTTTTGATCTTGTTGGATTAGCCACTAAAACATCATTATTCTGTAAGTAATAATATGGGCCTTTTAACACGCTACTGTTTTTCAAATCAATGCGGATGCTACTTAAGGTATTGTTATCGCTGTTTTGCCTCAGCAGTAAAACATCGTTGCGCTGGCCAAAGTCAGTAATGCCCCCAGAAAAACTTAGCGCATCTAAAATTGTGAATTTTTCGCTCGGGACAATGAAAGTACCTGTTTTTTGAAACTCACCTATAAATGATATTTTAAAGCTTTTGTTTTTTACAATAACTATAGGGTTGTTAAAGTAAACAGCTGCACGTTCCCTTATAACCGCCTGGGCTTGCTCTACGTTCAGGTTTTCAACTTTAATTTTTCCTAATTCGGGCAGCTCAATGTTACCTTCGCGGTCAACCAGGTAGCCGCTCGCATCAAAACCCGAAACTGCACCCTGGCTTGATACCACTGCTGAGTTTACCGCGTTCACACTCGCGGTAGCGGTTAAATCGATAGTATAGATATTTACAGATAAAACCTGATCGGGGTGAATAACAGGCACCGTAAAGTTTGTAACTTTTAATATCGCTAATTTTGTAGTATCCGGCAGATCCTGAAAATACTTTAGTTGCCTTGTTGAACCGCATGAAAATAATCCAATGGCCAATAAAACAATCGGTAGTTTTATGAGCAGCCCTCGTAAAAAACGTTTACACATTTAGCAGATGTTAGTGTTTCTATATAATTTAACTCAAATTGTGATCCGAGTTATTGGACGCAATATACACATTAAATACTCAACCAGCAACACTAAACTTTGAATGTTTTAATATTTATGGCAATAATCAATGTTTATTGCAGAATATTTAAAGTTTGATTGCAATTTTAATAAATTTTGTTTCCTAAAAAGCTCGAAAAAAAGGTCACTATGCCTGGCCTACAGTACCGCCAAAGTTCATCGGAAAACCAATAGGTTCATCCTGTATCTTAATACGGCCGTTTATCGCTTCAAATTTTTCAACGTTATCACTTAATGCGCTAAGCAGCCTTTTGGCATGTTCTGGTGTTAAAATTATCCGCGATTTTACCCTCGCTTTTGGCACTCCCGGCATAATCCGGATAAAATCGACCACAAACTCTGAGTTTGAATGGGTAATAACTGCCAGGTTAGAATAAATGCCCTCGGCTATTTCTTCGGCCAATTCAATGTTTATCTGGTTATCGTTTTGCTCTGTCATAATAGCTATAAAAATAAAAAAGTCCTCTCTGAAAAGAGAGGACTTTGTAAAGTTTATTTAATTGAATTAAGCTTCGGCTTCTTCGGTCTTTGAGGCCATTAAGCGATCAAATTCTTCTTTTGAACCTACACGTACGTTATCGTATATACGTAAGCCGGTTCCGGAAGGTATAAGGTGACCAACTATTACATTCTCTTTCAAACCTAACATCTTGTCCTTTTTACCCGCAATTGCAGCTTCGTTAAGCACCTTGGTTGTTTCCTGGAAGGAAGCAGCTGAGATAAACGATTTGGTACCTAATGATGCCCTGGTAATGCCCTGAAGCATTGGGCTTGATGTTGCAGCGATAGCGTCCCTAACTTCGGCAAGTTTCAAGTCCTTACGTTTAAGGATCGAATTCTCGTCCCTGAGTTTACGTAACGAAACGATCTGCCCTGCTTTGAGGTTATTTGAATCTCCGGGATCAACAACTACCTTTTTATCAAAGATATCATCATTCTCCAGCATAAAATCCCAGCCATCAACAGCTTCTTTTTCTAAGAAACGGGTATCGCCTGCATCTTCGATAGTCACTTTCTGCATCATCTGGTGAACGATCACCTCAAAGTGCTTGTCGTTGATCTTCACACCTTGTAAACGGTACACTTCTTGTATACCATTAACCAGATATTCCTGAACTGCTGCAGGGCCTTTGATCGCCAATATATCAGCCGGCGAAATTGATCCGTCGGACAATGGCATACCAGCTTTCACGAAGTCGTTATCCTGTACAAGGATGTGTTTTGACAATGGCACCAGGTATTTTTTAACCTGACCGTCTTTCGACTCAATGGTGATCTCGCGGTTACCACGTTTAACACCACCTAAAGTTACTACACCGTCAATCTCGGTTACAACGGCAGGGTTTGATGGGTTACGCGCTTCAAACAACTCGGTTACACGTGGTAAACCACCGGTAATATCGCGGGTTTTACCTGTTGAACGCGGTATTTTTGCGATAACCTGTCCGGTTTGGATCTTCTCACCCTCATCAACCGCGATGTGCGCGCCTACCGGGATGTTGTACCCTTTAACTACGTTTCCTTTTTCGATGATCTGGATAACCGGGTTCTTTGTTTTATCACGGGTATCGATGATCACCTTTTCGCGGTGGCCTGTTTGCTCGTCCGATTCTTCGCGGAAAGTAATACCTTCCTGGATAGCCTCGAATTGTGCTTTACCGGCAAACTCTGATATAATTACCGCGTTATATGGATCCCATGAGCAGATGCGATCGCCTTTGCTGATCTTGCTGCCATCTTTTACATATAGGTATGAACCGTAAGGAATATTGTTACTTACAATAACCTTGTTAGTACCTGGCTCAATGATCCTAAACTCGCCTGAACGGCCTAAAACCACTTCAACATTACCTTCTTCGGCTTTGAAATCAACCGTACGTACGTTTTCAAATTCGATGATACCTTCAAACTTAGCATTGATCTGTGATTCCGCCGCGATATTCGAAGCGGTACCACCCACGTGGAATGTACGCAAGGTTAACTGCGTACCCGGCTCACCGATCGACTGTGCCGCAATTACACCCACAGCCTCGCCCATTTGCACGCGTTTACCGCTTGCCAAGTTACGGCCATAGCACAACGCGCATACACCACGCTTGCTTTCGCAGGTCAATACCGAGCGGATCTCGATACCTTCCAATGGTGAATTTTGTATTTTACGTGCGATATCTTCTTCAATGTCCTGACCTGCGGAAACCAATAACTCGTTGGTTAGCGGATCGTACACATCGTGTAACGATGTACGGCCCAAAATCCTGTCGTATAATGGTTCAACAATATCCTCGTTATCTTTTAAGGCTGTTGTATAAATACCACGTAAGGTACCGCAATCAACATCACCCACTATCATATCCTGGGCAACATCGTGTAAACGACGGGTTAGGTAACCAGCATCCGCTGTTTTTAACGCCGTATCTGCCAAACCTTTACGGGCACCGTGAGTGGAGATAAAGTACTCCAATACGGATAAGCCTTCTTTAAAGTTTGATAAGATCGGGTTCTCAATGATCTCGCCACCCGAACCTGATTTTTGAGGCTTAGCCATCAAACCACGCATACCGGCCAACTGTCGGATCTGCTCTTTAGAACCACGTGCACCGGAGTCGAGCATCATATACACAGAGTTGAAGCCCTGGTTATCGTTCGACAAGATATCCATTACGTTTGCAGTCAAACGGTTGTTGATACGTGTCCAAACGTCGATGATCTGGTTGTAACGCTCGTTGTTGGTAATGAAGCCCATATTATAGTTGGCCATTACATCTTCAACTTCTTTGGTTGCCTGTTCGATCAAGGTTACTTTTTCGGCCGGGATATTCAAATCTTTCAGGTTAAACGACAAACCACCACGGAATGCCATTTGGAAACCTAATTCTTTAATATCGTCCAAAAACTGGGCAGCTCGTGCCATACCGGTAACTTTAACAACAGTACCAATGATATCACGCAGTGATTTTTTGGTTAAAAGTTCGTTAATGTAGCCTACTTCTTCGGGTACATGCTGGTTAAACAACACGCGGCCAACAGTCGTATCGGTTAATTTATTGACGATGCTGCCATCGCGCTCTTTAACGTTTACTTTAACTTTAATAAAAGCGTGCAGGTCAACTTTCTTCTCGTTATAAGCGATGATCACTTCTTCGGGAGAATAGAAATTTAAGCCCTGGCCTACTACAACCCTTGCTGCATCTGTTTTACGTCCTTTGGTTATGTAGTACAAGCCCAAAACCATATCCTGCGAAGGAACGGTAATTGGTGTACCATTAGCCGGGTTAAGGATGTTGTGCGATGCAAGCATCAATATCTGGGCTTCCAAAATTGCCGCGTTACCAAGTGGTACGTGAACGGCCATCTGGTCACCGTCAAAATCCGCGTTAAAGGCCGTACAGGTTAAAGGGTGCAACTGGATAGCTTTACCTTCGATCAGTTTTGGCTGGAACGACTGGATACCTAACCGGTGCAACGTAGGCGCACGGTTTAGTAATACAGGGTGTCCTTTTAATACGTTTTCCAAAATATCCCAAACTAATGGGTCTTTACGGTCAACTATCTTTTTAGCTGATTTTACTGTTTTTACAACACCACGCTCAATCATTTTACGAATGATAAATGGTTTGAACAGTTCGGCAGCCATATCTTTTGGTAAACCGCACTCGTGCAGTTTAAGGCTTGGCCCTACAACAATTACCGAACGTGCCGAATAATCCACACGTTTACCCAGTAAGTTTTGACGGAAACGGCCTTGTTTACCTTTTAATATATCCGATAATGATTTTAACGCACGGTTACCTTCGGTTTTTACCGCGTTAACTTTACGTGAGTTATCAAATAACGAATCCACAGCTTCCTGCAGCATACGTTTTTCGTTACGTAAAATTAC
>JACXTT010001132.1_pt1 | contig 45242 bp, 60 predicted proteins | sample 9270951 | NCBI WGS metagenome assembly JACXTT01 (sample SAMN15532306, study PRJNA645909) | rock metagenome | isolation source: weathered quartz diorite | place: Puerto Rico | collected 2017-06-21 | reverse complement strand
TAACGGCGAATGTTAAAGGAGCGCTCAGTGCCTCAACCCAAAGTCCTCTTGACCGGAATCTCATTCGGCGAGCAGCCACGCTGGCACGAGAACCGGTTGTGGTTCTCCGACTGGGGCCCGCGGGAGGTCATCGCCGTGGATCTCGAAGGCAGAAGCGAAGTCATGCTCCGAGCGCCGTCCTTTCCGTGCTGTGTCGATTGGCTGCCCGATGGGCGTCTGCTCGTCGTCTCAGGACGGGACGGCCTACTGCTCCTCAGGCAGCCCGACGGGACGCTCGTGACCTATGGCGATCTGACGAGCGTCTCGAGGCCTGCCGCAGGAAACGAACTGGTCGTGGACAGCCGCGGCAACGCGTACGTCAACGGCGGCGGCTTCGACCTCATGGGCGGCGAGCCGTTCGCACCAGGAATCGTCGCTCTGGTCACCCCCGACGGCTCGGCTCGTCGGGTGGCCGATGGACTCGCATTCCCTAACGGCATGCTCGTGACCCACGACAATGCGACGCTGATCATCGCCGAGTCGTACGCGAAACGGCTCTCTGCCTTCGGCATCGCCGCCGACGGCAGCCTGACCGGGCGCCGCGAATGGGCTGGTCTTGGCGACGGCGTTCCCGACGGTATTTGCTTGGACGCCGAGGGTGCCGTTTGGTACGCGGACGTCCCCAACAAGCGTTGCGTGCGCGTTCGCGAAGGCGGGGAGGTGCTGCAGAGAGTCGAGCTCGACCGCGGTTGCTTTGCGTGCGCGCTCGGAGGCGTCGACAGGCGCACATTGTTCATGATGGCGACCGATTGGAATGGTCCTGCAGGCATGTTCGCCGAGCCACGCACCGGTCAAGTGCTCTCAATTGAGGCGCCGGCACCGGGCGTCGGCTGGCCGTAGCGGCCGGCCGCGCCGCACGGCTATACGTCCAACACGGCGGCAGGGACAACTATTATGCGCCGCATGGGAGCGCCGCTGATCAGATTCGCGCTGTGCATCGTTAGCGTGTCCGCCACCCTGGGTGCGGAACCGCCGGCCTGGCAGCCGTCTCCGGGCCACACACAAGTGCCGATATGGCCCTCGACGGCAGCGGCGCAATCCGCCAAAGCCGAAGCTGAGACGACCGGAGCCGGCGAATCGCCGGTCGCCGGGCGGCCGTGGCTCTACATCAGGAACGTCTCGCGTCCCACGCTGACCGTCTACTCGCCGACGGGGAGAAACACCGGTGCCGCGATCATCGTATTTCCCGGCGGCGGCTATCAGATCCTTGCCATCGACCTCGAAGGCACCGAGGTCTGCGACTGGCTGACGTCGAAAGGGATCACGTGCGTGCTCCTGAAATACCGCGTGCCCAATTCTGGGCCGACCTGGGACCAGCAGTGCGGTTGCGAGACGGACACGAGATCTTCCAAGCCGATCGAAGACGCCCAGAGGGCGATCTCGCTCGTGCGCTCTCACGCGGCGGAGTGGTACGTCGATCCGCACAAGATCGGAGTGCTCGGGTTCTCCGCGGGCGGCCACTTGGTCGCTGCCGTGAGCACGCGATTCGATCGCCGTGCGTATCCGCCCGTGGATGACGCCGACCGCGAGAGCTGCCGTCCGGATTTCGCGGTGGCGGTGTATCCCGGGCATCTTTTCGACTACCGCAAGACCGCGCTGAACGCCGATCTTCACGTCACGCGCGACACGCCGCCGACGTTCTTGGTCCATGCGGAGAACGACAACGTGGATGGCCCGAGCAACACCCTCGCATACTACGAGGCGCTGAAGGACGCCGGCGTGCCCGCGGAATTGCACATGTACGCCGAAGGGCGGCACGCCTTCGGGCTCCGGGAGACGAAGCTTCCTATCACGGCCTGGCCTCGACTGGTCGAAACGTGGCTGCGAACGATCGGCATGATGTCGCCCGGGTAGAGCCGCGAGGAGGGATCGCATGAAACGGCTCGCATTCGTTGCGTTCGTCTTGGCGTCGTCCGTGAGTCACACCGCCCCTCCGGCTCCTTGCCGAGCTCCGGAGAATCGGCAGTTCGACTTCTGGATCGGCGATTGGCAGGTCCACAAGCCGGATGGGTCGTTCGCGGGAATGAACCGAATCACCCTGGAGTACGGTGGATGCGTGATCCACGAACACTACGCCACGGGAAAGGGCTATAGCGGTGAGAGCTTGAACACCTACGATGCCGCCAGGAAGCTCTGGCACCAGACGTGGGTCGATGACAGCGGCTCGCTCTTGACCCTCGAGGGACATTGGGACGGCAAGAACATGGTTCTGGAGGGTCTCGGGCCCAGGTCAGACGGCTCCATGGCCAAGCAGCGGATCACCTGGACACCCGGTCCGGATGGCAGCGTTCGTCAGCTTTGGGAGTTCGCGGATCCCAAAGGCGCGTGGACCGTTGCGTTCGACGGGAAGTACACGAAGCGCTGATCGGGGCGCGGGCCATCCGCGGAGGACGGTTCGGTGCGAAAGCAGTATTACTTTCGACCTTCGAGCCGCGGCCTTCTGGCATGGGACGTCGATCGATTGGGGTCGCGCTGTCGAATGGATTGCCGCGAAAACGAATTCCGTTGGCTGAGCTCGGAGAGCTCGACGAGGAGTGGCACGGCGACGACGCGCCGCTGACCTGGCGCGCCCTTCTCGAGCACGTGCGCTTGATGGACGACGCGGACTTGTCGTTTCCGATTATCCTTTCCGCGAGCGGCGCCGTCATGGATGGCCGGCACCGAATCGCCAAGGCGTTTCGCGAAGGGCGGACGGACATCGAAGCCGTCCAGTTCGAGATCGATCCGGAACCGGATCACGTGGGGCGCGGACCGGACGAGCTGCCTTACTGAGTCCGACGTCCCACGAAGGCTCGCGGCCGGGGAGGGAACCGATGCATCCCCTCAAGAAGACCGCACGGCTCGCCGGTTTGCTCTACCTGCTCGTCGTGATCGCCGGTCCGTTCGTCCTGATCTACGTGCCGAACAAGCTGTTCGTGCCCGGAGATGCCACCGCGACGGCCGGCAACATCCTGGCTCACCAGACGCTGTCGCCGGCTGCCTCGCCGTCATCGAGCTCGGCCTCTTGAGAGGGCGCTCGGTGGCGACGAGAACATCCGCGGACGCGAAGCGGCGATTCGGCAGCGAGATTCTCGCCACCCTGCGCGCCGCGAGCGCCTTGCGCATCAAAGCCGGGGAAGAGCCCCATCGGTTCATCGGAATCTGGATGGTCGTCGTCGAGGGGCGAGTCTTCGTTCGCTCGTGGAGCATCAAGCAGCGAAGCTGGTATCGCACGTTTCTCCGGGAGCGCAGCGGGTACATCCAAGTCGCCGGTCGGACGATTCCCGTGCGCTCCGTGTCCACCAGGAGCGAGCGCCTCCTCGGAGCCGTCGATCGCGCTTACCTCGAAAAGTACGATGCGCTGGGCTCGCTCAAGTACGCTCGTGACCTGGGCCGAGCCAAGTCTCGCCGGACGACCACCGAGCTCGTTCCGAGGCTGGGCGGACGCAGCCCGGGACGTTCGCCATGATTTGGGCCTGGCTGGGTTTTCTCGCGTTCGTCCTGCTCGTGCTCGCCCTGGACCTGGGCGTTTTCCACCGCAAGGCGCACGTCGTCAGCGTATCGGAAGCCATCGGTTGGTCCGCCGTCTGGATCGCCCTGGGTCTGGCGTTTGCGGCGGTCCTTTACTTCGCCTACGAGGGGAAGTGGCTGGGTCTCGGGGCCGTCGCGGATCCCGTCGACGGGTTGATCATCGACGGCGGCACGGCGACGGCGAAGTATCTCACCGGCTACGTCGTCGAGAAGTCGCTCAGCGTCGACAACATCTTCGTCATGGCGATGATCTTCGGCTTCTTCGCCGTTCCGCCGCTTTACCAGCATCGCGTGCTGTTCTGGGGCATCCTGGGCGCCCTGGTCCTGCGCGGGGTGATGATCGTTCTCGGCGCGAAGCTCATCGCCGAATTCCACTGGGTCCTGTACGTCTTCGCGGTCTTCTTGATCTTCACCGGGATCAAAATGCTCGTGGTCAAGACCGAGGAGGCCGACCCGAACAAGAACGTCGTCGTCCGGGTGACGCGGCGCTTGTTTCCCGTGACCGTGAAGTTCCACGGGGAGCACTTCATCGTCCGTGCCGGAGCGCCCGCATCGCGCGAGAGCGAAGTTCCCGGCGCGCCCGCGGTACGGGACCACGTCGTCGAGAACGCTCGCGCAGGGACCCTTCTGCTCACGCCCCTCGCGCTGGCGCTGATCACGGTGGAGGCGGCCGATCTGATCTTCGCGGTGGATTCGATCCCCGCCATCTTCGCGATCACCGGCGATCCGTTCCTGGTCTTCACCAGCAACGTGTTCGCGATCCTCGGTCTCCGGTCTCTCTACTTCGCACTCGCCGGGATGGTCAGGAAGTTCCGCTACCTCAAGGCGTCGCTCTCCCTGATCCTGCTGGTCGTCGGAGTCAAGATGCTGCTCGCCGCGCCGCTGAAGCGCGCGCTGGGCGAGCACTTCAACCTGTTCCTGCTCGTCGTGGTGCTCGGGATCCTCGCCGTCGGCGTCGCGGCTTCCCTGCTCGCCCAGCAGGCCGGCGGGCGAACACCGAGCCCGGGCGACGGTGGGGCGGAGTAGCGGCATGGAGCGCGCCTACTTCGTCTTGCGGTCGCGTGGACCGGCGTGGGACGACTCGAATCCGATGGAGTCGCAGTCGGACTGGGCGGCCCACGCCGCATTCATCGACGGAATGTTCGAGAGGCGAATTCTCGCCCTCGTCGGTCCTCTGGAAGGCACGCGCGACGCCCTCCTCGTCTTTCGCGCCACCGGCCCGGAAGAGATTCTCGACCATCTCGCCTTGGACCCCTGGACGAACAGCCGCCTCCTCGTCACGAAGCAGATCAGCCCATGGCAGATCCGTCTCGGCACGCTGGGTGACCAGACTCGCGCCGGGACCGTTCTCTATGCCAAGGACGTCGACCGCGTCGTCGCGTTCTACTGCCGCGTCGCCGGCCTGACCGTCGGAAGCTCCGGGAAGGATCACGTCGTGCTCGCATCGGCGGCGTTCGAGCTGGTGGTGCTTCGGATACCGGCTCCCATCGCCGATTCGATCGAGATCGCGAAGCCGCCCGTCCGCAGGGAGAGCACCCCCATCAAGCTCGTCTTCTTCGTCGAGAGCATCGCCGCGGCGCGGGCCGCGGCCGGTCCTCTGGGCGGTGCGTTGGGCGGCACGGATCAGGAGTGGCGATTCGAAAGGTTCAAGGTGTGCGACGGGGATGATCCCGAAGGCAACGTCTTTCAGCTGCGGGAAGATCTGCGCTGACCCGAAGGGAGCCGCGGATGAAGTTGCTCGACACCCCCGTTCACGTTCGAATCAAGCTCTCGGCGCTCTGGGCCTCCGTGATGTTCTGCTATGTCTACGGAGACTTCTTCGGGCTCTTCAAGCCTGGAAAGCTGGCAGCCATGCTGGCGGGGAATACGCCTCTGGGTGAGACGACCCAGGGCATCCTGCTCAGCTTTGCCGTGGTCATGGCCATTCCGAGCGCCATGGTGTTCCTGTCGTTGGTGCTGCCACCGACCTTCGCTCGCTGGGCCAATATCGCGTTCGGCCTGATCTACACCGCCATCATGCTGCTCGCCATGCGGGGCGCCTGGAGCTTCTACCTGTTCCTCGGCATCGTCGAGATGGCATTGACCCTCTTGATTGCCTGGTACGCATGGACCTGGCCGAAGACGAATCCGTAGGCCTTCTTGGACTTGCTCCGATCGACCCTCGATGTACGAAGATGATCTCGCCTTCATACAGCACCAGGGGTTCTCGGATTTCGCGAAGTCCGCGGGACCGGGCGTGCTCGAGATCCTTCGCAAAGCGGGGATCTCCCGCCCGCGCTCCGTGCTCGCCGAGCTCGGGCGGGCCGGATTCACCGCTCGAACTTCCCGCTCCTACGGCACGTTTCCGCTCCCGTACCGGCGGTTGGCATTCATTGCCACGAAAGCCCGGTGAGGTGGCGCATGTCGGTTCGCGGGTTCTACGACGCCCTCGCTCCTTGGTACCACGTGGTCTACGAGGACTGGGAGAGAAGCATCTCGCGACAGGCGGAGGCGCTCTCGACGCTCATCGCCGACGAATGGGGCGCGGGCGTGCGGCGCATTCTCGATGCCGCGGCAGGGATCGGCACACAGGCGCTCGGGCTCGCCGCCCATGGGTACGAGGTCGTCGGAGCCGACCTCTCCCTTGCGGCGGTCCGGCGGGCGGTCGTCGAGAGCCGCCGGCGGAATCTCACGATCCCGTTCGTCGTGGCGGACATGCGCGCGCTGCCGTTGCGAGACGGCGTCGTGGACGCGGCGATCGCGTGCGACAATGCCCTGCCGCACCTGCTCTCCGAGGATGCGATCCGCGTCGCGCTCTCGGAGATGAAGCGGTGCATACGCCCGGGAGGTGGCTGTGTGATCTCGATGCGCGACTACGGCGACCCTCCTCGGGCCGGCACGGTCGAGTTCCAAGACTACGGCGAACGTCGTTGGGGCGACCGCGGCGGCAGCCTCCGACAGGTTCGGCGCTGGCGGGGAGCGCTCTACGACATGGCTTTCGAGCTGATCGCGACCGACGGATCCGGAGACGTGCTGGCGTCGACGCCGCAGACGACCTATTTCGCGGTCCGGCCCGCCTCCGTCGCCGATCTCGCGACCGAGGTCGGCTTCGCGAGCGTCCGGCGTCTGGACGGGCGCCTGTTTCAGCCGGTGCTCGTCGGGACGGCTTGATGCGGCCGCAGGGGCTCGTCGTTCTCGCGCTCGCGGCCGGCGCGCTCGGCGCGCCGGGGCCGCCCGGCGATCGCAGTCCCTCGGAGCTGATCGGCACGTGGCGGGGCACGTCGACCTGCGCGGACCGCGTCGCCGCTCCGGCCTGTCACGACGAGGTCGTCGTTTACGATTTCACGGCCGCGGAAAAGCCCGGCACGGTTCACTGGAAGGCCGACAAGGTGGTCGATGGCAAGCGGGCGTTCATGGGAGAGTTCGACCTCGCCTACGACGCTGCCGAGATGTGCTGGTCGGCCGAAGTCCACGGGACGCGCGTCGGCAGCCTGTGGTGCGTGACGGTCGTTGGCGATCACTTGACAGGCACGGGCCGCGAGCTTCCAGGAAAGCAGGTGATTCGAAAGATCGAAGCCAAGAGGGATTGAAGAGTCATGAAGTCAGCGAACGCTCAGGGATCCTTCGACGACATCCTCGCCATCGCGAGGCCCGATCTGAGGCCGATCTGCAAGGCGCTCCGGAAGATGATCGTCTCGCTCGACCCCGACGCCGTGGAAGTGGTCTGGCCGAGGATGAAGATCGCGAGCTTCGGCGTCGGGCCGAAAAAGATGAGCCAGCACTACGCGTACATCGCCCCGCAATCCGCGTACGTCAATCTGGGTTTCTATCACGGCGCTTCGCTTCCCGACCCATCGCGTCTCTTGGATGGCGCCGGGAAAGAGCTGCGACACGTGAACGTGGCCGACCTCGCCGCCGTCGAGCACCGGGCTCTCAAGGCGCTCCTTCGTGCGGCCATCAACGATCGGCGGCCGCACGCGGACGGGGCCTGAAGACCCGTGTCCAAGGTCGTCGTCATCACGGGGGCGAGCGCCGGCATCGGCGCCGCCACCGCGGAGCTGCTCGGAACGAGCGGCATGTCCGTGGCTCTGGTTGCCCGCCGCGGCGATCTCCTGAAGAGCGTCGCCGCTCGATCGGGGGCCGCCGCGCTCGCGATCACGGCCGACGCGGCGCAACGCGCCGACGTGCGGCGCGTGGTCGAGGAGACGCTCGCACGCTTCGGGCGGATCGACGTCTGGATCAACAACGTCGGTCGGGGAATTTCGCGGCCGCCGTCGCATCTGACCGACGAGGACGTCGACGAGATCATGCGGCTGAACGTGAAATCGGCGCTCTATGGCATGCAGGAGGTGCTGCCGCACTTCAAGGAGCGCGGGGAAGGGCACGTCATCAACATCTCGTCGATGCTCGGGCGCGTCCCGTTCGCCGTCATCCGCTCCGCCTACTGCGGGGCCAAGCACTTCCTGAACGCGCTGACCGCCGTGTTCCGCGAGGAGGTCCAGCAGACCCATCCGAACATCCAGTTCTCCCTCGTCTCGCCGCCGGTCGTGCGGACGGACTTCGGGCAGAACGCGCGCCACGGCGGTCCAGACTCGAGATCGCTCCCGAACTCGCAGAGCGCGGAGGACGTCGCGGCCGTCATCGCCTACGTGATCGCCTCGCGCGAGCCCGACGTTTACACGGCGCCGGGGGCCCGCGAGCGGATCGCGCGGTACTACGCATCGCTGGGCGTGGATGCGCCGAGCGCTCCACGAGAGTAGGGCCGCGTGTTCTCCGAGTCGGCCGAGCTCCAGGCCGCTAGACGGCGCACGCCATCGGCTGGCAAGATATCCCGTACTCAACTCACGAGGTGCGGGAACGAACATGCCAGAGAACAAGACCAAGCCGACCCAGGTCAGCGTCAAGGACTTCATCGCCCGCGTCGACGGGGACACCCGACGCGAGGACGCCAAGACCCTCCTCAAGCTGTTCGAGAAGGCGACGGGATGGAAGGCGAAGATGTGGGGGCCGACGATCGTAGGTTTCGGCGCGTACCACTACACGTACGACTCCGGGCACTCCGGGTCGATCTGCGTCGTCGGATTCAGCCCGCGCAAGGCGAACCTGGTCGTTTACGCCTTCGATTTCCCGGGCAAGGAGGAGCTGCTCAAGAAGCTCGGGAAGCACAAGGGCGGCATCAAGCAATGCCTCTACATCAACAAGCTCGCCGACGTCGACACCGCCGTCCTCGAAAAGATCGTCAAGGGAGGGGTGGCTCAGACCAAGACGATGTGGCCGGTGACGGCAAGCTAGGGGACGAGGGGCGCGATGTCACTTCAGGACGACGGCTTCGCCGTGCTTCTGCCGGAGGCGCAGCGCTGGCGCGAATCGAACATCATGAAGATCCCGAACACCAACCTCCTCGAGGATCTCGGAGGAAGCGACCGGCTCGGTGGACGGCTGTGGCGCCTCCCCCCGTACTCCGCGAACACCTGGCACAGGCACGTCGACTCGTGGGAGCTGTACGTCGTGCTGGAGGGGGAAGGGCGCATGCGCATCGGCGGGAAGACGATCGTGTTGCCGACCTACGGCTGCGCGCTCGTCGCTCCCCGGATGCTCCGCCAGATCTTCAACGACTCGCCTCACGAGTCGCTCTGGCTGATCGTCGCCGCGCCGCAGGAAGGACAGTCCGGCGTCATGCCGGATCGGTCCGCGTTCTATCCCGACGATCCGAAGTCGCTTCCGCGGGAGCTGGCCGGCCGCGACTGGCCACCCAGGTAATCGACCTCCCGGCCCGGGCATCAGGAGAATCCCATGCGCACGCCGTCACGCCTCTTCGCCGCGACCCTCATGAGCGCGTCGCTCTCGTTCGTCGCGGCGGCGCCGCCCGCCGAGCTCGAGCCGTACGCGTTCCTTCTCGGCGAGTGGCCGTCGACAGGCTCCGGGCAGCCGGGACAGGGGACCGGGACCGCCGTGTTCGCAAGGAGCGTGGGGGATCGGGTGATCGTGCGCACCAGCTACGCGGATTATCCGGCCTCCGGCGACAAGCCGAAGTCGCGGCATGACGATCTCATGGTCATCTACGCCGCCTCCGGTGGGACGGTGCGGGCGGACTATTACGACAGCGAGGGGCACATCATTCGTTACGCCGTGCAATCGCCCGCGCCGGGTGAAGCGGTGCTCGTCAGCGACCCCGCGGACGGCGCGCCGCGATTCCGGCTGACCTACAAGCTCGCTTCGCCGGGGGTCCTGAAGGGGACGTTCGAGATCGCGCCGCCGGGGGCGGGGGACGCCTTCAAGCCCTACTTGAGCTGGGAGTCGCGTAGGAAGGACGCGCCGGCGAGATGACCGCTTCGGTGTTCGTCGGCGTCAGCGTCGACGGGTTCCTCGCGCGCCCGAACGGCGCGCTCGACTTCCTGCCGCCGGGTGGGGGCGAGCCGCACGGCTACGACGAGTTCATGGCGTCCGTCGACACGATCGTGATCGGGCGCAGAACCTACGAAATCGTCCTGACGTTCGACGCCTGGCCGTACGCCGGCAAGCGGGTCGTCGTGCTGAGCCGAGGTCCGCTCGAGGTCTCGGGTTTGGCGGCTCGCGGAGACGTGATCGAGCAGATGGGCGGACCCCCGGAAGCGATCCACGCGCAGCTCGCCGCGAGCGGCGCGCGGAGCCTCTACGTCGACGGCGGCGTGACGATTCGCGGCTTCCTTCGGGCCGGCCTCATCGAGCGCCTGATCGTCACGCGCGTCCCCGTGCTGATCGGGGAGGGGATCCCGCTGTTCGGAAGCCTGCCGCACGATATCGTCCTTCGCCACGTCGCGACGAGGTCGTTTCCGAGCGGGCTCGTGCAGAGCGAGTACCGGGTGGCCGGCCCATGAGCGGCCAGGATGAGCTGCGATACGACGCCCCTCTCGGCGACTACCAGCGGCAAGCGAGAGCGCTTCTCGAGGCGCTGAAGCGAGGGGACAACGATGCGCGCTGGCGGTTCAAGTGGGAGCACCCGCGCTTTCGCGGAAAGTCCGTCGCCGAAGTCGATCCCGCGACGCTCGATCTCCCCGACGCGCAGCTCGTGATCGCGCACGAATACGCGCTCGACACCTGGACCCACCTTGCGGCGTTCACGCACGCCGTCGAGGACGAGAAGGAGGTCGAGCGATTCGAGGCGGCGGTCGAGGCGGTCGTCTCGGGGGACGTCGCCGGTCTCCGCTCGATGCTCCGAAGGAACTCCTGGTTGGCCACCGCGCGCTCGAGGCGGCGCCATCACGCGACCCTGCTCCACTACGTCGGCGCGAACGGCGTCGAGGGTGGGCGGCAGAGGACACCGCCGAACGCCGTCGAGGTCGCAAAGACCCTGCTCGATGCCGGCGCCGAGGTCGACGCCTGCGCCGACATGTACGAGGCGAAGTGCACCACGATGAGCATGCTCGTCTCGAGCACCCACCCCGCGAAGGCGGGGCTCCAAGCGGCGCTCGCGGAGACCCTGCTCGACTACGGCGCGGCGTTCGAGGGGCCGGGCTCGCATTGGCAGTCGGCGCTGATGACCGCGCTCGCGTTCGGATACGTCGACACCGCGCGGGCACTCGCGAGGCGGGGCGCGCCCGTCGACGATCTCGCCGCCGCCGCCGGGCTCGGCCTTCACGAGAGCGCGGCTCGATGGCTCCCGAGCGCCGACGCGTCGAGCCGGCACGTCGCCCTCGCTCTCGCCGCCCAGCTCGGGCAGGCGTCGATCGTCAAGCTGCTGCTCGATGCCGGCGAAGACCCCAATCGGCTCAATCCCGACGGATTCCATTCGCACGCGACGCCGCTCCACCAAGCGGTGTGGTCCAGTCATGCGGACGTCGTGCGGCTGCTCGTCGAGGCGGGCGCGCGCCTGGACATCCGGGACACGATCTACCACGGCACGCCGCCGGACTGGGCGATCTACGGTGGGCGCGACGAGATCGCGGAATACTTGCGCCGAGTTTAGGACCCCACAACACCGTGGTGGTAGGCTCGACGGAACAGGGGGGACACCATGAAGTCCAACTCCGCCTCCCGCCCGCGTTGGCGCACGTGGCTGAAACGTGTGGCTTGGACGATCGCCGGACTGGTCGCGCTCGCATTCGGCGCGCTCGCGGTCGCGTACTGGCGATCGGACAACACGTGCCCGGACGCCGGCGGCGCCGCCCCGCGCAACCCGATGAAGGCGATCGTCTACTGCGACTACGGCGCGGCCGACGTCCTCCGGCTCGCCGACATCGAAAAGCCCACCCCGGACGACAACCAGATCCTGGTCAAGGTTCGGGCGGCTTCCGTCAACCCCTTGGACTGGCACTTCATGCTCGGCAAGCCGTACTTGATGCGCGCGCAAGCCGGCCTGCGCAAGCCGAAGATCACGCAGCTCGGCGTCGACTTCTCGGGGACGGTCGAGGCGGTCGGCAAGAACGTCACGCAGTTCAAGGCGGGGGACGACGTATTCGGCGGGAGGACCGGATCGTTCGCGCAGTACCTCTGCGTGCGGGCCGACCGCGCGGTGGTGCCGAAGCCGGCCTCCCTGACGTTCGAGCAAGCGGCCTCCCTCCCGATCGCGGCAATCACGGCGCTGCAGGCTCTCCGCGACCGCGCCCAGGTTCAGCCGGGGCAGAAGGTCCTCATCAACGGCGCCTCGGGCGGCGTCGGGACGTTCGCCGTCCAGATCGCCAAGACATTTGGCGCCGAGGTGACCGGCGTCTGCAGCACGCGGAACCTGGAGATGGTCCGTTCGCTCGGCGCCGATCACGTCGTCGACTACACCAAGGAGGATTTCACCAAGAGCGCCGAGAAGTACGACGCCATCCTCGACAACGTCGGAAATCACGCGCTGCTCGATTGCCGGCGGGTGCTGAAGCCCAAGGGGAGATTCGTCCTGATCGGCGGCGGCGGACCGAACAAGGGCAACTGGCTGGGCGGGCTGAGCCGGGCTCTTGACGCGCTCCTGCTGTCCCCGTTCGTCAGTCAGGACATGGGGATGTTCCTGGCCGACATGAATCCGAAGGACCTCGCCGTCCTCGGCGAACTCATGCAGTCCGGCAAGGTGAAGCCGGTCATCGACAGGAGCTACCCGCTGAGCGAGCTTCCGGCGGCGATACGGTATCTGGAGGAAGGGCACGCGCGAGGGAAGGTCGTCATCACGGTCGAGTGATGCTCCGATGACGCCGCCACTTCCTCTCACGTGGCCGTACGCCCTGATCTTCTGGCCGGTCTACCTCTGGGTCTTCATTCCCGAGTTCCGCATCGTCGGGCGGGCGGCGACGAGCGCCACGCCTGCCGAGGACCGCGGCTCGCTCCGAGTCATCATTCTCGGGTTCAATCTCGCGACGCTCGCCGCGTTCTCGATTCCGTTCGTCGCGCCGGCGGCGACGCTGCCGCATCGTACGGTCTGGCTGTTCGCCGGCGTCTCGCTCCTCGTGCTCGGCGGCCTTCTTCGCCGCCATTGCATTCGCGTGCTCAGCGAGTTCTTCACCGGCGCCGTCACGATCCAGGCCGGTCATCGCGTCGTCGAAGCGGGCGCCTACCGCTTCATCCGCCACCCGTCCTACAGCGCCGCGCTGCTCATCGTCTCGGGGACCGCCCTCGCGTTCGGCAACTGGCTCGCGGTGGCGGTCTCGTGCGTCATCGCGTTTCTCGCCTATGACTACCGGGCGCGCGTCGAGGAGCAGGCCTTGCTCGCGTGCCTCGGAGAGCCGTACGCTCGATTCATGGCCACGCGCAAGCGGTTCATTCCGTCGGTCTACTGATACGTGCCCTCGTGTATCCACGGTGGCCGCAAGGTTGTTGATGGGTGAGATGTGCGCCCCGGACGTTGCGGACACTCTCCGGACAATGAAGTGCCGAAATACCCAGGATTTCGCTTGGTCCGGGTCTTGCCTTCTCCCGGCTCATGCGCTGGCCGAGGCATCCCACAGAATCGGTGCGTGCTTCGAGGTTCCGTCCACCGTTCTGTCCTTGGTCCGATTGCATCGCCCATCGAGGACCGTCGCTCGGATTCCAGAAGTGGGGCTATTACAGGAAGCGCAAGGATCCGGCGCGAATCCCACGGTTCCGCTGCAAGGCCTGTCAGCAGACCTGCTCCCGGCAGACGTTTTCGACGACCTACTACCTGAAGCGCCGAGAACTTCTCGTCAAAGTCGCCGCGGGACTAGCCGCCTGCTCGGCGCATCGACAGATCGCCCGGTCGGCTCGATGCTCCAAGACCTCAGTCACCCGAATGGCCGAGCGTCTCGGCCGGCACGCGATCCTCTTTCACGTTCGGTGTCGGGAGGCCATCCAAGAGCTGACGGAGTCCATAGTCCACGACCACTTCGAGACGTTCATAGGCCGACAGGATCAGGCGCTCGGGATCGGGACGGCCGTCGGAGCCGATTCGTGGCTCGTCTACGACATCGACCCGACCCCTCACAGAGGAAGTGGACGGCGTCCCGATCGGCTTCTGCGAGCGATCGATCGCCCCAATCGTCCCTATGTTGCGAGCATCCGCAGAACGATTCAGGCTCTATTGCCTAGGGTTTCCGCACCAAATCGGCTTCGATTGGTCGTTGATGGACGAGTCGATTACCGGGCCGCGATCCAAGGGAAAACGATCAAGAAGCGAACGCGTCTGACCGTGTACCCCAACCCGAAGCGCGGGCCCAAGGGCTCACCGCGGTCGGCGGAGGCGTCAGCCCGGGACTGGGCGATGTTTCCCGTCGATCAGCTGCACCAGCTTTTGCGGCACACCTGCTCGGACCACAAGCGGGAGACGATCTCGTTCGGGAGGCGGCTCGAGTCCATCCTCGGGCGGGCGCATTTGATCGCGGTTTGGAAGAACTTCATCAAGTCGCGATCCGAGCGAAAGCCCGACCGAACGACCCCGGCCATGCGCTTGGGTCTCGCCGAGACACCCTGGCCATGGGAGCGAGTGTTCTCGAGGCGGTTATTCCCGGAGCGAGTCGACCCGGCGGCGTGCGTGCGGAAGCTGTATTGGAAAAGATGGACGCTCGAGCTCCCCGAGTTCCAGCGCGCGCAGGCCGTCTGATCCGAATCAACCCATCCCACCTCAAGAAGATTCAGTCGACCGAGTTCGGCGCACAGATATGGCGGGCCGAGCTACCAACAACCTCGCGGCCACCGTGTCGTGTATCCTCCGCGTCACCTGCGAGGGATGAAATCGTCGTGAACCCTACTCGAATCGCGCTCGCCGCTCTCGTCGCCACGGCCGTCTACTTCGTTCTGGGCGGGCTGTTCTTCGCGGCCTCGCCGTTGAAGCAAGAGTTCATCCGGTACCCGGCGGTCTATCGATCGCCGGAGAGCATGAAGTCGGTGTGGCCGATCGGCATCTTCGGGATGATCCTCTCCATGGTCGTGCTCGCCGTGCTCTACGCGATGGTCTATCGGGGCGGCTCGGGGCTGGCCGAAGGGGCTCGGTTCGGTGCGCTGATCGGCGCCTTTGCCGTCGGCTCGTTCGTGCTCCACAACTACGTCAATCTCAACATCGGACTGCGGCTGACGCTGGGCCAGGCCGCCGCTTACTTCGTCCAGTGGACGATCGTCGGCCTCGTGATCGGGCTGATCTACCGAACGCCGTCTCCTGGCTAGAGCATGCCGAGCTTCGACGGCCGCTACGCCAAGGAGTTCTTCGCCGGGTGGGGCGCGATGGATCTCAACGGGCACATGGCGAACACCGCCTACCTCGATCTCGCCGCCGACGTGCGGATGGCGTTCTTCGCCGAGCACGGCTTTCCGCCCAGCGAGCTGCGGCGGATCGCGGTCGGGCCCGTGATGAAAAAGGACGAGCTGGAATACTTCCGCGAGGTCGGCCTTCACGAGAGCGTCACGGTCACCTACGCCGTTCTCGCGATGAGCGCGGACGGCTCGCGCTTCGTGGTCGAGAACGAGTTCTGGACCGCGCGAGGCGAGAAGGCGGCGATCGTACGGTCCAAGGGGGCGTGGCTCGATTTGCGCGCGAGGAAGCTCGTGCCCCCGCCCCCCGAGCTGTTCGCGGCGTTCGTTCAGGCGCCAAGAGCGCCCGGGTTCGTCGAGCTGCCGGCGAGAGGCCCGGGCGGGTTGGAAGGGCCCGGGTCAAAATAGAAGGGAACCGGGCTCATTGAGACCGATCGAGGAGAGGCCACCGTGAATCGAAACGCCGCGCCGCGCGCCCGTCACGTCGCGCCGCTCTGGGAGCAGATCGACGCGTACTTCGCCGGGAAGCTCGCGCTCTCGGACGACGCCCTCGAGGCCGCGCTCCGGGAATCCGAGACCGCTGGGCTCCCCGGCATCAACGTGACGGCGGCGCAGGGCAAGCTGCTTCAGCTGCTCGCTCGCCTGGTGGGTGCGCGCCGCATCCTCGAGATCGGCACGTTCGGCGGCTACAGCACGATCTGGATGGCGCGCGCTCTCCCGCCGGGCGGGCGGCTGATCTCGCTCGAGATCGAGCCCACGTACGCCGCCGTCGCGCGGCGAAACCTCGAGCGCGCGGCACTGGCGAATTGCGCCGAGGTCCGCGTGGCACCCGCCGCGGAGAGCCTTGCGAAGCTGGCGGCTGAGGGCGCGGAGGCGTTCGATTTGATCTTCATCGACGCCGACAAAGCGAGCGGCGATCTCTACTTCAAGGCCTCCCTCGGCCTCTCTCGCGCCGGCACGATCATCGTCGTGGACAACGTCGTCCGCGATGGCTCGGTGCTCGACGCATCGAGCGCCGACGCCAACGTGCTCGGCATTCGCCGCCTCGCCGACCTCCTCGCGAGCGAGCGCCGCGTGTCGGCGACGGCGCTCCAGACCGTGGGGAGCAAGGGGCACGACGGATTCGTGCTCGCGGTGGTGACGCAGCCACCCGCGGCCGCTTGAGCGTCGCGAAAGCAAGGAGACCATGCCGTTCACGCCATTCCACTTCGGGCCCGGGCTGCTCGCGAAGGCGGCCGCTCCGAGACGATTCTCCTTCACGTCGTTCGCCCTCACCCAAGTCGTCGTCGACGTCGAGACCCTCTACTACATGGTGCAGCGGGAGTGGCCGGTCCACCGGCAAGCGCACTCCGTCGTCGGCGGCGCCGTGGTGGGGCTCGTCGTCGCCGTGGTGGTCGTCCGTGGGCGTGCGCTTTTCGAGCGCATCGTGATGGCGGTGGCCGGTACCGGGGGGAAGTACGAGCCGCTCTTGGTTGCCGAGACGTCGGGGGAAGCCGCGGCGATCGGCGGACTGATCGGCGGGACCAGCCACGCGGTGCTCGACGGGATCTTCCACCTCGACGGGGTCCCGTTCTGGCCGTTCGCCGACAACAATCCATTGTCCGGCCTGATCGGCCCGAGCTGGCTCCAAGGGCTGTGCGTCTTGGCGGGAATCCTAGGAGCCGGGATCCTCTGGCTCGGCGTCCGGAAGCGGAGCGCCGTCGCTGGAGTCGACGACGACAGCCCGGTGGCGGAGTAGCCGCGGCGTTAGACTGGAGTCCCGATGGCTCCTGGTGATTCGGCCGGCTACTCCGGCGTTCCGCTCGCCCAGAAGCTGGGCATCAAGGACCTCTCCCGGGTTTACCTGATCGATCCGCCCGAAGACTACGAAGAACTCCTCGAGCCGCTCCCCTCGGGAGTGACCTTCGTGACGCGGCTGGACGCGGCCGTCGATGTCGCGCACGTCTTCGTCACGCGCAAGAGGGACCTGATCAAGCACCTCGGGGCGCTACGGAAGAAGCTCAGGCCCGACGCGGCCGTCTGGGTCTCGTGGCCCAAGAAAACGTCCCCGGTCGCCACGGAGGTCACGGAAGACACGATTCGCGAGGTCGCGCTGCCGATCGGTTTCGTCGACGTCAAGGTCTGCGCCGTGAGCGACATTTGGTCGGGTCTGAAGCTGGTCGTGAGGAAGGAGCTCCGATGATCGCGCGAGTTTGGCATGGCGTCGTGCCCTTGACGAAATCCGAGGCGTACGGCGAGTACCTCTCGCGCTCCGACCGCGGCGTGCTCGACTACCAACGGTCTCCCGGGAGCCGAGGCGCCACGCTGCTGCGACACATCGAGGGCGACCGGGTCCATTTCCTGCTGATCTCGTTCTGGGATTCGTACCAGTCGATCGAGGCCTACGCCGGGCCCGACGTCGAGCGCGCGCGGTACTTCGCGTTCGACCGCGAATGCCTGATCGACCCCGAGTCCAACGTGATCCACTACGAGGTTCTCGCGGGTCCCGAGATGGGGTCCGTGGAACGACCGTGAGCCACAAGGCGGAGTACTGGTCGAGAATCGCGAGTCGATACGACGGCGTCGTCGACCTGCAAATCGGGCCGTTGACCCGCTCGGTGGTCCGGGAACGCGTCGCCCAGGAAGGGCGGCTCGGCCACGCCGTCGAGCTAGGTTGCGGAACGGGGTACTTCACGAGGATTCTCGCGGCGAAGGCGGACGCGCTCCTGGCCACGGACGTTTCGCCGGGGATGCTCGAAGAGGCGAGGAGGAATGTTGTCGCGCCGAACGTGGCGTTTCAGGTCGAGGATTGTCAGAGCACTTCGCTGCCCGGCGGCGCGTTCGACACCGCGTTCATCAGCCTCGTGCTCCACTTCACGGAGCCGAATCGTGTGATCGCCGAGATGCGCCGGATCCTGAAGCCCGGTGGCCTTCTCGTCATCGCCAGCCTCGACCGGAGAGCGCTTACGGGGCTGAGCCGACTGCGCAGTCAGATCCGGGTCTTCGTTCGGGGGATCATCGGGTATCGAACGCGGCCTCCGAGCGACTTGCGTCAGAGCGCGCTCACCGGCCAGGAGCTGCGCGATCTGCTCGCCGGCTCCGGCTTCCGCGTCGTCAGCTCGGAGACGATCCGAGATCCGTCGAGCCCGGCCAACATTCCAATCGAATACGTCCGGGCAGCGAAGGAGTAAGCCATGGCCGCCTATCTCGTCGTCGACATCGAAGTCACGGATCCGGATGCGTTCGCCGAGTACCGCAAGCTCGTGCCCGACGTGATTGCCGCTCACGGAGGGCGCTACCTCGTGCGGGGGGGATCATGCGAGGTGCTCGAGGGAGCTTGGACTCCGAACCGCTTCGTGGTCGTGGAGTTTCCGAGCATGGCCGCGCTGAAGGCATTCCACGACGCGCCGGAGTACCGGTCTCTGCGCGACCTGAGGCAACGCTCGACGAAATCGAACCTCATCGCGGTCGAGGGCGCCTGACGCGAAGCGTGTTACGATCGCCGAATTCACTTCTCTCATCAGGAGACTTCCATGCCGAAGTACTTGCTCGAAGCCAGCTACGTCGGAGACGGGATCAAGGGTCTGCTCAAGGAAGGCGGCTCCGCACGGAGGAACGCAGCCGCGACGGCGATCAAGTCGGTCGGCGGCACGATCGAGGCGTTCTACTTCGCCTTCGGCGACCGCGACGCCTACGTGATCGCCGATATTCCGGACAACGTCAGCATGTCGGCCGTCGCCCTGGCGATCAACGCCAGCGGCGCCGTCGCCGCGAAGACGACCGTTCTCATCACTCCCGAAGAGGTCGACGCCGCGGCGAAGAAAACGGTCAGCTATCGCGCACCCGGACGATAACGGCCGACGCGCAACATGGCGGCGCCTCCGGAAACGGGCATCCTCGCCGCAATCGGCAACACGCCGCTCGTCGAGCTCTGCCGCGTCGTCCCCCACGGCAGCGCGCGGGTCGTCGCGAAGCTCGAATCGGCGAACCCCACCGGGGGGATGAAGGACCGCATCGCCCGGGCGATGGTGGAGAAGGCCGCCGCCGACGGGCGGCTTCTCCCCGGCGGGACGGTGGTCGAATACACGGGGGGGACGACGGGCGTCTCGCTCGCGTTGATCTGCGCCGCCGCCGGCTACAAGGCCCATTTCGTCAGCTCCGACGCCTTCAGCGACGACAAGCTCCGGACGATGCGCGCGTACGGCTGCGAGCTGACGGTGATCCCGAGCGATGGGAAGAAGATCACGCGGGAGCTGATCCGGGCGATGATCTCGAAAGCCGAGGAGCTGAGCCGGAGGCCCGGGCATTGGTACTGCGACCAGCTCAACAACCGCGACGGAGAGGCCGGTTACCACCCCCTCGGCGAGGAGATGTGGCGGCAGTCGGGAGAGCGCGTCGATGCGTTCGTGCACTCGGTCGGCACCGCGCACTCGATCCACGGGACCGCGCACGCGCTGCGCGGCCGCAACCCACGCCTGCACGTGACGGCGGTCGAGCCCGCGGAATCCGCGGTGCTGGCGGGAAGGCCGCCGGGCTCGCACCGGATCGAAGGGATCGGAATCGGATTCCTCCCGCCCCTCTGGCGCCGTGACGAGGTCGACGACGTGGTCGGCGTCGGCACGGACGACGCCAACGCGATGGCCCGTCGCCTGGCGCGCGAGGAGGGGATCTTCTGCGGCACCTCGACGGGCGCGAACGTGATCGCGGCGCTCGCGGTCGCCAAGACGCTCGGGGCGGGGTCGACGGTCGGCACGATCGTCATCGACTCCGGGATCCGCTATCTCAGCACCGACATCTTCGAGAGCTGAGCGAGGGGGGCGGGCCGTGGCCGTGCGCGTCGTGCGTCTCGGAAGCGATCGTGGCCGAGGGGAAGGGCTGCGCATCGGAACGGTTCGGCACCCGCCACGCGGCGTCCCGAAGGACCAGCACGCGTCGCAGAATTGGTACGACGTCTGGCTGCCGGAGCTGGCTCCCAGCGCGCCGCTCGTTAAGCTGGGACAGACCGACCGCTCACCGAGAGCGTGGGCGGGGTTCGTGCGTCGCTACCGCAAGGAGATGGCGTCGCCGGAGCGGGCGCATCTCCTGAGGCTGCTTGCGGCGCTCTCGCGTCGGTCCGACTTCTCGGTCGGCTGCTACTGCGCCGACGAATCGCACTGCCATCGCTCCGTGCTGCGCGAGCTGTTGAGGGAGCAGGGCGCCGAGCTGGCCTAGATGGCGACCGCTGATGTTCGATTCGCGACGCTCGCCGATGCCGAGGCGATCGCCGCGCTCGTGACGCTCCTCGGGTACCCGACCACGCCGGAGCAGTTGCGGGCCAGGCTCGGACGCATTCTCGCCGACGGCAATTACGCGACGTACATCGCGGCGGAGAGTGGACGGGTCGTCGGATTCGTCGGCACGCGCATCGGACCGCGATACGAAGACGATCACCCCTACGGTCAGATTCTCGTGCTCGCCGTCGCGCGGGATTTCCACCGCAAAGGGATCGGCAGGCGATTGCTTTGGACCGCGGAATCGGATTTGATCGGGAAAGGAGCGAGAGTCCTCGTCCTGAGCTCTGGAAACCACCGCGCAGGGGCGCACGCGTTCTACGAGAAGAACGGTTACCTGTTCACTGGTCGCCGGTACAAGAAGACGATCTAGAGGGGGAGCCGCCATGAAAGCCACGACGAAGACCCGGCCCGAACCCAGGACGATCGACCAGTACCTCGCGAGGCTCGATGGGGACAAGCGCGCGGCCCTTCAAAGGCTGAGGAAGACGATCAGGTCGATCATGCCCCGGGCCCAGGAATGCATCAGCTACCAGCTCCCCGCATTCCGCCTCGACGGACGGATGGTCGTCTGGTTCGGCGCCGGCGCGAGCCACTGCGCTCTCTACCCCGGGACGGTTCTCGCCCAGTTCGCGGACGAGCTGGCGGAATACAAGACGAGCAAGGGGACGATTCGCTTCCAGCCCGACCAGCCGCTCCCGCCGGCTCTGGTGCGGAAGCTGGTCAAGGCGCGCATCGAGGTGAACGCGAAAGAAATTGCGGCGCGAAAAGCGAAGGCGGCCCGGCGGCGTTGAATCCGGCGCTCGCTCCGGCGATGATCGTCGGCGGATGGCCACGATCGTCTCCCCGGAGCGGCCCGATTCTCCGGACGCCGTTGCGCTGATCGCCGAGCTCGAATCGCACCTCGAGCCGCTCTATCCCAGCGCAAGCCGCCACGGCTACAGCGTCGACAAGATGATCCGGGAGGGCGTGGCGTTCTTCGTCATTCGCGCCGACGGCGCGCCCGTCGGCTGCGGGGGCGTTCAGATCTACGGTACGGAGTACGGCGAGATCAAGCGGATGTACGTCCGGCCGCAGCATCGCGGCGCCGGCCACGCCAAACGGATGCTCGACCACCTCGCCGACTACGCCAGGGGCCGCGGCGTCGCCCTGCTGCGCCTCGAGACGGGTATCCACCAGGAGGAGGCGATCGGCCTTTACGAGCATGCGGGGTTCAAGCGCATCCCGCCCTTCGGCGAATACAAGGACGACCCGCTGAGCCGGTACTACGAGAAGCGGATCTCGTGACGCCCGCAGAGCGCCCTCTCCTGACCGCCGAGTGGCGCAACCTCTTGATGATCAACTTCGCGGTCGATCCGAAATTCCTCGCGCCGCTCGTTCCGGCGGGAACGGTCCTCGACGCACACGCGGGTGTCACCTACGTCAGCCTCGTCGCGTTTCGATTCCTCGGCACACGAGTCCTCGGACTCCCGATCCCATTCCATCGAAACTTCGAAGAGATGAACCTCCGCTTCTACGTCCGTCGCGAGCTTCCCACCGAGGTCCGCCGCGCGGTGGTCTTCATCAAGGAGATTGTTCCCCGATGGGCGATCGCCTGCCTTGCTCGCGCGCTGTACAACGAGCCGTACGCCACGCTTCCGATGCGGAATCGCGTCGGCGGAGACCCACCGCAACTCGAGTACGGATGGCGGATCGGCGGAGAGTGGCTCTCGCTCCGAGCACGCGCCCATGGAATCGGCGCGGTTCCCGATCCCAGGAGCGTCGAGGCGTTCATCACCGAGCACTATTGGGGTTACACGCGCCAACGTGACGGGTGTACCCTCGAGTATCGCGTCGAGCATCCTCGATGGAGGGTGTGGTCTTCGGAGCTGTCGGATCTGCCGGACCTGGAGGGGTGTTACGGAAAGGAGATGACCCATGCTCTGGGCAGACCGAAGTCGACGATGGTTGCCGATGGCTCGCCGGTCCGGGTGATGCGCGGCCGACGGTTCAAGGAGACTTGAAGATGCGCAACGCTGTGACGAACTCGACGTGGCGGACGCGGCGTCCATGGGCGACCAAGCTCCGGCCCGAGATGGAGCCGAAGATCGTGCCCAGCTCGCGCGGATCTGGAACGATGCTCGTGCCGACGCCGCTCCTCGTGGCGGAGGAAGTGAGGCGTGTCCGGTCGGGCCGGCTGATCACGCCGCGGCAGATTCGCGAGCGGCTTGCGGCCCGGTTCGGCACCGACGAGACCTGTCCGCTGACGACGGGGATCTTCCTGGTCATCGTCGCCGGCGCCGCCGAAGACCAAATCGAGGAGGGCAAGCGTCCCCTAGCGCCGTATTGGCGAGTGGTCGATGAGCGCGGGTCGCTGAATCCGAAGTTTCCCCCGGGCGCCGAGCGACAGGCGTCGCATCTCCGACGTGAGGGCCACCTCGTCAAGCGAGTCGCCCGTTCGAACCGGTGGCAGGTGGTGGGCACGGCGTAGCGAGGCGGCCGCTTGCTCGATTGGTTCCCTTTCCTCACCTGGATCGCCCCGATCTCGTCGGCGATTCTGCTCGCTCTCTTGTGGATGGAGGGCGAGGTCAGGCAGCGGACCGGCTTGCTCGTTCTTCTCGTCTTCGTCGTCGCGGTGTATTGCCAGTTCTTCGCGAGCTCGGCTGTCGTTTCGGCTGTCGGGCTCTGCGTGCAGACCGTGCTGGCCGTCGGTCTCTTGCTGCGGTGGAAGGCCTCGGGCTGATCGACATCGCGCGGAGTAGACTGCGAGGCACGCGAGGTGAGCCCATGAGGAGAAAACTGCTGATCGCGCTCGTCACGGCCCTGCTTGGAACGACCGTCGCATTGACCGGCGGGGCGCTCATCCGGGACAACGTCATCGACTCCGAAAAACGGCTCGTCCAGCATCCGGAGCTCGATTCCGCGCGGCGGGCGGCCACGTGGCAGCCGGATACGTCATCGCCGAACTGGAAGGCGATCTCGGACGACTTGGGCATGCTGCTCCGGGACGACAGGGATCTGGGGCTGCGCGGGCGCCTCTATGTCCGCATCGACGGCAAGTGGCGGGCGGTGGCCGCCGACGGGCTGGCGGACATCGGCGGCTGGTTCCCGACGAAGTAGCGCGGCGTCACGGCGATGACCAGCAAGATCACGGGCGGCTGCCTGTGCGGCGGCGTTCGCTACGAACTGCATGGCCGGTTCCTTCGGGCCGGACACTGCCACTGCTCGCGGTGTCGACGGCATTCCGGAACGGCGGTGTGCACTCAAGGGCGCGTGCGCCGGGAGGATTTCACCCTGCTGTCGGGGGCGGATCTCGTTCGCGCCTATCGCCCGAATGGCGGATCGGTCAAGGCGTTCTGCTCTGTCTGCGGCTCGAGCTTGTTCGGCGGGTCATGGCCGGGGGGCAACGAGATCTCGATCCGGCTCGGGAGCGTGGACGGCGAGCCGGGAATCCGTCCTCAGTACCACACGTTCGTAGGGTCGAAGGCGCCTTGGGACGAGATCCATGACGACCTTCCGCAATACGACGGCCCGCTTCCGTAGGAGGTCGGGATGATCATCGGCGCGCACGCCATCGTCTACAGCAAGAAACCGGAGGCCGACCGCAAGTTTCTTCGGGACGTGCTGAAGCTTCCCCATGTCGACGTCGGGGGAGGGTGGCTGATCTTCGGGCTCCCGCCGTCGGAAGTGGCCGTCCATCCCTCCCGGAAGAACGACGGTCACGAGCTGTACTTGATGTGCGAGGACGTGCATGCCTTCGCCGCGGCGATGAAGAAGCGCCGTATCGAGTGCGGGAAGATCGACGATCAGGGCTGGGGAGTCCTGACGAGTGTCGCGCTGCCGGGGGGAGGGAGGCTCGGCGTCTACCAGCCACGGCACGCTCGGCCGGAGCCCATGGAGGTCAAGAATTTGCAGAGCTCGCGGAAGGGGAGGACATAGGTCCTTGACATCCAGACAGATGGTTGGCACCATCTATAGGCCATCCAATAGGATGTTGGGAGGACCCATGATCGAGAGCGAAAAGATCACCATCAACCTCAGCGCGGCCGATTTGGGCCGGATCGATCTCCTGACCGAAGAGGGGTTCTACTCGAACCGGACCGATTTCATCCGGGCCGCGATCCGCAAGGAGCTGGACGTCCACGGGGACGTCGTGAAACAAAGCGTCGCGCGGCGCTTCGCGATGCTCGGCGTCGTCGTCTACACGAAGCGTGGGCTTGAGCGCTTCCTGGAGAAGAAAGAGAAGCTCAATATCAACGTCGTCGGGGGCGTGGTTTTTTCGAAGGACGTTCCCCCCCAGCTGGCTCTTGACACGATCCAGAGCTTGAAGGTTCATGGAGTCCTGCGCGCCAGCTCGGCCGTCAAGGAGGCCCTTGCCGACCGCATTCAGTGAGGCGGATCCCGTGGTGATCGAGCTGAAGAAGGGGCACGATGGACCGTCGACGTTGACGTGCGTCCGCTCGGACGGCACGCGCACCTGGGGGAAGCTTCACCGGTTCCTTCCGGTCCACGACCTCACGCATTGCGCGGTCGAGAGCGTGTTCGGGTTCACCGATGCGTTCTTCGGTCTGGTCGCCTCCGGCTGGCAGATCGACGACTTCGCGGCCCCGGGGGCCTCGAAGCGCGTCCCGGTCGAGGCGCACTGGGCCGAGAGCATCGTTGGCCTGTTCGATCTCGAGCGCGGCACCGGGCAGATGTGGACCGCCGCGACGTTCGACGAGGCGCTGGCGGAGTCGCTGGGCGGCCAAGGCGTCGCCAGGTTCAGGCCGGTGAGCGACGGAGAGCTCACGGCGGTCCGGCGTCTGCGAGGCGAGCTTCAGGGTCAGTGGGAAAAGCTTCCGCCGGGCGGGAAGCTCGCGATATCGTTTCCGGCTTCCGCGACGGTGTAGGAGCTCTTCGCATCGATGCGGTGAGAGGGAGGTCCCATGGAAACCGCACGGTCCCTTCAGAGAGGTCGCCGGAATCAGATTGCCGCCGGCGCGATGCTCGTCGTCATCGGGCTCGTCGCCCTCGCGCTTCAATACTTCGAGGGACCGGGCCGGGCGGCCGTGCTGCTCGTCGCCTCGGGAGTCTTCCTGGCCTCGTACTTCTATACCGACGTCTACGTGCTCCTCGTTCCCGGCGCGTTGCTCGGCGGCCTGGGCCTGGGCTCGCTCGCGGAATTCTGGGGCCTCTCGCTGCGTGATCCGAATGCCGTCGGGTTGGGAGCCGGGTTCGCGATGATCTACCTCATCGAGCGGGCGTACCGGAGGAGAGCGCACGGGTGGCCCTGGATCCCGGCGGTTCTCCTGATCGCGAGCGGTCTCGGAGCGCGGTTCGCGGATGCAGGACGGATCCTCTGGCGATTCGCGCCGGCCATTCTCGTCGTCGTCGGGGTCGTGATCGTCATCCGGGCCCTGCGTCGCCCGGTCTCCCTGTCGACTACTTCGCCGCGGTCTCTCTGACGATCCCGTAGATGATCTCGGCCCCTCGCGCGACATTGTCGAGCGAGACGCGCTCGTCGTCGCCGTGTGAGAGGTCGGCCTCTGTTTCGTCGAGCGTCAACGGGTCGAACCCGTAGGCGGCGATGCCGAGCGGGCGCAGGAGCGCGCTCTCGGTCCACGACGTCAAGAGCGTCGGGACGACCGGAACCCCAGGCGCCATCCGGGCCGCGGTCTTCTCGATCGCCCGGAACAGGTCGGTGTCGGTCGTCGAGGTCGGCGTGGCCCTCACCGGCTGAAGCGGCTCGATCGAGATCCTCGGGTCGGCGACCGCCTCGCGGATCTCCTCGATCATCGCCTTCGGGTCCTCGCCCGGCAGCAGTCGGCAATCGAGGTGAGCCGAAGCCTCTCCGGGAATGACGTTGGTCTGAGGTCCCCCTTGGAGCACCGTGATCGCGATCGTGTCGCGCACCCGTGCAGCGCGCTCCGGCTCGGCGAGGAACGTCTTCCGAAACGCGGCGTCGGCGCGCAGCGAGGTCGCGAGGCGCGCCAGCTTTTCCGGTGGCAGTCCCGGGTACGATCGGGAGAGCGCCGTGAAGTAGCGCTGCACGTCGGGTAGCACCTTGATCCGTGTCTCGTGGCGGCGCACTCGATCGAGGGACGCGATCAGCGCGTCGACCGCCGTCCCCTCGGCAGGAGGCGTCGAGGCGTGGCCCGACGGCCCCTTCGCGGTGAGCTTGAGCCACAGCACGGCCTTCTCGGCCACGCTGACATTCCACGACCGAACGCGGCCGCCCTTCGCGTCGATGACGTCCCCTTCGGTCAAGGAGAACTCCGCGTCCTTGAAGATCTCCGGTCGCTTCGCGATCAGCGACTCCATCCCCGTGGCCTCGACTTCCTCGTCCCCGGTTCCGATGAAGATGATGTCGCGGGCCAGGGGCGTCCCCTCCCGCTTCAGCCGGACCAGCGCGGCGAGGTGGAGAATCCCCGACGTCTTCATGTCGAGGCTCCCGCGGCCGTAGAGGTGGCCGTCTTTGATCTCCGCTCCGAACGGATCGGCCGTCCACTTGGAGCGGTCGGCCTGCACGACGTCCATGTGGTGGGAGAGGATCAGCGCCCTCTTCGAGCCGTCCCCGCGCACGCGTGCGACCAGATCGGCGCGCCCGGGCGCGAACTCGACGACTTCCGCTTCGATCCCTTCGCGGTCGAGGATTCCCTTGAGAAACGTCGCCGCCGCCAGCTCGTTCCCCGGCGGGTTGGAGGTGTCGATCCGGAGGTAGTCCCGGAGCACGGGGAGCGGATCGAACGGCAGCGGGGCGGGCACGGGTTGCGGCGCAGCCGCCAGTAGGGCAAGCCCCGCGATCACCGCTCTCATCGACGACGCTCGTCCATCGTCAGCGGCCCACGATCACTGCGGCGACGGCGGCGGGGCGCTCGCGTCGCGGCAGCTTCTCCGCCATCATCCGGATCCCCTCGGCCCACCCCGGCTGCTCGACGAGCACGTCCGTCTTGACCCGCCGGGAACGCAGCGGCCGCACGGCCAGTAGCCGCGCCCATTCCGGACGGGCGGCACCGTTGACGTCGACGCATTCGGTCTCGAAGCCGCGCTCGGTGCGGTAGATCGCGAGGAGACCCAGGCCGCTCCCGCCGTCCGCTTCGACGTGGAGGATCGCGGTTCGGCCGAGCGGACCGTCGTCGATCTCCGCCAGGATCCCTTCGACCAGCGGATGTCCCGAGGCGAAGAAGTCGATCGATTCGTCGGCGACCGCCTCGGCGCGATCGAACGTCCCGAGGAAGCTCGAACCGCCGGGGACTCCGGGGAGCGAGTCGACCCACGCGCGGTTCCCGAAGACGATCGAGTGGACGCGCCCCTGGCGGTGCTCTTCGACGGAGAGGCCGAGCTGATGGCACGCTCCCAGGACGACGTCCTGTGTCAACTCCTCCAGGTCGGCGGGAACGCGGGCGAGGATCTCGGGGGCGGTCTCCGCGCGGAACGGATCTCGGTAGAGCTCGTGATACGCCGCCGCGCGCACGCGCTCCCGCGCGGCGTCGGCCTCGCGGGCCGCCGTTTCGAACATCCGCGGCGTGATCGTCTCGGACTCCGAAAGAGCGGCCGCTTCGATCGCCCTCTCGACTCGGGCCAGCTCGTGCTCCAGCCCGCCGAGCGGCTCGCGGAACAGGCCGATCGTCTCGAACAGCGCCGCGATCGCCGCGCTCAGCCCCTCCGGCGGGCGCACGTAGACGATCTCGACCGGCTTGTCCCGCCCGATCCGGTCGAGCCGTCCGATCCGCTGCTCGACCGCGGCGGCGCTCCACGGCAGATCGAACAGGACGAGGCGATGACAGAACTCGAAATTGCGCCCCTCGCCTCCGCACTCGGTCGCGAGCAGGAGCGAAGGGCCGGACGGCAGGCGGAACTGGGCGACCTCGATGTCCCGTTGTCCGGGAGAGAGGTCTTCGTGGAAGACGCCCGTCCGGAGCTGCACGCGGCGGGAGAGCTCCGTGCGGAGGTGCTCCACCGTCTCGCGTTCGGCGGCGAAGACCAAGGTCTTCTCGCCGCGCGATTTCCAGCCGGTCGCGGCGCGGGCGAGCCATGCGATCCTCGGGTCGGCGGCAAGCCAAGCCTCGGCGAGCCTCCGCGTCTCTCCGTCCTGGCGTGGCGTTTTCGCGAGGAGCGATGCCCCCGACGACAGCGCGGCGCGTAGGAGCCGGGCCTTCTCGCGCCGCGCCACCTCGTGCTCGGCGGGACGCGCGCGCAGGGCGCGCTCGAGCCGAGCGAGATTGTGCCAGCCCGGATCGTTCGGGAGGTCGACCGGTGCGCCGACGCGCGGCGGCAGCCCGCCGATGTCCCGGCGACGCGTGGAGCTGGCGCAGGGCGGGAGCGGCTCCCGGCGCGCCAGCCGCGCCTCGAATCCGGTATCCTCCGGAAACTCCTCGGGCCGCAAGAGCTGCAGCAATCGAAAGAAGCCGTGCGCGTCGTCCTCGAGGGGCGTCGCCGTCAGCAGGAGGACGTGCCGCCCCATCGCAGCGATCGGCGCGACCGCCCGATACGCAGGCTCGCCCGGATGCCCCGGCGGCCTCCGCAGGTGGTGGGCCTCGTCGACGATGAGGAGATCGATCCCCGCGGCGATCGCTTGCTCGGTCAGCTTCGGCCGCGCCACCAGCATGTCGAGGCCGATCACCGCGCGACGGTGGACGTCGAACGGGTTGAAGCCGGCGCCGAAGTCACGATCGACGTCCGCCAAGCGGGGCTCGTCGAGGAGCACGAACACTTGGTGGTACTTGCGCCACAGCTCGCCGAGCCACTGCACGGTCAGCGTCTCGGGGGCGACGACGAGCGTCCGCTCGGTCCGTCGGGTGCGGATCAGATGATTGGCGATCAGGCAGGCCTCGACGGTTTTTCCGAGCCCGACCTCGTCGGCGAGCAGCCAGCGGACCGGGTCCTGACGGGTCGCCTTGAGCGCGACGTCGAGCTGATGGGGGAACAGCCGGATCCGCCCCCCGAGAAACGAGCCGAGGTCGTCGCCCGAGCGCGACGTGGCCAGGTGCAGCGCATCCAGCCGAACCGAGAAGGCGTCGAGAGAGCCGACGTCGCCGAGCGCGAGCCGCTCGACCGGCGAGTCGTCGGGCGCCGGCGTCCCTCGCTCGTCCCAGGGAAGGAGCGCATCGGTCGACGCCCCGAATCGAAGCACGGTGTTCTTGCCGGCGAATTCGACCACGACGTTCCGGCCTTCGAGCGCGGCGACACGGCCGACCCCGAGCTCGGCATTGAAGCGGTGCGTGACGCGGTCGTCGATTTTCCACGTGGTCATGTCGTGGGCAGATCCTCTGGCGAAAGCGGAGATGGTAGCAGTACTCTCCCGCGGCAAGATGCGACGGCCGCCGACCGATGAGAGGATCGAGCTCCTGCCGCGGCCGCGCCGGATGCGGCGCGGGGCCGGAGCGCTCGGTTTGGACAGGGACGGGAGCGTTCCCCGCGCGGTGGGGCCCGAGGTGCGAATCGATGCGTCGATGTCGGCGATTCCGCCACAGGGGTACCGGCTGGTTGTGACCCCCGCGCAGGTCGTCGTCGAGGCGCGCGATGCGGCGGGAGCGTTCTACGCTCAGGGGACGCTCCGCCAGCTCACGAAGCTCCACGCCGAGATCGGCGCGATGCCCGCCTTGACGATCGACGACGCGCCGGACTTCGCCGAGCGCGGCGTCCTGCTGGACGTCAGCCGGGACAAGGTCCCGACGACGGGCACGCTCTTTCGTCTGATCGACGAGCTGGCATCCTGGAAGATCAATCGGCTGCAGCTCTACATCGAGCACACGTTCGCCTACCGGTCTCATCCGGCCGTCTGGACCGACGCGTCTCCCCTGACGGGCGACGAGATCGAGACGCTCGACGCCTACTGCCGCGAGAGGTTCATCGAGCTGGTCCCCAACCAGAACTCGTTCGGCCACATGGAGCGCTGGCTCAAGCGGCCGGAGTACGCCGAGCTGGCGGAGGTCGCCGAGCCGGCGGGCGAGACGATGTCGCTCTGCCCGATCGATCCCCGCGCGATCGACTTCTTGGCCGGCCTGTACGACGACCTGCTTCCGCACTTCACGAGCAAGACATTCAACGTCGGATGCGATGAGACCGTCGACCTCGGCAAGGGACGGAGCCGAGAGGCCGTCGAACGCCGGGGGCGGGGGAGGGTCTATCTCGAGTTCCTCGAGAAGATCCAGGCCCTCGTCAAGGCAAGGGGCCGCCGGATGCAATTCTGGGGGGACATCGTTCTCGAGCACCCCGAGCTCATCCCTGAGCTGTCCACGGATCTGCTCGCCCTGCTGTGGGGGTACGAGGCGGACCATCCGTTCGACGCCCAGGGGGCGGCGTTCGCCGAGGCTAAGGTCCCTTATCAGGTTTGCCCCGGGACGTCGGCGTGGCTGTCGCTCGCGGGCCGGACGACGAACGCGCTCCGCAACCTCGAGGCCGCCGCGCGGTCTGGGTTGGCGCACGGAGCGTCGGGAATGTTGATCACCGATTGGGGGGACAACGGGCATTGGCAACCCCTCCCCGTGTCGTACCTGGGACTCGCCTACGGCGCCGCGTTGGCGTGGTGCCGCGAGACGAACGAAGGGCTCGACGTCGCGCGAGTCCTCGATGCGCATGTGTTCCGCGATCGCGCCGGCGTCCTGGGCGAGCTCGCGCGCGATCTGGGGGACGTCTACCGCGACACGGGGGTGCAGCCCAAGAACGCTTCCGTGTTGGCGCTCTTGATGCTCTTCCCCGAGCGGGCCCTCGGGGAGGGGCGGTTAGCGGGGCTCAGCGTCGAGGGGCTCGATCGTGCGGAAGCGAGGGTTGACGAGGTCGCTGCCAGGCTGGGAGGTACGCGACCCGACCGCGACGACGCATCGCTGCTCATCGCCGAGTTCGCTCTCGCGGCCGACATGATGCGCCACGCCTGCCGACTCGGTCGCGCCCGCCTGCGCGCGCCGGGCGGGGCCGTCACCGCGATCGGCCCCGGAGTCCGAACGGCGCTCGCCGACGATCTGCGCACCATCATCGCCGAATACCAACGCGTTTGGCGCTCACGCAATCGCGAGGGCGGCCTCCGCGACAGCGTCGCTCGTTTCGAATCTTTGCTCACGCTTTACTCTGGTTAGGCGGAGGGAAAAGCGGAAGCAGAAAAGGGGACAGGCCCCGTTTCCCTTCAGAGCGAATCTCGGCATGACGCCTTGAGTGGAAACGGGGCCTGTCCCCTTTTCTGCTTTCCCTATCTCAGAATCGTAGAAAGGCCAGCCCAGGTCTCGCGATCCAAGACGTAGAGAGTGGCGAGGTAGAGCTCCACGTCGGCCGCCGGGAACCTCTCCGAGAGAAGCTTCGCGGCGTGCCGAAGCTCGGCATCACCCGGAGGTTTCGACGCGTGGTCGTCCGCGATCAAGCCGTGCTGGTGCGGGATCTTCAGAGCATCGAGAAATGCTCCCAGCATGTCGCGGTGCTGCTCCAGATGGAGCGCCAGCAGCAGGCTGCCGACGAGAGAGTCCGCCGGCCGGATCGAGCGCGCGAGATAGTGGGCTCGCTTTTCGGCGGGGAGCTGGCGGACGGCGCTCTCGCGAAAGCGCATTCCCTGCATGATCGCGAGGTCCGCCTCGCGGCGCGCGGTCGCCTCGCCCCAATCGTGGCTGTAGAGCGAGCGCGCCGCGGCCAAGCGAATCTCCGGCTCGAGCGACGCCCAGAGCTGCGAAGGAGTGCACTGCGCGAGATCGAGGCGGGACGCGAGCGGCATCGCGTGAGCTTACTGGAACTTCTTGTAGAGAACCACCTCGCGGCCGCCCTTCCTGTGCTCGATGTGATCCATCAGCTCGCGCATCAGGAAGATTCCGCGCCCGTGAGTCAACTCGACCCGGTCCTCGCGACGCGGATCGGGAACTTTGTTCGGGTCGAAGCCCAACCCTTCGTCGCGGACCGCGATCACCAACCCCTTCTTCGGATCGCAATAGGCGCGGACGAGGACCTTCTTGGCGGAGTCGCTGCGGTTGCCGTGGAGCACCGCGTTCGCCAGCGCCTCGCGAAGCGCGATCTCGAGCTCGGCCTGGTGCTCGGCGAGGCACCCGGTGATTCGCGCGTGCTTGATGATGTCCCGGACGGTGCGATTGATCCCCGGCGTGGTGCTCTGCAGGCGGCGCCGGAAGCGGAACGCCAGCGTCCGGCGGTCGAGGGCGAACGGCGCCCGCTTCAGCACTGTCTTCTGCCCATGCGCGTAGGCCACCCGGCTCCCGTCCCCCGATCGCTCGCGCGATCTGGGGAAGCATAAGGCAAAATGTTCGTCGTCCGTACGTCGAGAACAATACGAGGTTTCGAATGGCGCAACGATTCTGGCTGTTCAAGTCCGACCCCGACACGTTCGGCTGGACCGATCTGACGAAGGGAAAGGGCGGGCGCACCGTCTGGGACGGCATCCGGAACTACCAGGCGAGGAATACCTTGAGAGACGACGTCAAGAAGGGGGACGGCGTGCTCTTCTATCATTCGCAATCGGACAAGGCCGTCGTCGGGACCTGCACGGTGACGAGAGCGGGTTTTCCGGATCCGAAGGACGGTGCCTGGACGGCGGTCGAGATCGCCGCGGACAAGCCGTTCCGGACTCCGGTGACCCTCGACGCGATGCGCGGCGTGCCGGCGCTCTCCGGGATGGTTCTGCTGAAGAAGGGGAGCCGGCTTTCCGTACAGCCGGTCACGGAGGCGGAGTGGAGGATCGTCCTCAAGATGGGCGGCGCCTGACGATCCGGCACGGGCGCCCCGACGACGCCAGGTTCGTCGTCGCCCTGGGGACCGCGGCGTTCGCGCGTTTCGGCCGGTATGGGCCGATCATGGAGGGGTTCCTCGCCACGCCGGCCGTGGCGGCGTTCATCGCCGAAGTCGACGGGGCGTCCGCCGGCTTCGTCCTCGTGGACTGCCCGCAGGGAGAACGAGGGATCGCCGATCTCGTGGCCATCGCCGTGGACGAACGGCACCGCAGGACGGGAGTCGGTCGGGCCCTCCTGGCCCGCGTCGTCGCCTCGCGTGAAGCCCGCGGCGGGCCCTCCCTGATCGTGCTCACGGTCGCCGACGACAACGCCCCGGCGATCGCCCTCTTCCGGTCGTTCGGCTTCGAAGCCGTGGCGGGGACGGCCGGCAGGTACGACGGCGGGCAGATGTCGCACCGGATGGCCAGGGCGCGGAGCTAGGCGTCGGCCCGGACGTGGACCTTTTCTTTGTACATGGCCGCGAAGAAGATGAAAACCACGCCCATGACCGTCATGACGGCGATGAAGAAGTAGAAGTAGTTCGGGCCGACCAGCCGGTACGTCGAGACCTCGCCGGCGCCTCGGTAGGCCCCTTCCGTCATGATCGGTGCCCGGTTGACGACGTCCATCAAGCGCACGCGGCTCTCAGCCGCGTCGATCTGGGAGACGAGAAATGTCCCCTCGAGCGGCTGCGGCTTCGCGCCGCCGACGATGGTGATTCCGTCGATCCCGGTGAAGTCGATCTTCTGGCCCGGGATGAACTGCGTCGCCTCCGCGACCGAAACCCAGGTGTCCGCCCCCGTCGCGATGCCGCTCGCGTGGAGAGGCTTGATCATGGCGTTGTTGACTCCGGCGATCATCAGGTTGCCGACGCTCGTCGAGAGGAGGAAGAGAGCCATGATGAAGCTTTTCATCCTCAGCGGCGCCTGCTTGTAGCTGAACTCGAGCGCGGTGATCGAGACGAGCACCTCGCCGGCGGTGAGGACGACATAGGCCAGGATCTGCCACCAGGCGCTGACCGAGTACCCGCTCTGAATCCGCTTCTCGACCCACGCGACGAGCACGAACGACGCGGCGGTCACGAAGAGACCCGCCCCGATCTTCCGGAGCGGGGTGACCTGAAAGAACCTCCCACAGACCGGATAGATCACGTAGGTGAAGACGGGGACGAGCGCGAGGATGAACAGCCCGTTGACGACCTGGATCTGCGCCGGAAGGACGGTGAAGCCGAACCCGAGGTTCTTGTTCATCAGGGACGACTGCGCCTGGAGCGTCCAGGTGTTCCCATTCGACTGATCCCACAGCATCCAGAAGCACGCGACGAAGAAGTAGATGACGATCAGGTTCAGGACCAGCTTGCCCCCTTCGGGGGAGAAGACGTCCCTGAGCCACGCCCGCCCTGCCGGGGGGACGACCGCGAATTTCTTACGCCCCAGCCAGAACACCACCGTCGCGACGAACATCATCGCCGCCGGCATGCCGAACGCCCACCGCGGCCCATAGTTGGGGTTGTTGAGCAGGATCGGGCAGAAGTAGATCGAGATCGACGAGCCGGCATTGATCGCCAAGTAGAACCAGGAGAACGCCCGTTCAATCAGGTGCTGGTTCTTCGACGTGAACTGGTCGCCGACGTTCGTGGACACGCAGGGCTTGATCCCTCCCGTGCCGAGCGCCACCATGACCAGCCCGAGGCCGACGGCGGCGGGCGTGTCGGAGAAGAGCGCGAGGGAGACACACCCCGCGCAGTACGCCAGCGAGAACGTCATGATCGTCCGGAACTTGCCCCAGAAAACGTCGGAGACGATGGCTCCGATCACCGGAAAGAAGTACGCCCCCGATTTGAAGACCGACTGCCAGGACGCCCCCTTCGCGTCGGTGAAGTGCAGGAACTGCACGAGGTAGATCGTCAGGATGGAGTTGATCCCGTAGAAGCAGAACCGCTCGGCGAACTCGTTGCTGACGATGTACGGGATCCCCGCCGGCATCCGGTCATCGCGGGCCGCCGCAACGCCTTCAAGGGTCTGTGTGCCCAAGCTGCACCTCGCCGCGCGCACGGGCGCCGAAAAGACGGGCGATCATACAGCACGGGACGATCGCCTCTTGACACGGGCTGCACGATCACCGCAGGCTGCCTCGCGATGGCGATCGAAATCGGCAAGGCGGCCCCCGCGTTCTCGCTGCCCGACGCGAATGGCAGCCGCGTGGCCCTGAGCGACCTCCGAGGCAAGAACGTCGTGCTCTTCTTCTATCCGGAGGATGACACGCCAACCTGCACCAAGGAAGCGTGCGCCTTTCGGGACGTCTGGAAGGACTTGAAGAAAGCGGACACCGTCCTGCTCGGCGTGTCACCCGACTCGGCCGAATCGCACAAGAACTTCGCCGCGAAGCACCGGTTGCCGTTCACGCTGCTGTCCGACCTGGACCGCAAGGTCTTGACCGCGTACGGAGCGTGGGGCGAGAAGAACCTCTACGGGAAGATCGTCACCGGCGTCATCCGCTCGACCGTCTGGATCGGCCCGGACGGCAAGGTGAGGAAGCATTGGGCGCGGGTGCGCGACGCGGAAAAGCACCCCGACGAGGTCATCGAGGCGTTGGCGGGGGCTTAGCGGCGTCCTTCCCCGAGACGACCCACGCGTCCCACTGGCCGAACGCCTTCATCTGGGCGTCGAGGTGGGTCGCCGTGATCAGCGCCTCGACCTCGGCACGCGATTGCCGCGGGCCGATGCGGGCATCGCGGTTGGCGAGGTCCCAGACCAGCGCTCCGAGCGCGGCCTCCGCCGCCTTCGCCTCCCGCGCGTCGACCTTGTCGAAGGTGTCCGACTCCGCGTGGTAGTCGGGGAGATACGGCGCGGCGTCCTGCATGCCGACGATGTTCGGCACGCCCGCAAGGAGAAAATAGTAGTTGTCCGTGCCGTCCAACGCCTCCGGCGAGCTGGCGAACGGCCCCAGGGCGCCCACGCGCGCCAGCGCAGCGTCCACCGGCGCGCGCATGTCGTTACGGCCGTTGAGGTACATCCCCTGCAGCTTTCCCGATCCGATGTCGTAGACGACGACGGCCACGTGCTTGTCCAGCTCGGCCGCATGCTGGGCGACGTAAGCTCCGCTGCCCAGCATCCCTTGCTCCTCGCCGGTGAAGAGGGCGAAGCGGATCGTTCGTCTCGGGGCCAGGCCGCTCGCCTTGATCTGCCGGGCGAGGTCGATCAGCTCGGCGCACGAGACGCCGTTGTCGTTCGCCCCGGTGCCGAGATCCCACGCGTCGAGGTGAGCGCCGACCAGGACGATCTCGTCCTTCTTGTCGCCGCCTCGGATCTCTGCGACGACGTTCCTGGACGCCGCGTCGACCGCGATCGCGTTCTCGATCGCGACCCGGACGCGAACCGGCCCTTGCGCGAGGAGGCGAAACAGGCGCTCCGCCTGCTCGCGCGCGACCACCGCCGCCGGCATCGGGTCGTTCGTCCCGTTGACCGTCATCGGATGGCGGTACAGCAGCCCGCGAGGCCGGCTCGACTCGAGGAGCACGGCAGCCGCGCCGGCCTGCCGCGCCGAATCGAGGATGATCGAGCTCTTCATGTACTCCGCGAAGAGGTCGTCCAGGCTCTTCATCTCGGGGTTGCGGACGAGCGCGACGGCGCCCTTCGCCGATGGGCCCAGCTTCGCGAAGGCCTCCGCCGATCCGTCCCCTGCGTCGGCCAGGGGAGCCTCCAGCGGACGGCCCGACGGCGTTCCCGCCGTTCCCGGGCAGGCCGCGATTCGAAGGGGGAATGCGGCGGGGGAGAGACAGGCCGCCTCCGCGCTGCGCGGCGACCACGCCCCGGCGATGGTGAAGCGCTCGAGCGCGACGGCGTCGACGTGGGCGGATCGAAGCTTCGCCGCAGCCCAGTCGATCGCGCGGTCGCACGCGGGCGTCGCCGAGATGCGGCCGCCGATCGTATCGGTCAGCTCGCGCAAATCGCTCATGGCCGGAGTGTCGCGGAGGATGTTCGCGATCAGGCGGTGCGCATCGTCGGGGCGGTCGCCAGCGCGCGCCGGAGCCGCCACGATCATCGCCCCCGCGAGCGCGCCGAGCGCCGCCCCGCCGAGACGGCGCGACGTCATGCCGCGCCGAGCGCGTCGATCTTGGCCGCGCAGATGAAGTCGTTCTCGGAGAGCCCGCCGACCGAGTGGGTCGAGAACGCCACGCCGACCTTGTTGTAGCCGACTGCCATGTCGGGATGGTGATCCTCCCTATGGGCGATCCAGGCGACGGCGTTCACGAACGCCATGCTCGCGTAGTAATCCTTGAATGCGAACGTCCGCCGGATCTCTTTGGCCTCGGCGCTCATCGTCCAGCCCGAGAGCTGCCCGAGGAGCTGCTCGGCCGCCGCGCGGGTGAGGGCCGGCCCCTGTTGGTGGGAGCATCGCCGGGACGCGAGGTCGCTCATCGCTTGGCCTCCTTGTGGTGCGGGGTCTTGAAAGATTCCCGATCGTACTCTCAAATCTGCGCCCATGCGCCGGACGTTCACCGCATCGTTCGCTCTCGCGGCGGCCGTCGCCGCGATCGCCGCTGCTCCTCGCCCCTCCGCCGCCCCCGCCGGCCGGGGATCGCCGCACCTCGCGGTGATCGTCGCCGTCGACGGCCTCTCGTGGGACAACTTGGACTCGCGGCGTCCCTGGCTCAACGCGGGGCTCAAGCGATTGCTCGACGAGGGCGCCGTGGCGACGGAGTGCCGGTCCGGCCACCTCAACACTGTGACGTCGCCGGGGCACGCCTCGATCGCCACCGGCGCTCCACCGCGGGTTCACGGCATTCCAGGCAACCAATGGTACGCGCCGTCCCCCGACGGCAAGTCGATGCTGACGATCTACGCCGGTTCGCAGCCCGCCCCGGGAGAGCCGGAGAACTCTCCGAACACGATCCTGGGGCCGGGCCGGCTGTGGGTGGACACGCTGGGCGATCGACTGGTCGCGCACGATCCGCGCTCGAAGGTGGTCGCGATCTCGAACAAGGACCGCAGCGCGATCCTCCTCGCCGGCCGCAATCCGCGCCACGCGGTCTACTGGTTCGAATCGAAGAATGGGACGTACGAGACGAGCGCCGCCTATGACCCCCGTGGCTCGGCCGCCATGGCCGCGGCGAAGATCGTCACGCGATTCAACTCGACGAAGGCCGGTACGAGGATCGCCTCGAGCTACGGCGCGACCTGGGCGCGGCTTCCGGAGCCCCCGGGTCATCCCCAGGGCGGCTACGTGGGAGGGCTCGGCGCCTATCAGGATCCGATCGTCGGCCCCGAATTCCCGCACGACCTCGTGAAGTCGACGGAGCCGCTCCCGTCCGCGCTTCTATCGACGCCGATCGCCGACCGGCTGTTGACCGACCTCGCTCTCGACCTGCTCGCGGACGACGGTCTGGCCCTCGGGCGGGGCGACGACCCGGATCTCCTCGCGATTTCGTTTTCCGCCAACGACTACGTCTCCCACGACTACGGCCCGGAATCGCTCGAGGCCCTGGAAACCTTGCGTGCTCTCGACGTGCAGATCGGCCGCCTGCTCGACGACCTCACCGCGCGCTTCGGCGACGGCGTCGTGGTCGCGCTCTCGGCGGATCATGGATTCCTGCCGCTCCCCGAGGCGACCAAGCGGGCGAACCCCGGCGGCACCGGCGGGCGTGTCGTCGAGGCCGACTTCGTTCGAAAGCTGAACGCGGCCGTCGACCGCAAGCTTTCGCGCAAGGGGCCTCCGCTGGTGCTGGGCATCGACGCCAGCAGCCTCTGGCTCGACCGCATCGCGCTCCGCGCGCCGGGCGCCCCCGAGGCCAAGCCGGTGCTGGCAATCGTTCAGCGCGAGCTGGCGACGACCTGGAAGGACGTCATCGAGCGCTCGTTCGTCGTCGACGGTCTACCGCCTCAGAGGCCGGACGACGAAATCGCCCGTCGCGCCTGGAACGCTCGCTTTCCCGGGCGAGCGGGCGATCTCTTCGTCGTTGCGCGCTATGGCGTGCTGCTCGCCACGGCCCGCGCGAAGGGAACGAGCCACGGCTCGCCCTGGGACTACGACGCGCACATCCCGCTGATCTTCTGGGGCTCACGCGTCGCGCGCCGCACGGTGACGATCCCGACGGCTCCGTACGATCTCGCGCCGACGCTGGCCACGTGGCTGGGCGTAACGCTTCCAGACGCCACCGGCTCGGCTCTCGACGTCTGGAGACCGAGATAGGGGACACTCCCCTTTTACTCATCAAAGCGGTATCCGGGGAGCTTTGTGAGTAAAAGGGGAGTGTCCCCTATCCCGCAACTCCAGCTGCAGGAGACGCATGAAATCTTGGGCGTTGGTGACGACGCCGAACGCCTGGTGCGTGCCGCGGTCCTTCAGCTTCGAGACGAGGAACTCCGTTTGGTCGACGCAGATCGTGGTGATCTCCTTGATCTGGCCGTCCGGGGCCGTGCAGAACGTCGGCAGCATGTTCCCCGCCGCGATACTGTGCAGGGCGCTCGCCACCATGACGACCATCGTCGCCTTGGTGGTCTGCGCCCGCATGGCGGCCTGCGCAGCGAGCGTGTCGGCGATCGTCTCGGGGAGCGGGCCGTCGTCGCGAATCGATCCCGCGAGAACGTAGGGAACCCCGGCCACCGTCAGCGCATGCATGATGCCGCTCTTGATGCGCCCCGAGACGAGCGCCCGGATCGATCCCGCCTTCTTGACCTCGTTGATCGCCCGCATGTGCATCGCGTGGCCACCCGCCTGGCCGCTCCCGTCCGCCTTCATGCCCAGCGTCGAGCCGTAGAGGGCTGCTTCGACGTCGTGCACGCCGACGGCGTTTCCCGTGAGGATGGCGTGGGCGAAGCCGTTGTGGATCATCCACTCCATCGCCTCGCGGCCACGGGCGTGGACGAGAGCGGGGCCGATCACCCAGACGATGAACCCCGAGGCACCGCGGTTCTCCAGGAACTTCTCGAAGATCGCCTCGTAGTTCACCGGCTTCTCGCGGCTCACCTCGGAGGACATGAAGGCGAACGCCTCGGCTTGCGTGACGTCCGCTTCACCCTCGAACCCCTTCTCCCAGACGAACACTCCCTCGGAGCCGTCTTCCTTGGTCGCGACGGCGACCAGCTCTCCCCGCCGCACCAGGCGGAACTCTTTGACCTCGAGGCGTCCGGCCGCGGGATCCCAGACGAGGTGGGAATCCATACGAGGATGGTCCGGCATCCGCCACGAGCCGCCGACGTGGACGTAGGTGGGGAAGTTCTTGGTCGACAAGAAGCCGTCGGGAAGCGTCATGTCCTTCGGGGCCGGCTCGAACCGGCACTCCGGGGCCCGGATCAAGCCCAGCGCGGTGAAATCGGGGTGGCGGTAGGGCATCGACCCTCCTCTGGCGGCGGGCTCCGCGCGCCACTACATTGAAGATTCTACCGGGAGTCCCTTTCGCCCCGGGTGCCATCGAGGCTTCCATGAGCGTCTCCTCGCCGGCCAAGTCGATTCTTAGCGATCGCGAGCGCGAATCGCTTCGCGTCGCCGAGGCCGCCCGCCAGACCGAGTGGAACGAGCCGAGCTTCCTGAAGGAGATCTTTCTCGGGAACCTCCAGATGCACCTCATCCGGCCGATCCCGGACGCGATGAAGGAGCGCCCGGAGTTCACCGCGTTCTACGAGAAGCTCAAGACGTTCCTTCGCGACAAGGTCAGCCCCGGCGCGATCGACGCCGCCGGTGACTATCCGCGGGAGGTCGTCGACGGCCTCAAGCGGCTCGGCGCGTTCGGGATGAAGATCCCCTCGGAGTACGGCGGCCTGGGCTTGAGCCAGGTCGAGTACGGCCGCGTGATGGAGCTTCTGGGCAGCTACGACGGCAACCTCTCCGCGCTGCTCTCCGCGCACCAGTCGATCGGCGTCCCTCAGCCCATCAAGCTATTCGGCTCGCCCGAGCAGAAGAGCCGGTTCCTCCCGCGCTGCGCCGCGGGGGCGATCTCCGCGTTCGCGCTGACCGAAGAGGGGGTCGGCTCCGATCCGGCCCAGCTCGCAACCACCGCCGAGCTGACCGAAGCCGGCGACGCGTACGTCATCAACGGCGAGAAGCTCTGGTGCACGAACGGGACGATCGCGGAGCTGCTGGTCGTGATGGCGCGCCACCCGCACTCGAAGAAGATCAGCGCGTTCGTCGTCGAAGCCGCCTCTCCCGGAATCGCGGTCGCCCACCGGTGCCGCTTCATGGGACTGAAGGCGCTGGCGAACGCGGTGCTCACGTTCAAGAACGTCCGCGTCCCCAAGGAGAACCTGATCGGAACGGAAGGGCAGGGGCTGAAGATCGCCCTGGTGACGCTGAACACCGGGCGGCTGGCCCTTCCCGCAGGAACGACCGGCGTCGCCAAGGTCTCGCTCGAGACTTGCCGGCAGTGGGCGAACCAGCGCGTGCAATGGGGCCAGCCGATCGGCAAGCACGAGGCGATCGCGCACAAGATCGCCGACATGGCCGGCAACGCGTTCGCGATGGAATCGGTCTCCGATCTGGCATCCCGCATGGCCGACCGCGGAGGCTACGACATCCGGCTCGAGGCCGCCGCGGCCAAGGAATGGAACACGGTCACGGGGTGGCGCATCGTCGACGAGACCATCCAGGTGCGGGGCGGCCGCGGGTACGAGACCGAGCAGTCGCTGGCCGACCGCGGCGAGACCCCGTACCCCGTCGAGCGGGCGATGCGGGACTACCGCATCAACCTCATCTTCGAGGGCTCGTCGGAGATCATGCACCTCTTCATGGCCCGCGAGGCGGTGGACAAGCACCTGCAGGTCGCGGGCGCGATGATCGACCCCGAGAAGGGATTCGGCGCCAAGCTCGCGGCGCTCCCCATGATCGGGCTGTACTACGCGGGCTGGTATCCGACGCGCTGGCTCGGCTGGGGCCGCTGGCCGCGCTACGCCCGGTTCAAGACCCTCGCGCCGCACCTGCGCTACGCCGAGCGGGCGACGCGCAAGCTCTCGCGAGAGATTTTCCACGGCATGCTCGTCCACAAGGCGAAGATGCAGCGCCGCCAGGCATTTCTCTTCCGCGCCGTCGACGTGGCGATGGAGATCTTCGCCATGGCCGCGTGCGTCTCCCGCGCCCGCACGATGCGTGAAGAGAAGCACCCTCACGCGGCCCAGGCGGCGCAGCTCGCCGACCTGTTCTGCCGGAACGCCCGCCGCAAGATCCGCCGCCTCTTCCGGGAGCTGTGGCACAACGACGACGTCCTCAAGTACCGCGTCGGCCAGAGCGTTCAGAAGGGGGAGCACATCTGGTTCGAGGCCGACACGATGGGGGCGCTTCCCCACGCGTCGGCACCCGCTGCCGTCGAGGCTTCCGAAGTCGCCGACAAGATCTACTCGTAGTCCCTGTATGCTCTCCCTCCAAGTCCCGGAGGGCGAGCGATGCACGAAGGCTCGATCGATCGGCGCCGCGTCCTGAAAGTCCTCTCCGCGGCAGGGGTCGGCTCGGCCGTCTTCGGCCGCGCCCTCGTCGCGATGGCGGCCGAGACACCGAAGATCACCGACGACATGGTCCGGCAAGCCGCCTGGATCTCCGGGACCAAGATCACCGACGAGCAGCGCAAGCTCATGCTCGAGGGGCTCAATCAAGCGGACGGGGATTACGGGAAGATGCGCGCGATTCCAATCCCGAATGCCGTGCCCCCGGCGTTCACGTTCGACCCGACGATCGCGGGGAAGCCTTCGCGCCGTGCGGCGGCGCACAAGGCGACTTCAAACGCGAGCAAGCGCCCGGCCCCTCCCGGCTCGAAGGACGACGTCGCGTTCTCGCCGGTGTCGACGCTGTCCGAATGGCTGCGGCACAAGTCGATCTCGTCCACCGAGCTCACGAAGCTTTACCTCGACCGGATCGAAAAGCTCGACCCGAAGCTGCACGCCGTCGTCACTCTGACGTCCGATCGCGCGCTGTCGAAGGCGGCCGAGGCGGACTCCGAGATCGCGCGGGGGCGCTGGCGCGGACCGCTCCACGGCGTGCCGTACGGCGCAAAGGACCTGCTCGCGGTCGCCGGCTACAAGACGACCTGGGGCTCCGTCCCGTACAAGGAGCAGGTGCTCAACGAGACCGCGTCGGTGGTCGAGCGGCTGGACGCGGCCGGCGCCGTGCTGCTCGCGAAGACCGCCGTGGGCGAGCTGGCCTGGGGCGACGTCTGGTACGGCGGCATGTGCCGCAATCCGTGGAAGCTGGAGCAGGGCTCGAGCGGCTCGTCGGCGGGATCGGCCTCGCTGGCGGCGGCCGGGTGCGTCGGCTTCGCGATCGGGACCGAGACGTGGGGGAGCATCGTCTCACCTTCGACGCGCTGCGGGGTCACAGGGCTGCGCCCGACGTTCGGCCGGGTCAGCCGGCGCGGCGCGATGGCGCTCGCGTGGACGATGGACAAGGTGGGTGTGATCGCCCGGTCGGTTCCGGATTGCGCGCTCGTCTTCGATGCGATCCACGGCTGGGACGCCGGCGACCCGTACTCGCGTACGGCGCCGTTCGAGTGGCCGGTCGACCGCCCCAAGAGCTCGATCAAGCTCGGCTACGTCAAGCCGCTCTTCGACGCGGACTACACCAAGTTCGCCGATAAGGACGAGGACAAGAAGCCGTACGAGGAGTGGAAGACGTTCGACGCCAGGTCGCTCGACACGCTCAAGAGAATTGGGTTCGAGCTGACTCCGATCTCTCTCGAATTCTCCGTACCGGTGCCCCCGCTGTCGACGATCCTCTCCGCCGAGGCGGCTTGTGCGTTCGACGAGCTTCTGCGCGATGGGCGCATCGACACGCTCGTCCGCCAGGTCGCCGATGCCTGGCCAAACGTTTTCCGCCAGGGTGAGATGATCCCGGCCGTCGAGTACCTGCGCGCCCACCGCTTGCGCACGATCGTCATGCGCGAGATGGCGAAGATCATGGAGAGCGTGGACGTCTACGTCGTGCCGTCGTTCGGCGGCGACAACGAGCTTCTGACGAACCTGACCGGCCACCCCGCCGTCGTCGTCCCGAACGGGTTCCGCACGACCGACGGAACGCCGACGAGCATCACCTTCCAGGGCCGCCTCGACGACGACGACCTGACGCTCGCGGTTGCCGACGCGTACCAGCAGGCCACCGACTTCCACACCAAGCGGCCACCTTTGTAGGAAAAGGGGACACTCCCAATTTTCGAATAGGGGACACTCCCCTTTTTCATGCAAGACTCGGCGATCCGAGAGCGTCGGCAGAAAAAGGGGAGTGTCCCCTATTCGAAAATTGGGAGTGTCCCCTTTTTTCCTAAAGCGCAGCGGCGATCGCGCGAATGTCGGCGGGGGTGGTGCGGCAGCAACCGCCGATGAGGCAGGCGCCGGAGTCGCGCCATTCGCGGGCGAGCCGATCGAGGGGGACGTCACTCGCGCCGGGCCCCCAGCTGCGGGAGCGGGGGTCCCAAGCGCCGCCGCGATTTGGGTAAGCGACGAGCGGCTTTGCGCTGACCGCGCGGAGACGTGCGAGCAAGCCGGTCACAGCCTCCGGCGCGACGCAGTTGACTCCAATTGCGAACACGCGTGAACAACCATCGGCGAGGCGAGCGGCGGTTTCAACCGGCGTTCCGTCGGCGAGTAACTTCGTGTCCCGCGTCTGGAACGAGATCCAAGCGGGTGGTCCTTCGTCCTCGGCCAGCAGGCGAACGATCGCATCGACCTCGACGACCGAAGGGACCGTTTCGAACGCGAGTAGATCGGCTCCCGACCCCTCGAGGAGACGCACGCGCGATCGGTGCCAATCCGCCAGTGCGCCAGCAGCCAGCCCGTAGTCGCCTCGATACTCGGAGCCGTCGGCGAGGAAGGCGCCGTACGGCCCGATCGACGCGGCGACCAATGGGCGCGGCCGCGCGTCGCTCGCCGCGCGCTCCTTCCAGTACGCCGATCGCGACCTCATCGCCAGGGCGACCGCTTCGAGCAGCACTCCGGCCGCCTCCTCGTCGGACATCCCGCGAGCGCGCAGCCCCGGAATCGTCGCCTGATAGGTCGCCGTCTCGATGATATCCGCTCCTGCTTCGAGATAGTCGCGGTGCACGGCGGCGACGGCCTCCGGCGCATCGACGAGCGCGCGCGCCGACCACAGGGGATCGTCGAGCGAGAGGCCGCGAGCTTCGAGCTGCGTCGCCAGCCCGCCGTCCAGCACGGCCGCTCCGCGTCGCGCGAGGAAGGGG
>JACXTT010001131.1_pt1 | contig 45287 bp, 33 predicted proteins | sample 9270951 | NCBI WGS metagenome assembly JACXTT01 (sample SAMN15532306, study PRJNA645909) | rock metagenome | isolation source: weathered quartz diorite | place: Puerto Rico | collected 2017-06-21 | reverse complement strand
CCGCCCGCGCTCGCGCGGCGAATCGAAGATCACCAGGCGCGGCGCTGCAGCATCCGCCCGCGCCAGGCCGACGCCCAGCGCGACGAACGACTCGAGCGGCCAGCACTTGAGCTCGTTGGCCGCGCCGGGATGGAAGCCCACCGTGGGCCGCGGCGCGGCGTCTCCCGGGATTCCGCGCAGGATGGTCTCCAGCCGAGCGCGGCCCGCCTCGCGCTCGGCCTCGGGTAAGTCGAGCCGCGGCGTGGGATCGGGGCGCGGCTGCGTGCACCAGCGCACCAGGTCGAGCAGGCGGTCGGTCTGGGCGATCGAAGCGCGGCCGACCTCGACGTCGAGGTCGTAGAGCGGATCACGCGGCGGATGGGCGAGCGCCCAGGCGCCCGGGTCCTCGGGCATCGACTCCGCGACCGGGCCGGCGAAGACGCGGGCGCGGCCCACGATCACTCGCGCGCGTGAGATCAAGGCGAGCATGTCGGCCGACTTGGAGCGCGACACGCTGTTCATCACGAACGCCAGGTCGGGCGCGAAGCCTACGGCGGCCGTCACCACGCGCAGCCATGAAGCCAGCGCGATCGGACTCGCGACGCGCGGCAGCACCCACACGCGGTCGATGGCGTCGACGCGTCGCGCCAGCGGCGCCAGGAACTCGCGGGTGACCAGCTCGATGCGGGCGGCAGGAAAGCGTTCGCGCAGCGCGCGCAGCGCGGGAGTCGTCAGGACGAAGTCGCCGAGCTGGTCGTGGGGCTTGAGAACGAGGATGCGCCGTGCGCGCGCGGCGATCGCGAGGTATTGTTCGGGCGACGGGCGCCTCCGCCCGCGCGCCAGCGAGCGCACGGCGGCTGCGGGCGGCTGGGCGTCGGCCATCGGGCGCCGACGCTAGCACTCGACCGAGCACCGTCGCCAGCTGGAGCGCGCGGGGCGCGGAGCTAGTGGCTCTTCTTGAGGTCGGGCGGAACCGGCGGCCCGATCAGCGGCGCCTTCTTCGGCGGCTTGCCGTCGAAGTCGCTCGGAATGTCGCCTTGGCCGTAGGGATCCCCGCCGAAGCTGCCCCAATGCCCGGGGTAGAAGGTGAGCGCGAGGCGGTGCTGGCCGTCCTGATTGCCCGAGACCAGGTAGCCGTAGTCGAGCCAGAACCCGTTGGCTCCGGCGCCGATTCCGAAGGTCGGGCCGCTGAGCGGGTCGTCCGCCTTGTCCGACATCTCGTGCCGGTATCCGGCCCGCACGGCGAGCACGTCCTTCCACCGCCACTCGGCCCCGGCGCGGACGTCGTTCGCGTAGGCGTATGGAAAGTTGGCGTCGACGGCCAGGCTCAGTCCGGTGGCCGGATGAGTGACCGCCACGCCGAGGCCGTAGTTGGTCGGGAACGGATAGACCGTGCCGGAATAGCTCATGTGGCCGCCCAGATTCTGGAATGCGGCGCCGGCTTGGAACAGGCCCTGGTGGTACTGCAGGCCGCCATCGAAGGTGGTGCCGATCCCCGAGACGCCGCCGAGCTGCTCCATCACCGTCTTCAGCCCGAAGCCGAGCGTGAAGCGTCCGCCGAGCTGCTGCGCGACCTGCGCGCCGGCCGCGAAGCTGGTGACCGAGAACGACCCGGTCGAGTTGTTCGAAGCGTCGCGCCCCTCGAACGAGCCGTCGCCCTGGTAGAGCCCCGACACCGACCAGCGCGTGCCCGCGTCTCCGAGCCGTCCGCCAACCGCCGCCCACTCCTGCAGGCTGGAGTTGTCGAGGCTCGAGTGCGAGATCATCACGGTGCCCTGGTTCATCCATCCGAGCGCGGCGGGGTTCCACGAGGCCGCCCCGAGGTCGCCCCCGAAACCGAGCGTGGCGCCGCCCATGCCCAGGACGCGCGGTCCGGCGCCCAGGCTCAGGAAGTTGGCCGCCGTGGTGCCGGCGTTGCTCTCGGAGGCGCGCGCGAAGCCCGCCGCCACCAGCGCCATGAGCAGTCCCGCGCCGAGGCACAGGAAGAGAATTCGAATCAGCTGTCGTCGAGCCTTCATGGCTGTCTCACGAATTTCACGCTCCGGCGCTGTCCTGCCGCGATCAGCCACGCGGTGTAGACGCCCGGAGCCGCCAAGGAGCCTGCGTCGTTGCGGCCGTCCCAGATGACGTCCTGGGAGCCGCCTCCCTGACCGCTCAGCGTCAGGGTGCGAATGCGGCGTCCGCCCGAGTCCATGACCAAAAGCTCGGCGCTGCCGGCGCCGCTCGGAAGGCTGAGCGGCAGGTTGACCGGAGTGCCGACCCGGCTCGGGTTGGGATACGCCGATTGGAGGTCGAAGCCTGCGACCGTGGTCGTGCCCCCGATTGCAAGCGAGTAAGTCGCGCTGCGCGCGCTCTCGTTGCCGCTCACGTCGCGCGCGGTGACCTGGTACCAGACCTGCGTCGTGCCGGCCGGGATGGTCGTGTCGAGGAACTGGGTCGCGGAGAAACCCGCCGCGGTGATGGGCTGGAACGCCGCGCCCGGCAGCTTGCGATAGACGGTGTACCCGGCGAGATCGGGCTCGGAGTTCGCGGTCCAGCGGACTCGCGCCTGATCGGTGTTCTCGACCGCGGCCGACACGCCGGTCGGCGCCGCCGGAGGCGACGTGTCGAGCACCCAGTCCCAACGCACCACGTTGGACAGCGGCGCGCCGTTGTCGACTTCATCGAATGCCTTGATGGCGAAGTAGTAGGTCATCCCGAAGACGAGTCCGCGGACGACGACGCTCTGGCGGGTTCCACTCGGCAGCGGCGTGGGCACGCCCGAGACCAGCGTCGCGGAATACCAGTTGCTGTCCGTGATCGGGGACGTGGAGGAGCGGACTTCGTAACGAGTGGCCGTTCCCACCAGACCATCGTCCCCGGGTGCGGTCCAGAGCAGCGTCAACGTGTCGCTCCCCGCACCCTGCGCCCGGGCGACGCGCGGCAGACAGGCCGCGCCGATCGCCATCAACAGCAAGAGCGCCGGGAGGAGATCCCGGCGGCTCTTACTGGGGGTCCGGTGGCGCGAAAGTCGGACGTCCATGCCGACTCCTACCGGCCCCCATGCTCTCGCTCACGGCCGACGGCATCGCGTGAGCGATCGACGTCGAGCGCGGCGGTTCGCCAGCCCAGCCACGACAAGCCGACCACCAGGTCGCGCACCGCGGCGGGCGGAGTTTGGTCCGGCGTGGTCACGTTGACCACGTTGGAGAGCGCCGACGGGTTGCCCGCGTCGTCAGTGACTTTCATCGCGAAGTAGTAGGTGGTCTGCCGAGTCAGCCCGCTGACCGTGAGGTTGGTCACGGTCCCGGCCGCGGCCGGCACCGGCTCGTTGCTCACCTGCGTCGCGGTGCCCCAGTTGGCGGTCGTGATCGGCGCGGTCGAGTAGCGGATGTCGTAGCTGGTCGCCGTCCCGGTCAGGCTGTCGTCGCCGACGGCGGTCCAGCGCAGACTGGCGCTGGTCTCGGTGCTGCCGACGATCGCCAGCGTGGCGACCGGCGCAGGCCGGATCGTGTCGGGCGCCGCGAGCGTGCTGCGCGAGACCAAGTTCGAGATCCCGGACCAGTTGGGAACCTCGTCGGCGGTCTTGATCGCGAAGTAATAGGTCGTATTGGGCTGTAGTCCGGTGACGGTCACCGTCTGTCGCGTACCGGGGGCGGTGGGCGCCGGAGTCGCCACGAAGCGCGTGGCGCTCGAGAAATTGGTCGACGTGATGCTGACGGTCGAGTAGCGCAGATCGTATTGCGCCGCGGTTCCGGTCAAGCTGTCGTCTCCTGGCGCCGTCCATGAGAGCTGGACGCTGTTCCAAGTGACGGTCTGCGCCGTCGCGTGCCTGGGAAAGACGCTCACCCCGATCATCCCGATCAACACCAAGGCAATGGCTGTACGCATCGGTCCCTCCTCAGCCACCGAGAGAATCGCCGTGAGGCGACCGTCGGCGACTTCCGCGAACGAATGGCTCGGGTGCAGCGTGCGGCGCCGGACGAGGGGGTGCCGGGAGGCCTTCACCGCAGGCGGCGGGGCTGCTTTCGTCTTGAACGCAATCCGCGCAACCGCGTGCCGCCACAGCATGAAGCGTGCCCTGGGGCGGCTCGGAACAGCCTCTCGGCGCCCTCCGCCAGAATCAGCGTAAAGGGGCTTTTTTCAGCCCAGATGGAAGCGTCGGTTGTTGCTCGTGGGGAGACCGGGCGGAGAAACGAATTGGATTCCGCAACTTTGCTCGGCCCGACTGCAATGCGAGGGCGACCTTCCCTGCTCGCAGCGAAGCCATGACTTGGCTCGGGGACTCGTCCCTGAGTGCGCGCGTGGAATGGATCCGGTCAATCCGTGATCACGCGTGCGGTTGGTAACCTGCCACATCGATGTCGCGAGTTTCCAGGGAATTTCATCCCGACGTGCATCGCGACCGCGCTAGATACCCCTGGGATCGCGATCGGTTCCCCTTGAAGTCGCTGCGGCACATTTTCCTTCGGCCTCGAGCTCCCCTTTCTCGACGAGATCCGCTGTTGCACATCGCACGTTTCTACAACGCCCTAGGCTGATGAAGCTAGAAATTACACGAAGCATCCGAATCGTTGACTCGCATCGGGTAAGGCCCTAAGATCATTCGGCTTCCAAACGTTTGGAGCACGAGGCGATGCCCGCCTCGACCAGGTGCCCGCCCTTGCGGCCCCGTCTCGGGGCCGGCCCCCGTCACTCCGATCCGGGCAAACCTCACATCTCGGCGCGGGAGTTGGTGCAATGCCGTGCTCGCCCCTTGCCGGCGCGGTGCAGTGGATGGGTTGGAGGTCATGAGCGCAGTCGCACTCGAGCGTGATGCGGTGCTCAGACGAGCCGTCGAGCTGGGCGGCTCGGATCTGATCCTGACCGCGCACTACCCGATCATGATCACGGTCGGTGGCGTGCTGCAGCCGATGCCCGGCGCGCCGCTGTTGACGCCGGCCGACTCGCGGCGCCTGGCCGAGAGCTTCCTGACACCCGCGCTGCACGAGAAATTCCTGCGCGACCAGGAGCTCGACACGCGCTTCCATCTGCCCGGAGTCGCCAACTTCCGAGTCAACCTCTACGTCCAGCGCGGCAGCTGGGGCGTGGCGATCCGCATCGTGCCGCTCACCATTCCGCTGCCGAGCGAGATCGGCCTCGCGCCCCACGTGGTCACGCGGCTGCTGGGCGTGACGCGCGGGCTGGTGCTGGTGACCGGCCCCACCGGCGCCGGCAAGTCCACCACCATCGCCTCGCTGCTCGAGCAGGTGAACCAGGGCGGTACGCGACGGCACATCGTGACCGTCGAGGATCCGATCGAGTTCGTGTTCGAGCCCAAGAACGCGGTGATCGACCAGCGCGAAGTGGGCACCGACACCAAGAGCTACGCGCGCGGCCTCAAGGGCGCGCTGCGCCAGCTCCCGCACATCATCTTCGTGGGCGAGATGCGCGACATCACCAGCATGGCGATCGCTCTGACCGCGGCCGAGACCGGCAACCTGGTGATCTCGACCATGGCCACCCAGTCGGCGGCCCAGACCGTCACGCGCATCATCGATTCGTTCCCGCAGCACCAGCAGTCGCAGGTGCGCTCTCAGCTCGCTCTCACCTTGCGGGCGGTGGTCTCGCAGGTGCTGCTGCCCCGCGCCGACGGGCCGGGGCGCATCGCGGCGCGCGAGATGATGTTCGTGAACCAGGCGATCTCGAACCTGATCCGCGAGGACAAGGTCCACCAGATCCCCAACGTCATCGCGACCAGCCTGCGCGAGGACATGATCTCGATGGACGACGCCTTGATCGAGCTGGTGGAGCGGGCGCGAGTCGGCTTCGACGTGGCCTACCCTTACTTCGAGGACATCGAGAAGCGCGCGCTGCTGCAGAAACGGCACTATCGGATCGCGCCCATCCCCGAGGTCGCGTCGAGGGTGCGCGGATGACGATGTCCTATCGGCTGTCGACGCGCCGCTTCGGCGAGCTGGTCCTCGAGGCCGGGCGAGTCACCCCGGACCAGCTCGACCTGGCGCTGCGCTCCAAGACCGATCCGCGCGAGCGCCTGGGCCAGACCTTGGTGCGGCTCGGCATCCTGAACGAAGGGGACGTCGTCGATCTCTTGGCGCGCCAGTTCGGGCTGCCGATCGCCGAGGCTTCGCGGCTCTCGTTGGCCGACCCCGAGGTGGTGCAGACGATTCCCGAGCACCTCGCGCGCCAGGCCGGCGTCTTGGCGCTGGCCAAGCAGGATGGGCAGCTCGAGGTGGCGATGGGCGACCCGCTCGACGTGGTCTCGATCGATCACCTGCGCGCCTTGACCGGGTGCAACGCCATCAAGGTTCTGATCGCCAAGCCCAGCGACGTGCGCGAGGCGATCGACGAGTTCTACCAGCAGATCCGCACCCGCGAGCGCGTGGGCGAGATCTTCGAGAAGCTCGACCTCACGCCGGGCTCCGAGGGCGAGGACGACGTCGACCTGGCGACGCTGCGCCAGCAAGTCGAGGACGCGCCGGTGGTGCGGCTCGTGAACCTGATGTTGGCCGAGGCGATCGACGACCGCGCCAGCGACATCCACGTCGAGCCGCTGCGCGACAAGCTGGTGGTGCGGTTCCGCATCGACGGCATCCTCCACGAGGTGATGAAGCCGCCCAAGAATCTGCAGATGGCGATCGTGTCGCGCATCAAGGTGCTGGCCGACCTCGACATCGCCACGCGTTTGTTGCCGCAGGACGGGCGCCTCACCGTGCACCTGCCGGAGCGCGAGGTCGACATCCGCGTCTCGACGCTCCCCACGGCCTATGGCGAGAAGGTGGTCTTGCGGCTCTTCGACAAGACGTCGTTCTCGCGCCAGGTCTCGAACCTCGGTCTCGACGGCCCGCTGCTCCCGGTGTTCCAGCGCGCCATCCATCAGCCTTACGGCATGATCCTGATCTCTGGCCCCACCGGGAGCGGCAAGACCACGACGCTCTACGCGGCGCTCAACGAGATCCGCTCCGTGCACCGCAACCTGCTCACGGTCGAGGACCCGATCGAGTACCACATCGACGGCGTCAATCAGGTGCACGCCAACGCCAAGGTCGGGATGTCGTTCGCGCGCGCATTGCGCTCGATCCTGCGTCAGGATCCGGACGTGATCATGGTGGGCGAGATTCGCGACGCCGAGACCGCCGACATCGCGGTCAAGAGCGCGCTCACCGGCCACTTGGTGCTGTCCACGGTCCACGCCAACGACGCGCCCGGCACCATGACCCGACTGGTCGACATGGGCGTGCCGCGCTACCTGGTGGGCTCGGCCGTGACCTTGGTGATGGCGCAGCGCCTGGTGCGCCGCGTGTGCGACCGCTGCCGCGAGCCCGTGATTCCCGAGCCCGAGTCGCTCGCGGTGCTGGGCGAGGACGCGGCCACGCTCGCCGGTCACCCGATGCACCGCGGCCGTGGCTGCCTGGCCTGCAAGCAGACCGGCTACTACGGGCGCACCGCCGTGTTCGAGGTGCTGGAGCTCACGCGTCCGGTGCGCCGCATGGTGCTGGACGGGCTCAACGAGGACCAGATCAAGCAGCGCGCCATGACGGAAGGCATGCTGACGCTGCGCAAGCACGGCGTGCAGAAGATCCTCCAGGGAGTGACCACGATCGACGAGGTGCGGGCGGCGACCCTCGCCGACGGCTAGACCATGCCCAGCTACTTCTACAAAGCCCGCGACGCCAACGGTCGCGCCCACGAGGGCATCGAGATCGCGGCCTCCGAGGAGGAGGTGCTGCGGGTGCTCGAGGGCTCCCAGCTGACGCCGGTCTTCATCGAGAGCCGCGCGCCCAGCGCCGCCGCCGTCGTCCGGGGCCGGATCGCGATGCGCTGGGCCGAGCTGATGCAGCGCTGGCGCACCGCGGTCAAGCCGGTCTCGGTCGCTCTGTTCGCGCGTCAGCTCTCTACGATGATCAGCGCGGGCCTGCCGATGGTGCGCAGCCTGCGCTCGATCAGCCGCGACCACGAGGACAAGAAGCTGGGGGTCATCCTGTCGCGGGTCGCGGACGACGTGCAGAAGGGCGAGTCGCTGTCGACCGCCCTGGGCAAGCACCCGGGCTCCTTCGACGAAGTGTTCGTGAGCCTGGTCAACACCGGCGAGGTGAGCGGCACGCTGGACCGCATCATGGACCAGATCGCCACCTACCTGGAGCGCGCCGAGACGCTGCGGCTCAAGGTGCAGGCGGCGCTGCGCTACCCGATCTTCGTGCTGTCCTTCGCGCTGCTCATCCTGGTGGCGATGGTGGTCAAGATCGTGCCCATGTTCTCGGGGATCTACGAGCGCTTCCGGGTGCCGCTGCCCTGGCCGACCCTGATCCTGCTCACCGTGAGCCGGATCGTGGTCAGCAATCTCTTGCTGGTCAGTGGCTTGCTGATCGTGGCCGCTGCAGCGCTCTTTTACTTCGCCCAGACCGAGCGCGGCCGGCTCTGGATCGACCGGGTCAAGTTCAACTTGCCGCTCTTTGGCCCCCTGATTCGGATGTATGCTGTAACGAAGTTTTCCCGAACCTTGGGCATCCTCACCTCGAGCGGAACGCAGATCCTCTACGCGCTCAAGGTGATGCGCCCGGTGCCCGGGAACAAGGTCTTGGAGCGCGGGATCGACCAGATTCGGTCCCGCGTCGAGGAAGGCGACGCGCTCGCGCGCGCCATGGAAGACACGGGAGTCTTCCCCGAGATGCTGGTGCAGATGACCGCCACCGGGGAAGAGACGGGGCAGCTCGACAACATGCTGACCCGCACCGCGGACTTCTACGAACAACGTGTGACGTCACAGGTCGATGGGCTCAGCTCGCTGGTCGAGCCCATCGCGATCGTGGTTTTGGGTGGGTTGGTCGGCGTGATGCTGCTGGCCCTCTACCTGCCCATCTTCAACCTCGGCCAGGCCATGCGCCAAGGCCTGCTGGGGCATTAGCAGTCAGAGCGCACTAACGAGAGAGCCAGAGAAAGCCAGGAGGAGTCGTCTCATGCGCAGGAACCAGAAGGGCTTCACCCTGATGGAGCTCATGGTGGTGATCGTCATCGTCGCCATTCTGGCGGCCGTGGCCGTCCCGCTCTACATCAACTACGTCAAGGACGCCCAGCGGACCGAAGCCAAGGGCGCGATCGGCGCGGTGATCACGGCGGAGCAGACCTACATGCAGGGGCACCCTGCCGTCGGGTACACGGCCACTTTGACGGACTTGAACGTGGACTTGACGGACATGGCTCACAACTGGGACGCGCCGACACTCACCGTCATCGATCCTCAGAACTCGTTCAAGGTCCACTTCGACGGTAAGGCGGGGTCTCCGACCGAAGGGCTCATGGTTGAAGTGACTTACTATCGCGACAAGGCTCCGGACTGGAAGGAGAACTAAGCCCGCCGGAATCTTCGAATGGGCTCGAAGTGAACACTCGACAAAGTATCCACCCGCGCATGGGCGAGAACGGGTTCACGCTGATCGAGGCCATGGTCGCCTCGATCATCGCGGTGATCGCCGTGCTTGGATTGGCGTTCAGCTTCAGCGCGGGTCGCGGCATGGTGGACCGATACGCCGCGGCTCGGGACGGGCTGGCCGCAGCCGAGCAGAGGATGGAACGACTCTCCATCCTCGGGCTCAAGGATCCGCTCAACGCCGAGCTCTCTCCCGGCGCCCACGGCCCGCGGCCGCGGCCGCTCAACGGCAACCTCACCGGAACTGAGGAATGGACCGTGACGTGGGTCGACGACCCCGCCGACAACGCGGGCGGCGATCCCAATCCCAACGACTACAAGCGCGTGACCGTGGACGTGCGCTGGATGTCGGGCACGGTCCAGGACCACATCCAGCTCTCTCGAATCATCCTGGGCTCGTAGACCCCATGACATTCACCAGGGCGCCGCGGCCGACTCCGCGCGGCTTCACCTTCACCGAGGTCATGGTGGTGATGGTGCTGGCGGGCGTGGTGACGCTCGGCTTGGTGACGTTTTATCTCAACTCGCAGATCATGTGGACGGGAGCTTCGACCCAGGTGATGGCTCAGCGCGACGCCACTTCGATGCTCGAGCTGATGCGGCGCTATGCCCAAAACGCCTCGAGCGCCGATGTAGACAGTACAAGTCAGAGAGTCATCTTCTTCGATCCCGGCCTCAACGAGACCCATCGCTTCTTCTGGAGCCCGGCCGACTCGTTCGTTCACTACGGAGAGGCCGGGAACCTCGACCAGGGCCCGGTCACGCCAACTACGGTCGAGATCTTCCACGTGAGCTACGACCAGACCCTGGGCCTGCTCAGCGTCGACACGTTGCGGGTGCGGTCGACGGCGGGCCAGCAGGTGACCATGTCCACCGCGATCGGGCTCTACAACCGATGAGGCGGCGCTCCTTCCGAATCGACGGCCAACCCGGGTTCATCCTCCCGGGCGTCGTGATGTTCATCTTCGTGCTCACCATCATCGGGCTGTCGCTGTTCGCGCTGTCGAGCTACGAGGCCCAGTTCATGTACCGCAGCCTCGACGAGGCCCAAGCCTTCTACGACGCCAGCAGCGGCATCGACCACGCGCGCTTCCTGCTCGGGGCCACGAAGGTGCTCAGCTCCGTGACGGGCGGCATGCTGGGCGGCGCCGACAGCGTCGTCTACGCCTCCGCGCAGCAAGGGAACGACAGCACCGGTTCCGTCCAGTGGGGCACGAACGTCCCGGTCATCCTCCGAGTCGAGGCTAGCTACAACGGAAAGCACCGTGAGCTGCAGGCCACGTTCGACGCCACCAACCAGCCCTATGACAACTTGTTCAGCCTCTCGTCCACGAACCGCGGGCTGTTCAATTCAAAGGCTCTGGGCGTAGCACCCAACATGCATGTCTGGTTCACCGGGCACGTGTGGCAAACCTACAGTGGAACCTGCGGCCCATGTGGACCCAATCAGTACGATTGGAACGAGAACATCTACCCCACCTTCAACGACAACACGTTCCAGGTCGACCTCGGGCCGGTGCCGCCGCCTCAAGTACCGACCTACTACGCCGCGCACATCGCCGGCGCGCTAGACCCGACATGGACGCCGGGAGGACATCAGGTCACGCTCGCGGCGGGCGCGACGCCCACGTTCTTCAAGACCGTGGCGGCTCCCGGGAACAACTGGAGCCTCTACTACAACAGCGGCAACACCTTGCAGATCAACGTCAGCGGGGTCGCGATCTGGATGTTCGACTCCGGCTTCTACAGTGACCGTTGCATCAACGTCAATGGCACTGGGAACGACATGCTGGTCTTGATCGTCAAGAAGACCAATGACGCCGCGCCGGAGTTCATCTATGGCGCCACCGACATCGGCTGCTTCTTCAAAGGCGCCCTCAATTCGCCCAGCGTCCCGGTGATCATCGTCACTGATGGCTACGTGGCTTTCGACAACGACCCCAGTGGACCTGCCAACACCTCGCAGAGCGTCAATTGGCTCTCCATCTACGCCAACTTGGCCTTCGTTCACGGCCCCGACCCGACCGGCCTCTACTCTTATTCGCACGTCGAGAACGCCCAGCCCGCCGCTGAGCTAAATCTCCAGAACCTGCTCGACCAGACCTTGCTCCCCAACGCCACCAGCCAACGCCGCAAGCTGTCGTTCATCCCCGGAACCTGGCAAGAGCTCGGTACCAACTAAATGATCCGGGCGGGGATCGGCTCACGGCCCTGGGTCGGGCTCGACCTGGGCACTTACAGCGTCAAGGCCGTCGCGGGCCACGTCGCGGTCGGCGGCACGCGCTATCGGGCGGCGGAGATCCCGCTGATGGGTCTCGACGATCAGCCCGACCGGCAGCCGCCTGCCGATCTGGTGGCGCGTGCCATCTCGGACGCGCTCGCCCAGCTCGAGCTTTCGCCGCGCGCGGCGCGCGGCGTCTCGGTCAGCGTCTCGGGACCCGACGTGATCGTGAAGCAAATCTCGCTGCCGTTGCTCGACGAGTCCGAGGTCGGCCCGGCGCTGCGCTTCGAGGCGCGTAAGCATCTGCCCTTCGATCCGCAGACGATGGTGATCGACTTCCAGATCCTGGGACGCTATCCCTCGGAGCGGAAGCTCGACGTCCTGCTCGCGGCGGTGGCCCGCGATCACCTCGAGCGCCACCTGGAGCCGCTGCGCCTGCTCGACATCGAGCCCGGGGTGGTCGACGCGGCGCCGCTGGCCCTCGCCAACGCCGTCGCCAACGACCCGGTGCCGGGCGAGGACGTCCACGTCCTGCTCGACGTCGGCAACAACTCCTCCCACCTCACCATCTACCAGCGCGGCCAGCCGTTCTTCGCCCGCCGTTTCGACTACGGCGGCCGACATCTCACCCGCGCGGTCGCGGCCGACGGCCGCATCCCGTTCGCCGAGGCGGAGGAGTGGAAGCTGGCGATCGGCGGCGATCAGCCCGGGCTGCGCGTCGATTGGGAGGCGCCGGAATTCCAGGCCATCCAGGAGGGCCTGCGCCGCGACCTGGTGGACGAGCTGCTGCGCTCGTTCGCCTTCTATCGCACCCAGGCGCCGCTGCCGACGCTGCCGCGGCTCTGGGTCTCGGGCGGCAGCGCCCGGCTGCCGGGGCTCTCGAATCGACTGGCGGACATGCTCAACGTTCCGGTACTCCTCTTCGACCCGCTGCACGGCGATTCGAGCCGCGCGAGCGGCCCGCAGTTCGCCCAGGCCTACGGACTCACGCTGAGAGCCTCGTGACCCCGGTTTTCACCGTCAATTTCCGCCGCGAAGTCTTCCTCCGCGAGCAGGCGCGGGCGCGCGCTCGGCTGTTCGCGCTGAGCGGCTGGCTGTTGTACTTCGGTTTGCTGGCTGTCGTGGTGGGTCTGTACGCGCTCAATTGCGGGTCGCTGGTGCGGCGCGCGGCGCAGGTACAGCGACAGGCCGCACGGCTCGAGACCGCACAGGGTCCGGCCCAGGACTGGAGCATCGACGAAGCGCAGCTCGGCACGGTCGAGACCTTCCAGGCCAGCCCGCGGCGCTGGCGCGACAAGATGGTGCGGTTGTCCTCGACGCTCCCGAACAACGTCGCGGTGACCAGCATCAGCGTGAATCCCGACAACTCCAACGGGGCGTCCGACCGGAACAAGCTCCTGATCTCGGGGCAGCTGCGCCCGCTCTATGGCCAGGACCCGATGCGTGGCGTCGTGCAGCTGGTCTCCACGCTCCAGCACGACGCGGTCTTCGCCGCCGGCTATCAGACCATCAAGCTGACCCAGAGCAAGATGCTGAGCGGCTCGCCCGCCACCACGGAGTTCACGATCGAATGCCGCTGATCAATCCGTTGCTCCTGGCCCAGCTCCGACGCCATTGGCAGCTGAGCGTCGCCGTGCTCGTGTTCGCGCTCTTCGCCCTGGCCCACGTGCTCCTGTTCCAGCCCGCGGCCCAGCGCTATCGCACCGCGCTCAAGCGTGCCGGCGATCTAGGGCTCGCGCTCGACCCCGACCGCCCGCCGCCGGTGATGCCACCGCGCGTGCTGGCCCTGCTGACCGACAATGCGCTGCCGGCCAGCACCGGGATGTCGCAGGAGTCGGGAGCCCTGACCGCGGATCTGCTGGAGCAGCTCTCGCAGCTCACGACCCGCCACGGACTCCAGGTGCTAGCCACCGAGCCGGGCGCGACCATCCAAGAGGCGCACGCGGTTCAGGTGCGCGCTCATCTCAAGATTCGCTGCTCGTTCTCCGAGTTCGTCGCCTTCCTCGACGACCTGAGCCGCGCCAATCGTCTGATCGCGGTCGATCGCTTCGATCTGGTGAACGCCGGGCCGGGTGAGCCGCTGCTCGACCTGTGGGTGACCCGCTACGTCCTGAAGCAGAGCGAAGGGAGGCGACGCTCGTGAACCTGCGCACCATCCTTCCGCCGCTCGTGGCGCTCGCGCTGCTGGTGATCGTGGGCACGCAGACCTCGAGCGCGCTGCGTCAATCGGGGACGTGGCGCTCGGCGCCGCGCGCCAAGCACCCGGCCGCGGACCCCTACGGCTCGCTGGAGCGGGCCTTGGCGCGGTCCGACACCGCGTCTTCGCTGGCCGCGATCCGGGATCCGTTCTCTTTCGCCCGCGCTTCGGCGCCGCGCCCGGTGGTGACGCGGCACGTCACGGCGGCGCCCGCGCCCCAGCCGGTCGTGACCGCGATCGTCACCGATGCCGAAGCCGCGCATGCGATCGTGGTCTTCAAGGGCAACAGCTATTCCGTCAAGGCGGGCGACCTGTTCGCCCAATACCGGGTGGTGAGCATCACCGCCGACGCGGTCGTCGTGGACGACGGCCAGCGACAGGTGGTGCTCAAGCGACCCACGAAAGGAGACTGAGCGTGGCCTTCTCGCGCTCCACGTTCATCGCCGCCCTGCTCATCGGTCTCTCGGTGGGCGTGGTGGGCGCACGGGCCCAGAGCCCGGCTGCTGCTCCCCCGCCGGCGGTGACGCCCGCCACCAACCGCCTGGTGTCGCTGGACGCGGCCGACGCCGATCTGCCGCGCGTGCTCCAGATCCTGGCGGAGCGTGGCGGGTTCAACCTCATCACCGGGCCGGGCGTGGCCGCGGGACGGATCTCGGTGCGCATGAAGGATGTCCCGGTCGAGCAGGCGGTCAATCTCGTCGTGCGGGCCGCCGGACTCGGCTACGAGCGCATCGGGAACTCCATCCTGGTCGCCGATCTCAGGTCGCTCAAGGACGAGACCGGGCTCTCCTCCTACGTCGTCGAGCTCAAGTACGCCGACGCCACCGACGTCCAGGCCGCGCTCAAGGACCTGGTGCAGACGGTCCAGGTCGACAAGGGCGGCAACCGCCTGATCGTGGTCACCAGCCCGCGCGTGATCTCCGAGATCCAGGAGCTGGTGCAGGTGATGGACGTGCCGACGCGCCAGGTCGCCCTCGAGGCGCGCATCGTCGAGGTCTCGACCGACAACCTGAAGAAGCTTGGCATCGACTGGGACCTGCTCAACAGCCGCGAATACGACTTTGTCGAGGGCAACTACGACAGCCTGGTTGGCTCGAACAACGGGCGCTTCACCAACCTCAAGGTCTTCCCCAACAACCCGGGCACCCACGACATCTTCAAGCTCAACAACTTCAGCCGCATCGCCGACGTCTACCGCGTCGTCATCGACATGGCGATCCACGACGGCAACGCGCGCGTGCTGGCCAATCCCAAGCTCACCACCCTCAACGGCAAGGAAGCTTCGATCCTGATCGGCTCGCGCATCCCGTTCGTCATCAGCGGGACGGCGTTTGCGGGCGGCGCGGCGGCGCCGGTGCAACAGGTGCAGAAGGAAGAGGTCGGCATCAAGCTGCACATCACCCCGCTGATCAACGCCGACGGCTACATCACCACCCAGATCAGCCCCGAGGTCAGCTCGGTGATCGGATTCCAGGGGCAGAACAACGATCTGCCGGTGATCAGCACCCGCCAGGCGACCACAACGGTGCGGCTCAAGGACGGCGCATCGGTGATCATCGGCGGACTGTTGAGCGAGGACAAGACCACCAACATCACCAAGCTGCCGTTGCTGGGTCAGATCCCCGGGATCGGCGCGCTCTTCTCACACACCTCGATCACCAGCAGCAAGCGCGACCTGGTGATCGAAGTCACCCCGCACATCCTGCCCGAGTGACGCCGCCGCGCTCGCGGAAGGGCCGCGAGCCCGTGGTCACAGGCCGAGGTGGGTGGCGACGTAATGTCGGCCCGCCATCCAGCCGATCCATTGGCCGACGGCCATGGTGAGGACGATCGTGATCAGGATGATCCCGGCGGTGGCGAGCACCGGCGAGCCGCGGCGGTACGCATCGAGCCGGAGGATCAACAGCGGCACGAGGCCGCCCTTGATCAGGACGAACAGCCACCAGTGATCGTGAGCCAAGCCGGCGAGCAGAGGGTTGCCTTCACGGTTGCCGAGCCAGTGGATGCCGAAGGTGGTGGCCAACAGGTCCGCACAGTTGGCCACGACCGCCATGAACAGCACCATCCGCATCACGGACGACCCCTCTGCCGAAGTACTCCAAGCCGGGAAGCTGGACCGCATTTTCCCAGACGGTCCGCGTCGTTTCAACGCTAGGGATGAGATGAAGGAACCGTTCGAGCCGTTCGGGTATTTCGTCATGGGCGTGTTGGGCCTGGTCATGGGCAGCGCGGTGACCGCGCTCTCGTTCCGCATTCCTCGCGGCGTGTCGTGGGTGCGCGGGCGCTCTGCTTGCCCGTCGTGCCACGCCCCGCTCCAGTTCCTGGACCTGTTCCCCGTGATGTCGTTCGCGATCGCGCGCGGCCGTTGCCGGCACTGCGGCGCCCGCATCGGCTGGCGCTACCCGCTCACCGAGCTGGCCTGCGCCGCCTGGTCGCTCCTCTTGTATCGGCACGTGGGCCTGGTCGCCGCACTCCCGCTACTTGCGCTGTGGGGCTACCTGCTGATCGCGCTGTTCTGGATCGATCTCGATTTCCATCTCTTGCCCGACGCCCTGACCTTCCCGGGCGTGTTGATCGGCGTCGCGGCCGCGCTGCTGGCTCCGGGCGGGGCGCGCGCGGCGCTGCTCGGCGTGATCACCGGCAGCGGCGCGCTGTGGCTGGTGGCGTGGGCCTACTTCCGGGTGCGGAAGATCGAGGGCATGGGCGGCGGCGACATCAAGCTCGCGGCCATGTTCGGCGCCGTGCTGGGGTGGGAGCGCACGCTGCTCACCTTGTTCCTGGCGGCGCTGATGGGCAGCGTGTGGGGCGCCATCCTGATCGCGCGCCGCGCGGGCGGCGGACAGACCGCGCTGCCCTTCGGCACGCTGCTGGTGCCGGCCGCGATGATCACCTACTTGTGGGGCGAGGCCTGGATCCAGGCCTACGTGGGACTGTTCATCCGGGGCTAGACGGGACAGCTCAGGGCTTGGCGACGCTCTCGGGATAGAGCCGCTCGAACTCCGGGTCGCCGTGGAGCAACGCGAGGTCGGGGTCGCGGCGCGCCCAATCCGCCTCGCGGAAGCCGGCGTTCCAAGCCTTGCGCAGGGCCTCGATGGCTTCGGGCTTCCTGTCCATCGCGCAATAGACGCAGGCGACGTTGTACAGCACCGTCGCCTCGTTGGGCCTGAGCGCAATGGCGAGCTGCGCTTCGCGCATCGAGTCCTCGACGCGTCCGAGCGTGGCGTAGTCGCCAGCCAGCAGGACTCGCGCCCGCGCGTCTTCGGGCACCGGCTGGAGATGCTTCTCGAGCGCGACGATCCGGCGTTGCACCAGGTTGTTGTAGGCGTCTTTCTTCCCCAGCGCACCGAGCGCGTTCATGATCGGCACGTAGACGTTGTAGTCCTCGCCGCTGGCCTCGAGCGCCTCCTCGGCCAGGTTGGCGACCTCTTGGAAGCGGCCGGCCGAGAACATGGCGCGACCGAGCAGGTAATAGGCTCCTTCGCAGTCGCGCTTCCTTCCGATCGCCGCATACGCGTTGCGGATCGCGTCGTCGTACTGGTTGCCGGCGTAGAGCACCCAAGCGTTGGCGATCTGCACCTCCGGCAGGTCGGGCTTCAACCCCACGGCACGTTGAGACGCCGCCATCGCGCGCCCGATCCATGTTGCATCGCGTTGGAAGTTGTAATGGTACTCGGCGCACACCTTGGCGATCGCGGCATACGCCAGCGCGAAATTGGGATCCATGGCCACCGCGTTCTCGAACATCTGCAGCGCGAACTCGAGGTCTTGGCGCGTCAAACGGCGGGCGTAGCTCTTGCCGCGCAGGTAGAGGTCGTACGCCTGCAGGTTGTCGGTGGGCTTGGTGGCGAGAGCCGCCTGCTCCTGCGGCGTCAACGTGACGCGAAGCGCCTCAGCGATCTTGCGCGCGATCTCGTCCTGGACTTCGAAAACGTCCTGCATCTCGCGGTCGTAGCGCTCGGACCACAGGGGGAAATCGGTGTGCGTGTCGACCAGCTGGGTGGTGATGCGCAGCCGGTTCCCCGAGCGTCGCAGGCTACCCGCCAACACGTACGCGGCGTTGAGCTGCTGGCCGATCTGGGCCGGCGTCACCGACTTGTCCCGGTAAGCCAGGACGGTGGGACGGGAAAACACGTTGAGGCCGCGGATCTTCGACAGCTCGGTGATGATGTCCTCGGTGATCCCGTCGCGCAGGTACTCGTCTTCCTTCACGCCACTTAGGTTCTCGAAGTAGAGCACCGCCACCGACTTCTCCGCCGCGCGCGCAGCGCCGGAGCGGGAGTCCCCGTGCTCGGCCGAGCGCCGGCGCCCGGAGTCGAGGTCGCGCTTGAGACGGATCAGGTCGGTCTTGAAGTCGGTGGCGCTCTGGTAGCGCATGCTGCGGTCCTTCTCCAGCGCCTTGCCGATGATCCGGTTCAGCTCGGGCGGCAGCGCCGCGTCGAGCTCTTGGATGGGCGGAGGCTCGCGATTGAGGATCGCTTCGTAGATCACCGCCGACGTGTCCCCCTGGAACGGCAGGTTCCCGGTCGCCATCTCGTAGAGCACGGTGCCGAGCGAGAACAGATCGGTGCGCGCGTCGGCGAGCTGGCCGCGGGCCTGCTCGGGCGACATGTAGGACACGGTGCCCACCGTGGTGCCCGCCACGGTCAGCTCGTCGCGGACGATCTGGGTCTCGATCTGCGAGACCTGCGGATCGCCCGCCGAGCGCGCGGCCTCGACCCTGGCCAGGCCGAAGTCGAGGATCTTGACCTGCCCGCGGTCGTTCAGGAACACGTTGGCGGGTTTGATGTCGCGGTGCACGATCCCCTTGGCGTGCGCCGACTCGAGCGCGTCGGCGATCTGGATGCCGATGTCGAGCAGACTGGGCATGTCGAAGGCGCGTCCCATGCGCTGCAGCAGCGTGCGGCCCTCGAGCAGCTCCATGACGATGAAGTTCTGGCCCTCGTGCTGCTCGATGGCGTAGACGGTGCAGATGTTGGGATGGTTGAGGGCCGACGCGGCGCGCGCCTCGCGCTGGAAGCGCTCGAGGGTGGCCCCGTCGCGCTCGAGCGCTGGCGGCAGGAACTTGAGCGCCACCTTGCGGCCGAGCCGCGAGTCCTCGGCCTCGTAGACGACGCCCATGCCGCCGCTGCCCAGCTTGCGCGCGATGGTGTAGTGAGAAACGGTCCGACCGACCTGGGTTTCCATGAAGAGAGGCCTAGGGCTTGGGGAGAAACCGTCGGAGGGGGCCCGACGCCCGCCACGCGGGGTGAACAGCCTAGCAGGCCGCTCGTGCGACGGCTAGGAACGAACCGCCAACAAGCCGCGACGCTCGAGCAGTGGGTCGACCGAAGGCTCGCGCCCGCGGAAGCGCCGGTAGAGCTCGAGCGCCTCCTCGCTCCCGCCCTTGGCCAGCACCTCGTCGCGAAACGCCTTGGCGGTCGCGGGATCGAACAGGCCGCGCTCGCGGAAGGCCTGGAACGCATCGGCGTCGAGCACCTCGCTCCACAGGTAGCTGTAGTACCCGGCCGAATAGCTGCCCGCGAAAATGTGCTGGAAGTAGGACGACCGATAGCGTGGAACGATCCCCGGCGGCATCTCGATGGCCGCGAGCGTCTCGGCCTCGAGCCGGTCGGCCTCGCGCGGCGCGGGGTCGAGGGTGTGCCACGCCAGGTCGAGCAAGGACGCCGCCGTGTACTCCACGGTCGCGAATCCCTGGTTGAACTTGCGCGCCTCGTGGAGGCGCGCGATCAGCGCATCGGGGATGGCCTCGCCGCTCTGCCAGTGGCGGGCGTAGACCTTGAGCACCTCGGGCTCCGTGGCCCAATTCTCCATGATCTGTGACGGCAGCTCGACGAAGTCCCGCGGCACGGCGTTCTGCGAGCGGAAGCGCACGGTGGAGAAGATGGAGTGGAGCGCGTGGCCGAATTCGTGGAACAGCGTCTCGGTCTCGTCCAGCGACAGCAAGGCCGGGGCCCCACCGGCCGGAGCCGAGAAGTTGCACACGTTCGACACCACCGGTTGGAGCGGAGCCCCCTCCCGCATCCAGGCATCACGGAAACGCGTCGACCAGGCGCCACTCCGCTTGCCCGCGCGCGGATGATCGTCGCCGTAGAAGACGGCGAGGTGCTCCCCCGCGGCGCTCTTGACCTCCCAGGCCCGGACCTCGGGGTGATAGACGGGCAGGTCGGGGCGCTCGGTGAAGGTGATGCCGTAGAGCCGTTGCGCCACCCAGAAGGCGCCGTCACGCACGCGCTCGAGCGGGAAGTAAGGGCGGACCGCGTCCTCGTCGACCTGGTAGAGCCGTTGCCTGACCTTCTCGGCATAGTAGGCCCAGTCCCACGATTCGAGCGGGCCCGGCACGCCTTCGGCGGCGGCCTCCTCGCGCAGCAGATCGGCTTCACGCGCGGCCATGCGCTTGGCCGGCATCCAGACCCGGTCCAGCAGCTCGCGGACGCGCTCGGGCGTCTTGGCCATGCACTCGTCCAGCACGAAGTGCGCGTGCGACGGGAAGCCCAGCAGGCGCGCGCGCTCGGCGCGCAGCGCGGCCATGCGGGTCGCGATCGGCCGGTTGTCGTTGGCGCCCCCACCTGCCTTACCGACGTAGGCCTGGAACATGCGGCGGCGCAACTCGCGCCGAGCAGCGAATTGCATGAAGGGCCCGTAGCTCGGCGCGTGGAGCGTGAACACCCACCTTCCGGCGAGGCCGGCGCTCGCGGCCGCGTAAGCCGCCGCGGCCACGACGCGCGGCGGCAGGCCTTCGAGGTCCTCGGGCCGCTCGACCACCAGGCGCCAGCGATTGATCTCGTCCAGGAGCTGATCGCCGAATTGGACCGAGAGGCTCGCCAGCTCGCCGTTGATGGCGCGCAGCCGCTGCTGGCCGGCCGCGTCGAGGCGCGCGCCGCCGCGGACGAACGCCTTCCAGGTGTCCTCGAGGAGCTTCCGCTCGTCGGCCGCCAACGGCGCACCGGCGGCCGACTCCCGCACCGCGTTCACGCGCCGGAAGAGCGCCGCATCGAGCAGCACGTCGTCCTTGTGGGCGGCCAGACGCGGCGCGACTTCCCTGGCCACCGCTTGCAGGGCCGCCCCGGTTTCGGCCGAGGACAGGTTGTTGAAGACCGCGTTGACGCGGCTCAGCAACAGGCCCGCCGCATCGAGGGCGCGGATGGTGTTGGCGAAGGACGCCGGCTCGGAAAGGGTCGCGATCGCGCGCACCTCGCCGCGATGGGCCTCGATCGCGGCCGCGAAGGCCGGCAGGAAGTGCTCGCTGCGGATCAGGGGGAAGGGCGGCACGCCGAAAGACGTGCTCCATTCGCCGAGCAGCGGATTCGACGCGTCGTCGTTGGGCAGGATCGAAGCCATGGACCGCGCATGCTAGCACGGGCGCGGGGCGCGAAGACCTGGCGTTGAGCCGGACCCTCTCACGGCCGATAACGGAAGCCGACGAAGGGAGGTCCCATGATCCGCCGAATCGCGCCCGCCCTGTTGGCGCTTCCGCTCGTTCTCGCCTGCGCCGGTCCCAACAAGCTCGCACAGCGCAGCGAGGAAAAGCTCGCTGGAGGAGACTCGTGGCGGGCCTGGCAGCTGGCCACCCGCGCGCTCGATCGCGACCCCGGGAACCCGCGTGCGCGTCACGCCGCGCTCGAGGCCGGCGCCATGATTGTCGCGGACTGGCAGCACAAGATCCACGCGTTGGCCGCGATCGATAGCCTGCAGGCCGCCGACCAGGTGCTGGAGCTGGCCGACTTCCGCGTCGCCGCGGTGCGCTACGTCGTGCTCCCGGTCGACGACCCGGGCGCGCGCGAGGAGCAGGCGCTGCGCCGCTCGGCCGCGCGGACTCATTACCAGCGCGGGCTGACGGGACGCGACGCTCATCGCCCCAAGGCGGCTTATGTCCAATTCGAGGAGGCGCAGCGCTTCGTTCCCGACTATCGCGACGCCGCGCGGCTCGCCGATCAGGTCTGGACCAAGGCCCTGACCCGAGTCGCGGTCCTGCCGCTGCGCGCCTCCGGCGACGTGGACCTGGGCCGCGAGACCGCGGACGCCTGGCGCGACGCGCTCACCCACGATCTCGCCCCGCCCGTGGCGCGCTTCACGCGCCTGATCGGCGCGGATCAGGTCGAGCAGTCGATGACGGTGTCCGAGCTCGGCGACGTCTCGCGCGACCAGGCGTTGCGCATCGGCCGGCGCGCCGGCGCGCAGCGCGTCGTGTGGGGCACGATCGGAGCGGTCCACGCCCAGACCGCGCTCCACCTGTTCCACGACAACATCGTGCGCCGGGTCGAGACCCGCGATGCGGACGGCAACACCGCGACGCGTTGGGTCGACGTGCCGTTCGAGGTGGTGGCCCGTACCCGCGAGGTCACGGTCGGCGTCGAGTACGAGGTGATCGCCACCGCGGACGGCGCCTCGCTGGCGCACCAGCACTTCGATCGCTCCACCATGGCGCGCGTGGTCTGGACCTCGTACCTGCCCGAGGGTCGTCTCGACGCCTACGCTCTGGTCTCGGACACCGTTCGCGCCGCCAGCCCGGACCGCGCCCGCGAGGTCGAGACGCGATGGAAGGAAACCTGCGGCGAAGGCACGACGCTGCAGCAGGTGCTGGACGCGCGCCGCTCGACTCGCGCCTCCGAGCACTATCAGCGCGGCACGCTGGCTCGCTTCATGGCCGGGGCGGCGTTCGTGTTCCTCGAAGAATTGCCGCCGCCCCAAGACCTGGCGCTGGTCGCGGCCTCCGGCGGTTGGGGGCCGCTGAAGCAGGACCTGGCGCGCCTCGACGCGGTCGACGACGTCGACCTGGGCGTCGCGATGTCGGGAGCCAGCGACAGCCGCTGAGCCGACCCTTGGGGTGGGCCACGGGGCGGCTCACCCCAGGTTGTGGAACACCTTCTGGACGTCTTCGTCCTGCTCGAGCAGGTCGACCAGCTTGAGCACTTCGGTGGCTTGCGGCTCGGGCAACGCCATCGGGTTCTGCGGAATGAACTCCGACTCGGCCGAGATCGGCGTGATGCCGCGATCCTCGAGCGCCTTCTGCAGCTGGCCGAAGGCGGCGAAGGCGCAGCGCACCAGGATCTGCGGATCGCCCTTCTCTCCGCTGCTCTCGCCCATCTCGTCGAGGCCGAAATCGATCAGATCCAGCTCCAGGGCCTCGGGCTGGATGCCGGCCGGCGCGAGCCGGAACACACCCATGCGCTTGAACTGGAAGCCGACGCTCCCGGTCGCGCCCAGATTGCCGCCGACCTTGTTGAATGCGGCGCGCACGTTGGCCACGGTGCGGGTGGGATTGTCGGTCGCGGTCTCGACCAACATGGCGACGCCATGCGGCGCGTAACCCTCGTACAGGATTTCCTCGTAATGGGCGCCGCCCTGGCCCGAGGCGCGCTTGATCGCCGCCTCGACCTTGTCCTTGGGCATGTTGACGGCGCGCGCGTTCTGGATGATGCGGCGCAGCGCGGGGTTGTTCTCGGGGCTGGGCCCGCCGGCCTTGACCGCGATCGTGATTTCCTTGCCGATGCGCGCGAACGCCTTCGACATGCGGTCCCAGCGCGCGAACATCGTCGCTTTGCGGGTCTCGAAGATTCGTCCCATGGTGGCTCCTCGAAGTCCGCGGCGCTAAGGGCGCGGGCCGAAGCGGCGCACGGCGCGCTCGCGGGCGGCCAGGGCCTCGACGTCGCGATCTCGCGCCGGCGCGCTCGTGACCAGCGCGTCGATCAACCGCCGTGCCACGCCCGCGACGTCGTCGACGGCGCGCTCGAAGGCTTCCTCGTTGGCGCGCGAAGGCTTGGTGAAGCCGCTCAGCTTGCGCACGAATTGCAAGGCGGCGGCGCGCACCTCGTCATCGGTCGCGACCGGCTCGAAATTGAAAAGGGTCTTGATGTTCCTGCACATGGGTCCTCTCCGACGGAGTGGCGAGCCTGGAATCGAGCGGCTCAATCTCGCAGCTTAACCTCCAGCCCGCCTCGGCGCGCGGGTTTTTTCCGTCACTCCGGGGCTTCCTAAGGTCCCGCGGCGCGCCTGCCGAAAACCTTCCCGGCGGTGTCTCGACCTGCGGGACGGCCCGGCCCCACGGAGGGAGCTCAATGGTTCGCCATCTTCGTTCCGTCGCGCTTGTCTTGGCGCTCGGGTCGATCTGGCCCGCGAGCGCCAGCGCCACGGAATTCAACTGGCGCGGCCTCCTCGACCTGGTCGTTGCGGAGCACAGCCCGGGCTTCGATTCGAATCTGCTGACCCGCGGGGACGATCCGTTCGAGCCCTACCGCCTGCGCCTGTTCGCCGAGGCGCGCGTCAACGATCGCGTCCAGTTCCTGGGCCAGCTGGTGTTGTTCGAGAACTCCGCCCAGGGGTCGAAGGTCTACGTGGACGGCGCATACGTGATCTACACGCCGTGGCTCGAGCACGACCTGCGCCTCATGGTCGGCAAGCTGCCGTGGGCGATCGGCACCTGGGCGCCGCGCACGTACTCGAACAAGAATCCGCTGATCTCGGCGCCGCTGATGTACCAATATCACTCGTCGCTGGTGTGGTACGTGCTGCCGCCCAACGCCGACGTGCTGCTCGCGGCGGCCGGCAGCGGGCAAACCGGAGTCGATTACTTCGGCTCGCCGATGGGCCCGGGCATGCCCGTGATCGACGACTCGTATTGGGACGTGGGAATCACGCTGACCGGCAGCCAGCGCCCATTCGAGTACGCGGTCGGCGTGACCGCCGGCGCTCCGAGCTGGGGCAGCACGGCCGAAGACGACAACAACGGTCGATCGGTGCTGGGTCGGATCGGCATCGAGCCCTTCCCGGCGCTGCGCCTGGGCGTCTCCGGCGCCTATGGGCCTTACCTGCGCCAGGGGCTCGACTCGAGGCTGCCGCCGGGGCGCCGCGTCACCGACTATCCGCAGAAGCTCGCCATGGCGGACTTGGAGCTCCAGGTCGGCCACTTCGAGCTGCGCGCCGAGGGCGTCCACAACACTTGGGAGACCCCCACGGTCGGCGACCTCGACGTGGACGCCGGATACGGAGAGCTCAAGGTCTCGATGCTCTCCGGCGCCTATGTGGCGGGTCGGTGGGACGTCGAGCGCTTCGGCAAGATCCAGGACTCGTCCGGAGAGTCGTACCCCTGGGACTGGAACGTCACGCGCGTCGAGGGCGGCGTGGGATATCGGCTCACGCGCGACGCCACGGCCAAGCTGGTCTACCAACACACCGCGTTCGACGAGCCGGCGGGCAGCGACCGCACGGTCTCGATCGTGGCGGGCCAGCTCTCGCTCGGCTTCTAACTCAGCGCGTCAGCACCGACAGATAGGCCACCCACGGTCCGGTCTCCTCCCGGTAGCGCTTGGCCAGGACGCGCGCGATCTGGACCAGGTGATCGAGGTCGTGGCCCACCCAGGTCGCCAGCAGCTGCCCCAGCGTGACCGGGCCGAGCTCGGGATGGAGCCCGGGCCGGGCCAGGTCGGCAGGCTCGAGCCGGAGCGCGGCGAGCGCGACGAGGCTCTCGGCGCGGCGGCGCTCGAAGCGATCGAGGCGCTCGCGCAGGGTGGCTCCGTGACTCACGCGCCGGTGGCGCTCGCGGTCGTACGGATCGAAAGCCCGTGACGCGCCGTGCTCGAGGATGATGCGCGCCCGGGGAATCCAGTCGGTCTCCTCACCGTCGCACAGGTGGCCGACGACCATGAACGGCGACCACGTGCCGTCTCCTTCGTCGGCATGGAGCCAGGGCTCGGGCAGGTCCTCCAGCAGCGCGCGCAGCACGTGGGGCGTGCGCTCCAGGATCGCGACGGCTTCTTCGAGTCGGATCGGCATCGGTTTCTCCTCGGTCGTGGGGCGCCACGATCATCGCACGATCGCGCTCGCCGGGGCGAGGCGGAGGCTGCGGCCGATGCGGCTCTGCCTTATCATGCCGCCTCCCGTGAGCCGGGCGACCGGCTCCCGCCCTTGCCACCTGCCCACGCCGCCCGGGCGATCGCCGCGACAAGGAGCCACGATGCCGGAGAAGACCGAAGAGCCCGCCGCCGCGGAACCCGCCAAGACTCCGCCCTCCGATCAGCTGGTCGAGACCGAGCACGAGGCTTCGATCGGAGGTCGCACCATTCGCTACACCGTCACGGCCGGCACGCTGGTGCTCAAGGAAGAGATGGAGAAGAAGGGCGAGCACGAGGGCGAGGCCGAAGGCGAGAAGGCGAAGGCCAAGGTGTTCTTCATCGCCTACACCCGGCGCGACGCCGGAGATCTGGCCCGCCGTCCGATCACCTTCAGCTTCAACGGCGGCCCGGGCTCGTCTTCGGTGTGGCTCCATCTCGGCGTGCTCGGACCCAAGCGCGTCGACCTGGGCGAGATCGGGGAGCTTCCCGTCCCGCCGTTTCGACTGGTCGAGAACGAGGCCTCGCTGCTGGATCGCACCGACCTGGTGTTCATCGATCCGGTGAGCACCGGATTCAGCCGCGCCGTCGTGGGCGAGAAGGCCAAGGAGTACCTGGCCTTCAAGAAGGACATCGAGTCGGTGGGAGATTTCATTCGCCTCTACACCACGCGCTATCGGCGCTGGCTCTCACCCAAGTTCCTGATCGGAGAGAGCTACGGCACGACCCGCGCCGCGGGTCTGACCGGCTACCTGCAGGAGCGCCACGGCCTCTACCTCAATGGCGTCATGCTGGTGTCGTGCGTGCTCGACTTCCAGACCCTCGACTTCCAGCCCATGAACGACCTGCCTCACGTGCTGTTCCTCCCCACCTACGCCGCGACCGCCTGGTATCACCGGCGCCTGGCGCCCGAGCTGCAGAAGGACCTGCGCGCCACCTTGAAGCAGGTCGAGACGTTCGCGCGCGACGAATACGCGGCCGCGCTGATGAAGAACGACGCGCTCACGCCGCGCGAGCGCGCTTCGATCGTGAGCCAGCTGGCGCGCTTCACCGGGCTCGATCCCGAGTACATCGAGCGCACCAACCTGCGCATCGAGATCCTGCGCTTCACCAAGGAGCTGCTGCGCGACCGCCGTCTCACGGTCGGCCGCCTCGACAGTCGCTTCACCGGGGTCGACCGCGACGCCGCGGGCGAGTCGATCGCCACCGATCCGAGCGCCCACAACATCATTGGTCCGTACACCGCAACCTTCAACGACTACGTCCGGCGCGAACTCCAATTCGAGAGCGACCTGCCCTACGAGATCCTCAACCTGCGCACCAACGAAACCTGGCGCTTCCAGGAGCACGAGAATCGGTTCGTCGAGGTGGCCGAAACCCTGCGGCGCTCGATCTCCTCCAATCCCCATCTCCAGGTGTTCGTGGCCAACGGCTACTTCGATCTGGCCACGCCTTATTTCGCGACGGAGTACACCTTCCGCCGCCTGGGGCTCGAGCCCGCCCTGCGCGGCAACGTGACGCAGCGCTTCTACGAGGCCGGCCACATGATGTACATCCACCGGCCATCGCTGCGCCAGATGAAGGAGGACCTCGCCGCGTTCCTCGACCAGGCGGTGCCGAGCACCGCTCCGGGGCGGGCGCCGAAGGCGGCCCGCCGGCGCGCGCGACCTAAGGAACCGTCCGCCCGCTCGCGGCGACGCTGAGGCCGAAGCATCGGGCGGTTCGCGCGAGGAGCCGGCGCCGCAGGGCCCGGTCGCGAAATGCTTCCTTCGCCCCGGGCCACAGGGCTATGCTCGGGCGTGCCGGGCCGTGGAGGTGAACGCCTCCCGGGAGGATCATGAACCCGCGCAGCGCTCCCGCTCCCCTTCGAGCCCGACGATGGATCGCGGTTTCCGCCATGATCCTACTGGCCTCGTGCGCGAAGCACGATCAGAGCTCGCCCATCGCCCCCGGGCTCCACAGCCTCACGGGCCAGCTCCAGCTCACCGGGTACCGGGTCGATTCGCTGGGCGTGTTCCTCGGGACGCAGGTGGTGACCGATGCCAGTGGGGTCCCGGTCGACCTGCTGGACGGCCGCCGCGTCGCGGCCCGCACCTGGACGGTGGCGGGCCGCTACGAGTTCTCAGGACTCGCGTCCGGCGCCTATCAGACGCGCAGCTCCGTCCTCGGGATCGGTGACGTGAGCAACGTCTTCGTCATCACCAACAGCGACCTGGTCGCCGGCGACACGCTGCGCGTGGCCTCGCGCGGCGACATCGATCCAGTGCCCAATCCGATCGTCACCGAAGCCTTCTTCTACTTTGCGTTGCCCGACACCGAACAGGTCTCGGTCCAGATCCGGACCTTGGCCGGGGACATGGTGCAGAGCCTCATCGACGCGCGCCGGCCGCGCGGCCTCAATCAGACGCGCTGGAATGGCCTGGATCGGAACGACAACCCGGTCCCGCCCGGGCTCTACTGGGTCACTCTGGTGGCCGGCAACGACCAGCGGGCTCAGCTGTTGTTCAAGGAAGACCCGCGGGTGGCGATGCTCAGGACCCGAGCTTATAGGCGAATCCCGCCCGCAGCGAGAATTGGCCCACGTCGCTGACGATCCCGTACCACAGCTCGCCGGTGAAGTCCCAGGCCGAGTTCATCGGCATCGCCACGCCGCCGCCCAGATCGAGGCCGAGCTTGGTGTCGGAGCTGGAGGCCGATCCGAACCCGGTGATGTCGACCTTGGAATGGAGCATGTGCAGCCCCAGCCCGGCACCCGCGAAGGGCCGCAGCGTGGGGTGCGAAACCTCGAAGTAGTACTTCGCGCGCGCGCCGAGCGTGACGTCGCTGATCGTGACCTTGGTTCCGAACGCCTCGTCCGAAGCCGACCAGAAGTCGATGCGCGATTCCAATCCGAGCCGCGGGACGATGGTGCCGTGGTCGGCGAATACCCCGACGCCGACGGTGCCGCCGAGGTTCTCGGGGCTGACGTAGCCCGCGGCCACGCCGACGCGCTTGAGGCCGAGGTCAGATTGGGCGGCCGCCGTTCCGGCCGAAAGGATCGACACGCAGAGCGTGAGCCACAGCAGGCGCTTCATGATGCACCCTCCTTGGTGACGGTCGAGCCGGCGATCCCAGTCGTCGGCTCTCGAAAGTCCGTGTTCCTCATTATCGGCCGACAGGCCCCGCGGGTCCACTGTGCTTCAGCCGCCCGTTCCTCGTTCGATACTACGAGGAGTCGGATTGGGCTCCGGCCGACCTCGGCCGCCGCGATTCCCAGGACCTCGGAAGGAACCCGTCGGATGACGATTCGGCAACGAACCCTGATCCTGCTGGCCTCGGGGGTCGCGGTGCTGGTGGGCTTGCTGTGGGCGCTGTTGTACACCCTCACCTTGCGCAGCTTTGCGCGGCTCGAGCAGACGGAGACCGCGATCGACATCGGACGCGCCGCGCGCGCCCTGCGCCAGACCATCGCCGAGTTCCACCTGAAGAGCGCCGACTGGTCGACCTGGGACGACACCTGGCACTTCGTGATCGATCACAACCCGGCCTACCTCAGCTCGAACACCACCAACCAGACGTTCGTCAACATGCACCTCAACGCGATCGTGATCACGGACACCACGGGACACGTGGTGTTCTCGAAGGAAGTCGACTTCGCGCACGGCAAGGAGCGCCCGTTCCGACCCGCGCTGATGAGCGCGCTGCAGGCCTCGGCGCGCCTCAGCCGCATCGACCGGCCCGACGACGCGAGCCAAGGCATCGTGGTGTTGCCGGAAGGGCCGGTCATCGTCACGGCGCGGCCGATCCTCACCAGTCAAGGGCGCGGGCCGATCCACGGCACGCTGGTCTTCGCCCGCGATCTCACCTCGCGCGAGATCTACGAGCTCTCCGACCGCACCCTCCTGCGCGTCTCCCTGCACCCACTCCGCGGCGCGGCGCCGGCCGACGTGCGTAAGGCCAAGGAGGCGCTGTGGCGGGGCGAGACCACCGTGGTCGAGACCCTCGACAAGGAGCACGTCGCGGGCTACTCGCTGCTGCGCGACTTGTTCGGTCGCCCCGAGATGATCCTCAAGGTCGAAGCTCCCCGCGACCTCTACCGCGAAGGGCTGGTTTTCCTGCAGGCGCTGCTGTGGTCGGTGCCGGTCCTGGGGCTGTTGTTCGGTGCGCTGATGGTGTGGATCCTGGAGCGGCAGATCCTGCGCCGCCTCGGCCAACTGGCGCAGCAGGTGGCGCGCCTCGGCCGCGACCGCGACGCGCTCGGCGTGCGACTCGAAGGCAGCGACGAGCTGGCGCAGCTGGCCAGCACCTTGAACGAATCGCTCGAAGCGCGGCGCGACATCGAGCGCGAGCTGGAGGCGGCGCGCGACGCCGCGGAAGACGCGAGCCGGGCCAAGTCGGGCTTCCTGGCCGCCATGAGTCACGAGATCCGGACACCCATGAACGGCGTGCTCGGCATGACCAGCTTGCTGCTCGACACCGAGCTGAGTCCGGTGCAGCGCGAGTTCGCAGTCACGATCCAGAATTCGGCCGACGCGCTGTTGACCATCATCAACGACATCCTCGACTTCTCCAAGATCGAGGCCGGCAAGCTCACCATCGAGCCGCTGACGTTCGATCTCTCGACCGCCATCGACGAGGTCTGCGACCTGCTGCTGCCCAAAGCCAGCGAGAAGAACATCGAGCTGGTCGTGCGCTACGCCGAGGAGGCACCGCGCGGCTTGATCGGCGGCGCCGGGCGGATCCGTCAAGTGCTGATGAATCTCGTCGGCAACGCCATCAAGTTCACTCCCCAGGGCTACGTGCTGATCGACGTCGAGGGGGCCCGGATCGACGGCGCTCACGCCCAGCTGACCGTGCACGTGCGCGACACCGGGATCGGCATCACGCCCGAGGCGCAGTCGCGCCTGTTCCAGGTCTTCAGCCAGGCCGATGCCTCGACGACGCGACGCTTCGGCGGCACGGGGCTGGGCCTGGCGATCTCGCGGCGCATCGTCGAAGCGATGGGCGGCGAGATGGGCGTGGACTCGTGGCCGGGGGAAGGCTCGGACTTCTGGTTCACCCTGCGCCTGGCCCTCGATCCGGTCCCCGCGCAGCGCCCCGAGGATGCGGAGCTCGGCGGGCGGCGCGTGCTGATCGTCGACGACGTGGCGGTGATCCGCACGTTGTTGATGAAGAAGCTGGTCGGGTGGGACATCGAGAGCGCGGGGGCGGCCTCCGGACACGAGGCGCTCGACGCGCTGCGGTCGGCCGCGGCCGCGGGTCGGCCATTCGACGCCGCCCTGATCGACCTGCGGATGCCGGAGATGGATGGCGAGGCGCTCTACCATGAGCTGCGACAGGATCCCGCTCTGGCCGAGCTCCAGGTCGTGCTGATGACCGGCCATCCCAAGCGCGGCGACGGCGCCCGCTTCGAGGCCGCCGGGATCGACGGCTACCTCGTGAAGCCGATCCGCGACACCCTCTTGCTGCGCACGTTGACCGCCGCCTTGGGCGTGCCGCGGCGCGAGCGCCGGGGCATCATCACCCGGCACTCCCTGGGCGAGAACGGCGCCATGACCACGGTGGCGGCGGTCCAGCAGGCGGAGTTCCACGGCTTGCGCATCCTGCTGGCCGAGGACAACAGCACCAACCAGAAGATCGCCGTGCGCATGCTGGAGCAGCTGCGCTGCCGCGTGAGCGTCGCGGCCAACGGCGTCGAAGCGGTGGAGCTGTCCCGTCGCTTCCCCTTCGACCTGATCCTGATGGACGTGCAAATGCCCGAGATGGATGGCTTCGAGGCGGCACAGAAGATCCGCGCGCACGAGGGGACGCAGAGTCACACGCCGATCGTCGCGCTCACCGCCAACGTGATGGAGAGCGACCGGCAGGCCTGTGCCGAGGCCGGCATGGACGACTTCGTGGGCAAGCCGATCAAGCGCGAGGATCTGTTGCGCGTGCTGGAGCACTGGGGGCGCGGCCGGGCGGAGGAAAAACGGGCGGCGGCCTGACCCGGCCGCGGCTCGGGCTGTGACCAAATGCCGGTCTGAGCGTGGCGGAAATATGGGCGGCGGCCCTGGACTTGAGGCCGGCGCTCGGGGAACGGCGACCCGGGGTTCGACCCGGCTCGCGCCCAGGGCCACGGCGACCCCGTTCCTGAACCTTCTCTCCCGCAGCCGCTTGGGCCGGCTCGTGGGGGGCGTCCAGCAGGCCGCCTGGGGCTCGAGACGGCCTCCGCTCGGCCCACGATCGAGAAGGGTCTACCTCTTGCAAGGTGGGGGCGGCCGCACGAGCCAAATCGCGCTTCTCGCCTCCCAGGCGACGGGGAGCGTCCACTCACATCACGCTGCAGGTCCGACGGTCGCGGAGGCCGAACGGTCGGCGCGTTATCAGGGAGCGTACGATGGCCCTTCTCAAGAATCTGTTCGGCGACGGTTCCAAAGATCGCGAACTCGCGGAGGACATGCGCGCGCTGCTCCAGGAAATGCGCCAGGAGCGCGAGCGCTTCGCGAAGCTGCTCGAGACCTCCCACGACGCGGCCGACACACTCCACCAGCTCGGCGACCCGATCGCCCAGGCCGGCAGCGACGTCGAGCGGGTCACCAGCCGGATGCGCGAGATGGAAGAGCGCTTTGCCGGGATCACCGGGCTCGCCGATCAGGTTCAAGAGGTTCGTGACCGCGCCCAGGGCTTGATCGAGGAGCAGTCGCGCGTACAGGACGCGATGAAGACCGTGCTCGGGGATTCGACTCGGATCCGCGAGGTGTTCGAGGAGCTGAGCCAGAAGGTCGACCTCGCGGTCAGCCTGCGCGACCGGCTCGAGACCTTCCTCGAGGTCGAGAAGCCCTTCTCGTTGATCCACGGCGAGGCCGACCAGCTGCGCAGCCAGGTCGAGGGCACCGGCGAGCACCTGGGCCGGCTGCGCGAGCAGCACGAGCGGCTGATGGACTCGCACAAGCTCGCGACCCAGAAGATGGAGGCGCTCGACCGGCGCCGTGACGACCTGAGCCGCGACCTGCAGGACAAGGAGCGCCGCGTCATCAGTGTCGAGCAGTCGGTGCGGGGCATGGACGGCGTGCGCCATACGGTCGACGAGGTCAAGCGCGATCTCGCGACCATGAAGGCGACGTCCGACACGCTGGCGCAGAAGACCTCGGCGCTCGAGGCCCAGGCCGAGGCGGTGGACCGCGCGCTGGCGCAGGCGGACAGCCTGGAGCGGGCGATGCGACAGATCGACGTCGGCGTCCGCCAGCAACAGGACAACGAGAAGGATTTGTCGAGCATGCACGAGGCGGTGGCCGCGCTGCGCTCGCTCCACGACACCGTGATCGAGCGCTCGACCGAGATCACGCAGCTCCAGCGCCAGAGCGAGGAGCAAGCTGGCATCATCCGTCACGAGCTGACCGCGGCGCAGGACGAGATGAAGAACACCGTCGAGCGCTTCGACTTCGAGAGCAAGGGGCTGGAGTCGGTGAGCCAGCGCGTGGCCGACCTGCGCGGCGCCCTGTCGGACTTCGAGAACCGTTACCGCGGCCTGCGCGAATCGAGCCAGACCGTGGCCGAGCTCGGCTCACAGACCAATGCGCTCGGCCTCCAGATCCAGAATCTGCTCGACGAGACCAGCCGCATCGACCAGGACGTCCAGCAGCTGCCCGACCTGCGGCGCGAGCTCGAGGACGCAGGGCAGCGCGCCCGCGAGCTGAGCGGCCAGGTCACCCGCATCGAGGAAGCGCGGCCGGCGGTCGACGCGATCCTCAAGGAGATCGACCGGCTCGGCAGCTCCACCGCCATGGTGCGCGACGCGCTCGAGCAGTCGCGCAACTCCCAGGCCGAGATCGGGCGCATGCGCGAGAGCCAGTCGGAAACCCGCAACTGGCTGATCGGCGTCGAGCAGTCCCTGAGCGGCCTGCGGCACCAGGTGGCCGACCTGCAGAGCCTCGCCCCGACTCTGGACGAGGTGCAGAGCCAGACCCACCGCATCCAGGACGCCATGGGCTCGATCGAGGGGCGGCAGCACGCGGTCGAGGACCTGCAGAAGCGTCTGGGCGAGCTGTTCGAGCGCTGTCACGATCTCGACGATCGCGGCCAGCAACTGACGCTCGGGATGGAATCGGCGGAGCAGCGCTTCCACGCCCTGTCGAGCCAGGCCGACGAAGCCGAGCGGCTGAGCCGGACCATTGCGTCGGTCGGGTCGAGCGTCGAGGAATCGGTGCGCAAGTCCGACGTGTTGGGCAAGGCGGTGGCGGCGTTCGAGAAGCGCTGCGAGTCGGTCGAAGGGCTGGCCGAGCGCACGCAGGCGCTGCGCGCCGACATCGAGCAGCGCCAGTCCGCCCTGGAAGAGGCGTCCGGCAATCTGAAGCGGGCGTCCAAGCTGCGCGAAGAGGCGGCGAGCTCGGCGCACGAGCTGGGCGGCCTGTCGCAGCAGCTGGGCGAATCGCTGACGGCGGCCAGCGCCAGGGCGGAGAGCGTGGCCCGGACGACGGCCCAGCTCGAGGATCGCGTGGCGCACCTCAAGATCGTCGACCAGAAGCTGGCCCAATTCGAGCAGCGGCTGGCCAAGTGGGAGCGTGTGGACGAAGACGTCACGCGGTCGCTGGAGCAGATCGTGGCGCGCCAGGACACGGTGCGCGCGATCCAGACCGATCTCGATCGCATGTTCGCCATGGCCGAGAAGACCTCGGAGGACGTCCGCACCATCACTTCGGCGCACCGCGAGGTGGCCGAGAGCCGGCAGTACCTGGAGTCGCTGCGCGAGCGCCTCGAAGAGGTCCGCGAAACCACCCGTGGGCTGGACGAGCGCGAGCGGCAGATGAACAAGGCGGAGGAGCGGCTGGCGCGGGCCGAGGCGCTGCTCGCCGACGTCCGCTCCGGACTCGAGACGTTGCAGGGACAAAAGACCATCGTCGACCAGGCGGTCGAGAAGACCGGATCGCTGCGCTTCCTGATCAAGCAGGCCGAGGCCATGATCGACGGGCTGCGTGACGAGCGGAAGATGACCGCCGACGTCCACGAGGCAGTGGCGATCGAGCGGGACGACGAGGAAAGCGACGAGCAGGCCCTGGCGGCCTGATTTCGCTAGCGGCACCCACGGCGCGGAGCGCGACCCGGCTCCGCGCCGTTTTCGTTGGTCGCTCGGGCGGCCACGCCAGTCGGAAGTTTTCGCCTCCCTGACAGTTGCCGGTGGCCGGGCCGCTTAGCATGCCCGCCCGAAGCCGCTCGAGGCCGTGCACCGGGATGGTCGGCCTCCCGACAACCATCCGAGGGTTCCATCGATGCGCCTCCGGGCCGGTCTCGCGTCGTTGCTCCTGCTCGCCCCGTCCTTCGGCTACGCCGCATCCACCACTGCCGTGCACGGGCGCTTCGTCGACCCCGCGACCCACGCGCCGGTGGCGGGTGTTCTGGTCAAGCTCACCGCCGCCTCCGACACCAGCGACGTGCACCGCGCCACCGCCTCGGACGACGGCAAGTTCGAGATCAAGGAGCTGGGCGTCCACAGCTACCGCTTCGAGGCCACGCGCGTCGGCTACGCCCCGTTGCGCATGGTGATCCGCGTCACCGACAAGAACCAGGACCTCGGGGTGCTCCAGCTGGCGTCGGAATCGGTGCCGGTCACCGGCATCACCGTGACCGAGTCGCCCGCGCCGGCGACACAGAAGGCCGACACCACCGAGTACCGGGCCAGCGCGGTCAAGATCAACAAGGACGCCACCGCCGAGGACCTGGTGCAGAAGCTGCCGGGCGTGACCATGGAGAACGGGCAGATCAAGGCCCACGGCGAGAACGTCCAGAACGTGCTGGTCAACGGCCGCCCGTTCTTCGGCAGCGACCCCACGGCCGCCATGCGCAACCTGCCCGCCGACGTCGTCGATCGCATCCAGGTCTACGACCGCGCCAGCGATCAGGCCGAGTTCAGCGGCTTCGACGACAACCAGTCGCAGAAGACCATGAACTTCATCCTGCGCGACGTGAAGACCCAGTTCGGCAAGGTCTACGGCGGCTACGGCGACCAGGATCGCTACCAGGCCGGCGGCAACGCCACGATCGTGCGCGGACCGATGCGGCTGACCGCGATTGGCATGTCGAACAACATCAACCAGCGCAACTTCTCGATCCAGGATCTGTTCGGCGGGCTGACCGGGACCGCGCCGGGGTCCGGCGGCGGCGGCGCGCCGCGCATCATGATGTTCGGCGGCGGCGGCGGGTTCCGCCCGGGCGGCGGTCAGCAGATCAGGCTCGGCGGCTTCGGCGGCGGCGCCTTCGACCCCAGCAGTTTCCTGGTCGGCCAGCAAACCGGAATCAGCACGACGCACTCCGGCGGCCTCAACTATGTCGGCCTATGGGGGCCGCGACTCCAGGTCAGCTCGAGCGTCTTCATCAACGCCACGAACAACGACAACGTGCAATCGCTGAGCCGGCAGTACCTGCCGCCTCAGGACTCGCTTGCGTTCTACGACCAGGGCACGATCAGCGACGGTCGCAACGGCAACCAGCGCTTCGACGCCCGCCTGGAGTGGACCCCGGATTCGCTCAACTCGGCGATCCTCCAGCCGCGGCTCTATTTCCAGAACAACGACGGCGGCAGCGATGCCGACGGTGTGAACCGCACGCTCTCGGGCGGCGTCGTGAGCGCGGCGAATAGCCATACCTTCGATTCGATCGACGGCAACAACCTGTCGAGCCGACTCACGCTGCGCCACCGCTTCGCGCGCCGCGGTCGCAACGTCTCGGTCGACTTCAACGTCGGCCACATCCGGCGCGAGGGCGACGGCACGCAGCGCTCGCTCACCGACTTCTTCGGCGACAGCACCGCGGTCCACGACACCCTCGACCAGCGCTCGACGTCGGACACGCGCACCAACTCGTTCTCGACCCGGGTCGCCTTCACCGAGCCGCTCGCCCCGTCGCTGCAGGCCCAGCTCATCTACAACCCTTCCTTCACCCACAGCGACGCCGACGCCCGCACGCACCGGCTCGACCCGCAAACCGGCGACTACTCGGTGGCCGACAGCACGCTCTCCAACACCTTCGCGAACCGGAACCGCATCCAGAACGGCGGCTTGTCGCTGCTCTATTCCTTCGGGCCGTGGCGGCTGCTCGGGAACGGCTCCTACCAGAACACCCGTCTCCACTCCGAGCAGACCTTCCCCGCCACCACGACGATCGAGCGCACGTTCGACGAGTTCCTGCCCTCACTGACGTTGAGCGGGAACTTCGCCAATCGCCGCAATCTGCGACTGTCGTGGAACACCTCGTCCTCGCCGCCCAACATCGGACAGCTGCAGGACGTGGTCAACAATTCGAACCCGCTCTCGCTCTCGACCGGCAACCCGGCGCTGCGCCCGAGCTACAACCGCTCGATCACGCTGCGCATTTCGGAAGCCGATCCCATGCATTCGAAGAGCCGCTTCCTGTTCATGAACCTGGTGCGCACGTCGCACACGGTCGCCAACTCGGTCTTCACCGCCCCCAACGACACCACCGTGGACGGCGTGTTCCTGGCCCGCGGCACGCAGCTCACGACTCCGGTCAATCTCGATCACTCGTGGGTCGCGAACGCGTTCGGCGTCTACAGTCGGCCGCTCCCGATCTTGAAGAGCATCCTCAGCCTGAACGGCGGCGGCACCTTCAACCGGACGCCGACGCTGCTCAACGGCCGTATCAACCAAGGCAGCACCTACGCGCTCCGCTTCGGCAGCGTGCTGGCCAGCAACATCAGCCCCAACCTCGACTTCACCGTGCTCTACCAGGGCAGTTACAACCTCTCGCGCTACACGCTCACCAGCAGCAACACCGGCGACTACTACAGCCACACGCTGGGGCTGCGCTTCAACGCGGTGGCGCTGCACGGCATCGTGGTGCGCGAAGAGGTCAACCACAACCTGCAGAGCCAGGTGCCGACGGCCTACGGCCAGGACGTCGTGCTGTGGAACACCACGCTCGGCAAGAAGCTGCTCAAGAACGATCGCGGCGAGATCCGCGTCACCGCCACCGACGTGCTGGAGCAGAATCGGAGCGTCAGCCGCAGCGTGACCGAGACCTACGTCCAGGACTCACGCGATCAGGCGCTCGGACGCTACGTGCAGGCGGTGTTCACCTACACGTTCCGCTAGGGGACGCGCGGAGCCGGGCTTAGGCGCGGAGCCCCAGGAGGCGCTCGCCGTCGGCGGCGACGAAGGCGGCGCGCGCCTCGCGCTCTCGGACCTCCGCTCGTTCGAGGACGGCCCGAAACCGCGCCTGGCCGCGCACCGGCTCGAGCCAGGGATCACGCACCATGAAGTCGAAGGACGAGAACCCCCCATCGACCGCGCTCTCCAACATCGTGAGCGCCCACTCGGTCTCGCCCAGGGCCGAGAGCTGGCGCGCGACATAGAACTTGGCGCACGGATCGCGCAGCGGAGCCTTGGGCAGCGTGACGCGCGCGATCGCCGCGGCCTCGGCGGCGCGGCCCTCGAGCTGGAGCCGGGTCAGCTCCACGAACGAGCGCATCATGGCCGGCAGCGAGCCCTGCTCGATCTCGCGCGCCAGCCGCACCGCCTCCTCGCTGCGCCCCGACAGCGCCAGGGCCGAGAAGCTCACGTTGCGCACGTCCTCGACGTCGTGGGCGATCGCGAGCGCGTAGTCGCCGCGCATGAAATACGCGTGGTGCACGCTGGTGCGCACCGAGCGGTCGAGGCGCACCGCGCTCTCGAACGCCGCGATCGCCGCATCGAGCAGCCCGCAGTAGCGGCAGCACTGCACCAGGCCGGCGAACAGCTCGGCATCGGTGGGATGGCTGGCCGCGCGCTTCAAGAGGCGCACCATGGCCTCGTGGGCCCGACCCAGGTCGACCTCGACGTGAGTGTAGAGACGATGCGCCATCGACAGGTCCGGGTTGAGCGTCAAGGCGCGGCCGAACGCTTCCTGAGCCTTGTCGTAGAGCTCGTCCGAGCGTTCCGAGGTATAGAGCGCGAGCACGCGATAGATGCGCCCGAGACTGGCCCAAGCCGGTGCGAAGGCGGGATCGAGCTCGAGGCACTCGAGGTAGAGGTCGCGCGCCGCCCGCCAGTGCGCCGGCTGCTGGGCCAGCTGATTGGCGCGCAGGAAGAGCTCGTAGGCCTTGGGATTGGCGGGCACGTTGCGGCGCAGCGCGCTCTCGTCGCGCGCGGTGAGCCGAATCGGCAGCGAATCGACGATGCGGCGGGTCAGCCCGTCCTGGAGCTGGAAGATGTCGCCGAGCGAGACCTGCGAGGTCTGCGACCACATCACCGCGCCGTCCTTGGCATCGACCAGCTGGTTCGCGACGCGCAGCTGGTCGCCGGCCCGCAGCAGCGTGCCCGTGAGCACCATGTCCACGTCGGCCTGGGCCGCGACCGCGGCCAGATCGAGCTGCGTGAGGTCGAGCCGGGCCGCGGCCATGCTGGAGCGCACGACGAGCGAGTCCAGGCTGGAGAGCGAATTCGAGATCGCGTCGGGGAGGCTGAAGGCCAGGAATTCGGTATCGGCGTCGGGCCGTAGCATGCGGAACGGCAGCACCAGCAGCCGGAGCAGCGCTTGTGCGCGGGCCTCGTCGCTCGCGCCGCCGGCCAGCAGGAGTGCGCCGCGCAGATCGGCCGCCATGGCCTCGGCGCTGTCGTAACGGCGCTCGGGCTTCTTGGCCAGGGCACGGCGCAGGACGCGCTCCAAGCTTGCCACGGTCGGGGAGCCGCCCAGCGGCGGCGGCTCGTCGTGCAACACGGCCTTGAAGATCTGGGCCACCGCGCGCCCCGGGAAGGCCTGGCGCGCCGACAACATCTCGTAGAGCACCGCGCCGACCGCGAACAGATCGGCGCGCCCGTCGACCTCGGCTCCTTCCAACAGCTCGGGCGAGACGTAGTGCGGTGTGCCCATCACCATGTCGGCCTGAGTCAGGTCCGTGGACTCACGACCGGCGAAGGTGGCGGCCAGCCCGAAGTCGAGCAGCTTGACCCCGTGCGGGGTCAGGAACACGTTCGAGGGCTTGAGGTCTCGATGCAGCACGCCCTCGCGATGGAGCGGCGCCAGGGCGTCGAGGATGGCGAGCGCGGTCGATCCCGCCTCGGCGACCGGCAGCGCTCCGCGCGTGATGCGGTCCGCCAGCGACTCGCCCTCGAGCAGCTCCATGGCCAGGTAGAGCTCGCCGTTCGCCTCGCCGACCTCGTACAGCTGGCACACGTTGGGGTGGTTGACGGCGGCCGCGCAGCGTGCTTCGCGCCACAGCCGCTCGCGCGCGGTCGGGTCGCCGAGCCCGCGCCGGATCATCTTGAGGGCGACGCGGCGGCCGAGGCGCTGGTCCTCTGCGGCGAACACGACGCCCATGCCGCCTTCTCCCAGCTTGCGATCCAGGCGGTAGTGGGCGATGCGCTCCATGGTGGGCAGTCCGGGGTCGCTCATGGGAAGCAGAAAGAATACGCCATCGCGGCCGCGGAGTGACCGGGGACCTAGCGCCGCGCCGCGCTCGAATCGGCCAGCCAGCACGCCACCAGCTTGTCGCGGCGCTGGAGCAGCGTCTGCACCAGGTAGTCCTCGGCGCGGGGATCGGAGAGCCGCCCCTGCTGGACCGCGGCCCGGATCAGGCTCTCGTCGAAGGCGGCCACGATCCGCGTCCCCCAGCGAACGTCGCGCGCGGTGCGCGAATCGAACGCGGCGTTGGGCAGGAACGGGCGCCAGTGCACCGGGTCGAAGGTGGCGGCGTCGAAGAAGCCCACGCCCGGGATGTCGGGGTCGACGGCGTGCTCCCAGCGCGGCCGATCGAGACCCAGCGTCACCAGGTTGCGCAGCGCGACGCCGAAGTCGAGCAGGAACTCGTGACCGGCGCGCTGGCTGTGCTTGGTGATCGAGGCGGCGCCCAGCGTGCCGCTGAAATCGAGGAAGCAGTGGCGCACGAACGACCGGCCGTTGTCCGTCACCCACATGTCGAGCGTGTTGCGCGAGCTGCAGTCGTCGTGGGCGAGCCAGGCGTTGATCGCCCACATGCCGCGCAGCTCGCGCCGGCGCTGGTGGGGGATCATGTCCTCGGGATCGTCGCGCCGGCGCTTTTCGTAATCGATCTCACCCAGCGGCTTGCCCTCCAGGAAGCGGCTGGCGATCGCGCGCCACGAGCCGTCGTCGCGCCGCGCCACGCGGCCCAGCAGCTGGTCGAGCGTGGTCTCGGTGATCGGGAGATCGCCCTTGAGCGGATCCTTGTAGTGGAGGCCGGGCTTGAGCCGAAGCTGATCGCGGCGGAACGTGACGATGACGTTCTTGGGCACGTTGTAGCCTGCGGCCCAGTAGAGCTTGCTGGTGATCACGTCGGCGGCGGTGGTGAGCTCGGGCAGCTGAGGCGGATCGAACTTGATCGCCCAGCGCACGCCGCGGGCGTCGAGGATCTGGAACCCCGGTGACACGCCCTGGCTCTTGGCCTTGACCACGGTCCACGGCAGCTCGGGCGAATCGGCGCTCCCGGTGGCGGCCAGCATCTCCGCGGCCGACAGCGGCTGATACCCCGCGCGTGGCGTCCACCACGTGCTCGGCAATCGCACCTGGTCGTGCTCGTCCACGTTGGCCGCCTCGAGCCGATGACCGGACAGCTCGCGCAGTCCGTTGGCCGCGTCCAGCCCTCGCGACAAGGGCCGCATGGTCTGCTTGTAGCCGTCGTAGAAGTAGGAGATGTCGCGCTCCTTGGGCATGGGGGTCGGCGCGCCGGCCGGGGCGCCGCCGGTGCCGGCGATCAGCGCGACGATCGCGATCCCCGCGCTCACGCGGCTCACTCCACTCCTCCCAGCGCGAAGCGCAGGCGCAGCTTCTCGCGGCTCCAGTCGACGCCGAACGAGGCCAGGGGCGCGAAGGAATTGCGGACGCGCAGCGCGTACCCGAACGAGGTCTTGGCCTGATCGAGGCGCGCCTGCTCGAGGCGTCCATTCACGGTCCCGCACTCGGCGTGGAGGTCGCTCTCGAGGTAACGCGCGATGGGAAAGATGTAAGACACCCGGCCCAGGATCAGATCCGCGTCGCGGAAGCGCCCGGGCTCGAAGCCGTAGAGCCCTTCATGGCCGCCGAGCGTCGCCAGATCGGAGATCAGGAACAGTCCGGGGTCGTCGACGCCGGTCTGGTCCTCGACTCGGCCGTAGAAGCGCAGCGTGCGCGGGTCGCGCCAGAACGAGACCCCCGCCTCGCCCTGGTAGATCCAGCGCGTGAACGGCACCGACGGCGTCGACGCGCTGCGGAACGCGAAGGCCCCGAGCGGCGCGTCGAAGCGCTCCCCCGAGACTGCGGCGCGCCAGCCCTTCCACCAATGCGGGCGACCCGAGCGCCGGTCGTAGCTGGCCTCGGCTCCGTAGACGAAGTGCTCGATTCGAGTGCCGAGCTGGTCCGCGGCGAGAGCCGGAAAGCGCGCCGCCAGCGGACGTCGCCCGCCGGTGTTCTCGCGGCCGTCCTCGAGGACCACTTCGCGCGGGCCGGCCCACACCCGCAGCAGGTGGCGCGGCGGAACGTGGGTCTCGGTCGACGCCGCCGGATCTTCCAGGACCTCGTGGGGCACGACGACTCGATGCCGGGACGGATAACGCAGCTCGAGCCGGGCGCGCTGGCCGCGCTCGGCGAAGTCCGAGGCGTCCTCGCTCCGGGAACCGGGACCGAAGCCGAAGAAAGGCTCGCGCGGCCGCCAATCGGACTCGTACTCGATCGACCCCTGCGGCCTCTCGACCGCCACCCGCTCGCGGTTGTAGCCGACCGTGCTGCCGCTCACGGTGGCCACCAGGCTGCGGAAGAAGGTCGGATTGACACCGACCTCGCCACCCCATCCGGTGCGGTCACCCAGACTGGCCGGGCCCGCCAACAGACCGTAGTCGAACAACACCGAGACCCGCGCCACGACCTTGGGCACGATGTCGTTCTCTTCGGTGAAGATCAGGCCGCCCTTCGCGAGCTGGCCGAACAGGGTGAAGGGAAGCGAGGCGATCTGGCCCGGCAGGCGCGCCGCGGTTTCCCACGGCTCGGACTGAGGCACGACGCGAGGCGGATTCCAGGGCGGGCTCGAGGTCGGGGCCAGGCGCGCCAGCGACGTATCCGCAGCCGAGTCGGCGGCGGCGCTGCGCGGGGCGAGCAGCGCCCAACCGATCAGGCACAGCGCGGCGACACGCTGCGAGGCGCGGCGACGGTCGGCGGCTCGACTCACGAAGCAGTCTCGATCGGCAGAGAGGAAGGGCGCACCGGCGCGATCATGGTGCGCAGCGGTGGCGGGATGCCAGGGAAAAGGTGGGTCGCCCAGGGCGCCCTCGTCGCCCGTCCCTGGACCGCGGCCCGGGGCCCGACTATCCTCGCCGCGCTCCCGACCTCTCGATCCATCCTTTCGCGAGGCTCATGGTCTCGACCCGCTTCCGCGTCGGATTCGTCGCCGTCGGGATTCTGCTCGGCGGCGGCATGCTGGTGGCGCGCGCCGCCCTGGCCGCACCCGCTCCCCACCTCGAGCCCTTCGACGCCAAGACCAAGGGGTTGGTCCGCCGCTCCGGTCTGCTGGTGACCTGGCTCGACGCCAAGGGCGGGCGCCTCCTGCTCGAGTTGCCAAGGCCGGCCGGGCCGCGCCAGGAATGCGGCCGCTTCCTCTATCTCGAAGGCATCCGCACCGGGCTCGGCTCGAATCCGGTCGGACTCGATCGCGGTCAATCGGGCGACGCACGCTTGGTGGCGTTCCGGCGGGTCGGCGGCCGCGTCCTGCTCGAACAAGAGAACCTCCGCTACCGCGCACTCTCGGCCGACAGCAACGAGGTGCGCGCCGTACGCGAATCGTTCGCGTTCTCGGTCTTGTGGGGCGGCGAGGTCGTCGCGGAGGCCCCGGATGGCCGGTTGCTGGTCGACTCCACGCCGTTCCTGGTGCGCGACGCGCACGGCGTGACCGCGACGTTGAAGACCACCGGGCAGGGCGCCTTCAGCCTCGACAAGGAGCGCAGCGCGCTCGATCCCGACCAGTGCTTCAGCTTTCCCGACAACCTCGAGTTCGAATCGGTCCTGACCTTCTCCAGCGACGAGCCGGGGCCCGAGGTGCGCCAGACCGCGCCGACCCCGCAGGCGGTGAGCCTGGTCCAACACCAGTCGTTGGTGCGACTGCCCGACGACGGCTACCGGCCGCGCGCCTGGGACCCGCGCTGCGGCTCCTTCGAGGTGATGTTCGCGGATTACGCGCGGCCGGTGAGCGCCGAGCTCGAAGTGCGCTGGCTGGTCCGGCACCGGCTCGAGAAGATCGATCCTCGCGCGGCGCGCTCGCGGGTCAAGAAGCCGATCGTCTACTACGTCGACACGGGCGCGCCCGAGCCGATCCGCACCGCTCTCATCCAGGGCGCCGCGTGGTGGGCCAAGGCCTTCGAGGCCGCCGGGTTCATCGACGCCTTCCAGGTCCGGCTGCTGCCCCCCGACGTCAACCCGCTCGACGTGCGCTACAACGTCATCGAGTGGGTGCATCGCGCGACGCGCGGATGGTCCTACGGGGGCGGAATCATCGATCCGCGCACCGGCGAGATGATCAAAGGCCACGTGGTGCTGGGGTCGCTGCGCATCCGCCAGGATCGGCTGATCCTCGAAGGGCTGGCCGGCGCGGACCACACCGGGAGCGGCCTCGACGACGATCCGGTGGCGCTGAGCCTGGCGCGGATCCGCCAGCTGGCGGCGCACGAGGTCGGACACACGCTCGGCTTCAATCACAACTTCGCGGCCAGCACCTACGGCGATCGCGCTTCGGTCATGGACTATCCCGCGCCGATCGTGGGCATCCGCCCGGACGGCGGGCTCGACTTCTCGCGCGCCTACGCGAACGGCCTGGGGGTGTGGGATTTCCGGCAGGTGCTCTACGCCTACTCGCAGTTCGCGCCGGGCCAGGACGAAAGCGCCGCTCTGGCGGCGATGCTGCGCGAGAACGTCGCCAACGGATACCTCTACCTGAGCGATGCCGACACGCGCCCGGCGGGGGCCGCCCATCCGCTGGCCGCGATGTGGGACAACGGATCCGACCCGGTCGCCGAGCTGGCGCACGTGATGAAGGTGCGACGCATCGCGCTCGACCATTTCGGCGAGCGCAACCTCGCGCCGGGGTCGCCGCTGGGTGCGCTGTCCGAGGTGTTGGCGCCGCTCTACTTCTATCACCGGTTCCAGGTCGAAGCGGCCGCCAAGTCGATCGGCGGGCTCGATTACGCCTACGCGGTGAAGGGCGACGGGCAGCCGCCGTCGCATCCGGTGGCGGGCGTCGTTCAGCGCCAAGCTCTCGACGCGGTGCTGGCCACGCTCGCGCCCGAAGAGCTCGATCTCCCTGAGCCGCTGCTGGCCCGCCTGCTGCCGCCGGCGACCGACGACCCGCCCCGGCGCGAGCGCATCGGCTCGCACACCCAGCCGGTCTTCGACGCGCTCGGCGCGGCCGGGAGCGCCGCCGACGTGTCCCTCGCCGCGCTGCTGCCGCCCGAGCGGCTGGCGCGGCTGGTCGACTTCCACCGCCGCGATCCGACGCTCCCCGGCGTCGCGGAAGTGCTGGCCGCGATCGAGCGCCGCGTCTTCACCTCGCCCGCGCCATCGAGCGCGCGGCTGCGCGAGATTCGTCGCACCATCCAGGGTGTCGCAGTGCGGCGGCTGATGATGGCGGCGGTGGATCCCCAGCAGACAGTCGCGGTCCGCGCCGCGCTCGAGCAGACGCTGGGACACGTGGCCGCGGACCTCGCGCGCGGCGGCGGATCGCCCGAAGATCGGGCC
>JACXTT010001130.1_pt1 | contig 45287 bp, 47 predicted proteins | sample 9270951 | NCBI WGS metagenome assembly JACXTT01 (sample SAMN15532306, study PRJNA645909) | rock metagenome | isolation source: weathered quartz diorite | place: Puerto Rico | collected 2017-06-21 | reverse complement strand
GTGGACCGGGGGGCGGACAGGGCGGGGGGGGACGCGGGGCACGGGCGGCGGGCGCGCGACCAACGGCTGTTGGGGCCGGGGCGGGGGCTGCTGGCGAGGCCGGCGGAGGCGCCGGCGCCCACCGACCGTTGGGGCGACATCACGCTCCCGCCGGTGCTGTGCTGCGCCAGCGACGACTGGAGCCGCATCCAGCGGCTGGTGATCGAGCGCGGCGGCCCGCCGCACGCGGTGCGGGTGCAGCACACCTCCCGCGACGGCGTGCTGAGCCTGGTGGCCACCGGCGCCGGCTGGGCGATCGTGCCCAAATCGGTGGCCGACGCGACGCGGGCGGCCGTCCGGTTCTCGCCGCTGCCCGGGCGACCGGCGTCGCTGCGGCTGTGCGCGGCCTGGCTGAACGACAACGACAACCCGACGCTGCGTCGCTTCCTCAGCCTGATGCGCGCCACGCCGCTGTACGAGGGCGAACGGGTCACGCCACGGCTGGTGCTCGGAGCCGGCGCATGACCGACGCGGTGGCGGCGGCCCTGCAGGCCCTGGGCGATGCGACGCGGCGCGACATCTTCGAGCGCATTCTCGCGCGGCCCTCGCGCGTTCTCTTCCTGGCCGAGAATTCGACGGTCTCGCGGCCGGCGGTGTCGCACCACGTGCGCGTGCTGAAGGAGGCCGGCCTAGTGCGCGAGGAGGACGGCCTGCTGATCGCCACCACCGACGTGCTGCCGGCGATCCGGGTCTATTTCGACCGGCTGTGGTTCGAGGCCTCGGTGGGCGAGAGCTGGATGCGCGAGCGCTTCGCCGTGTCGCGGCGCATGCACTGGCGCGGCGCCGAGATCGGCGTGGCCGCGCCGCGCTCCAAGTCCGCCTGATGTCCGCGCCGGCGCCCCCAGCGCTCGTCGCCCCCGCCGGCCCGGAGCTGTTCCAGGCGATGGCCGAACCGCGGCGGCGGCAACTCCTGGAGGCGCTGGTGTCGGGCGTGCAGGAGGTGGGCGACCTCAGCCGCCGCTGCGACATGCCGCGCACCCTGGTGACGCATCACCTGGGCGTCCTGCGCCGCGCCGGTCTGGTGCAATTCCAGCGCCGCCACGCGGTCGTGAGGCCCGAGTGCCTGGAGACTCTGCGGCGCTATTTCGACCTCGCGCTGACCGCGGCCGCGATCTCGACTCTGCCGCGCTGATTTCGCTTGCACAGCGTTCGTGCAGATGGCCGTGGCATTTGCGGCACAGACCTGCAAAAACTGAAACAACAGACCGGCCAAAGCTGAGAGAATCCAGAGATTTCCCCGTGCATTGACCTTGGTGTTGCTGAACCGGCATCGCCCGATGTCTGAGGGTCGATTGACCCTCCTTGTCGCAAATCCGTAACTCGCCCCAGCCATGCCGTAACCGCGGCTGACTTTATCTTTTGGGGATCGGTCTCGCCGGACGGAAGTCCAGGCGGCCGTGGAGGGTTTCATCTTGAACAAGACGACTATGCGTAAGCGCCTTCTGGCGACGTCGATGATGTGCGGGGCGGCCGTCGTGAGCCTCTCGGCCACCCAGGCCAACGCCGCCGCGGCGGCGGCCGCCGCGTCCTCGGGCGCCGGCGCCGAGGTCTCCGAAATCGTCGTGACCGGCACCCGGATCCCGACGCCGAACCTGACCAGCGTGGCGCCGGTGACCAGCGTCAGCGCCGCCGACATCAAGGCCCAGGGCGTGACCCGGGTCGAAGACCTGATCAACTCCCTGCCGCAGGCCTTCGCGGCGCAGGGGTCGATGGTGTCCAACGGCTCCAACGGCACGGCCTCCGCCAACCTGCGCGGCCTCGGCGCGCAGCGCACCCTGGTGCTGGTCGACGGCCGCAGGCTGCAGCCGGGCAACCCGACGTCGGGCCTCGCCACGCCGCTCTCCCCCGACCTCAACTTCATCCCGTCGGCGCTGGTGGAGCGGGTCGACGTGCTGACCGGCGGCGCCTCGGCGGTCTACGGCGCCGACGCCGTGGCCGGCGTGATCAACTTCATCATGAACAAGAATTTCGAAGGCGTGCGGCTCGACGCCCAGTACTCGATCTATCAGCACAGCCAGCACGACGACTACATCCAGGGCGTCGTCAACGCCAAGCGCGCGATCGCCGCCGTCCCCTCGAACTACACCGTCCCGGGCGACTTCAAGGGCGGCGAGGGCGACCAAGAATCCATCACCATTGGCGTCAATGCGCCGGACGGCAAAGGCAACATCACCGCCTACGCCACGCACATGAACATCAACGCGGTCACGGCCAACAACTTCGACTTCTCGGCCTGCTCGCTGAACTCCGGCGCCAGCTTCGCGGCGGCCGGCTGCGGCGGCTCCGGCACCGCCTTCCCGACCCGCTTCGGCGGCTTCATCGTCGACCCGTCCGGTCCCGGCAACACCTTCCGGCCGCGGACATCCGCCGACGTCTACAACTTCGCGCCGACCAACTTCCTGATGCGTCCGGACCAGCGCTACACGCTGGGCTCCTTCGCCCACTACGACATCAGTCCGCACTTCCAGGCCTACATGGACGTGATGTTCATGGACGATAACTCGACCGCGCAGATCGCGCCGGGCGGGATCTTCGCCAACAGCGGCCCGGGACCGGGCGGCGCCTTCGCCGTCAACTGCGACAACCCGCTGATGTCGGCGCAAGAAGCCAACACGATCTGCACCCCTGCGCAGATCGCCGCCGGTTCCAACGTCAACCTCACGGTGGCGCGCCGCAACGTCGAAGGCGGCGGCCGTCTGACCATCTTCGAGCACCAGGACTTCCGCATCGTCACGGGCCTGAAGGGCGAGCTGGGCGGCGATTGGACCTATGACGCCTACATGCAGTACGGCAAGACGTCGCTGCAGACCGAGCAGGACAACAACTTCCTCACCTCGCGCATCAACCGGGCGCTGATCGCGCGGCGCAACGCCGCCGGCCAGATTGTCTGCCAGTCGGTGATCGACGGAACCGACCCGACGTGCGTGCCCTACAATTCCTTCCAGCTCGGCGGGGTCACGCCGGCCGCGCTTCGCTATCTCTCCGCCCCGACGTTCACGGGCGGCAACATCATCGAGCAGGTGGCGAGCCTGAGCCTCGTGGGCTCCCTGCCGGACGGCATCAAGAGCCCGATGGCCAACGACAAGATCGGCGTGAGCGTCGGCGCCGAATACCGCCGCGAGCACCTCGACACCCACTCCGACCTGCCGCAGTCGTCCGGCGACGTGAACGGCAACGGCGCGGCCAACCCGCCGGTGAACGGCGGCTATGACGTCTACGAACTGTTCGGCGAGGCCCGCATCCCGCTGGTCCAAGACCAGCCGTGGGCGAAGGACATCACCGCTGAGCTGGCCTACCGCTACTCGGACTATTCCAACGCGGGGACGACCAACACCTACAAGGTCTCGGGCGACTGGACGATCATCGACGGCCTGCGTCTGCGCGGCGGCTACAACCGCGCGGTCCGGGCCCCGAACGTCGTCGAGCTGTTCTCGCCGCAGAACGTGGTGCTGGACGGCACGCAGGACCCCTGCGCGGGCCTGAAGGCCGGCAACCCGCTGGTTCAGCGCTGCGCGACCCTGTTCAACCTGACCACCGCCCAGGTGCTGGCGCTCGAGCCCGATCCGGCCAACCAGTACAACGGCCGAACCGGCGGCAACCCGAACCTCAAGCCCGAGAAGTCCGACACCTACACGGCCGGCGTGGTCTGGTCGCCGAGCTTCATCTCCGGCCTCAACATCACGGTCGACTACTTCGACATCAAGGTGGAGGACTTCATCGCCGGCATCGGGGCCAACACGATCATCAACGGCTGCGTCAACGGCACCAACCCCAGCTTCTGCTCGCTGGTGGTGCGCGACGCCATCGGCTCGATCCGTTCGACCCAGGGCTTCGTGATCGACACGACCCAGAACACCGGCGGCCTGCACACCACCGGGGTCGACCTCTCGGTCGGCTATCGCACGGGCCTGGACGCTTTCGGCATCCAGAACATGGGCTCGGTCACCGCGAACCTCGTCGGCACCTGGCTCGACAAGCTCGAAGTGACCTCGCAGAAGGGCGGCGCGACCACCGACTGCGCCGGTCTCTATGGCGCCACCTGCGCCGGTCTCGCGGGCGGCGCGTCCGGCAGCCCGAACCCCAAGTGGCGGCACAAGCTGCGCGTCACCTGGAACACGCCGTTCGAGTACGGCTGGTTCGGCAGCCTCGGTCTGTCGGCCCAGTGGCGCTACTACGCGTCCGTCGACCTGGACGCCAGCAAGGGCGATCCCCTCCTGCCCGGCACGGTCTTCCCGACCGACGCCAAGTTCGGGTCGCGCAGCTACCTGGACCTGCTGGCCACCTGGAAGATCAAGGACAACTATTCCTTCCGCGCCGGGGTGAACAACGTGCTCGACCAGGATCCGCCGCTGACGGGCGCCAACAACTGCCCGGCGGGCCCCTGCAACCAGAACTCCTACGCCCAGATGTACGACGCCACGGGCCGGTTCTTCTTCGTCGGCCTGACGGCGGACTTCTAGCAACCGTCACGGAAGCATCTTGCGGGCGACATTGACACGCCGCCCCGAGAGGAAGAAAACGCCAAGCCTTCCAGTCCCCGTCGCCACGCGGCGGGGACGCTTCCGTTTTGGAGGGCCATTTCGGTGACCGACAAGACCGCGACCGCTGCCGTTCCCGCCGACCACATCATGGGTGTCTACAGCCGCACCCCGCTGGCGTTCGAGCGAGGCGAGGGCGCGCGACTGTTCTCCACCGACGGCGACGTCTACCTGGACTGCATGGCCGGCATCGCGGTCAATGCGCTGGGCCACGCCAATCCCAAGCTCACCCAGGTCCTGAAAGACCAGGCCGAGAAGCTCTGGCACGTCTCCAACATCTTCACGATCCCGGGCCAGGAGAAGCTCGCCAAGGCGCTCACCGACGCGACCTTCGCTGACGTGGTGTTCTTCGGCAATTCGGGCTCCGAGGCCATCGAGTGCGCCATCAAGACCGCGCGCAAGTACCACTGGAAGAACGGCCAGCCGGAGCGCCTCGACGTCATCGGCTTCGAAGGCTCGTTCCACGGCCGGACCCTGGGCGCCATCAACGCGTCGGGCAATCCCAGCTACCTGGAGGGCTTCGGCCCGCCGCTGCCCAACTTCATCCACCTGCCGTTCGGCGACTTCGACGCCATCAAGGCGGCGGTGACGCCCACGACCGCGGCGATCATCCTGGAGCCCGTGCAAGGCGAGGGCGGCGCGCGCGCCTGGCCCGACGCCATGCTGAAGGACATCCGCGACCTCTGCGACGCGACGGGCACGCTGCTGATCTACGACGAAATCCAATGCGGCCTCGGCCGCTCGGGCAAGCTGTTCGCCCACGAGTGGGTCGACGGCGCCCAGCCCGACATCATGGCCATCGCCAAGGCGCTGGGCGGGGGTTTCCCTGTCGGGGCGTGCCTCGCCACCGCCGAGGCGGCCAAGGGCATGGTCGTGGGCTCCCACGGCTCCACCTACGGCGGCAACCCGCTGGCCATGGCGGTCGGCCAGGCGGCGCTGGAAGAGATCGTGAAGCCCGAACTGCTCGCTCACGTGCGCGAGGTCGCCGGCTACTTCACCCAGCAGCTTTCCGGCCTGATGCAGCGCTTCCCCGACGTGGTCGAGGACATCCGCGGCAAGGGCCTGCTGATCGGCGTGAAGCTGAAGACGCCCAACCGCGAGTTCATGCAGCACGCCCGCGACGAGCATCTGCTGATCGCCGGCGGCGGCGACAACTGCGTGCGCCTGCTGCCGCCGCTGAACCTCACCATCGACGAGGCCAGCGAGGCCATGGGCAAGCTGGAGCGCGCCTGCGAAAGGGCGCGCGCGAAGGCCAAGGCGCCCGAGCAAGCAAAGACTCCTGCGTGAGCCAGCCGGTCCGTCACTTCCTCGACCTCTGGAAGCTCGAAGGGTCCGACCTGCGGGCCATCCTTGAGGACGCCAAGCGCCGCAAGGCCGCACGCCTCGGCTGGCCCAAGGGCAAGCCGGACGCCGACGCGGTGGCTGACGGCCGCACGCTGGCGATGATCTTCGAGAAGAACTCCACCCGCACCCGCTTCTCGTTCGACGCCGCCATGCGCCAGCTCGGCGGCAGCGTGATCATCTCCAATGCCGTGGACATGCAGCTCGGCCGCGGCGAGCCGATCGAGGATACCGCGCGTGTGCTCTCGCGCATGGTCGACGCGGTGATGATCCGCTCGAACAACCACCAGGACGTCGAGCGCCTGGCGATGTCGTCCTCCGTGCCGGTGATCAACGGCCTGTCGGACCGCAGCCACCCCTGCCAGATCATGGCCGACCTCCTGACCATCGAGGAGCATCGCGGGCCGGTGGCCGGCAAGACGCTGGCCTATGTGGGCGACGGCAACAACGTCTGCGCCAGCTTCATCCACGCCGCGTCGAAGCTGGGCTACCGGCTGAATATCGCCGCCCCGGCCGTCTATCACCCCGACCTCGTGGATCTGGCCCGCGCCCAGGCCGAGCAAGGCCAGGTGCGCACCACCCACGACCCGCGCGAGGCGGTCGAGGGCGCGGACGTGGTGATCACCGACACCTGGGTCTCCATGGGCGACACCGACCACGACGAGCGGCTGGACGCCTTGGAGCCGTTCCAAGTGGACGAGACCCTGATGGACCTGGCCAAGACCGACGCGGTGTTCCTGCACTGCCTGCCAGCCCACCGCGGCGAGGAGGTCACCGACGAGGTGATCGATGGCCCCAAGAGCCTGATCTGGGACGAAGCGGAGAACCGCCTGCACGCCCAGAAGTCGATCCTGGCCTGGTGCTTCGGCGCGATCTGACGCGCTCGGCTAGTTCTTCGTCCCCGACCAGCTCACCTCGTTGTGGAAGCTGACGTCCAGCTTGCGCGTGCCGCGGTCGTAGACAAAGGCGGTGTCGCCGCTTTTCATGACGATCGTCTTCATGGCGGCGGTCAGGCCGACGCTGACCACCGGCAGGCGCGAATAGCTGGACGTGATCTGCACGGTGTTCGGCCCGGTCCGCGTCAGGGTCAGGGTGACGCCCGACTGGCTGGAGCCCTTGGAGTCGGAGATCACGTCGCCGCTGTAGGTCCCGGCCACGGCGTCGGCCAGGTCGGGCTTGCGCTCCGGCGCGGCGGCGGCCGCGCCCGCGGTCAGGGCGATCGCGCCGACGCTGGCCAGCACGGCGCGGCGTAGATGGGTGTTCAGTGGGGCCAAGATCGTTTCCTCCGGTTCTGCCCGCGAGGCTACACGCCGCCGGGGTCGCGTAACAAGTTCGCCGAGTGTCGGGTGGGGGACATTGCGCCGCGCTGGCGTCGCCCGGCGCGGGCGCCTATATGGCGCCGATGCTGACCGAAACCGTTCCCGACGACCTCGTCGCCACCTTCCAGATCGAGGGCGAGCCGGTGCGCGGGCGCCTGGCGCGCCTGGGTCCGGCGGTGGATGAGATCCTGCGCGCCCACGACTATCCCGGGCCGGTGGCCAACCTGCTGGGCGAGGCCTGCGCGCTCGCCGCCCTGGTGGGCTCCAACCTGAAGTTCGACGGGCGGCTGATCATCGAGGCGCGCGGCAACGGCCCGGTGCGGTTCGTGGTCGCCGACTACGACACCTCAGGCGGCCTGCGCGGCTATTGCGGCTTCGACGCCGCGGCGGTGGCCGAGGCCGGCAAGGGCTTCGTGCGCCCCGGGGCGCGCACCCTGCTGGGCGACGGCCACTTCATGATGACCGTGGACCAGGGCCCGGACATGGACCGCTACCAGGGCGTCACCGCCATCGAGGGCGAGACGCTCGCGCTCTGCGCCGAGCAGTATTTCGCCCAGTCGGAACAGACGCCCACGCGGGTGCGCCTGGCGGTGGGTCAGGCCGATGTCGGCGAGGGCCTGAAGTGGCGGGCCGGCGGCTTCCTGATCCAGAACATCGCCGAGGATGACGCCCGCGGCTCCACCGAAGAGGCCTGGACGCGCACCCAGGCGTTCTTCGAGACCCTGGGCGAGGACGAGCTGATCGATCCCAGCCTGTCGGCCAACCAGCTGCTGTTCCGGCTGTTCCACGAGGATGGCGTCCGGGTGTTCGCGCCGCAGCCGCTGCGCGCCTTCTGCCGCTGCTCGCAGGAGCGGATCGAGACGGTGCTGAAGTCCTTCGACGCGGCCGAGCGGGCCGACATGGTCGAGCCGGACGGCAAGATTCACGTCACCTGCGAATATTGCTCGAAGACCTACGCCGTCACGCCGCAGGAGCTGGAGACGGCGTCCTAGCCGCGCAGCCTGAGCAGGTAGTAGCCGCCGTCGACGATGCGGCCGCCCTCGCGGCGGAGCATGGCGACCTCGCGGGCGACGATCTCGAAGCGGTCGGCGGCGAGGCCTTCGATGTAGCCCGCGCCGTGCGCATAGCGGCCGTTGCCGTGCAGGATGACGCCGTCGCCCTTCGCATGTTCGGTGGAGAACGCGAACCAGCCGCCGGGCCGCAGGGCGAGCGCCGCCGCGTCGAACACTTCGCCGAGCCCGCCGAGATAGGGCCAGGTGTCGAAGGCGCAGATCAGGTCCCATTGCCCGGGCGGCCCGGCCAGGGCTTCCACCAGGTCGGCGAGATCGAGCCGGTCGTAGAGGCCGCGCTCGCGGGCCTTGTCCAGCATCTTGCCCGAGAGGTCGACGCCGACCAGGCGCCGCGCAACCGGCTTCAGCACCGGGCCGCAGAGGCCCGTGCCGCAGCCCAGGTCCAGCACGTCGAGCGCGCCGTCCGGCAGGCCTTGCGGCGTGAGCAGGGCGGCGAGGCGTCCGGGGCCGTCATAGCCCAGGCGCCCGATCAGGGTGGCGTCGAAGTCCTCGGCCATCTCGTCGAAGCGCTGGGCGACCAGTTCCGCCGGCTGGCGGTCGACCGGCCTGGCGGTGACGGAATCGCGCAGGTGCAGCGCCTCCACATTGTCCGGCCGGCGCGCCGCCCAGGCTTCGGCGACGCGGATCGCGGCCTCGGCCCGGCCCGCCTGATCCAGCAGCAGCAGGGCGGTCTTGTAGAGCCGGTCGATGTCGGCGTCGGCGCCCGCGGCCGGTTCGGCCAGATCGCCGTCGATGGCGGAGATGATGAAGGCGCTGAGCCGGCCGGCCTCGCCGATCGCCTCGCCGGCTGGGTCTAGGCGGGCGGCGGCGCTGAGCGCCACGGCGGCGTCTTCGAAGCGGCCGCACTTCAGCATGGCGGCGCCCAGGTTGGCGCAGAGCGGCGCGCTCGGGCCGTCCAGCTCCAGGACCTTCAGGAACGCCTCGGTGGCGGCGGGGAAGTCGTTGAGGCCGGTGCGCGCGATGGCCCGGATCTCCCAGCCCGCCGCGCTCTCCAGGTCGTAGGTCAGGGCCGCGCCGCAGGCGGCGTCGGCTTCGGCGTAGAGGCCCAGGTGGGTCAGCGCGCTGGCCAGGCTGTTCCAGGTCTCGGCCTGGCGCGGCTCGATCTCCAGGGAGCGGCGCAGGGCGGCGACCGCTTCCTGACGCCGGTCCAGGCTGATCAGGGCCAGCGACAGGTGGTTCCAGGATACGGCGCGGTCGGGCGTGGCGCCGACCAGCATCTTGAAGATCCGCACCGCGCCTTCGAAGTCGTCGGCCTGATAGCGCTGGATGCCCAGCCGCATCAGTTCGGTGACCTCCGCGGTCTCCTGGACCTGCGCCTGGACGTCATCCAGGCGGGCCTTGGGTTGCGGGATCATGCGGGGGTCGCCTCCGAGCTCGGCCATGCCGTCTCTTCGCTAGAGACCGCGTTATGGTTACCGGGAGGCTAAGATTGTGACGGTTTGCCTTGCAACCTATAGGGGCGAGGGCGCGCCCAGGCCCTTGGGCTGGAAGCCCTTGCCGCTCCTGGCCGCGCTGCAGATCACCCCGAAGGTGGCGCTCTCGCCCTCGTTGGGCTCGCGCCAGGCGCGCACGCCGACGGTCTTCTTGCCCAGTTCGCCCTGCAGGTTGTTGTGGGCGTAGGCGGTCATGCTGAGGATCGCCAGGCGCTTCCGCGCGCAGTCCACCGACCAGCGCGCCACGCCGGAGCGGGCGTCGCCCGCGCCGACGGTGACCGCGTGGAACAGCTCCGTGCGGATATCCAGCTCGATCAGGCCGTCGCGCGCGACCGTCAGCGCGCCATGGTGCGAGGTCAGATGCGCGCCCTCGAGATTGTGGGTCAGCAGCGTCCAGCCGTCGGTGTGCAGATAGGCGTCGGCCCAGGCCTCGACATCGCGGTTCTCCAGGCTGGCCGGCGGCGGCGCGTCCAGCGGCTGAGGCGCGGCGATGGCCGACACGCCCAGCACGCTCAGGGCGGCGGCCAGTCCTGCGATGATGGGGCGTCTCATGCAGCCCATCATGTCACAGCGTCTCCCAGCCGCGAACCCGTCAGGCCGCGTCCAGCGCCCGGCTGACGTCGCGGGTCAGGTCGCCGGCGCCTTCCAGGCCGACGCTCATCCGCACCCAGCCCTCGGTCAGGCCGATCTCCAGCCGCTCGGCTTCGGGCATGGAGCGGTGCGTCGTGGTGCAGGGGTGCGTGGCCATCGACTTGGCGTCGCCCAGGTTATTGGAGATGTCGACGATCTCCAGCGCGTTGAGGAAGCGGAAGGCCGCCTCGCGGCTGCCCAGGTCGAAGGCCACCACATTGCCGCCGCCGGTCATCTGGTTGGCGATGATCGCCGCCTGCGGGTGGTCCGGACGGCCGCAGTAGATCGTCTGGCGCACCTTGCCCGAGGCCGCGATGGCGGTGGACACCTTACCGGCGTTCTCCGTCTGGCGGCGCACGCGCAGCTCCAGGGTCTCCAGCGCCTTCACCAGCACCCAGGAATTGAACGGCGACATGGCCGGGCCGGTGTGGCGCAGGATGTCCTTGTAGGCCGAGGTCATCAGCTCCGTGGCGCCCAGGATCGCGCCGCCCAGCACCCGGCCCTGACCGTCGATGTGCTTGGTGGCCGAATAGACGACCACGTCCGCGCCCAGGGCGAGCGGCTTCTGGAAGATCGGCGTGGCGAAGACGTTGTCGACGATCAGCTTGGCGCCGGCCGCGTGCGCGATCTCGGCCACCGCGCCGATGGCGGTCACCTCCAGCAGCGGGTTGGCCGGGCTCTCCACCAGGAAGGCCTTGGTGTTGGGCCGCACCGCATTCTTCCAGGCCTCCAGGTCGGTGGCGTCCACATAGGTCGCCTCGACGCCGAAACGCGGCAGCCACTCGGAGATGATCCAGCGGCAGGAGCCGAACAGGGCGCGGCCCGCCACCAGGTGGTCGCCGGCCTTGAGCAGGCCCATCAGCGAGACGTGCACCGCGCTCATGCCCGACGCGGTCGCCCGGCACATCTCCGCGCCCTCCAGCAGCGCCAGGCGGTCCTCGAACATCTGCGTCGTAGGGTTGCCGAAGCGCTGGTAGATGAAGCCCGGCCCGCCGCCGAACCGCGCGTCGGCGGCCTCGGCCGAGTCATAGGCGAAGCTCTGGGTGAGGTAGAGGGCCTCGGAGATCTCGCCGTGCGGGGAGCGGGCCATGCCGCCGCGCACCAGTCGGGTCTCGGTTTCCCAATCGCGCGGATCTTCGGCCATGGCGGCCTCCTGGCAGTTCAAAACGGGGCGGCATGAACGGCAGTCGGCCCCGCCCCGTCAAGCCGGGGTTTTGTGCGGGCCGTCCTAGATTACTTGCAACGGAGCGAGTCTCCGCTAAGTCTTCCCCGCCCATGAGCGAGCTCCAACGCCCGGGCATCCTGCCCAACCAAGCCATCGACGCGCTGATCGCCCACGCCGCGATCACCGCCGACACGCCGTTCGAGGACGACCAGGTCCAGCCGGCCAGCCTCGACCTGCGCCTGGGCGGCCGCGCCTGGCGCGTGCGGGCCTCGTTCCTCCCCGGCCGCCACACGGTGCGCGAGCGGATCGCCGAGGTCGCCATGCACGAGGTGGACCTGACCAAGGGCTTCGTTCTGGAGCGCGGCTGCGTCTACATCGCCGAGCTGCAGGAGCGGCTGAAGCTGCCGCCGGGGGTCTCGGCGCGGGCCAATCCGAAGAGCTCCACGGGCCGCGTCGACGTGTTCGTCCGCCTGCTCACCGACCGGGGCAACCGCTTCGACGACGTGGACGAGGGCTACGCCGGGCCGATCTACATGGAGATCGCGCCGCAGACCTTCTCGGTGCTGGTGCGCACCGGCACGCGGCTCAACCAGCTTCGCCTGAAGACTGGCGCGCCGGAGCGGCTGCGCACCGAGAGCGTCGGCGTCGACCTGACCGGCGAGATCGCCGGGTTCCGCGGCCGCCGCCACGCCGGCGTCGTCGACCTGGACAAGGAAGACGGCCACGACCCGCGCGACTTCTGGGAGCCGCTGATCCCGCGCAACGGCCAGCTGCTGCTCGACCCCGGCGAGTTCTACATCCTGGCCTCCAAGGGCGCGGTGGAGATCCCGGTGATGGAGGCCGCCGAGATGACCCCCATCGACCCGTCGGTGGGTGAGTTCCGGGTCCACTACGCCGGCTTCTTCGACCCCGGCTTCGGCACCGACGAGGCCCATGGCAAGGGCTCCAAGGGCGTGCTGGAGGTCCGCAGCCACGAGACCCCGTTCATCCTGGAGGACGGCCAGACCGTGGCCCGGCTGGTCTACGAACCCCTCACCGAGCGGCCCACCCGGCTCTACGGGGACCTGGGCTCGCACTACCAGCGCCAGGGCCTGAAGCTCTCCAAGCACTTCCGCATCTGGGGTGAGTAGCGACCAGACTTCCGCTCATCCCGGCGAATGCCGGGACCCAGATCTCCTAGCTGGGAAGCGGATTGGAAGAGTTCGGAGCTACAAGAACCCCGATTTGCGCGCATCCATCTGGGTCCCGGCATTCGCCGGGATGAGCGGTGTTGGATACAGCCTCTACGCCGCCGCGTCCGCCCGCTTGTAGATCGAGGTCTTCGGCGTCTCCAGCACCCGGCGCAGCATCGGCTCGAAGGCGCTGAGCGGCATGGACTCGTAGTTCGGGTCGAAGCTGTTCTGGTCGTAGAGGTGGCAGAACTGCGCGCAGTATTCGAAGTGCGGGTGGCCGCGGAACTGCTCGCGCATGTCGCGGTCCAGGCCGATGTGGTGGAAGAAATAGTAGCCCTGGAAGATGCCGTGCTTGTCCATCATCCAGTGGTTGGCCTCGGAGATGTAGGGCTTCAGGATCGTGGCCCCGAGCTCGGCGTGGTTGGACGGCATCAGGATGTCGCCGATGTCGTGGACCAGGCCGCAGATCACATATTCCTCGTCGCGGCCGTCCTTGAAGGCGCGGGTGGCGGTCTGCAGGGAGTGCTCCAGCCGGTCCACCGCGAAGCCGCCGTGGTCGTTGTCCAGCAGCATCAGGTGGGCCAGCAGCCGGTCGGGCAGTTCGCCCCGGTGCGGCGCCGACGCCCGCCCGATCGCGGCCCAGTCTTCCTCGGTGCTCTCGACCATGGTGCGGAATTTTGCGCGGTCGAGCATCTCGCCGTCGGCCATGGCAGACTCCTTTTGATCGTTCGCGGCCATGGTGCGGCCGCGGGGTTGCAAGGTCAACGAAACCTCAGGCGTCTTCCGTCGCGGGCTCCTCGACGAAGCCCTTCCAGCCCTGCATGTAGGTCACCATGGCCGGGCCCAGGCGCTCGTTGCGCAGGTGCTCGGCGCTCACCGGGATCTGCAGCGGCTTGAAGTCGGCGTCGGCGGCGACCTTCTTGGGCCAGTCATGGTGCAGGATCGCCGCGCGGCCCAGCAGCACGAAGTCCATGCCCTGGTCCAGACACGCCCGCGCGTCGGCCGGCGTCATCACCTTGCCCGCGCAGCCCAGCCGCACGTTTCCGCGCGGCAGCTCGGTGAAATAGCTCATCAGGCTGCGGCCCTGGAACGCCTCTTCCACCGGCTCCTTGGCGTAGTCCCACAGGGACATGTCCAGGTAGTCGATCTTGCCGTCGGCCAGCACCTGGCGGGCGACCTCGACAATCTCCTCCAGCTTCAGGCCGAACCGCTCGGGCGACAGGCGCAGGCCCAGGCTGAAGTCCTTGCCCGTCACCGCGCGGATGCCGTCGATGATCTCGTGGACGATGCGCGCGCGGTTCTCCAGGCTGCCGCCGTAGCGGTCGGTGCGCTGGTTGACCTCGGGGCTGAGGAACTGGGCCAGCACATAGCCGTGCGCCCCATGGATCTCGACGCCCTGGAACCCGGCCTTTTCGGACCGCACCGCCGCGGCGATGAAGTCGTCGCGCAACTGCTCCACCTCGGCCAGGCTCAGCGCCCGCGCGCCGAACTCGGCGTTGTTGGAGGGGCAGTGCGGCGCCTCGCCGATCAGGTCCTTGGGGCTGCGCATGCCCGCGTGGTGCAGCTGCACCACCGCCACCGAGCCGAAGCCCTTGATGGCCGCCGCCAGCCGGGTCAGCCCCGGCAGGTGCTCATCGCCGAACACGCCCAACTGGCCCGGGAAGCCCTGACCCACCCGCTGGACGTGCGCCGCGCAGGTCATGGTCAGCGCGAACCCGCCCTCAGCCCGATAGGTCAGCCAGCGGAACTCGTCCTCCGACAGCGTGCCGTCAGGATGGCTCTGCAGATTGGTCAGGGGCGCGAGCGTCAGGCGGCTCTTCAGCGCGGGGCCATGGGCCAGCGTCATCGGCTCGAGAAGATCGGGCAAGGCGGGCATCCTCAAACGGTTGTTTGACCCAGATGTAGCGGACTGACGCCGCGTCCGGCAATCCAGCAGGTCTGACGCCGCCTTGAGCGGCGCTGGCAGACCCGCTAAGAAGCGGCCTCCTCGGACTGCGGGCGTAGCTCAGGGGTAGAGCACTAGCTTCCCAAGCTAGGTGTCGAGGGTTCGAATCCCTCCGCCCGCTCCAGGTTTCCTCCCGAAACCCAAGGATGCCTGACCGCTGGCCGCGCGCGATGCGGTCGATGGGGCAAGTCTTCCGGCGGACCGGCCCTACGCCGCCGCACCGCCGGTCTGTAGACACCGCCGCCCCAATGGAGCGACGAGCAATGACCTACCCCTACAGTTTCAAGGACGTCCTGAGCCGCGCCGAGCGGATCACCTGGCGGGTCGAGGACCTGATCGGCGACGACAAGCCGCTGGACTTCGCCAAGCCCTTCATGCCCGAGGCCCTGGCGCGCACCCGGCCGCTGGAATTCCTCACGGCCGACGAGCAGCGCACGCTCAACCAGGTCCGCGGCCACACCTATCTGTCGATCTTCGGCCTGGTGGAGGAGTTCATCCTGCCGTTCGTGCTCGACCACGCCCGGCCGTTCCTCAACGGCGACGACTACCGCGCCCGCGCCTACCTCGAATTCGCCGCCGAGGAGGCCAAGCACATCCACCTGTTCCACAGCTTCCGCGCGGCCTTCGTCGCCGGCTTCCCGACGCCCTGCGAGATCATCGGGCCGTCGGAGGCGATTGCGAGCCATGTGCTGTCGCACCCGCCGCTCTCGGTGGCCCTGCTGATCCTGCACATCGAATGGATGAGCCAGCGCCACTTCCAGGAGAGCATCGAGGACGACCGCGACCTCGACCCGCAGTTCAAGAGCCTGCTGCTGCACCACTGGATGGAGGAGCTGCAGCACGCCCAGCTCGACACCCTGATGGTCCAGGCCCTGGCCGAGGGCCTGAGCGCCGAGGAAATCCAGGCCGGCATCGACGGCTACCTGGCCCTGGGCGGCTTCCTGGACGACGGGCTGAAGCAGCAGGTGATGTTCGACCTGGCGGCCTTCGAGGCGGCCACCGGACGCACGCTCGACGCGGCCGAGCGCGAGGCGTTCATCGCGGTCCAGCACCAGGCCAACCGTGCGACCTATATCGGCTCGGGCATGTCGCACCCGCGGTTCCTGGGGACGCTGGAGGAGCTCAGCCCGGCCATGCGTCGCACCATCGAGGCCGCGGCGCTCAGCTTCTCCTGATCAGCCGAGCGCCGGCATGAGCCGCAGCCAGAGTTGCTGGTCGAAGTCCTTGTCGGGCGCAGCCTGCCCCATGCGGACGACGATCAGCTTCTTGCTGGGTACGACGTAGAGCTTGCGGTCCAGCGCGCCCAGGGCGGCCACCAGGTCGGCCGGCGCTGCGGGGATCAGCGGGCCCTCGGTGCGCCGGGCCAGCGGGCGGATCGTGAAGCCTGAGCCGTTCAGCCACCACAGGCGCCCATAGGCCGGGTTGGTGGCCGAGCGGGCGAACATCGCCTTCATCCCGGCCTCGGAGACGATCCGCTTGCCGTCGGCCGCCTTGCCGCCGTCCAGCACGATCTGGCCCAGCCTCGCCGTGTCGCGCGGGCTGGTGACCAGGCCGGTGGGGTTGCCCACGTCGGCGAAGATCGCCGGGCGCTTGCGCCACGAGGTGTCGGCCATGCCCGCCGGGGCGGTCAGCCAGTCGCGGGTGATCGCTTCCAGAGATGACTTCGCCGCCGCCGCCAGGATCGGCTTGGTGATGGCGTAGACCGGCGTGTTGTAGAGGAAGGTCGTCCCGGGCGGCGCGGCATATCCGAACTGTTCGGTCAGGCCTGAGCTCATGGTGATCACGTCGATCACCCGGATCTTGGCCTCCTGGTCCGGCGCGGCCTTCGACCAGCCGGGGCCGATGTAGGCCGAGACCGGCTTGGCCACGTCCAGCAGACCCTTGTCGATGGCCGCGGCCACCAGCATGGCCACGAAGCTCTTCTGCTGCGAGGCGACGTCTTCCAGCAGCGCGCCGTCGCGCGTGGTCTCGTAGGTGAAGTTCCTGAACTGCAGGTCGCTGGCCGGCGCGGGCCAGTTCTTCTCCACCAGGGTCTTGCGGTCGCGGATGATCAGGAAGCCGGTGGTCTTCTGGCCCTGCACATAGTCGACGACCGCCTGCATCGCGCCCGCCTGGGCGGCGGCGCTCAGCGGATGGGCCAGCGCACCCAGCGCGGCGGCCCCGGCGAAGACGCCTCGGCGAGACGGGTGTCGGCTCATGTCGGTTCCTCTTTGCCCCTCGTAACGGCTACATCTCCCAAACCGGCGGCGCCATCGTCGCCGATCCGAATTCTGCCTGGAGGAACCCCGCATGACCCCGTCGCGCCGTGGACTGTTGGGAGGCGCTGGGCTCATGGGCCTCGCCGCCGCCGGGCCCGCGGCGGCCGCGGCGCCGGGCGACGTCGCCGCCCTTCAAGGCATGCTCGAGCGCTACGCCGGCTTCGGGGTCAAGGCGTCCGGCGGACCCGGCGACGAGGCCTGCGGAAACTGGCTGGAGGGCGAACTCCACCGCGCCGGCTATGCGCTCCGCCGGCAAACCTTCGAGGTTCCCTATTTCGAGGTCCGCCAGGCGAGCCTCACCTGCGGCGACGCCAAGGCTACCGTCATCCCACAGGCCATCGTCGCGCCCACCGGCCCGCAGGGCCTGACGGCTCCGCTGCGGCTGGCGGCCCAGCCGGGCGACCTCGCCGGCGCCATCGCCCTCGTCGTCCTGCCCTACAAGCGCTGGGCGGCGCTCGCCGACCCCCAGGCGAACCGCCCGTTCGCCGATGCGCTGGCCCGCGGCGCCGCGGCCGTCCTGCTGGTCACCACCGGCCCCACCGGCGAGGCCATCGCGCTCAACGTCTCCACCCACCGCCCGGCGATCGACCGGCCGGTGGCCATCCTCGCGCCCAAGGACGCCGCGCCCTTCGCCGCCGCCGCGGCGCAGGGGAAGACCGCGACCCTGATCGTCGACGGCGAGGGCGGCGGCGCCAAACGCCGGCTGGCCTCCAACCTGATTGCGCGCCTGGACCGCAAGGCCGCGCAGACCCTGGTGATCTCCACCCCGCGCTCCGGCTGGTTCACCTGCGCCGCCGAGCGCGGCTCAGGCGTCGCCGTCTGGCTCTGGCTCGCCCAATGGTTGGCCCAAGGGGGGCTGGCGAAGGCTGAGCTCGGCGTGAACGTCGAACTGCTGGTCACCAGCGGCCACGAGTACGAATACCTGGGCGGCGAGCACTATCTGGAACAGGCCCCGCGACCGGACGCCACCAAGCTATGGACCCACATCGGCGCCAGCGCCGCGGCGCGTGACTGGCACGAGCTCGGCCCGCGCCTGTTGCCCCTGCCGAGCGCCGATGCACAGCGGGTGCTCACCGCCACGGCGGATATCCTGGATCGCACGCGCACCGCCTTCTACGGCGTCAGCGGCCTGGAGGCGACCTATCTGGCGGACAAGGTCATGGCCGGCGGCGAGCTGGTGAACGTGCTGGACGCCGGCTACCGCTCGATGATCGGCCTCTACGGCGGCCACCGCTATTTCCACACCCGCGGCGACGATCTGCGTTGCGTGTCCGGCGACCTGGTCTGGCCGGTCGCCGCCGCCTTCCGCGCCGCGATTTCGGCTGCGCTCGCCTAGCGCGGCGGCATCCGGATCGCGCCGTCGAGGCGCACCGTCTCGCCGTTGAAGTAGCCGTTGCGCAGCATGGTCACCGCCAGGTCGGCGTACTCCGCGGGATGGCCGAGGCGGCGCGGGAACGGCACCGACGAGGCCAGGCTCTCGAAGATCGCCGGCGCGCGGGTCTTCACCCCCAGCATCGGCGGCGTCGCCATGATGCCGGGCAGGATGGTGTTGATGCGGATGCCCTCGTTGGCCAGGTCGCGGGCGATGACGACGGTCATGCCCTTGATCGCCGCCTTGGCCGCGGAATAGGCCACCTGACCCACCTGACCGTCCTCGGCGGCCACCGAGCCGGTGTTGACGATCGCGCCCTTCTCGCCGTCCTCGTTGGGCTCGAGGTCGGCCATGCCCGTGGCGCTCTTCACGATGCAGCGGAAGGTGCCCACGGTGTTCAGCCCCAGCACCCACTCGAAGTCGGCCACGTTGAACGGCTTGATCACCCGGGTCTCGCGGTCGCGGGCGATGGTCTTGCCGCCACGCCCGCCGCCGGCGCAGTTGACCAGGCAGCGCTCTTGGCCGTGCGCCGCGCGCGCCTTGGCGAAGCCCTCGTCCACCGAGGCCTCGTCCATGACGTTCACCTGGCAGTAGAGCGCGCCCAGCTCCTCGGCGGTTTTGGTCCCGGTCTCGGCGTTCATGTCGAAGATCGCCACCTTCACGCCCAGGTCGCGCAGCGCCTTGACGGTGGCCTTGCCGAGGCCGGACGCGCCCCCGGTGACAACGGCGGCGGTGGAGCTGTCGAGTTTCATGGTCGCTTCCTTCAGGGCTTGTTTCGCGAAGGCTTAGCACGGCGCCCGGTTGACCTTGGGCGAACCTTTGAGAGCGGTTGACGAGGCGGCCTGGAGGCTTCTCAGTTAGGCGAGGCCTCCGCGAGAGGGGCGCAAGCGAAGGTGAGGGAGCCCGATGGCCGCCAAGACATTCCCGATCGAAGCCGGACACATCCTGATGTTCGCCCGCTCGGTCGGCGACGATAACCGCGTCTATTCCGACGCCGACTACGCCAAGACCACCGAGGCCGGGGGCATCATCGCTCCGCCGACCTTCGTGCAGTCCTCGGCCCAGTTCGACCCGGACTACTTCCTGCGCCCGAAGATCGGCCAGCCCTGGTTCGGCTCCGGCAAGAACCCGACCGGGATCGTGCGCGCGCCCGGCGGTGGTGGGGGTGGCGGCGGAGGCGGCGGCCTGCACGCCGAGCAGCACTACGAATATCACCTGCCGCTCAAGGCCGGCGATGTGCTCACCGCCACCACCTTCCCCGGCAAGACCTGGGAGAAGGAAGGCAAGCGTTCGGGCAAGCTGGTGTTCTCCGAGAGCGTCACCGAATACCGCAACCAGAAGGGCGAACTCGTCGTCACCGCCCGCGGCGTCGGCGTGCGCACCGAGCGTCCCGTGGAACAGCCTGCCAAGAAAGAGGAGGCCTGAGCCATGGCTCTCTCCGCCTCCAAGCTGAAGGTCGGCGACGTGCATTCCGCCCGCCTGGTCGAGGATCTCAAGCGCACCCAGATCGTCCAGTACGCGGGCGCGTCCGGCGACTACAACCCGCTGCATACCGACGAGATCTTCACGACGAAGGTGGCCGGCTATCCGTCGGTGTTCGCCCACGGCATGCTGACCATGGGCATGACCGGCAAGATGCTCACCGACTACGTGGGCGACGCGCGGCTGACCAAGTACGGCGTGCGCTTCACCAGCCAGGTCTGGCCGGGCGACACGCTGGACGCCACCGCCACCGTCAAGGCGATCCACGACGGCCTGGTGGAGTTCGATGTCTCCACCAAGAACCAGGACGGCATCGAGGTGCTGAGCGGCTACGCGGAGGCCCGGCTGGACGCCTGATCGGCCCAGGCCTAGGGAAGGCGGCATGGCCTATGTCGTCGACGATGTCGCCACCTTCCGCGCCGACGCCGCCTGGGGCGCCCGCGACCTGACCGAGGTCGACGGCGCCACGGTGCGCCTGCACTGGACCGACCGGCCGTACAAGTGGCACGTCAATGACGGCCCGGAGGCCTTCGTGGTGCTGAGCGGCGAGGTGGACATGCTCTACCGCCAGGACGGCGAGGAACGCCGCGTGCGGCTGAAGCCCAGCGACATCTTCGTGGCCGAGGTGGGCGACGAGCATGTGGCCCATCCCATCGGCGAGGCCCGCATCCTGGTGATCGAGCGCAAGGGCTCGGTGTAGCGCCTTACGCGTCCGGGAACGGGAAGCGGTCCATGCTCTTCTCGATGTCGGGGAACTGCACGCCGTGGACGTGGGCGCGGCAGTAGGCGTCGGTCCAGCCGCCGACGGAGGCCAGCGGCTTCCTCTGGCAATAGGCCTGCAGCATGGCCGGGAAGCCCTCGCGGAATCCGTGGCGCGGATAGGCCGCCAGGATCGCCTGCACACGCTCCGGCGCGAACGACTTCAGCCCGCTGCCATAGACGTCGCCGCCGGCGCCCGCGCCCACCAGGTCGATCTGCGGCGCCTCGTGGCTGCCGAGCGGCGAGGTGTGCAGCGCGATGGCGTGCCAGGCGATCTCGGCGCGCGGGCCCTTCACGCCGTGCTTCTCCAGGAAGGCCAGGGCCGCGTCGGCGCCGTCCATCTCGAACGGCTGGCTCTTCGACGAGTAGCGCTCCACCAGCCCCAGGTCGTGCAGCGAAGCCGCCGTGAAGATCATCTCCGCGTCGTAGGCGATCTTGTCCCGCTCGGCGACGAGGCCGCCGAACAGGAAGGTGCGGACGCAGTGGTTGTAGAGATGCTCCGGATAGGCCTCGCGGCCCATGGCGTCGGCGGCCTTGGCGATGGCGGTGTCGGGAATGCGCACGCCGCCGACCTCGCGGGGCAGGGCGCGGGCGGGCTCTGCGGCGACCGCCTTGCCGAGCCGCAACAGCGATGTCGCCGAGATCGCCGTCAGCGTCCCGGCCGCGCCATGGATCAGGAACCTGCGCTTGGATCGATCGGCCATGGCCGGCCCTCAGCTTTCGCCGCGGCCCTCGCGCGAGCCCTTGGCGTGCGATCCAGAGTCCATTGCACGTCGTCAGGGTCCAGACCATCGCAGGCGCCTGCCATCCAGAGGAGGAATTCGGACAGGTCGACGTCGATCGCTTCGTCGTCCAGAGGCCGCGGCTCGTAGCGCGGCCAGAAGCCGTAGAGGATCGCCATGCTGGGCCGTCCGCGCCCGAAGTCGCCGAGCTCGATGGCATAGAACTGGCCCGACGCCGCCGCCCGCCAATAGGCGCGGCCGGCGCGGAAGCCCAGCGCCGCTTCCAGCGACGCGGCCACGGCCGGGCGCACGTCCAGCTCCTGCTCGAAGATCAGCGGATCGGCGCGCAGGGCGGCCAGCTCGTCGGCCGCGGGCGTGACGAACTTCATGGCTTCGGCCCCGCGACGCGACCGAGAAATTCCACCACCTCGACCGCCAGGTCCGGCCCGCGGTCGTCCTGCAGGAAATGGGCGGCGCGGTCGAAGGTCTTGGGCCCCTCGGCGTGCGGCAGCAGCTCTTTCAGCCGGTGGGCGTACTCGATGGGAAACACCTGATCCTCCGGCGCCCAGAGAAGCTGGATCGGCGTGTCCGCCAGGCGGGGTAGCTGGCTCTGGATCCAGGCCATGTCGGCCGAGCCGCGGTCGCCCTCGAACAGCGGGATCGAGCGCGGCCAGGTCAGCGTCACCGTCTCGCTCTCGCGCTCGTCATAGACGTGGTGGTAGGCGCGGGCCTCATCGGCGCTCAGGCCCTTCTTGCTCGTGGCGGAAGGGCCGGCGTGCGACAGCACCTTCTCGCGCTTCAGGAAGTAGGGGCCGATGATCGGCGCGTGCCAGCTGGTCCACGGCCGCGCGGTGGTGTGGAAGCGGCCCTTGTAGTCGGTGAACAGCCAGGTGTTCATCAGGGTCATGGCCGACACGCGGCTGAGCCGCTGCAGCACCGCGCCGGTCCCCTGCGGGCCGCCCCAGTCCTGACCGACCACGGCGAAGCCCTGCAGGTCCAGCTGGTCGATCAGCGACACCAGGTCGGCGACGTGGTGCGCCAGGCTGTAGGCCGCATCGATCCGCGGCTTGTCGGAGAAGCCGGCGCCGATGCAGTCCGGCACGATCACCCGGTAGCCGGCGGCCTTCAGCGGCTCGATGAAGTCGCGGTAGAGGAAGCCCCAGGTCGGGTTGCCGTGCAGCAGCAGGACCGGCCGCGCGTCCCTCGGCCCCTCGTCCACATAGGCCATGCGGCGGCCGTTCACGCTCAGGCGCTGTTGCGGCCAGGGGAACAGGGCGCTCAGCCAGTCGGGCTTGTCAGGTAGAGGCTCGCTCATTCCGCGACCTTGGCAACCTCTGCCGCCCAAGGCTAGCGGCTCGCGCGGCGGCGGTGTCAGATGGCGCCATGCTGGCCCGCCTCATCGCCGTCCTGGCGCTCGCGTTCGCGCCACCGGCGATGGCCCAGGCGCCGGCCACGCCGCGCAGCGAGGTCCCGATCCGCCAGTCGGTGCTGAGCAACGGCGCCCTGCGCTATTCGATCCCGATCCGCGTGGGCGCGCGCGAGCTGGAGGCCGTGCTCGACACCGGCTCGGGCGGCTTGCGCATCCTGCCCGGGGTGCTCGGCCCGACCGACGCGGAGGCCACCACGACCCCGGAGGTCTACGGCTATGCCTCCGGCTCCCGCTACGAAGGCGTCGTGGGCCACACGACACTCACGGTCGGCGCCCTGAAGGGCCCCGCGCCCATCCACCTGATCCGCGCCATCGGCTGCTTCGCCGAGCTGCCGCACTGCCCGGCGTCGCGCGTGCCGCTGGCCCTCTACGGCATCGCCAGCGACGGCCTGCCGAAGGAGGGCTTCCGGGTGATCCTCGGGACTGACCTCACGCTGGGCCAGGTGGGCAATCCGCTGGCGGCGCTCGGCGTGCGCCGCTGGATTGTCGTGCTGCCCCGGCCCGGCGAGACCGCGCCCGGCCGGCTGATCCTCAGCCCGACGGCCGACGAGGCCGCGGCCTTCACCATCGTCCCGCTCTCCGCGCCCTACGCTCAAGCGCGCGGCGGCGCCCTGCACGACGCGATCCCCGGCTGCCTGAGCAACGACGCGACCCGGGCGCGAGCCTGTGGCGCGGTGCTGCTGGACACCGGCTCGCCCAGCCTGCGCGTCGCCAACGCGCGGCTGGCGGACTGGGCCAAGGACGCGCCCGCCACCCTGATCCTCTTCGACCCCACTGGCGCCGTGGCGGTCCGCGCCGCCGTGCCGCTGGGCGACCCCGGCCACGGCACGCGCCTGGCCTTCCGGGACGACCCGCACAACCCCGGCATCGCGATCTACGCCGGCGTCGCGCCCTACCTGGCCTATGAGGTGCTCTACGACATGCGCCGCCAGCAGATCGGCCTGAAGCCGCGACCCCCCGCGCCGGCCGGTCCCCGCGCCCTCGATCCGGCGGGTTAACAAAACCCTATCGATGAGAGAGGAGAATATTCTTTCACGGAGCCGATGTGGGGAATTCACTTCCCCATATCTTCGTCAGAGTCGCAAAATCGAAAATGATTTTCTCCGGCGAAGCATCATCATGTTCCCAGGCTTCTTCCAGGGACCGCCCGCCATGCTCCGCGCCTTCACCGACCACCCGGAAACCGTCGGCGAGACCTACATGGAGCACATGGGTTCGGCCTGGGGCTTCGCCGGCACCATGGCGGTCGCGACCGTCGCCTGCTTCCTGCACGGCCTGTTCCCCTTCGCCTTCCAGAAGTCCGGCAGCCGCCGGATCGTCGAGCTGCACGAGCGGATGGTCGCCAACCGCCATCGCCATCCCGCGCCGCAGCCGCAGGGCTTCCTGGGCTACGCCGAGGGCATCTAGCCCGCGCCCAAGCGAAGACTTCTTATCTCAGGTGAATGGCGTTGCGGCATTGCGTAACGCTGTTCACGACTGACCCCGGAACGCCGCGGAGACCTCCGTGGCCTGGGGAAAATCCGATGAAGCTCGCGCCTGTCGCCCGAATCCTTGCCGGCATGGGCGCCGCCCTGTTCGCCGCCGCCGCCCTCCCGGCCAGCGCGGGCGTGTTTTACCAGTCGACCGCCGACCTGGCCGCCGAGCCCACCGTCAACGCCTACTGCTCGGCCTGCGACTTCGCGCTGACCCAACGCATCGGCGAGAAGTTCACCCTCGGCTCGGCCCAGACCGCCTTGAGCGCCAGCTTCACGGTGAGCCAGTTCCTCTGGCCGGCCGACGTCGATTTCGCGATCTACGCCGACGATGGCGGCACGGTCGGCGCCAACCTCTTCTCGCAGCACTATTCGCATTTCGTCATCGACGCGCCGACGGCGTTCAACACCCGCGTCGAGACCGTCAACCTGGGCGGCGGCGTCGACCTGGCCGCGGGCGACTACCTGATCGTCCTGTCGAACCAGACCAACCTGGGCGTCCCGGGCTTCGCGGGGCTGAACGGCATCGTCCTGCATTCCATCGACCTGCCGATCGCGCAGGGAACGACCTTCGCCGGCCTGGGCGGCAATGACATCGGCGTGTCGCTCTCAGATGAGCGCGCGGTCGGCGGCTCGGCGACGCCCGAGCCGGCCGCCTGGGCGCTGATGATCGCCGGCTTCGGCCTGGCCGGCGCGGCGCTCAGAAGCCGCCGCGCCCTGACGGCCTAGAGCGCTACTGCACCCAGATGTGGACCCGCTGGTCGGGGGCCACATAGAGCTTGTCGCCGGGCTTCACGCCGAACGCCTCGTACCAGCCGGCGACGTTGCGGATCGTGCCGTTCACCCGATAGACGGCCGGCGAGTGCGGGTCGGAGACCAGCCGCTGGCGCAGCGCGTCCTCGCGGATCTTCTCGCGCCACACCTGCGCCCAGCCCAGGAACACCCGCTGGTCGCCCGTCAGGCCGTCGATCACCGGCGCGGGCCGGCCGTGCAGGTAGGTGTGATAGGCGTCGAGCGCGAGGCTCAAGCCCCCCATGTCGCCGATGTTCTCGCCCATGGTCAGGCCGCCCTGGACGTGCGCGCCGGGATAGGGCTCGAAGGCCGAGTACTGGGCGCCCAGGCGATCGCGCTGGACGTTGAACTTGGCGGTGTCCTCCGGAGTCCACCAGTCGGTGAGTACGCCGTCGCCGTTCGACTTGCGGCCCTGGTCGTCGAAGCCGTGGCTGGTCTCGTGGCCGATCACGCCGCCGATGCCGCCATAGTTGATCGCCGGGTCGGCGTCCGGGTCGAAGAACGGCGGGGCCAGGATCGCGGCGGGGAAGACGATCTCGTTGTTGGAGGCGTTGTAGTAGGCGTTGACCGTCTGCGGGGTCATGCCCCACTCGCTCTTGTCCACCGGGCCGTGCAGGCGCGCGACCTGGCGGTTCCACTCGAAGGTATTGGCCCGCTGGACATTGCCGTAGAGGTCGTCGGCCTTGATCGTCAGCTTGGAGTAGTCGCGCCACTTGGCGGTGTAGCCGATCTTGACGGTGAACTTGGACAGCTTCTCCAGCGCCTTGGCCTTGGTCGGATCGCTCATCCAGTCGAGCTTCTCGATGCGGGCTTTCAGCGCGGTCTGAATGTCCTTCACCAGGCCGTCCATCTTGGCCTTGGATTCCGGCGGGAAGTAGCGGGCCACATAGACCCGGCCAACGGACTCGCCGACCATCGAGTCGGTGAACGCCACGGCGCGCTTCCAGCGCGGCCGCTGTTCGGGCTGGCCGTTGAGCTCCTTGTTGTGGAAGGCGAAGGCGGCGTCGACGAAGCTCTTCGACAGATAGGGCGCGGCGCCGTCGGCGATGTGGAACGCCTGCCAGGCCTTCAGGGTGTCGAGCGGCGTGTCGGCGTAGATCTTGGCGAACTTCGGGAAGGCGGTGTTGGTGGTGACGATCACCCGATCAGTGCCGGCCAGGCCGCTGGCGGCCAGGTAGCGGGTCCAGTCGATGCCGGGGGTCAGAGCGTTGAGCTCGGCGGGATTGGCGGGGTTGTAGGTCTTGTCGCGGTCGCGCCGCTGGATGCGCGTCCACTGCGCCTCGGCGAGCTTGGTCTCGAAGTCGACGATGGCCTTGGCGTTCTCGGCCGGCTTCGGCCAGCCGGCGAGCGTCAGCATCTGCTCCACATAGGCCAGGTACTTGGCCTTCTTCGCCGCGAACGAGGCCTCCAGGTAGTAGTCGCGGTCGGGCAGGCCCAGGCCCCCGGTGGCGGCCACTACGGCGTAGTGCTTGGGGTCCTTGGCGTCGATGGTGATGCCCACCGGCAGGATGCTGGCGAACCCGGCGTGGTTGCCCTTGCCCATGAGCGCGGTGAACTGGTCGCGGGTCGTGACCGCGCGGATCTCGGCGAGCTCCGGCTGGATCGGCTTGGCGCCCAGCTTGTCGGCCAGCGCCTCGTTCATGAAGGAGGCGTAGGCCGCGCCGATCTTGGCCCCGTCCTTGTCCTTCAGCCGGCCGGCCGCGGCGTCGATGTCGATGGCGTGGGTGCGGTTCTCCGACAGCACCGAGAGCTTGTCGAAGTTGCCGTAGCGCACCCGGTCGGACGGGATCTCGGTGCGCGCCGACCACTTGCCGTTGGCGTAGGTGAAGAAGTCGTCGCCGGGCTTCACCGACGGGTCCATGCCGGACACATCGAAGCCCCAGGTCCCGTATTTCGGCGAGGCCAGGTCGGCGGCCGGCACCGGCGCCTCGCCGCTCGCCATCGCTCCGCTCGCGGACGGCTTGTGGGCGGCCTTGGTCGCGCTGAACGCGGGCGCGGCCCCGAGCGCGCAGACCGCGGCGGCGGCGAGCAGGATGTTTCGGCGAACGGCGGTCATCGGCGTCTCTCGTGATGCGCTGGAAGGGCTGGGCAGGTTCAATCCTGCCGCGGGCGCCAAGAAACGAGGAATTTTGATCCCGCGCAAGGGGAGCGCGATCAGCCCTCCGGCAGCAGCCGCTCGTAGGTGTCGCGGATCACGCCGTAGCACTCGCAGGCGAGCTGCTCGAGCACGCTGCGGTCGATGATGTCGACCACGCCGCGGCGATAGCGGATGGCGCCTTTTTCCTGCAGCGCCCGGGCTACGGCGGTGACCGTGGTGCGCTGCACGCCCAGCATGTCGGCCAGGAACTCCTGGGTGAGCGCCACGGTGTCGGTGGAGATCCGGTCATGGCAGGTGAGCAGCCAGCGGCAGAACCGCGCCTCCACCGAATGCAGCGCATTGCAGGCGACCGACTGGATGGCGTGGCCGAACAGCGCCTCGTTGTGGCGGTCGACCAGGTGCTTGATGCGGGCCGACTTCTCCCAGGCCTCGTGCAGGCGGTCAGCGCTGATCCGCGAGGCCCGCGTGGGCGTCTGCACGATCGCGCGCGACAGCGACTGGCGCGGCGCCACGGCGGCCATCAGGCCCAGCGCGCCCTCGCAGCCGATGGTGGCGCTTTCGATCGCCGCGCCGTTCTCCATCAGGGTCATCAGCGAGATCACCCCGTCGTGCGGGAAGTAGACCGTGTCGATGCGGTCGCCAGGATCGTAGAGCAGCCGTCCGCGCTCAAGGTCGATCTGGGCAAGGTGCGGTCCGATCAGCCGAAGATCTTCCTCGGCCAATGCGTCGAGCAGTCGGTTTTGCACCCTGGTGAGTAGCCTTTGCATTGGGGAGTTGAAACGTCGCCGAACGGCTTAGGTTTCAACCTATCGATGCAAGTCGGCTCAGACTGTCGAGTAGACGACACTAAGGCCAAGCTTAGTGTGGGCGCGCCGAATAGGACGCGCAAAATCTTGAGAAATCTGAGGATTTCTTGCCTTCAGCCGGTGTCGACTAGTCGACCCAGCGATCTCTGATCGGTGATCAGTTCGCCGAATCACATCGGGCGGCGGCTGGGCCTAGTGCAGGGTGGCGGCGGGTCCGGCGGCGATCACGCTGGGCGTCCGGCGCCGATAGGGCTTGGAGATATCCCAGGCGAACTTGGTCACGCCCACGTCGGAGATCGACACCTCGGCGTCGAGGCACGTCAGGCGCAGCACGACCAGCTTGGAATCCCGCGGCCCCTCCGGATACCAGGCCTGGGCGACGGCGTTCCAGTGGCGCTCGGCGCGGCGGCGGTCGTTGACGATGCGCACCGCACCGCCGACCGAGGCCAGCATCTCGCCGTCCTGGGCCATGAACATGGCCGAGCCCGCGTCATCGCTGATGCTGCGCACCAGCTCGCAATCGGCCGGCGCCACGAGCCACAGGCGCTTCAGCCGGGCTTCCGGGAAGGCGACGACGGGCTGGGCGTGCAGGCCCGACTTGGTCAGCGACAGCAGACCGAGCGAGCGGGCGCCGATCATGTCCCACAGCCGGGATTCCAAGGTCTCGCCGCCCATCGGATCGTACGCCATCTGGATCTCCCCTTGCGGTTGGCGGCCTCGTGCGGGCCGCCTGACCCTTACGCCCGTCGATACTGTCCAGATACGCGGAGACGGCCCGGACGGGTCGGCGTGTGATCGCCGCGCCCGTCGCTGGCCTCCCCGGCCCTTGACGGCGCGCAACCTAACCCCACGGCGCCCTGGCTACAATCGACGTCGCCCCACGGGCGAGCAGCACCCCCGCCACAGAGGGTATGAGGGGAATTCAACCCAGCCAGAGGCGACAAACAACGCCTTCCGGGCGCCATTCGATCTCGCTGCGCCCGCCGTCCGTGCCCCGGAGCGCACGCTCCAGGACCGTCGCGCCCAGGCCGCGGCGTGAGGGCGTGCTGACCGCCGGGCCGCCCAGCTCGCGCCAGGTAATCACCGGCGCCTTGCCGTCGGGCGGGGTCACCCAGGACACCTCGACCCGGCCCGCCTGCACCGACAGGGCGCCATGCTTGACGGCGTTGGTGGTCAGCTCGTGGATCGCCATGGCCACCGACTGGGCCACATAGGGCGACAGCGAGTAGGGCTCGCCGGTGATGGTCAGGCGCCCGTCGCCATCGGTGGCGAAGGCGTGCAGCTCGTCCTCCACCAGCCGGCGCAGGTCCGCGCCGACCCAGCGCCCATCGGCCAGCAGCTGGTGGGCGCGGGCCAGGGCGGCGACGCGGCCTACCAGCACCTCCTTGAGGCCCGCCACCGTCACCGCCTGGGAGAGGCTGATGGTGCCCTGCACCACGGCCAGCAGGTTGTTGGCGCGGTGGTCCACCTCGCGGGCCAGCAGGCGCAGCCGCTCCTCGCGCGCCTTGCGCTCCGTGATGTCGCGCACCGCGCCGAACTCGCGCCCGTCGGGCAGGACGCGGCCCTGGATCTCCACCTCGATCCACGAGCCGTCGCGCCGCTTCAGCCGCCATTCGCCGCGCACCGGGTCGTGCGGGCTCGACTCCTGCCAGGCAGCCCGGCGCGGGGCGTCGGCGATGTCGATCACGTCGCTGACGTTGGCGCCGATCAGCTCCTCCAGCGGATAGCCCAGCAACGCCGCGCCCGCCGGGTTCACATAGAGGTAGCGGCCCGCGCCGTCGGAGACGAACACGCCGTCCACGGCGTTGTCGAACAGCTCCGCGAGGGAATAGGCCTCAATGGGCGTGCTGGCCGTCACGAGTGTCCTGCGATGTCGGCGCAACCCATGACGCAAGCATGGCGGGCAGGGCGCCCTCTTGCAATCCGCGGCGTGACGCCTTTCTTGAGGGCATGATGCGATTGCTTGCCGCCACCGCCCTGATCCTCACCCTCGCCCTGCCGGCCGCCGCCGCGCCGGCCCCGAAGCTCGGCATCGACAGCTTCGCCCAGCTCACCCCGCCGCTGCCCTATCCGTACGATGAGCAGGCCCACGCCAACGCCGACGTGGCGCGGGCCAAGGCGAAGGCGAAGAAGACCGGCAAGCTGCTGCTCATCGAGCTCGGCGGCAACTGGTGCGGCGACTGCCGGATCCTCACCGCCACCATGGACCGGCCCGACCTGAAGCCGTTCCTGGACCGGCACTACGTCACCGTCCTGGTTAACGTGGGCCGCTTCGACACCAACCTGCAGATTCCGGCCCACTACGGCATCACCGAGCGGCTGGAAGGCGTGCCCGCCCTGCTGGTGGTGGATCCGAAGACCGACAAGCTGCTCGATCCCGGCCGCGTCTCGGCCCTCGAGGACGCGCGCCACATGACCCCTCAGGCCCTGGCCGACTGGCTGGCCCAGTGGACCCCCTGACACGCTCCGTCGGCTAGCCGACCCTCGGCCTAGAGGTTTGCGTAAGCATATGTCTTAGCGCGGACTTCATTTCGTTTGGTCACAGTGGCGCTGCTGGTTATCGGCGTAACTCGTGGGGCGGAATGGCGATCGTTGAACAGGGCCTGCAGGTCGCCGCCGCGCCCGTTCCCCGTCTCCTTCCCCGAGTGCTGGACCTCTTCGAGAAGGTCCTGCTGGTGGGGGCGTTCGCCTTCTACATCGCGGCCAACCTCGCCTCGCATAACCCCCTGAATTCCATCGTCGCGGCTGCGGACGCGGTGTCGGTCTGGTGCGTTTTGACCCGGAAACAGTCCGACAGCGTCAGTTTGTCGCCCTATGACTGGACGCTCGCGATCGTGGGCACCATCGGCGTCATGCTGGCCCGGCCCGGCGGCCACGCCCTGATCGGGCCGGTGCTTACCAGCGTCATGGGGCTCTCGGGCCTGTCCATCGCCGTGGCCGCCAAGCTCAGCCTCAACCGAAGCTTCGGGGTCGGCCCCGCCAACCGCGGGGTGAAGGTGCGCGGCGCCTACGCCTTCGTCCGCCATCCCATGTACTTCGGCTACATCCTGGTCAGCGCCACCTACCTGCTGCTCAACCCCACCGCCTTCAACCTGTCGATCTATGCGCTCACCTGGATGTGCAACGTCGGGCGCATCGCGCGCGAGGAAAGCTGGCTGATGCAGGATCCGGCCTATCGCGCCTATGCGCGGACCGTGCGCCACCGCCTCGTGCCGGGGATCATCTAGCCGGTCAGCCACCGCCTCGGATGGCGCCAGCCCAGCTCGCGCACCTCGCCGGGCGCGAGGCCCAGGGTCTTCATCTTCGCCAGGCTCAGCGCCCGGATCGCCTCCACCGGCTCCTGGCCGCCCATCGGGCTGGAGGCCACGCGCCCGGCCCGCCCGGCCCAGTCGACCGCCGTCCACTCCGACTTGCCTTGGTCCGCGTGCCCGACGGCGAAGTAGTGGCGCAACGCCTTGGGCTCGCCCGGCAGCTCCACCAGCACCCCGATCAGCCAGCCGTCCGCCACCCAAGCTCTCCCACGCACGCCGCGGGCGATCACTAGCGGGCCTCGCCATCCGCCGCCAGCGCCGGCCGCCGGCTGACGTGATGGTGGGCGCCTATCGGTTTCTCGGCGCCCGCTGCGCGCGCATCACCGGGGCGGCGCCGGCGCGGCTGGCCTGATCGACGTCTGGCGGGTTGATGGCGTCATGAACTGCCCATACCCTGTCGGCTCAAGACGAGGAGCACCGACATGGCCGACGCGCCGGAAGACCCCAAGAACAAAGCCAAGCCGAACCAGAAGGACAAGGGCACGGTCGTCGAAGGCGCGTTCGGAGAGAAGATGACGGGCCACCTCTCCGACATCGCCGATGGCGATGACGCGAGGCGGAAGACGCGCGCCGCGCCCGACGGCAAGGCCCGGCCGGGCCAGGTCGACAAGGGCAAGGTGGTCACCACCGCCTTCGGTGAAAAGATGTCCGGCGGCCTCGCCGACATCGCCGACGGCGACGACTGATAGCGCCAGGTCCATTCCTGGACGGGGATGGACCGCCTATTTCCCTTCGAAGACCACCTGGCCGTCCACGACGGTCAGGACGGCGTGTCCCTTGGGGATCGCCGCCTCGGGCGCGGTCATCAGATCGACCGAGAAGCCTGAGAGGTCGGCGCGCTTGCCGACGCTGATCGTCCCCAGATCCTTTTCCGCAAACCGCGCATAGGCCGCCGACGAGGTGAACAGCTTCAGCGCCTGGGCGCGGGTGAGCGCCTCCTCCGGATGCCAGTCGGCGTCGGAGTAGCCCTTCAGGTCCTTGCGCGCGACCGCGGCATAGAACTCGATCAACGGCGCGCCGCGCTCCACCGGCGCGTCGGAGCCGCCCACCACCACCGCCCTGGACTTCAGCAGGCTCTGCCAGGCGTAGGCGCCCTTCAGGCGGTCCTGGCCGAGGCGGGCCTTGGCGAAATGGAAGTCGCCGATGGCGTGGCTGGGCTGCATGGAGGCGATGACGCCGTCGGCGTGGAAGCGGGGAATGTCGACGGGGCGGATGATCTGCGCGTGCTCGACGCGCCAACGCGCAGCGGCGCCCTTCGCCGGGTCGGCCTTGAAGGTCTTCTCGTACATGTCGAGCGTCGTGGCGTTGCCCTTGTCGCCAATGGCGTGGGTGGAGACCTGGATGCCGCTCTTCAGCGCCTTGGCCATCGACGAGAGCATGAAGTCTGGCGTCATCAGGAAGGTGCCGGTGATGGCCGGCGCGTCCGAATAGGGCGCGAACAGCACGGCCCCGCGCGACCCCAGCGCGCCATCCATGTAGAGCTTGATCGCCCGCGTCGTGACGCGGCCGTCCTTGGTCGCCCGCGGGCCCGAGGCGAACAGCGGCCCCGCGCCCTGGGCGTCGACGGCGTTGTAGATGCGCAGCGGCGTCTCGCCCTTGGCGTTCATCTCCTCCAGCAGCGGCACGTCGGCCATGTCGACGCTCATGGAATGGACGCCGGTCCAGCCGTATGCGGTCTCGACCTTCATCCCGGCCTTGAAGGCGGTGATCCGTTCCTCGCGGCCCGGCTCCTTACGGATCGGGGCCAGCAGGTTCATGGCGTTGTCCACCAGCATGCCGGTGAGCTTGCCGTCGGGACCTTTGAGGATCTGGCCGCCGGACGGCGCGGGCGTGGTCTCATCGATGTGCGCGGCCTTGAGCGCGGCGGAGTTGGCGGTCATGGCGTGGCCGTCGGCCCGCTGCAGGATCACCGGCTGGTCGGGCGCCACGGCGTCGATGTCCTGGCGGTTCAGGAACCGGCCCTCCGGCCAGCCGGTCTCGATCCAGCCGCGGCCATAGACCAGCCCGCTGGGCTTGTGCTCGGCGAGATAGGCCTTCAGCCGCGCCATGGCTTCGGCGGCGGACTTGGAGCCTTCCAGGTTGAGCGTGAGCTCCCGGTCGCCGATCTCGCGCAGGTGGGCGTGGCCGTCGGTGAAGCCCGGGAACAGAGCCGCGCCGTGCAGGTCGATCACCCGGGTCTTGCCGCCCACCAGCGCCTTGGCGCCGGCGCGGGACCCCGCGAAGCTGATGCGCCCATGGCTGACGGCGACCGCCTCGACCTTCGGCTTGGCGTCCACGGCCGTGTAGATCGGCCCGCCCCAGATCACCAGGTCGGCGGCCGGAGCCTTGGCGGCGACCGCAGGGGAGGTGAGGGCGAAGGCGGCCGCGGCCGTGAGGGCGATTGTGCGCATGCGGCCTAGCTAGCCGTCCGCGGACGGAAACGCCAACAGTCCGCGTCCGATTTCCGCGACCTCAGCGCGGGACCGCCGCCGCGCCGCCGCCGCCGTAGTCGATGCCCGGATCCTTGCGGCCCGCCCCGGAGCCGAAGCTGTAGGTGAAGCCCACCAGGATCGCGCGCAGCTTCACCCGCGTCTCGACCCGGTCGTGCAGCCGCGGCGTGTCGATCACCAGCACGTCCTTGTAGGAATCCAGCAGGTCGCGGCCCACGGCATAGAACGACCAGTCGTCGTTGAATTTGTGCCGATAGCCGGCGAACAGCAGGCCCAGCGGCTCGTGATAGCCCTGCGGCGTCAGCCGCTTGCCGGTGAGCTGGCCGATCAGCTGGAACTGGTCCTTGGCCGTGGCCTGGTAGGTCAGCTGGCCCTGGCCGCTCAGGGTCCAGTCCGACCGCTTGTCGGCGAAGCCCAGCGCCGTGGCGTCGATTTCGTTCCAGAAGGCGTTGGTCGAGACGCCATAGGTGAACTTGCCCGCGATCCGGCCGCTGGCCACCAGCTCCAGGCCGCCGTTGCGGCTGTTCGACAGGTTCTGCTTGGTGGTCAGCAGCACGCCGCCGCCCAGGTCGCTGACCACATCGGTGACGCCGCGGTCGTTCTCGCGCCAGTAGAGGGTGGCCAGGTAGTAGGTGAAGCCCGCCCGGTGCTGGAACCCCAGCTCATAGGAATGGGTCTGCTGCGGCTTCAGGTCCGGGCTGCCGGCCCGGTAGTTGAACGGGTCCTGGTAGACACGGAACGGGTCATAGTCCGACGGCTGCGGCCGCACGATCCGCTCGGAATAGCTGGCGGTGAACTGGTCGGCGTCGCTCTGCTTCCAGCTCAGGTGCAGCGACGGATAGAGATGCGTGTCGTCGTTGGAGCCCTTGAACCGGCTGGTCACGTCGTTGAGGTCGATCTGGGTGTCCTCGACGCGCAGCCCGCCCAGCACGGTGAGCTTGTCGCCCAGCGGATGCTGATAGGTGGCGTAGACGCCGTTGATCGCCTGGTGGAAGTGGAAGCGGTCGATCAGCGTCGGGTCGGGCGTCACGGTCGCCAGGTTCGCGCCCGTCAGGCCGAAGTTGTCGAAGTCGTTGCGGTCGTACTCCAGCTCATAGCCGGCCTTCAGCTTGGCGTTGTTGGCGAAGGGCCGCGTGTAGTCGACCTTCACGTGGCTCTGGTCGGCGGTGGTGTCGGTCTCGATGTCCTCCGCGCGGCTGGGCAGGCCGGGACCGGTGGAGGCCAACAGGTCGGCGCGGTGCGTGTTGTTGGTGGTCCGTTCCTGCGTCAGATCGACCACCAGCTCGTGGTCCGGATCGCTCCCCAGCTTGCGCCGCCAGCTGCCGTTGATCGCGCCGTTGTCGCGCGTGAGCTGCGTCTTGCCGCTGCGCGTGAAGGCCTCGGGCAGAACGCCGCCGGGCGCGAGGCCCGTGAAGCTGGTGGCGTCGTGCGCGTCGGCGCGGATGCCGGTGCCGCGCAGCTCGCCGGAGATCCGCGTCTTGGAGTCGGGATCGTAGTCGAAGGCGGCGCGGGCCACCGCCACATCCACCGTCTGGTCGACGACGGCGTCCTGGGCGCTGGGCAGAAAGCGGCCGCTGATCGGGTCCAGGCTGGCGCGCTGGTCCTTGACGTCCACCGGCTGCCTCGCATGCGTCCAATTGAGGTCTCCGGTCAGGGTCAAAACCTTGCCCACCGACGACAGGTTCAGGCCGGCCTGGGCTGTCTCGTTGGGACCCACGGTGGCCCGCACCGAGCCGGCGCGGCCGACCTGCCGCGCCTTCTTGGGAATCAGGTTGATGATCCCCGCCGAGCCGTCCGGCCGGAACGCGGCCGACGGATTGGTCATCACCTCCACCCGCTCGAACGAACTGGCCGGGAGCTGCTGCAGGATCTGGCCGCGCGCCGGGCCCTTGAACAGGCTCGACGGCTTGCCGTCGATCATGATGGTGACGTTCGGATCGCCGCGCAGGGAGACGTTGCCCTGCACGTCCACCTGCAGCGAGGGGATGTTGCGCAGCGCGTCGGCGATGGAGCCGGTCTGGGCCTGCAGGTCCTTGGTGATGTCATAGCTGCGCCGGTCGATGTCGGAGCGCATGGCGGTCTGGGCTTGGCCTTGGACTGTCACGCCCTCGACGGTCTTCGCGGCGGGCTTCGGCGGCGCGGCCGCCGCGCTCGGCGTGGCGACCGGGGCGGGCGCGATATCGCCCTTCTCGAAGGTCAGCGGCAGGGCGACCGGCCCCTGCTTGAACGCCCCGACCCAGGCGCCCTTCGCCGCGTCCCACTGGCCGTCGAAGCTGCCCTGGATGATCGGGATCGTGAAGGTGAAATGGCCGCCGGCCACCTTGGCGTCGCCCATCGCGAAGCCGCGGGGGCTCTGGTCGGGGCTGAAGAACTCGCCGGTCAGCTTGCCGTCCGCCCCGGCCTGCACCTTGATCACCACGCGCAGCACATTGGGGCCCGCGATCAGCACGCCGTGCCAGGCGCCAATGGCTTGCTGAGCAGGGGGCGCCTCCTGGGCGGCGGCCGGCATGGCGATCGCGGCCGCCACGGCGAAGGCCGCGAGATGAAAGCGTCGTGACATATGAAGGAGCCCCCGGGGTCTGAGCCGCTAGTCGTCCTGGAAGATCGCCTCGATGGTCATGTCGAAGAGGCGGGCGATGCGAAAGGCGAGCGGCAGGGACGGATCGTACTTGCCGGTCTCGATGGCGTTGATGCTCTGGCGCGAGACGTCGAGGCGCTGGGCGAGCTCGGCCTGGCTCCAGCCCCGTTCGGCGCGCAGCACCCTCAGGCGGTTCTTCACCGCTTGACCGCCTGCCACCAGAGCCGCGCCAGGAGGAAGCCCGCGAACGGGCAGCCGACCCCAAGCAGGTAGCCGGTCCGGAAGGCCCGGAAGAGGTCCATGCCCAGGGGGAAGCGGGCGGGGTCCAGCCAGTGCAGGCCGCCCTGGCCGATGAACATAAAACCGACCGCCGAGACCGCGATGCCCATCGCCCCGCCCCAATACCAGGCGAACCTGCCGGCCTCCTGCTGGAATTCGTCGAGCCGCCGAAAAGCAAGGGTCGCCATCCAGAGGGTCCAGCTGATGGCGACCGCAGCGGCAAGCGTGGGGATCATCACGCGTGCGGTGCCGACGTCGGCTGGGGAGAACCGGAAGACCAGTCGAGGCGCGTACATCACGCCCGCGGCGCCGATCCACGCGGCGAAGATGAACTTCCAAGCTGACAGCGTCCGTCGCTCGAACATGTGACAACTCTCCTTGTCTTGATGACAAGGAAACATGACATATTACAGATGTCAAGCACACCGGGCGCGCCGCCGGGCCGGCGGGGTCTCTCAAGGAGCTTGGGATCGCCATTGGGTAGCTATCCGACCACGTGCGCGGCGCTGGCCAGGACGAAGCCCATCATCACGACCGCCACGACCAGAGCCACGATCCACTGAGCAAGTTTCGACGCCACGTTCAGCCCCTCGTCCTCAGGATCGGTCAGTTAGTCGCCGGCGCACGGGACTTCTTACGGCGGCCGTGCGCGCCGCCGCGGCGGGGGCCGGTGGCGGCTCCTGCTTGGTGGGCGTGTTCTGCGCCGCCATGGCCGCGTTGGTCAGGCCCAGCAGGCCGCCGGGGTTCATGGCGTCGACCATGGCGGTCGGCATCAGGATGGTCGCCCCGCGCTCCTTGGTGGTCTCGTAGATGATGTTCATGGCGCGCAGTTGCAGGGCCGCCGGGCTCTTGGCGTAGATGTCGGCGGCTTCCACGAACTTCTGCGCCACCTGCTGTTCGGCCTGGCCCAGATGGATCCGGGCGGCGGCCTCGCGCTGCGCCTGGGCCTCGCGGCTCATGGCGTCCTGCAGGGCGGCGGGCACGCCGATGTCGCGGATCTCCACCGAGATGGCGGTGACGCCCCAGTCCGAGGTCTTGCGCCCGATCTCCTCGCGCAGCATCTCGTCGCCGTGCTTGCGGTCGCTGAGCAGGGTGGACAGCAGCGACGAGCCGACCATTTCCCGCAGCGACGTCTGGGCCACGCGGCTGATCGCTGAGCGATAGTCGGTGATCTCCAGGGCCGCGCGCTCGGGGTCGTGGATCTGCCAGAACACCACGGCGTCCACGTCCACCGGCACGGTGTCCTTGGAGAGCGCCTGCTCGGCGTTGAACTCGGTGGTCTGGATCCGCTGGTCGAGCCAGGACGAGACGTCATCGATGAACGGGATGATCACGAACATGCCGGGCCCGCGCACCGCCTGCAGCTTGCCCAGCCGCAGCACCACCGCGCGCTCCCACTGGTTGGCCATCTTCAGCGACATGGGCGTCAGGATGCCCGCCAGGATCAGCGCCCCGCCGACCCAGAAGAGGGCGGGCATGAAGTTCTGCGCGCCTTGCTCGATCGACAGGGCGCCGAGGCCCAGCAGGATCACCGACAACAGGCCGGCCGGGGCGTTGGCGCCCCTGGGTCGGATACGCGGCATGCCCGTCCCGACCACGTAGTTGTTGCTCATCTTAAGTCTCCTTATCGGCGGCGAGCGCCGCGATGCGTTGGGACAGCGCCAGGGGGTCGACCCCCAGGGCGGCGGCGGCGGCGAGGGTTCGCCGCGCCAGAGCGTCGGTTTCGGCTTCGTGGACGTCGGCGTGCAGGGCCGGCGGCGGCTCGGCGACGAAGCTGCCGCGGCCGCGCACCAGCACCAGGGCGCCGGCCCGCTCCAGGTCGTCATAGGCATGGCGCACGGTGTTCAGGTCGACCTTCAGGGCCACGGCCACCTGGCGCATGGTCGGCATCTGGTCGCCGGCGCTGAGCTGGCCAGCCCCCATGGCGTGCAGGAACTGCTCGCGCAGCTGCACATAGATCGGCACCCCCGTCGCCTCGATCCGCAGTCCGGCCAAGATTTGGGCCTGTGTATGCATACACTCATACAATACGCCTGCGGCTTGGCTTGTCAAATCGGAGCGCTTAGGTCGGCGCTGAACCGAGGGAAGGGCAGGGATGTACGACTACCGCGCCGTGACGCCGAACGACCTCGACCTGGTCACCCGCCACCGCCATGAGATGTTCAAGGCGTCCGGGCGCGCGGATGAGGTATTGGCCCCGATGACCGAGGCGTTCCGCCCGTGGCTGGAGCCGCGCCTGGCGTCGGGCGCTTATTTCGGCTGGATCGCCGAGGCCGCGGGCGTCCCGGTCGCCGGTCTTGGGATGATGGTCATCGACTGGCCGCCGCATCCCAGCCACCCGACCCAGGGCGCGCGGGGCTACATCCTCAACGTCTTCGTGGAGCCGGAACATCGCGGCGCCGGCCTGGCCCGCGCGCTGATGGACCTCGCCGTGGCGGAGGGTCGTCGGCGCGGCCTGCAGCACATGATCCTGCACGCCACCGCCATGGGCCGGCCGATGTACGAGAAGCTGGGCTGGACCCAGACCTCGGAGATGTCGATCTCGCTCTAGCGCGCCCGTCTAGCGTTTCGACGGCGCAAACGACCGCGAGGCCTGGGCCGGCTCGCGCGGTATCGGCACGTCGATGGTGAATCGCGCCCCGCCGTCGCTGACGGCGCTGAGCGCGCCCTTCAGCTGGCGCACGACGGCGCCGACGATGGTCATGCCGAGCCCCTCGGATCGCCCGGCGTCGAAGCCCGCGGGCAGGCCGCGGCCCTCGTCGGCGACCGTCACCCGCAGGCGCCCGTCGTCGCAGCGGCAGGCGACGTTCAGCGGCCCGCCGGCGCCCGGCGGATAGGCGTGCTTGGCCGCGTTCATCGCCAGCTCGTTGACCGCGATGGCCAGCAGTTGCGCCGGACCGCCGGGCAGGCGGCAGGGCTCGGCCTCCACTGCGCACGCCAGGCCCGTGCTCTCGGCCACCAGCTCGCCGAGCTCCGTCAGATAGGTGTCGAAATCGAGCAGGCCGCGCTGGTCGTGGCCGCTCAGGAACCGGTGCAGCTGGCCCACCGCCGACAGCCGCGCCGAGGCGGTCATCAAGGCGTCGCGGGCCTTGGGGTCGGCCACCCGGGCCTGTTCGAAGATCAGGAAGTCGGCGGCCAGCTGCAGGCTGTTGGCCATGCGGTGGTCGAGCTCGCGCCGCTCGTCGAGACCCACCGCCGCGTGGCGCTCGCCGTCACGGCGCGGCGGGCCGCGGTGCTCCGCGGGGTCGGTCGGGGTAGGTCTTGCTGGGCCTGTCACGCCAGCCTCCGCTCGGATGAGGTTGTCCCCCAAACAACCGGCGAGACGCAAAAAACCACCAATTGATGGACGGAAGACAAACAAGCGCAGCCGTCGCGCGGGCCTAATCCGCCTCCACGGCCTCCCGCTCGGGGCGGCGCTCGCCGATCCCCTCGAAGATGTAGCTCATGTCCACGTTGAGCGCCTGGGTCAGCCGCCAGAGCATGCCGGCCGAAATGCTCACCACCGCGTTCTCGTACTTCTGGATCTGCTGGAAGCTCACGCCGCAGTCGCGCCCGATGTCGGCCTGGGTGAGGCCAAGCAGACGCCGCCGCTGACGCAGCCGCAGGCCGATCCGCCGGTTGATGATGTCGGGCCCCATGGGCCCAGCTTCGCAAGCCCGGGCGACGGCCACATGACCTATTTAGGCAATAGCGCGAAATTTTTTTGGGTCAGCCGATCGGGAAGGTCAGGTTGGGCTGGGCGGTCCAGGGGTTCACCTTGTTGCGTGGCGCGGCGATCTCCAGATGGCCGCCCAGGGTCGAGCGGCCGATCCCCTCGGCCTCGTAGAGCGCCTCGAAGCTGTCGGCGTCGCCCACGGTCTTCAGCAGGGCCTTCAGCGCATCGGGGTTGGCCAGCGCCTCGGCGGCCTGCTGCAGGCCGGTGTCGCGGGCGCCGGCGATCACCACGATGCGGTTGCCGCCCGGCCCGCGGAACGCCGCCACGTAGCCATAGTCGCGCCGGTTGGCGTCGCCCTGGCTGGGGCCGCCTTCCTGGCTCCGGTAGAGCTTGTGCGACACGCTGTCGATCATGTCGTCATAGGTCTCGCCGACCTGGAACCGCGAGCCCGCGAACACCGGCGCGCGCAGGATGCCGAGTCCGCTGAGGTAGCCGAGGTAGACGATGTTGTTGCGCTTCAGCATCTCCGGCGTCAGGTCCGACGCCATGACCACGTGGACGTTGTCCGCCCGCCCTGAGCCGTGCAGGAGCACCGGCGCCACGCTGCGCAGCGCGAAGGCCGCGCCCACCGGCAGGTAGTAGAGGTCGAGGTCGCGGTACTTTCCCATGGCCTTGGGGTTGTCCATCAGCCAGTCGTCCAGGTCGGCCGCGGAGTTGATCGAATACTGCCGCACCAGCCGGTCGATGCCGGCCGCCTCGTCGATCTCGCCGAAGATGTAGTAGTCGCCCAGCACCAGCAGGGTCGGCGCGTCCTCCCTGGTGATCGCGCTCCAGGGCTGGCTGGCCTGGGCGCGGACCAGGCTGCGCTCGGCGCCGTGGCTCCCCCAGAACACCACCCAGGCCGCGAGGTTGAGCGCCAGCACCAGGGCGACCCCGCCGATCGCCCAGCGGCGCCAGGCGAAGGCCGGTGCGGCGGCGGCAGCCGGCGTGACCTCTACGACCATGCGGTACTCGCCCTTGGGGATCGTCAGCCGGGCGGGCTCGTCGCGGCCGGCCCCGGCGTAGAAGTCGTCGAGCTTGCGCCGCAGCCGGTGGACGGCGACCCGCACCGAGGCGTCCTGCCCGCCGTCGAAGCCCGCGTCACGGCCGAACACCGCAGCCGCCACCTCGAACTCCTTGGGCCGCATGCCGGCCTGGGCGCACTCCGCCAGGTAGTCGAACAGCCGGTTCAGCCCCGGCGAACGGCCCAGCGCATGGCGCGCGCGCAGGCTGGCCGCCAGCTCCGCGATCTCCTCGCCCGCACCCTCGGAAACGCCGTCCGCCACCCGTCTTGTAACCTTGTGTAACCCTTAGGCGACCGTATTTAACCGGACACGGCCGTGCTTGGCAAAGTAAGCCTACCGATAGTTCGAATCCGGGGAACCGCCTTGAAGCGCCTGATCACTCTCGCGGCCTGCGCCGCCTTGCCCGTGGCCCTGCTGCTCGGCTGCTCGCCGAAGCCCGCGCCGTCTCCGGCGAAGTACAATGTGGAAGCCCTGGACCTGAAGTCGTTCATGGCCAACGTCGTGGACCCCAATTCCGACGCGCTGTGGGCGGCGTCCGGCACGGCGGAAACCGCTCAGGGCGTCAAGGACAACAGCCCGACCACCGAGGATGGCTGGGCGGCGATGCGGTCGCAGGCCGCGGTGCTGATCGAGGCGGGGAACGCCCTGCAACTGCCCGGCCGTCCCCGGGCTCCGGAAGCCGACTTCTACAAGTACGCCCAGCAACTCACCGCCCAGGCGATCATCTTGAAGGCCGCCGTGGACAAGCGCGACAAGGACGGCATCTACACCGAAGGCGCGAAGCTCTATCAGGTCTGCGTGGCCTGCCACGCCGAATACCTGATCGGCCCGCTGATCAAGAACGGCGGGCGCCCCGCCGGGACGCTGCCGCCTTTCCCGGCCGACATTGAGGCCAAGCAAAAGGCGTACGTGGCCGCGCACGGACCCGAGGCGCCGGTGGCGAAGGTCCCGCAGTTGGACGGCGACACCATACCCAAGTGACCTGACGCGTCCGGCGGTCAAGGCGGCCAGCAAGGCCGCCGCCGCCCCATAATCCAAACGGGGGGATACCCAATGATCCAGACCATGCGCTTGCGCGCAGCGGGAAAACTCGCGCTCATTTCCACGGCCGCCGCGCTCGCGCTGGGCGCCACGGCGGCCCGCGCGGCCGACGCCGCGGACGCCGCCACCGGCGTCTCCGAGGTGGTTGTCACCGGTGGTCTCGAGGAATCGACACCCACCCAGCTCGCCAAGTTCGGCAACCGGCTCGACGTGGTCACCTCGCGCCAGATCGAACTCTCCAGTTCCGCCGACGTGGCCCAGATCCTGACCACCTCCGTGCCCGGCCTCTACCTCGCCACGCAGAGCGGGCCGTTCTCCTACAACTTCGCCTCGCTGCAGGGCTCGCGGCAGAACGAGATCCTCTACCTGTTCGACGGCGTGCGGATCTCCAACCGGCTCTACAACACCACCCCGCCGCTCGACACGATCCCGGCCTATATGGTCGACCACGTGGAGGTGCTGGACGGCGGCCAGGGCCTGTTCTTCGGCACGTCGGCGGTGGCCGGCGTGATCAACATCGTCAGCCGCCCCTTTACCGACGAGACCAAGGGCCGCCTCGCGATCGGCGGCGACACCAACGACAGCGTCACGGCCAACGGCTACGTCTCGGGCAAGTTCAACGGCCTGCAGGTGGTGGCCTACGGTGGCTATGACGAGAGCCGCGGCTTCCAGCCCTATCCGGACGCCGACTACCAGCCCAGCGCCACCGACCATCACCGCGGCTATCGCCTGACCAGCGGCGGCCTGAAGGCGGCCTATGACTTCAGCCCCGACCTGCGCGTCTCCGCCAGCTACGAGCACATCCAGGGCTACGTGGACTTCAACCGCGCCACCAACGCCGCGCGCGCCGTCAACGAGCGCAACGAGGACATCGGCTGGGCCAAGCTCGACTGGACGATCAGCGACAAGCTGCAGGTCTTCGTGAAGGCCTACGACCATTGGTGGCGCAGCCACTACGACGAGGTCGACAACATCGGCGGCGGCAAGACCGAGCACGTCGACGACCACGAGTTCTGGGGCTTCAACGACTACGGCGTGAACGCCATGGCCAAGTTCGTGCCCGTGGCCGGCGTCGAGGGCTACCTCGGCTACGACATGCAGCGCTACGGCGGCCGCGACGACGTGCTGATCATTGCCCAGCAGAAAGAGACCACCCAGGCGGTGTTCGGCCAGATCCGGCTCACCCCCGACCTGATCGCCAACACCCACCTGGCCGCGGGCGTTCGCTACAACAGCCCCGACAAGGGCGACGCCGTCACGGTCTGGAACGTCTCGGGCCAGTACGACGTCACGCCCAACCTGTTCGTCCGCGGGACCGGCGGCACCTCGTTCCGCCTGCCGGACGCGGAGTCGCTGTTCGCCAACGATCCGATCTTCAACGGCGAGATCGGCAACCCGAACCTGAAGCCCGAGACCGCCACGAACTATTCCGCCTCGATCGGCGGCGAGGCGGGGCCTTGGGGCTGGGAGATCATCGGCTTCCATCGCGAGACCAAGAACCTGATCTCGCTGGCCGGCGACACGCCCGATCCGGACGTGGAGATCTTCATCAACCTGCCCGACAAGGTCACCGCCAAGGGGGTCGAACTGGTCGGCCACGTCCAGCTCGGCCAGGACTTCCAGCTGCAGGGCTCCTACACCCACGCGCGCACCCGCCAGAGCGGCCAGACCGCCCAGCTCGACCGCGTGCCGGAAGACACCGCCCAGGCGATCCTCGACTGGCACCCGGCCGGCCGCCCGTTCGGCGGCTCGCTGGTCGCCAACCACGTGGGCAGCGTCACCGACCTGGTGTCCGGCGGCTTCGGCCCGGTGCAGCACGGCAACTACACGGTGGTCGACCTGAACGGCTACGTGACCTTCGGCCCGGGCGATCACCACAAGCTCGTCGCCAGCATCCAGAACGTCGGCGACGAGGACTATTTCACCCGCCTCAGCCGCGCGACGCGCGACACGGGCGGCTCCTACATCGTCCACTCCCGGGGCGTGCCGCGAACCCTGCATGTCACCTACAGCTATTCGTTCTGACGGCGCCGCCGGCGCGGAGGCCCGGCCGCTGCGGCGCGCCTGGGCGCCGCGCTGGCTGGTGGTCGTCCACCGCTATCTCGGCGTGGGGCTGGGCCTGCTGATGCTGGCCTGGTGCCTGTCGGGCGTGGTGATGCTGTTCGTGTCCTACCCGAAGCTCAGCCAGGATGAGCGGCTGGCGCGCCTGCCGGCCATCGACTGGGCGCACTGCTGCAATTTCGGCGACAGCGCCTCACTGATCGCCGCCGTCCAGGACGCGGCCATCGAGCAGCTGGCCGGCCGCCCGGTGCTGCGCCTGCGGCTGGAGGGCGGCGGGCGCGCGGTCGTCGACCTCTCCAGCGGCCAGCCGATCGGGCCGGTGAGCCGCCTTGAGGCGGCCGCCATCGCCCAGCCCTGGGGCCATCCGGCCGCCTTCGCCGCCGTCACCCGCGACCAGTGGACGGTGAGCGGCGAGTTCAACCGCGCCCGGCCGTTCTGGCGCGTCCGCCTGGCCGATCCGGCCGCCACCGACCTCTACGTCTCCCAGGTCTCGGGCCAGGTGGTCCAGCGCACGACGGCGCAGTCGCGGTTCTGGAACTGGCTGGGCGCTGTGCCGCACTGGCTCTACCCGACGATCCTGCGCCACGACGCCAGGCTCTGGAGCCAGGTGGTCATCTGGACCTCGCTGGCGGGCACCTTCCTCACGCTCGTTGGCCTCTACCTCGGCCTGATGTCCTGGCGCCCGTTCGGCGACAAGCGCCTGTCGCCGTTCCGCGGCCTGATGACCTGGCACCACCTCACGGGCCTGGCGACCGGCGTGCTGACGCTCACCTGGGTGTTTTCCGGCCTGGTCTCCATGAACCCCTGGGGCTTCCTCGACAGCCCCGGCGACCCCGCCGCCGACCGCATCGCCGGACAGGCGCCGGCCTTCGCCGACGTGCGCACCGCGCTGGAGGCCGCCGCCGCGCGCGTGCCCACCGTCGCCCAGGCCAAGCTCGCGACCTTCAATGGCCAGATCTTCGTGCTGACCGGCGACACCCGTCTCGACGCCGCCGGCCGACCCGCGCCGCTCAGCGCCGCCGACCTC